>WNFO01011542.1_pt1 | contig 10316 bp, 6 predicted proteins | sample 5400251 | NCBI WGS metagenome assembly WNFO01 (sample SAMN13153354, study PRJNA577476) | soil metagenome | isolation source: 100 cm saprolite under Madrone tree | place: USA:California | collected 2016-06-14
GGCCCGCGCCAGATTTCTCCCCACGTGGGGCTCGACATTCACACGATGATTTTCGGCGTTATCTTCACGCTTCTTGGGGCGCAGATTCTCTCGATCGGAGCATTCGCAAAAGTATTCAGCTATGCCGAGCGCTTTGACCGGCACTCGGTATCTTTGCGACGTGTTCTGAAGCGCGTCACTCTGGAGACGGGTCTGCTCGTGGGTAGCAGTCTGTTCCTCATGGGGTTTGCTGGGTGCGCGTGGGTCACCTGGCAATGGGCGGCGAGCGACTTCGGCGAGCTCCATGAGGTCCGCCAAGTTCTCTTCTGGTCGATGTGGCTTTTCCTCGGTTTGCAGGTGATTTTCGCCGCCTTCTTTCTCAGCATGCTGGGCATCAGTCGCGAGACGTTTATCGGCGACTACGACCTGAAATAGTCTCGAATGCCGGGGCTGAGGCTGTCGGTGAGCGGGGACTCGTGAAACGTTTAAATTCCCGATCCGCTAGGACACGTTTGGAGCGTGTAGCTAGCGTTCCTACTTCTGAGCAGGTGGCGCTTGTTGTTGATAGGGAATTAATTTTGTATTGTCGGTATCGGGCTCGACGAGCCAGATCTGGCGATCCCTGAAATATGCGAAGAGCCTTGCATTTTGGACGGGGTCGAGTTCGCGGGCCCAGAGAACCTTGGCGGTATCGATTTCTGCTCCGTTGTAAACCCACTCGTCATGCAGATTGTGATTCTCCTGGTAGCGCACCATGATCAGATGTTTGCCTGGAGTCTGAAAAAGTCTTTTTCCAATGGCCGCGCGACTGGGGTCTCCCTGGCAGGTCCATTCCAATTGGTCGCAGACGTGGCGCGCGATAGAGAAACCAACATCGGTTGCCAGAAGGTAAAAGATGGCCCACGAAAGCGCGAGGCCGAGTGGGCGTCCACCAAGACGAATCGTGCGCAGGTGGCGCATCGCCTGGATGAGCAGCAGAAAAATCACACCCGTCAACGGCGCGGCATAGTGAGGCATCGACCAGATCAATACCAGGAATCCGGCTGTCCCCAGCAGAAAGATCAGAATGGGCAAGCGCATCTTGCGGTCAAAAAAAGCGAATGGCAATCCTGGCAATAGCAGCAGAGCACCCCACCAGAAGTAGGTGCTGCCGCTGCGGGTCAGTTTTTCAAGGGAAACCCTTTGAACGTCCGGCCACGTGTTTTGATAGTCTTCGCGTTCCCAGCCGTTGTAGAAATCTTCGAACTGCTCATTGTTATATTGAATCGGCTCGTTGGGATGGTCCCACAGAAATAGACCTGTCGTTCGATAGGTTCGTGTGTTCAAGACATGCGGGAAGAGAAGGGCACTTCCGGTTAAGCGCCAGTTGTAATAGCCGATGAATCCGGCAGTCAATGTCAGGACAACGGCCAAGGGCGCGAGAACTCTGACGATGCGCGTACGCAGCGCCACGGGAGATTTTGTTTTTCCTGCCAGCCAGCAGAGGAACCAGCCGGCCACGGGGATACAGAAGAGCAGTCCCTCATAGGGCCGGGTGTTCGCCAGGATGGCGATTCCCAGGCCGAGCAGCAGAGCATCGGGCGTACCCGCGCGGCGCACAATTCGCGGCATCGCACCCAGCACCAGCGCGCCACCGGTGGCTGCGATGGCGCCTCCCCAGTAGCTGTTGATCCAATAGCTGGCGATTCCGAATTTCAGCGCGACCAACACCGCGCCGAGGAAGGCCCACCTCGCTGGAAGCCAGGCTTGCAACATCCGGAGAATCGCAGCGCACATTGCGGCAACGCTCAGAAGCACGCCGATCCATGGATGTGCCAGCAATTCGCCGAGCGCTAGGACCGCTCCCTGCCCCGGCGGATACTTGGACGAATAGGTCGGAAACCAATTCACGTGAAATGTTTCGAAGCTCATCCACATGGGATGAGGCGGATTGGCCAGACGGCCGTGGGCCAGCGTGTCACCGAGTAACAGATAGCTGTACTCGTCATGAATTCCGGGGACTGGCACCGGCAGCTGATGCAGAACCGCAAGCCGGACGCCGATGACCATGAAGAAAAGGGCAATGACCGCCAGCGTCTTGCGTTCGGCCAGGTGGGAGAGAAGGGACTCAACGGCGTGGAACACTCTTGACGTCAGGCGCGGCAGAAATATGGCAAGCAGGGAGAAATAAAAGGCGATGCGCAAGATCACGCGGAGTACATGCGGCACATGCATTAACAGCTTGTCAATGAATTCACTCATCGGAGGTGCGAGTCTATCTGCACGGGATTGTGGACGCAATATTCGACAATCTACAGGCGCACGCGCACGATTGCGGAAGGGCATTGCCGTTTCCGATGCGATCAAGAGGAGTCTGGAAAATACGAAGGCCAACCAGAAAACCAGTGCCTGGCTGGAAGCGCGGACAGACGCCAATCCGCTCTTATGCGCCGAACACCGGTACGCGCGCGCATGGTGTGGAGCACTTCAAGCAACTCGTAGAGCCGCTCTTTGAGCAACCGTTTCCCGCGAGCCATCAGTCCAGTTCAAAGAGTCCGTAGAAGCGCTCGGCGATACACCCCAAGGGTTTGCTTCGATCAGGCCGTAGGGTTCAGGGAATGGCCTGAGATATAGAGAATGCTTCCGACAGCCCAAACAGGTCAAAGGCTGTTGAGGAGACGTTTGGCAAAGTCGATGTTCTGCTGGAAGTTATCTTTCGATTTCGATCTCTGTGGCGCGTTTGGGATCCTGTGCTGCCGGCTTGCTCGCAGCAGGCCGGTTAGCACGCTCGTCGAGGAAATCCGCCATTTCCAGACGCAAATTTCCAGCATTGGTTGAATAGGTTATTCCGGTTTCGAAATCGACGATCCCTGCGCGAATGAGCTTGTCAATCTCGCCATCGAAGTGCTGCATGCCCTCGGTGCTGCCGTCGCGCATGGCATCGAGAAGTGACTTGCCTTCGCTTTCGCCTTTTTCAACGTACTCCCGCGTACGCATCGTGGACCTGAGAATTTCCACGGCGGCGATGCGTCCATGGCCGTCCATCTTTGGAAGGAGGCGCTGGGAAAGGATGTAACGGAAGGCTTTGGAGAACCGAGTGCGAATAGCTTGCTGGTCGGCCATTGGGAAAACTCCAACGATGCGCTCCACGGTCTTCGATGCATCAACGGTATGCAACGTGGACATGACCAGGTGCCCCGTTTCCGAAGCTTCCAGGGCGATCTCAATCGTTTCCCGGTCACGCATTTCGCCTACGAGAATGACTTTCGGCGCCTGCCGGAGCGCCGCTCGCAAAGCCAATGCAAAGGTGGGTGTGTCTGAGTGCAGTTCGCGCTGATGGATCGTCGCTTTCTTGTGACGATGAAGAAACTCGATGGGGTCTTCAATCGTGAGGATGTGGTAGGCCTTCTCCTCGTTCATCTTGTCGAGGATGGCCGCGAGAGTTGAAGATTTTCCGGAACCGGTTGGACCCGTCACAAGCACGATGCCGTTGCGCAGATCCACAATTTCCTTCAATGCCTCCGGCAGATTCAGCTCCTCGAATCCGGGGATTTTGTCGGGAACGACGCGCATTACAATGGCGCAACTTCCGCGCTGCTTGAAGATATTTACGCGGAAACGCGCCACGCCCGCGATTCCGTAGGAAAGATCTGCGGAGCCGTCCTCCTCGAGCTTGCGGATAGGCGTCTCGTTTTTTCCCATGATGTCGTTGGCAATCGAGCGCGTATCCTGCGAACTCAGACACTCCAGGCCTTTATACTTGAGCTGCGTGAGCTGGCCGCTGACCTCGATTTGAGGCGCGCGGCCCGGCGAGAAAATTAAGTCACTGACGTGCGAGCTGGACTTCAACATGGCAGTGACGAGCTGGGCGGTGTGAATCGTCCTTTGCGCTGCGGGTGCCGATGTCGGCGCCGGCACTTGCGCGGGCCCTGTCTGCGGCGACATGGTTTGTGTAGGTATGCCCATGAATTGACCTGTGTGCTTGCGAGGCCCGAGAAACAGAATGCCAGTCGCGCGAACCGCACCTATGAGGCCTTTCTTCTTTACTATTGTATTGCAGGTGTACCTGCGGTCAGGGATGGGTTCACGTGTAATTTCTTGAGGGTAACTGTCCGGATGGGCAGGCTGGGCCGGACAAGAAGCGCGGCCGCAACGAGGACTAAACTATCTTCGTGCCAGTCGGTGCATTCTTTTGCTCACGGCTTGGCAGCACCATCGATAAAGCTAGCGATGTTGGTCTTGAGCTTGGCGAGATCTTCGTCGCGGAGATACATCATGTGTCCCGCGTCGTAATACTGCAGGCGGATGTTTTTCTGGAGCTTGTCGGGGAGGCCGAGATGCTCCATGGTGTATTCGGTAGCATAGAAGGGAGTCGCCAAGTCGTAAATTCCGTTTTCCACTTCGACTTGCAGATGCGGATTAGTAAGCATGGCCTGAATCAAATCACCTTCCACATTCGGTGAACCGGGAAATCCGAAGTTGTCGCCGCCGCGATGCTTCCAGTCCCAGTTCTGCCCGGCATCGTCCGAGCCGGTGTGATAGACCTTGTCTTGTCCGAACTTCAGTTCGTCCCGGACATAGTTGTTAAATGCTGCGGTGAACGGCCCGGTGATCGAAGTGTCTTGCGGATCGTATTCGGCAAATTCGCCGAGCAAATCGTAGCTCCAACCTGAAAACCGCGCGTCGAGGCGTCCGGTGGTCAAGCCGCGACTGCGCTGCAGTTCCTTCATGAACTGCGGCAGGTTCACCCGCAGATTAGCTTTGACAAGGTAGTCTTCGCCGAGACCGGTAAAGCGGGAAAGCTTTCTTGCGACGGCGGCCTTTTCCGCTTCACCCAGCTTCGAACCTTTGATCAAAGCATCCGCGTAGTCCGTCTGCGCATACTTTCGCGTTTCCTCTAGAAAGGAATTCAGATTATCGGGCCGGTCCTTCAGCACTTTGTGATACCAGGCGGTGGCTGCATAGCTGGGCAGGTAAAAGATGTACGGCATATCCTCGCCAGGATTGAACGAAATGGTTCCCAAGTTCAGCACGGAAGAGATCAGCACGATGCCGTTGAAGTAGAGGCCGTCATGCGACTGCAAATAATTTGAAAGCGCCGCGGAGCGGAACGTGCCGTAACTTTCACCGATCAGGAATTTCGGGGAATTCCAACGGCTGTTGCGGCTGACGTAGGTATTGACGAATTGCGCCAGGGATTTCACGTCCTGATCGACGCCCCAGAAATCCTTGTCCTGCGCCTTACCCACGGCGTGGCTGAAGCCCGTTCCCACAGGGTCAAGGAAGACCAAATCCGTTTTGTCCAAGAGACAGTAGGGATTTTCGGAGAGCTTGTAGGGAGCGGGAGGCGTCGCATCGGCGTTTACGGTGATCACCCGGCGCGGCGAAAATGAGCCCATGTGCAGCCACACCGAGGAAGAACCCGGCCCGCCGTTGTAAACGAAGGCGATGGGACGCTGGCTCAAATCCTTCTCGCCACTTCGCGTATAGGCGGTGTAATAGACCAGCGCGGTTGGTTCGTCCTTTTCGTTCTTCAAGAGAATCGTCGCCGCCGTGGCCTTGTACGAAATCACCTGGCCACTGATCTTGATACTGTGATCCGTGACGGAAGATTCTTCCTTGGGTGGCGCGGCAGCGACTGCTTCACCGGGCTTATCAGCGGGTTTGGCATCTCTGTCTTGCGCGCGCACCCCGGTGGCAATCCCAGTCATGGCCAAGGCCAGCGCCAGCAACACGCTCAGGTTTTTCGCACGGATCATTGTTTCTCTCCCTAGAACAAACTCGTATTTCGTGGTTCGACAAAGCCGAGATTCTATCTATTTATGAGGAGCCGCCGGACTTTTTTGTTCGAAGGCCGAAGAGTAAGAACTCTTCGCCCGCGGCCGAGGAATCCCGAAAAAGGTCGGCGCAGTCGTTGACGATCCAATCGGCGCCCGCTTGCTGGAGTTCGGCGTCGCTCGCGGTGGTGCGCAACGCCAAGACGCGTGCTCCCGCGGCTTTGCCGGCACGAATTCCCGCGGGAGCATCCTCTATAACAATGCACTCGCTCGCAGGTTCAGCGAGAATCCGTGCCCCTGCTAGGTACGGTTCAGGGTCCGGCTTACCATGCTTCACATCGGTCGCGGTGATCAGATGTTTCGGCTTCGGCAGTCCTGCTGCGCCGATGCGCACGCTAGCTAATGCCCGCGTGCAGGAGGTCACGATCGCCCAGCGTTCGAGAGGGAGCGCCTGGAGCAACTCCATCGCGCCAGGCAACGGAACGACTCCCTCGACGTCGGCGATTTCACGGCGCTCCATTTCACGATCCTCCGCAGAGTGATCCGCGTGGGGAAGAAGCTCGCGGATGGTAGAGATACTCGGACGCCCGTGCGCTTTTTTTACAACTTCGTCGGGCTCGAATCCGTGCTCGCGCGCCCACCCGGCCCACGCCCGCGCCACCGCTGGGGTGGAATCCACTAACACGCCGTCCAGATCGAAAAGTACAGCGCGACAACAGATGCTCATCATGATTCATGATAGGCAGAAACCCGCGAATTACGAAATGATAGTGTGGCTAACGTTTTTCCTTCTCATTAAAGAGGAAAGTAAACATTCCTGAAGCGAAAACGCAGCTTTCGCCGGCTGCTGCGGAGCTGGCCGCCGGCGAGGAGATTACCATCGCCAGCCGCGGAGTCCTACTGGCTGACAATTCATCTGCACTATACCCGGTTCGTACCCCGACGAAGAAGTGTGCTCGACCAAGTGATAAGCAAAGGAAAAAACTCTTGCAACGGGGAATCCACACGCCAGCGCGCAAGCCGATGTGCCTTGAAAAACTTCAGGGGTGACTCCACGATCGCGGTAGGGCGCTTGTTGATCTGAATGGTGCGGTAATGAAGAAGACCTTGTGTGCCATTTATTGAACGTGCGAGTTGGGACCGCCCTAAGACTCCAATTCAATCAGACAACTTACTAAAGGCTGCTCGCAACGGTTGATCGGTATCGGTAACTTCGTGTGAGGACCTACTTGGGGAATAGGTGTTACTAAATGACGACTGGGTCCGGTTAGCGGGAATCAGAGGCATAGCTCTTGTGCGATCATTCGCTATGAGTTTTAACGATTCCAGAGTAAGTGTTGTAGAGTGTGCGCCGCCCGCCGGCCGGAATCATATCCACACTCGGCACTGGAGGGCATCCGACGCTGCGGCATTCATCACAGCTTTAGTGGTGCTCGGGTTCGCAGCTACAATGTTTCTAACCCGGACGGGAGGCGCAGGCCTCGGCATGTTTACCTTCGAACACGTCAGATTTCTAGATATGGTGGATACGAGCTCCCAACGGCTGGCGCATCGCGTGGCCTTAGTGCTCCTTGCAATGCTTTGTGCGGTAGGGGCCGCTACCATCACCCGCCCTTCTGCCCATGTCCGACAGGTAACAGAGTTCCTTCGAGCTACGCACGAATTCTTCAAGAAGTGGTCCGGCGCTTTCCTTGCTGCTGGGGCAGCGCTGGTTCTTCTGTTCGATCTAAAAGGTACGGTCTTCCCCGGCCCAGAAGGACCGAAGTTACGGCTGGAGTTCTTGCTTCTATCTGCATGCCTGATTCAACGGCTTTGGCATTTCGGTGAGCCTGTATGAAATCCTACAGATCCAAATTCAACTAATTTCAGATAATCAATTGATTTTGTTCGCATAACGTTGGGGCGCTCCTGATATTCTGCGTCTCCTCGGTTCAGTAAAAAGGGAACTCGAAGGAAGGCAAGAGATGCAACAAGGAATGAAGCGTCGCCCTGCGGTTCAAAGTTAGTTGGGGTGGGAGACGGGGATTGAACCCGCGACATTCGGTGCCACAGACCGACGCTCTACCAGCTGAGCTACTCCCACCACCGTGCGACAACCCTAGTTTACGCTAATTCCCACGCATGGAAAAGTGGGCGGCGGGCATTCCATCCAGGGCACGGCCAGAGGCTTCAGGGAGCAATTCAGAAAAAAATATTTGGGAACGCATTCCTGAAACTAACCGTTGATCATCGGCACAGCAAGATTAGCACGTGCATCTTCAGTTTGAGGCTGTCAGCGTGGCAGCACAGGGTAATGATGAACTCGCTCGAGCCAGGTTCATGCAGATCGAATAAGAATCGCCCGACCAAAGCCTAGCGCGAATTGATCAGGGTTTAACTTCTGCGACATTGCTGGCATGAAATGAATTGCCGTATTCAACAGCTTCGGGCAAACTTTCTATAGTGAAAGGAATATGTTGCCCCAGAATTGAATACTCACAACTTTTTATGGCCGTAGATTTTATTCCGCAGCCTTCAACCACTAGTAGCGGCTGTGGAGAATCCCGCAAATTAGTGACGATTTTGTGCCCGGTGCACAATGAGGGAAACGTCGTTCCTTTGTTTTTCGCACGGATACACCCGATCATGGAGAAACTTTCCCTTCGGTATGCTGTCCATCTCGTTTTTCTTAACAACGCGTCCTTCGACAACACCTGCGAACAGATCCAAAAGATCAAGGAGAGGTGGCCAACGACATACGTGGTCACTATGAGCCGGAACGTTGGGTATCATGCCTCTCTGGAATGTGGACTACGGAATGTGACCGGGGATCTGCTTGTTTTTATTGACGTGGACTGTGAAGACCCCCCGGAAATGATCCTGCAGTTCGTCGAAAAGCATGAGCAAGGCTACGACATCGTCTACGGCGAGCGAGTTGATCGCGAAGAAGCAGAGATCATAAAGGCCGTCCGGAAAATATTCTATAGATTCCTCCATTCCGTAGCCGACGAAGACATTATCCTGGACATGGCGGAGTTTTCGCTTTTTACACGCGAAGTGCGCAACGCAATCGTGAATGAAAATACTTCGTTCCCCTTCATCAGAGCCTCCATCGGACGCGTAGGATTCAAGCGGGCTGCGATTCCATTCAAGCGCGACAAGAGGATTGCGGGAGACAGCCACTACAACCTGGTAGGAATGTCCATATTTGCAATTGCCGGAATCCTCTCGGCCTCAACATTGTTTCTTCGATTGCCCATTTTTCTTCTACCCCTCTGGCTCCTGACTCTTCTCGGCTTGGGAGTTGGCTACGTGAAAACTCATTCTCCTTGGTTTGTGCTCTCGGCCCTGATCCTTTTTGCCGCCTATGTGGGGGGGACGCTGGCTTTCACTGCTTTGTATGTTGCGCGCACCTATAAAAATGGGCTGCATCGCCCGAATGCCTTTATCGACCACGAGCGCAGTATCTTGCCGCCAAACAAGTCCACTGAGGGGGTAGCTCTGAAAAGTATGAGCACCGAGCCAAGCACTTATTCGGTTCCGGAGTAATGACGAGTCTGGAACAGGAAGTATCTCTATCCTGAAGGTGGCCGCTGCAACGAAGTTCTAACTTGATCGGCGAGAAACATGCTGAAAATTGAAAATCCAAACCTCTTGGCGACTCGCAGAAATCTTCAGCTGGATTTCCTACGCGGCGTTGCCATTCTTTTGGTCATCCTTCGCCACACCGTCCTATTTCATGTACCTGGCTGGGAAGCCTCGCTGGTGCAATTTGGCTGGGCTGGAGTTGATCTGTTTTTTGTTCTCAGCGGATTTTTGATTTCCGGCTTACTGTTCTCTGAATATCGGCAAAACGGGATGATCCGATTCGCAAGGTTTGCTGTCCGGCGCGCATTAAAGATCTATCCCGCGTTTTACTTCCTCGTGCTCCTTACCGTGCTCGCTCGTATTGCTCTTCACACTTCTGATGCGGTGCTTCGGCCTTTGTTGCACGACGTTTTTTTCATCCAGAGTTATATACCTGGAACGTACGGGCACTTTTGGTCGCTCTCCGTTGAGGAACACTTCTACATTCTTCTCCCGGTTTTACTGTACTTCATGATTCGCGGTAGCAAGCCCGGAGAGCCGAACCCGTTCCGGTTTTTCCCGTGGTTATTTTCTATAACTGCGATTGCTCTCTTGCTGGCGCGCCTGTGGACTGCGAAACACGTGGTTCCCTTTGCCTGGCAAACTCACCTATACCCGACACATCTCCGCTTCGATTCCCTGATGTTTGGCGTTCTTTTGTCTTATTGGGCCCAGTTCCACGCCAGGAGATTTTGGGAATTCGCGCGTCCGCGGTATTTCTTGTTCATTTTGGCGGGCGTCTTTCTAATCTCGCCGGGCTTCCTGCTAACCCAGGAAACACCTTGGATGTACACCTACGGCTTCACGGTGTTGTATCTCGGATTTGGCGCCATCCTGATAGGAATGCTCAGCGCACCGATGGAATTGATGCCCAGAGTGCTGCAAGTCTTCCTTCGCGCATTCGCTTTCATCGGTGGATTCTCATATTCAATTTACCTGTGGCACGTTCCCTGGCTGATCTTGCTGGGAGCTGCC
>WNFO01023876.1_pt1 | contig 10315 bp, 5 predicted proteins | sample 5400251 | NCBI WGS metagenome assembly WNFO01 (sample SAMN13153354, study PRJNA577476) | soil metagenome | isolation source: 100 cm saprolite under Madrone tree | place: USA:California | collected 2016-06-14
GTGCAAAGGCCCGTGTTCTTCGCTCGCATTATCATCATCGTCTCCTATCTCCCGATTTTCACCCTGCAACGGGTGGAAGGCCGTTTGTTCCGGCCGATGGCATGGACAGTGGCTTTCGCCCTGCTCGGGGCACTGTTGTTCGCTCTTCTCATCGCGCCGGTGTTGTGCAGCATGTTTTTCGAGCACGGCATCAAGGAATGGCAAAATCCCGTTCTGCGCCGGCTTCAGGAAGGTTACGGCCGCACGCTCGACTGGTGTTTCGAACACCTAAGGCTGACTTTGGCCGCTGCTGTGGCGGCGTTGGCGTTGATGCTATTCCTGGGTTTCAGTGGAATCATCGGGTCTGAGTTTTTGCCCCACCTGGATGAAGGGGCTGTCTGGGTTCGCGGCACTCTGGCGCCAAGCGCAGGTCCGGCAACGGGCATCGCGGTCTCCAACAACGCTCGCCTGGTACTCGCCCGCTTTCCCGAGGTCAAGCAGGTCATCAGCCAGGTAGGACGTCCGGATGATGGCAGCGACGCCAGCGGATTCTACAACACAGAATTCTTCGTGGATCTCCTGCCTCGCGCCAAGTGGCGGCCAGAGTTCAAAACCAAGGACGATCTGATCGCCGCAATGGACAAGGCGCTGAACAAGTTTCCGGGTGTGGATTGGAACTTTTCGCAGCCCATCTCCGACAACGTGGAAGAGGCGGTCAGCGGCGTGAAGGGAGAGCTGGCAGTGAAGCTTTTCGGCGCCGACCTGAAGGTGTTGGAGGCCAAAGCCGACGAAATCCAGGACATCATGAGCACGATTCCGGGCGTGGCCGATCTAGGAACCTTCCAGGTTCGGGGCCAACCCAACATCGACATGCTGGTTGATCGAGAAGCCGCCGATCGTTTCGGTATCAATGTCAGCGACGTGCAGGATGCCGTCGAAACCGCCGTTGGTGGCAAAGCCGTAAGCCAAATTCTGATCGGTGAACAACACTACGATCTCACGGTTCGTTACCAGAAACCCTTCCGCAGCACGGTGGAAGACATAGCGAATATCCGCATTCTGGCTCCTTCGGGTGAGCGTGTGTCGCTGGGGCAGCTATGCCAGATCAAGCTGGAGGACGGTGCTTCGACGATTTATCGCCAGGGCAATTCGCGATACATCGCGATCAAGTACAGCGTTCGCGGACGCGATTTGGGAAGCACTGTGCGCCAGGCGATCGAAGAGGTAGGGCGGAAAGTGTCGCTGCCGGAACAGTATCACCTCGACTGGACTGGCGAATACGAAAGCCAGCAGCGGGCGAATCGTCGTCTGGCCGTGATCGTCCCAATCACAATTCTGTTGATGTCGTTCATTCTCTATTCCGCGTTCGATTCGTGGAAGTAGGTTGGCCTGATCCTGGCCGTCGTGTCTCTCTCTCCACTCGGCGGACTCCTCAGCCTTCTGGCCACTGGGACGCATTTTTCAGTCTCTTCAGGCCTCGGATTTCTAGCCTTGATCGGAGTCTCGGTCGAAATTGGCGTGATCATGGTGGAGTACATCAACCAGCTCCGCACGCGAGGCATGAATCCGCGAGAGGCCTCCAAGGAAGGCGCGGCGCTTCGTTTGCGTCCCATCATGATGACCATGCTGGTGGCCACCCTAGGTCTCTTGCCTGCCGCCCTCTCCCACGATATTGGGTCTGATTCGCAGCGGCCTTTCGCGATCGTGATCGTAGGCGGACTTATCGTCGAACTGATCGTCAGTATTGTCTTGTTGCCCGCGCTATATGTGTTCTGGGCTCGCCCCGGCGACAAGCTTCCTCCATCGGAACTGGGCTTTATTGAGGAAGGCGAACATGTCGATTAAGCCTTGTGTGCGAAGGGCTATGCCCTCGGTCAATTCGAAGATGTTGATTGTCCGGAGACTGAAATGAGTCGCTCAATCGGAACCGTTTTTATCACTTTGTTTCTGGCCACGTGGGCAGGGGCGGAGAACCGAATGAGTGGATACGTGACACAAATTGACACCTCGAGCATATGTATTCGTGCCCGATTCCGTCCGAGAGTTCCATTTGCGATCACTCAGGCGACGATGTTTTATTGCCGCCATGAACAAGTATCCTCAAGTCTTCTCCGAATTGGCGACGCCGTGGTTGTGAAATTCAGGACCCAGAAGCACGAATGGGTCGCCGATGAAGTTAGAATCCAGGCAGGCAAAAGAGCATGTTCGGTGAGAGTTACATCGCACGGACCTTAGTTGGGCCACGCTCTGGCTTTCCCCGCGCTTCTCCACGCGAACCGGCTTCCCTCATGGCAAGGGCTCATCCCCTGCGGATTGGTCGCGATAAACGCGCTTCATTGCAGTCGCGTCTTCTGGGTTTGGATTTCTTGCATCCGGACTTGCACTGCTTCTTTCGCTCGTAGGAAAAGGGCCGGCGTGCGCTCCGGTGGCATTGGCTTCCTTTGGGCAAACTTTCTGGCGCGTTTCTCTGCAGGGCACAGGCACAGTCCGATTTCACCGACTCCATCAGGCGAATGCAATGCGATCACAAACCGATCATGCGGCGAAAGAGCCTTGACTTCGTAAGCGTCTTTTTCCACACCCCGTATTGAGCAGTTTTCCCATTATCGACAATCCAGAGTGAGACAGTCGATAACCACAAGCGCGTTTATAGTTACCGATCCTCCTTCGCGGCTGCCCATGCCATGCGTGTTGTCGCTCCATACCGCAATGCAGGCAGGAGCAGCCGTGATTCTTCATGCGGCCTGCTGGCGGCGAAAGCTACCACGCAGAACCATTACATTAAAACCGCATAGCAAGATGCGATCGCTGTAATGAGGCAATTCTCTGAAGCCTTATTGTGCTCCACTTGTGCTCCAGATGAGGGGGTCAACCCTCAGGGCACGGTGCAGTAGTTGAAGGTAAGTCCCACTCTATAACTAGAGTCGAAGCCAGCACCGCCGCCGAACTATTTGCACTTGACGACGGAGTCACCATCCTTCTCGACTGTGACGTTGTTGTTGGCGTCCACCTTGATATGCAGCTTCTGAGTCATAATCATGTCCGGAGTCGGACCTTGGGCGATCAGCTTGAACTTGTCGGATGTTCTGAAATCAGAGGTTGGCACTGGAGGGAAAGTGCCGTCAGGGTCGAGCTTCAGGTCATAATTCTGCTGGTCCTTGCCCACATACTTGACGCCATTTGTATCCGTGCCGGTGAGGTTGTAGTGCGAAGTCCAGTGCTCGTGGAGATCACCGTTCGCTTTGGTTTCGCAATGAAACTCGAAGAAGAATTCTCCGCCCAGATTCACGGTGGTCGCCGGACTAGTGCAGCTATTGGTCAGGGTCTGGCTGATGGGGTTATGGAGGTTGTAGTTGACCGTGGACTTCGAGTCGGGGGCACTGCAACTAAAGCCGGGGTTTTGAGCGGACGCCGAATTAACCGGCAACAGCGTCAGCAGGGCCAACCCGGATAAAACTGTTAAGCGCTTTGCGAACATTGTAACTTCCTCCCTTGGATCACCCGTTCGGGGTTCATTCCCCATCCGCACGCGAAGGCGGGCAGGCTATTTGCACTAGTTGCCACACTGGGTACTGCTATCGGTCACCTGGGCAGAGATATTTCCGTAGGTGTCGAGCGTGATGTCTAACGTCTGAACCAACGTCATGCTGGGACCCGAACCCTGCGACACCAGGTCGGATTTCAACTGCACGGTCGCTTCGGTGGACGGCTGGCCGGAACTCAGCACATAGTCTGCCGAGTCGCTGGCGGTATAGTTCCCGGTCGTAGTCTGGCCGACTCCGGTCAAATTGTTTGACGCAGTGATAGAGAACTGGTTCTTGCCCGTGGCCGGATCGGTTGCGACCTGATAGCTGAACTGGACTGTCCCTGTCAGGTTCACGGGTTCGCCAGCAGAACAACTGTTGGTCGTCGCCTGGTTGGTTACCGAAGCGGTGTAAGTATAGGTGATGGGCGGCGTGGACTGCCCCAACAACGTGGCCTGGCTGGCCGCAAACGCCAGCAATAAAATCGTCAGCTTGAGCACTACTCTCTTGGAGCCTTCGAACATCTTGATCCTCCCCAGCTTCGCCTGGTACTTTCAGTTGTTACCTTTTGTTACCTTCGTGCCACTGTGTTGTTCGTCTCTAACAGCCAGGTTTGCAATTGCATTTGCGCTGCCATCAAAGCTGTCGTAAGCCCTTGCGCGACCTGTGAAACCGTCCCTGGTAGTTCGAAGTCTGCAATTGTTTTCACTTCTCCCGGGAAATTCGCAGCGGCTGCAATCCGCCATCCGGTTCCCGTTGTGACCCCTCCTCCGGACCACAACTGGTTGCGGATGGCGGATCCCCGAGCCTCGCCGCTCTCGGAGCCTTGCAATACGCGCATCTGGTCTCGTCGCTGTACATCAGCCTTCGGCACTTGGTGCAGGGCAGGCCGAAGAGGCGAGACTTCGTCAGGGCGGCATTTTCGGGCGCGTTCTCGACGGCCGCAGGCGCGGCGACGTCATTGCGCTGCCTGCGGTCGTCCCCGAACCCGGCTTCATAACCTTGCCGGTAACCTGACTCCCGTCCGCTGGCGAAGCCGGCCTCGTAGCCCTCCTGGTAGAGCCCCGCGAATTCCTCCGGCATGCGGATGAGGCCATCACCATCGCAGTCCTGCGGAAGCGCCGTACCATTCGTCTTTTCGATCGTCTTCATAAGTTGTCTATTGCAGCGCCACCACTGCGCAACGGTCCATGGGGGATAGGGTTGCGATGATGGTTTGTCCCCTGCGCGCGGTTGCCGCATTCACCGTCTCGGTCTGTGTGGCGGCATTCGCACCATTCGCCGTGAATACCCCGGTGCCGGTCACCGTGACCACCGGCGACCCCGCGACCGTGTCCTTGAAGAAGAAAGTGGCGCTGTTCGATCCGCCGGGGATGGTCAGGTTTGAGCCCGTGACCACTGTCGTGCACGTGTTGTCGATGTAGAAGGAAGCGCCCGCCGGGCCCGAGGGGGCCAGCGTCTCCGTGCTGGTTACATTTGAGGGATTGCCCGACGAATCCTGCGATTGCACCGTCAGCGCCGCTGAGCACACCGCCACGGTCACCGTCACTGGCGTACTGGTGAACACCAGCTTCGAGGGCGGGCCAACGATAGTCTCTGTCTGCGTCGCTGTATTCCCACCAGTTAGCGTGATCGTCGGGTTTCCAGCAGTCGTGTCCGTATAGAAGAAGCTTGCACCACCGTTATTGTTAATATTTGTAACTTGTCCTGTGGCGCCATGAGCAGTGCAGTGAGCGAGTGTGTCGTAGAACTTGCTCGTACCGGACGAGGAGGAGAGGGTTGTCGTGCCGCTGCCGCTATCAGTGAACGTGATCGTTGGGGAACATGCGCCTACCGCAATGCTGAACGGGGCCGTAGTGAACGTAATGTTGTTGTTGCTGTCTGTAAACGTCGTCTGTGCCTGCAGTCCGGAAGTACCGCCGGTGGCGGTCAGAGTGAACGTAATGTCCACATCGTGCGAATCCGGAGAGAATTGACTATTGAAGATGTTTCCGTTCTCGTCGGCGACGGCGGTCATGTCCGGGTGGGTATCAATCAGCGGCGACTCCACAAGTTGCAGGGTGACGGTTTCGCCGGGCTGCCAGCCCGAACCGGTGATGGTCACAATCGTTCCCGGCGCATAGTCGGCCTGGTCCGTCATGACCGTAGCGGACTGTGCCATGGCCATCCCTTGCAGGGCCAGCGCCAGGAGAAGTCCCAGAACGAGTTGTGATGCGCGCTTCACTAGTTCACCGCTGCCGCAATGCAAACCCCCGCCAAGATACTTATTGCGTTGGGTGTGAGGTTTACCCCTGTCGCCGAACACGATTGAGCAGCTCCGAAGAAGTTCGTACCACCGTCGGAGAGGTTGATGCTGGCGGTATTGGCATTGGTCTGACACCAAACTGCCCCGAGCGTGTTCGCCACGCTCATCGGTCCGATCAAGTTGTGGAAGAAACTTTGCTGGCTGTCGCTGGTCGTCAGAGTCGGCGCGGTCGGATTATCGGCACCTGCGATGTAGCAGATGTTCCTCGTCCTCTGCGCCGTCGTCATGGCGACGGTCGGGTTTGAGCTCGTTCCCGCGACCGTCACGCCAGGATTAGTGGCCGCAGCTGTCACGGAGCTCACGCCGCTCACCGCTCCCGCCACTCCGTTGAAGCTGGTAACAGCGCTGTTTAGATAGCCCTGAGCCTGTACGTAGGCCGTAGTAGCAATCTTTGTTGAGCTGTCGGCTGTCGCTGGAGTGGGTGCCGTAGGCGTGCCAGCGAGCGCCGGGGAAGTCGCAAGAGCAATTAAACCCGTCCCAGTGATGCCGTTGGAAAGGTCACTTGCGGCGGCCGTTGCTCCGACAGTGGCCCGGCCTTTGGCGTCCACCGTCAGCTTAGTGTAGGTACCCGCAGTCACGCTGCTGTTGGCCAAAGTGGTGGCCGTTGAATTCGAAGTGGTCACATCACCGGAAAGGTTGCCAACAGCGATCGCGCTGCCGCCGCCGCCCACGACCAACTGCCCACTGGTAAGCCCGCTGCCCGTGATGTTGCCACTCCCGGTGCCGCACGTAGGGCAAGTCAAATTTCCCGTTGTCGCATTCAGGACCAGGGGAGATGACGCGTTGACGGCGAACGTCCCGCTCGCATTCGGGAAGGTAAGGGTAGGCGTTCCCGCAACTGTCTGTGGCTGGATGGTGACGACGCCGCTGGTACTGCCGGGAAGCCCGAGTCCGCCGTTGATCTGCACTTGGCCGTTCGTCCCGCTTCCGTGGCCAGTACCCGGCGTCAAGACGACGTTGCCGCCCGCGTTGTTTCCGCTTACCGGGGAACCGCCATTCAAGGTGACGTTAAAGGTGGCGCCATCAGCCGCCGCACTGAGGGCGAGATTTCCGGTAGACGTAATGTTGGTTACCGCCGTCATCGAAGTTATGTCGCCATTAGCGCCGCTGGCTGCCGCACCCAGATTGGTGCGCGCGTTGGCAGCGGTGATCGCTCCCGTGCCGCCGTTAGCCACAGCGACGTTGCCGGTCACGTTGCCGGCCGTGGTTGCGGTGGCGGCGGTACTAGCGGTAGCGGCGTTGCCGCTGATGTTGATCCCTGCTGTGCCGGCGCTGATGTTGGATGCGGTCAGATTAGTCAACCCCGCGCCGTTACCACTGAACGAGTTGCCGGCATTGCTGAAGGTATGTGCGCCGACGATGATTCCTGCCAACGTGGTAGCCGTGGAGCCGCTGGTAGTGACATCACCCGTCAGATCACCTGTCTTAATGGCGCTGCTGCCGTTGCCGACGATGAGCTGATTCAAGGTGAGGCTGGTTCCGGTCACCGTCCCGGCAGCGATCTCGGTGGTAAACGCCAGGCTCCTGAGGCCGCCCGAGCTCTGGAACTGCAGATGGCCGTCGCTGCCGGTGAGCCACAAATCGCCGGGTGCTGGACTGCTGGGCGTCACGCCGGTATTGGGGAAATTCAGCGAAGCGAATGTTGCTGCTGATACGGGTAACGTCTGCTTGCCACCCGTAAAGAGGTTGGCCTGGTTGTTATAGACCAGGTTGCTGGTGGCGGAGTCAGTGCCACTTAACTGCGCGAAAGAGTAGTCGTTCGGTAGTGGCGTGACCAAGCCGTTGCGTCCGTTGAACGAAAGCACGCCAGTGTTGGCGATGGTGAACGATCCCCCCAAGTTGGACGTACCGCTCACTCCGATTCCGGTTCCGGCAACCACGCCGATGCTGCTGTTTTGCAGCATGGCATTCGTGACGCCCGTGTTAGCGATAGAGATAGTTCCAGTGGTCGAGATCGGGCCGCCGGTCAGTCCTGCGCCGGTGTCCACTTGGGTGACCGTTCCGTTGTTCGTGCCCGGGAAAGTTTGTCCTGGCGCGAAAGTGATGATGCCGGTGGGGGCGACAGAGAGTTTCTCAGCAATCGGGCCTGCCGTCGGCCCGAACTGGAAGCTGAGGCTACCGTCTGCAAGAGCCTGCAACTGCGCCGCCTGTGAGGTGCCAGTGCCGTCGGTTGCGTTCGCCTGAAACACATTCGACGGCTGGCTATTGCCCGGCGCCGAGGCCGGTAAAGCCAGCAGCCCATTCACCGTCTCCTTGCCGGTGATCGAGGCATTGCCGGTAATGCTCTGATTGCCCGTAAAGCTGTTGCCGCCGGCAAGATTGGCCTTTCCCGCCAGGCTGGTGTTGATCGTCGCAACCTGTCCATCGGTGTATGCATTCGCCGAAGCCAGCGTGGCAACGTCGCCTGCGGCTCGCAGCGTAGCTTCAGCCGCTACCGCATTGCTGGTGAATTGATTGGCTGACGTCAGAGTCGCTGTATCACCCGCAGTCCGCGCCGCAGTTTCATTGCTCAGGTCTGTTGTCAGTCCGGCGACCTGCGGTTCGGTGATTGTACCCACCGACAAAGAAGGGTTAAGGGGCGTGCCACCGTTCAAAATCGTTGTGCTGTCAACAGACGTTGACCCGGTATTGTTGATGTTGTTCCCGACGATGCTGATGCCGGTGCCCGCCGTCAACGCGCCCTGGGTGCCGGGGAAAGTCTGTCCGGTGGCAAAGGTGATCTTGCCGTCCGGTCCGATCATCAATCCGCTGTCGGCGGCTGGGTTGCCGCCGGTAGCGGTTAACAGGTCCAGGCTGCCAGTGTTGTTCACGAACCAACGGAACAAGTTGGGATTGTTCCCGGCATCAGCGCCCGCGAGTTCAAGTGCGTGCGAGGCGGAGGGGCCCGCTCCCATTGCGGGCAGACTCAAGGTGCCGTTGACAGTGGCGTTTCCGGTGATGCTTTGGTCGCCGGTAAGACTGTTGCCGCCGACAAGGTTGGCTTTTAGCCCCAGGCCGCTGTCGGTGTAGGTCTTGGATGCTGCTAGCGTATCGACATCGCCCTGGACTCGCGCTGTTGCTTCGCTCGCGACCGCCGCGCTGGTGAAGCTGTTAGCGGATGCTACCGCAGCTGTATCGCCCGCCGCCCGCGCCGCCGCTTCCGTCACGACCGTGCTGGTTGTGAAGGTGTTGGCAGAGGAGAGCGCGTCGGCATCGCCCTGAGCCCGTGCGGTTGCCTCCGCGGTATCGGCCGCAGCTCGTGCCGCCGCTTCCGCCGCAACCTGGGCGTCGGTGTAGGCCTTGTCTGCCGCAGTCGTCGCCGCATCGTCATTCACCATGACCCAGCCGTCATGCGCGGGATTGCAGATGAACAACTGTTGTCCTGCACTACCACTCACCTTCATCAACATTTGGCCATCCACGCAGGCGTTCGGACTGCCAGAGGATGGCACCGGCGCATTGGTCGTCTGCACCGGCAACGTCGCCATCGCATGTGACAGGTCCACGGTCGAACCCGTGAAGGTGTTGTTCGCGGTGAAGGTGTTGGGACTGGCCAGTTTGGCCGAGGCTGTATCCAGGGCCGTGATATTGCTCTGCAGCGTGGTTTCCGCGCCTGTCGCCCGCGTGGTCTCAGTGCCGATGGCAGCGCTCAAGGTCGCATCTGCCATACCGCGGGTGGTCGCCTCTGCGGTATCGGCTGCCTGACGCGCCGTCGTTTCGGTATTGATATTAGTCTGCAGAGTCGACTCTGCACCCTGTGCACGGCTGACCTCGTTATTCAAATTGGTGGTAATCGTACTGTCCGCTGCCTGACGTGCAGCCGCTTCCGCGGCCACCTGAGCGTCAGTGTAGGTCTGCGCCGCGCTCTGAATTCCGCTGATGTCATCGAAGTAGGCCAGGCTCTTGGTGCCTGTGGCGGTGTTGTCTTTGCGGAAGTTCAGCCGTCCCGCTGTTGTGTTGAACCACAGGTCGCCGGGTGCCAGGTTGGCCACGTTGGGATTGGCGGTCACCCCGGCAATGTTTAGTCCGACGTAATTAGCGCCCGCCGTGAAGGTCTGCCTTTTATCGACAGCAAAAGTGTTGGCCAGATCCGTGAATGCTGTAGAAGTGGGCAACTGCAACTTCGTAGCCGTGCCGACCAACTGAGAGAACATGACTTGGAAACAGTTGGCATGTCCGGCAGGAGTAATGCCGACGGCAAAGAGATTGGCTGCGCACTGACTGGTGACATGGTCAAACTGCCCCGCCGTCGCTGCCGTGCCGCTAACGTTGATACCATAGGTGCCCGCACTCACCTGCGACGGCCCGATCTGGCCGGGAATCTGCGCCAAGGACGTGTCGTGCTGAACAACCAATACCGGATCATGGCTGTACGTCGTGTCCTCTTTACTGGCGAAAGCTACGGAGATCGAGGTATCGTGCGGCTTGAGCACAAGGCCGTTGTTCGCTGTTCCGTTGAGCCAATCCCTCACGGCCTGGGTCACGTCTACGAGGATGTATTGGTACTTGCCGCTGGGATATGGAACCG
>WNFO01006511.1_pt1 | contig 10314 bp, 11 predicted proteins | sample 5400251 | NCBI WGS metagenome assembly WNFO01 (sample SAMN13153354, study PRJNA577476) | soil metagenome | isolation source: 100 cm saprolite under Madrone tree | place: USA:California | collected 2016-06-14
CAGCGCGCATGGCTGCGTCGGCTGCTGAATAACCATGATCGACGAAGCGATTTGCAATGCTCTGTACATTCTCCGAAAACGTTCGATCGAAACTCGTGACGTGCGTGACCAGCACCGATTGGTGGTATTGAGCGCGCCGTGCGAGCACCGTTGTCACGAACGCAATGCCGAAGCTTCCACCCTGATTGCGGAAGAGGTTGGTGAGGCTCGACGCTTTGTTGTTTTTGTTCTTGGGCAAATAGGAGTAGGCGAGCTGGCTGGTCGGAACAAACAAGAAGGCGATCCCGAAGCCCTGAACCGCGCGTGCCCACGCTTCTTTTCCGTAGTTGGTTGCAAGATTGAAACTCGCGAAGTACCACATGGCGCACCCGAGGACGGTGAAACCAAACCCAATCATCCAGGACATCGGAATCCTCTTCACCAGTCGCACGATCAGGGGCGCCATAACGACGATCACCATCGCGCCCGGACCTAAAACTAAGCCAGCATCCGTTGCCGTGTAGCCATAGAGCGACTGCAGCATCTGTGGAATCAGCACCGTCGAGCCGAACAGAACAAATCCAAAGAGGAAGTAGAAAGCGTTGGAAAGGGCGAAGTTGCGTTCCCTGAGCAACCTCAATTCAACCACCGGGTCCTGCTGGCGCAGTTCCCAAACCACTGCCACGACCAAAGCAACGATTGCGATGGCGAAGAATGCCACGATGAAATTGCTCTCAAACCAGTCCAGCCTCTCACCACGATCGAGCACGACTTCAAGGCAGGCGAAGCCGAGCGCGATCAACAAAATTCCCAGGTAGTCAACCTTCAATCGTCCTGCCTTTCGGTCGGCCTCCACTTCCTGCTTGAACTCTGGAGGATCAGACAGCAGCCGACTGGTCAGGATCAGAGAGATGATTCCGATAGGGACATTAATGAAGAAGACCCAGCGCCACGAAAAGCTGTCGGTGATCCAGCCGCCAAGCGGCGGTCCAATAGCAGGGGCCGTCACGATCGCCATGCTATAAAGGGCAAAAGCTGCCGCACGCTTCGAGGCGGGAAACGTATCCACGAGAATCGCTTGCTCGACTGGGGCCAAGCCTCCTCCGGCCATGCCTTGAAGGACTCGGAAGAAGATCAATAGGCTCAGGCTTGGTGCCAAGCCACACATGAGCGAACTCACGCTAAACATCGCGACACAGCCCATGTAATAGTTCTTGCGGCCAAACACACGGCTCAGCCATGCGCTTAGAGGCAACACCACGGCATTGGCGACGAGGTAGCTGGTGAGGACCCATGTGCTCTCGTCGTAGCTGGTGGCGAGACCTCCGGCGATATGGGGAAGGGAGACGTTTGCGATGGCTGTATCGAGCAACTCCATGAACGTCGCCAGAGTGACCGTGATCGCAATCAGCCAGGGATTGATGGCCTTTGTCTCGCTAATACTCGTTGACAGTGCCATGGTCCCCGCCGCCATATTTCCTCCGTTGCAGTAGTCAGATTGCTAGAGAGACCGATCGGTCGCAAATTAAAAAAGAGCATCAGAGTGTTGGTCGTCGAGAATGGTGAAGAGAATGCTTCTTGGCTGGAAACAGCCTTAGCAGGGACTCAAGACTGTTCGGACTCAGGCCGCCGCGATCGGCGAATTGACGGTTTGGTTTCGGTTCCGAGACGAGAGAAACGGTTTCCGGTGTTCGCGCGCTGATCGCCGGTTGCGGCTCTAATCTTCTCAGCGCATCGATCGCAGGCGAAGATGAACTCAACGACGACGACTTCGGCCGGTTGGCTGCGACACACCTCGCACACCGTCGAAACGAGAGCGGAATTCGACGTTCTCGATTTGTGCTGAGCCCGAAGCATGCGCCCACTCCTTCGCCGCGTAGCTTTCTACACGTCGATCAGATGGCGGACGAGACCGCTCGGTCGCATCAAGAACAAAATAGTTTGTGGGGACGACGCTCCTAGGTTCGGGCCAACAATCGAGGGGGCAGTGGAAGCCTGATCACGAACCGGCAGGGGTGTTACGTCGACCGGATCTACCTTCCTGCAGACTTCTGGCCGCGAAGCACCATACAAGTACACGCCGCTTTCGCGACCAATCGGTTCTCCTCGTCGGTTATGTCGCATTCAACGTAGCCGATGGTGCGGCCACGCTGCACAACGGTTCCTTCCGCTCTGAGTTGTGCCTGCCAGATCGGGCGAAAGAAATTGACTTTCAGTTCGACGGTAGTGAAGGATTCCTCCGGCGCAAGAGTGCTTGCGAACGCCATCCCCATTGCCGCATCGGCAATATCACAGAGGATTCCGCCGTGCAGCGTCCCCATGGGATTTGCATGCTGCGGTCCGGCTGCCAACATGACGGTAGCACGCCCATCAGCAATCTCTTTTGCCTCAAATCCAATCAGACGGGCGACGGGTATGTCGTTGACCCTTGCTCGCTCCCAAAAGTCGGATTTCAACGGAATTCCTTTAGCACTCATGAATTGCGAGCTCTACCTTTAGATTTCCGCGCACGGACCTTGGTTTCGAGGTACTCCTCTAGATGATGGCAGGCGAGATCGAGCGGCTCTTCATTTCGCTGCAGACGAGTCACCATGAAGCTGCCTTCGAGAGTGCTCGCAATCAGTGTGGCTAATTTCGCGGAATTGACATCGGAACGGACCTCGCCTCGGCGTTTCCCCTCTTCCGCAATCGATTGCAGACGATCAAGCCACGAACCGAGGGCCTGCCGGGCTTTCGCTCGCAACTGAGGATTGCCATCGTCGGAATCTATGGCGGTGTTCAGTAGCGGGCACCCTCCCGGCACCAGCCCACTGCGTCGGTCCCGAAAGTTCCGCACGATTTGTTTCAAGCGGTCAATCGTATTCGGGATCTTCTCTGTTCCTTCGAAGCGTGTCTCCATGGCGATTTTCCAAGCGTGGTCGAAGGCATCGCCCGCGAGCTCTTGTTTGGTCTCAAAGTGACGGTAGATCCCGCCCTTCTCTAGCCCAGTCGCTCGCATGAGATCGGACAGAGCAGCGCCGTCGTATCCTTTTTGATTAAAGATCGGTGCTGCTTGCCGAATGATTTCCTGCCGGGTCAACTCGCCTTTGCGCACGTCGGGTTCCTTGTAACTTGAATTGGCGCCCGACTGATGGTCGCCGATTATGATCTTAGATGAGACCGACCGGTCCCAGGTCGCAATAAATGCGATAGCGACGGATCGCCTATCCCGGCCCCCCTTGAAACCCCGCGACAGGGCCGATCATGTCGAAACCCAGGTCGTCGAACGTCAACGGCTCGCCACTTCGCTGTAGGTCATAGTGATGCTCGTACAGCACGCGCGACCCGTTCCATTTCCGGAGAGCGCGCCAGTTCAGCGTGCAGGTTTTACCCGACACACCGACAATATTGAGTGTCCAGGCAGAATGTATCTCGTTCGCAGCATCACCAGGAATCGTGGTCTCTTTAATGGATATGGCTAGACCCCCAACTTCGGCCATAACATGAAGCGGGACCAGGAAGTTTAGGAGAAGTGAGCCCACCCTTGCCTTTCCACGAATCGGTTCATGCTGAGTTTCACTGCTGACCTCGACTTCATCGGCATAAAATTTGTCGAATATCTCAAGGTACTCTTCGAAGCTTTCGGTAATCTTAGCCTGGGTGATAGCGGTGTTTAGCATTTGCTCCGCAGCCTGATAGCGTGAGTAGGGATCCTCTGACAAGAAACTGTGTTGATCGCTCATTGAAGTCCCTCGCAACCCAGGTCGCCGCTTTGCATCTCCGATCTGGCCGAGCAGGCGAGAGATACGATGGCAGCGCCGGATCTTTCTTTATCTTCCTGGGACCTTCGATGACATAAGGGACCGGTCGGTCGCATAGTTTCTGTAAGCCCACCATCGCACCCCTGCGGGTGCCAATCCTCAAATTTAGTGTCCTCTGTATGCGACCGATCGGTCTCAGTCATCATCTGATTTAGGGCAAGGGAGAACTCACACACGGATAAACATGAGTACAGGATCGAAGGCCACAGCACTTATAACCCGCGAACAATCTGGGCCGGAGGGCGCCGAGCAGAGGCTGAATGAACTCGGCATCAAGCTTCCCGAGCCACCCGAGCCGTTCGGCACCTATGTGGAAGCAGTTCACACGGGCAAGCTGCTTTTTCTCACCGGCATGCTCCCTACGGAAGGCCGCGAGGCGAAATTCATTGGGCGCGTCGGCGCGGAGCTCGACGTGGAGGCGGGGCGCAAGGCGGCTCACCTCGCTGCTCTCAATGCCCTCTCTGTTGCGAGGCAGCATTTGGGATCGCCCGACAAAGTGACGCGGGTCGTCCGGCTCGGCGTGTCGGTAGCCACTTCGGGAGATGTCCGCGATCAGCCGAAAGTCGCTGACGCCGCTTCAGAGTTGCTGCAAGAGGTTTTCGGAAAAGAAAAGAGCCCTTGCCGCCTGGTGTACGGCGTCGCCAGCCTTCCCCTCGGCGCCCCGGTGGAACTGGAAGTCATTTTCGAGGTGGGGTAATCGCGCTGCGAGCAATGTCGATCGTTCCGCCAGAAAGTGTAATAGCTGTTTTTCGACAATATCTGACAAACTCAAAGGAGGATTTATGGCAACAACCGTCGCGGTAGCAACCATGAAGGTGGCCCAGATTTCTAAACCGGGAGCAGGTTTCCAGATCGTCGAGCGCGAGATTCCTGAGCCGGGTGCAGGACACGTGCGGATCAAGGTGCAGGCTTGTGGTGTTTGTCACAGTGACGTGCTCACCGTGGAAGGATATTGGCCCGGAATCCAGTATCCCCGCATTCCAGGGCACGAGGTCGCGGGCATCATCGACGAAGTGGGCGCCGGCGTTTCCGAGTGGAAGAGGGGGCAGCGCGTCGGTGTCGGCTGGCACGGCGGCGAGGACGGCACCTGTCCCCAGTGCCGGCGGGGAGATTTTCGCAACTGCCAAAATCTGAAAATTGCGGGCATCAGCTATGACGGCGGATACCAGCAATACATGGTGGCTCCCGTGGAGGCACTGGCGGCGATACCGGACAGTCTGAGTGACGCCGACGCAGCACCGCTGCTCTGCGCCGGAGTTACAACCTACAACGCGCTGCGGCACAGCGGTGCGTTGCCCGGCGATCTTGTCGCGGTGCAAGGTATCGGCGGTCTGGGTCACCTCGGAATTCAATTCGCGAACAAGTTTGGCTATAAGGTCGCGGCGATCAGTCGCGGGTCAGAAAACGCAGCGCTGGCAAAGAAACTCGGAGCCAACGTGTACATCGATAGCCAATCGACGAACGCAGCCGACGCTCTGCAAAAACTGGGCGGAGCAAAGGTAATTCTCGCGACGGCCCCAAGCTCGAAAGCCATGTCCGAGCTGATCAACGGTCTGGGGCCGAACGGCAAGTTCATGGTTGTGGGTGCGACCTTTGATCCCATTGAGGTCACGCCCATACAGCTCATTAGCGGAAGTCGATCGATTCAGGGCTGGTCCACGGGAACGCCAGCCGATTCCGAAGACACATTGCACTTCGCCGAACTGAGCGGCGTGCGGCCCATGATTGAAACCTACCCGCTCGAAAAAGCGGCCGAGGCTTACACGCGAATGATGAGCGGCAAAGCGGAGTTCCGCGTCGTTTTGACGATGTGATGTTGGTCAAGAACGCGATAGAGAAACACCGCGAGCCCGGCGCGTCGCTTTGGTTGAGAGCTCCGCCAGAAGGTCAAACAAAGGAGTACGAATGTCAGACAAGAAAACAGCAATCATCACGGGAGCATCGCAGGGTATTGGTGCGGGATTGGTGGCGGCCTTCCTGAAGGAGGGCTATAGCGTCGTCGCAACGTCTCGTAATGTCAGTCAATCGTTGACTGCCTCACCCAGCCTGGTTCTCATCGATGGCGATATCGGTAAGCAGGAAACCGCCGCCAAAGCTGTCGAAGCGGCAATCAAACACTTCGGGACCATCGATGTTCTGGTGAATAACGCCGGAATCTTCTGCACCAAGCCCTTCACGGAGTTTACTACCGAGGATTTCAACGCCCTTGTCTCGACCAACCTCCTGGGATTCCTGTACATCACTCAGCTCACTGTGAAACAGATGCAGAAGCAGAAATCGGGAAGCGTTGTGAGCATCACTGCGGCGCTTGCGGATCAGCCAATCGCCGGCATAAACGGCTCGGTTCCGATGATTACAAAGGGGGGCCTGAACTCGGTGATCCGGAGTCTCGCAATCGAGTACGCAAAAGAAGGTATCCGCTTCAACACCGTAGCCCCTGGCGTCGTGGACACACCAATGCACAAGGATGAATCCAAGGACTTTCTTAAGACGTTGCAGCCAATGGGGAAAATAGCGGACGTAACAGACGTTGTGGACGCTGTTCTCTACCTTGCACGGGCACCTCAAGTGAGCGGAGAGGTACTCCACGTAGATGGCGGTGCTCACGCTGGCCGCTGGTAGCAGCCCGGGCGCAGCCGGAGGTTGTCGCCGAGATCCGGCGGTGTTGAGACGAACGGAGAGAGCTGGAGACAAAACACAGGTTTGGCGCGCTTTCTAAAAACTACCTAGATCCCGTCGTAGTGCGAATATCCCCGTTTTGCCCAGTAATCCTTAGGCTCTTCCGCGGTATACGTGATTCTGGTAATAGCCTTCACATTCTTTAGGCCGAGCTTGACAGGTACAAGCAGTCGCAGCGGAGCTCCGTGCTCCACTGTGAGAGGCTTTCCGTTCAGGTGAGTCGCAAGCAGGGTCTGCGGATGACGAGCCGTCGACAGATCGAGCGACACGAAGTATGGGTCAGGATTTCCCCAGGGACCGAGATTGACCGATGATTCTATTCGGACCCATTTCGCCTGGGACATTGGTGGGTAAGCACCCAGCAAATCATCAAACCTGATCCCGGCCCACCAGGCAATAGCGCTCCAGCCTTCGACGCACACCAGCCGGCTGATTTGCTCATGCAGCCGGAAGGATGCGAGCAGGTTCCGGATGTTCAAAGAAACGCTTAAGCCGGAAGCAAGCCCGTCGAGAGTCAAACGCCACTCCGGAATATAGCTGGGGTCGGGGGTGGCTCCGTTGTAATTGTTCTTGAGCGGCGTAATCTGCGATTTGGTATAGGTTGGCACCAAGCGATTTCTTGAATACAGAGCCTCGGCAACATCGTCATCGATGCGCAGGGCTCGATTCAGTAGCCACTCCTTTTGCGGCCAGTTCTTGTTTCCGAGGGCGATGCCCAGGCGTCCAAGCGTGCTCCGCGGCAAGAGAGAGCCACCACCTGCCAGCGCCGCTATGGCGCCTGCTCCGAAGAGCAGAACATCGCGACGAGTCCAATGCCGCAAAACCTGTGGAGCCAATTCGATCACCTGCGCCGGCTGTTCCTGGAAGAAGCTTGCGGGCTTTCGTGGGGACGCAGATTCAGTGGAGGATGTGTTCTCCGCATTTAGCGCAGACTGTTCGTCTTCAAGGTTCATTGTCAAAAGTCCTCCGATCTCTCCGCCCTCGTCGACCAACCTACGATCATGCTGCGAAGCGTGTCCCACCCATCAGCGAGAACCAGGATCACATGGGGGACGACAAAGAGAATAAAAACCCACATCAGCCAGAAGTGCCAAATGCGCGCTTTGTCATAACCACCGAAAATCGCAGTCAGCCAATAAAGCTGCATAGGTTTGTGAATCGCCCAGCCCGTGGCGACGGAAAGGAGCCCGGCGACTGGAATGGAAAAATAAGCGACGCGTTGCAGTGCGTTGTATTTTGTGTTGAAACGCGGATGGAGCCAAGTGCGGCGCGTTAGTTTGGCGAGGGGAAAGCCTAGATAATAGCGATACATCTTGATTGCATCGCGCAGGTCGGTCCGCCGGGGCAACAGAGAGCGCCAGCCACCTCCCATGACCAACCCTAAAACATAGACGAGGCCGTTCAGCATGAACAGGTAGGCACAGAGTCAATGAAGGCGCAGAGCCACGGCGAGCATGCCGGGACCGAGGCTTATGTGGTTGTGGACCCACTCAGGCGAACTGCTGTATTGGTGCGATCCGGGCACATGCGCGCATATCCAGATACCGATGTCCGCGAGAGGATCGACGTTTCCCGTCAGTGGATCTGGTTTGTGCTGATAGACCGGAGATGCCCAGTAAATGGACACACCACTCAGGATAAGGCCCAGAAGGATTGGCACGTTTAGCCAATGGCTGCACCGTACCAGCAGGTTGTGTCTGCGAACTACACGCACGCCGGTTTGACACTCCGGCGTGCTCGTGGCGTTCCGTTCTTTATCGAGCTGCATGGAACAGGGCACAAGCATTCTCCACGCTAGTTTCCAGACGCCGAGGACTTGGTCATGCCATTAGGCGGAGCGGGTGCGAAATGCGCGCGCCCATCCTCGATCAACCAGTGATCGCCGTGGCGGGCGGCCACGTAGAAAAAGTTGATCGGTATCACGGGGATGGTCGTCCCATCTGGACCGTTGACATTGTGCACGGTAAGGAGCGCGTCGACGACCGCGACATCGGGTTTGATGAAGCGGACGCGATAGTTGGAGAACGCCGCTTGCGTGCTACCGTTGACGGCTTGCTCGGCCTCGGGACCGAAGTCCTTCACCATTGCGACCCGCCCTTGCAGAAAGTCACCCACCGGCGTCACGAAGGTTCCATTTTCGGCGAATAGGGATGCTCGAAGTTCGGCATTCTTCTGAACGAAGGCCTTAGCAAAGCTATCTCCGAGCGCGCGAACGGCTGCTTCGTCTCGAGCGTCGCCGGCACTCGCAGAACCGGTCACACCGAGGACGAGCGTGCACGCGAGAAGGGTTAATCCGAGACGTTGCATCAGGCCTCGGAGCGCTGACTTGGGCTTCTGGGGCGCTGAATCGATGGTGTGAATTGCGATCAAAGCAGGTAGGTACGTTTGTGCGATTTTCATTTCTTTTCTCCTTAGTATTCTGATTAGTTGCGTTCTGTAGCAGGGGTGTGGACAGCGCGGGCACACCAGCCGCAGCACGCGATTTGTGGTATCGAGATCCCTAGTGCAAAAAACAGAGCACCTCCGTCATCTCGAACGGGGCCCGCCAGTTCTTGATACCGCTCAAGCACTGATCTAAACCCTTCAGGTAGAACAGCAACGGCCTCGACTCTCTGCAACGAGGGTCAGGCGCCCACGGCCGAAATGGCCGTGACCCCGCCGTCGATCAGGAAGTCTGCCCCGACGACGTACGCAGAGTCGTCCGACGCGAGGTAGACTGCCAGCTTCGCGATTTCCAACGGATCGGCGATCCTCTTGCTTGGATTGTTGGTTCCGAGGACGCCCTTAACCGCCTCACCCTTCTCTGCGCCTGGGAAGCGACCGAACATCGCCGTGTCCGTCGGGCCTGGGCTTAGGGTATTCACGCGAATCCCGCGGTCCACGAGTTCAGCGCTGAGGATTCGAGCGAGATGGACGACCGCGGCCTTGGAGGTCGAGACGGTCGAGGTTGTCGGCCACCCCTTGCGCGCGCCAACGGACGCATTGATGATTACAGACGAGCCTTGCCTGAGTAGCGGCAAAGCTTTTTGAATGGTGAAGTAAGCCCCTTTGAAATTGACCGCTATCACCTTGTCGAAGCTTTGCTCTGTCACCTCTTCGAACAACAGGAACTCGCTGTAACCTGCATTTACGAAGACGCCGTCCAGGTGCCCGAACTCCCGCTTGATCGTGGCGAACATCGTGTCGAGGTCGGTGAGATTGCTGACGTCCGCTCGAACGGCGAGACTTCCGGCGCCAAGCGTCTCCTTAACCGCCTGCAGTGACCCCTCATTCAAGCCGCAGATGGCGACGCGCGCTCCCTCTCTGTCGAATTCCTGCGCCGCGGCCAGCCCGATCCCGCTGTTGCCGCCGGTGATCAGGATATTCTTGTTCGCTAGTCTACCCATTGTCGTCACTCCTATTTCTTTTCCCGCCACTCCGCGTAAAGCTGCGTGATCGCCGAGCCGATGGTAAATCCCCAGGAAAACACAAAGAAATTCTTGAATTTCTTCGGCACGACGTACCGGTGCTGTGCCTCTTCCGCCGGCACGCCCGCTTTGAACATCTTGCCCGCTTGCTCGGCGATGTCGTCAAAGACCTCGCGCACCGCGGCGATACCGCGCTGCCCGCAAAGTTGCCCATGCCCCGGCACGAACAACGTGTCCTTGTCCCACGAAGCAAAGGTCTTCAGCGTCGCGCGCCACCCGGAAACCGTCGTCTTCTCGTCAAGGCACGCGGGATACCACCCGTGAGCCAGTAAATCGCCCGTGTACACCACATTGTGTTCCGGCACGCGCACCACCATGTCCGTTCCGGAGTGTCCCGGATACGATTCAAGCACCGCAGTCAGTCCGCCCAGCTCGACCTTCATCGGCAG
>WNFO01014029.1_pt1 | contig 10314 bp, 8 predicted proteins | sample 5400251 | NCBI WGS metagenome assembly WNFO01 (sample SAMN13153354, study PRJNA577476) | soil metagenome | isolation source: 100 cm saprolite under Madrone tree | place: USA:California | collected 2016-06-14
AGGCTGCCCGTGAGAAATGAAACAAGCTGAGAAATTTCCGCACTCGAAATTCCACGAAACCGTTTGCCGACACGAAACAGTTCACTCCAGCCCCTCAGCGACTTCGTATCCGGCTCAGGCGGCGGCGCGAGAAAAAACGGTTGCAGATATCGCGCCAGCTTCTTCAAGCGATCATCCATGCGGACGAACGTCTCAGCATCTTTAACCGAAATCTTCCGCAGCTCCTGCACGACGCGATTCCGATCCGCCCACCACGAAACGAGTTGTCCATCGGGGAAGGGAACCTGCAACGCGGGATCGCAGGGCACCATGCGCAACCCATGCTCGGCCAGCTTCAGGTCGCGGATTACCTCCGGACGCAGCATGCTCGCGATATAAGAAGTAGTCGACGCGCGGCAGCCGGGCGCGATCTCTTCGGTCACGCAGCATCCGCCCACGATCTCGCGCCGCTCCAGCACTAGAGTGGAAAGACCCGCGCGCGCCAGATAGCAGGCGGCAGTCAGACCATTGTGCCCCGCGCCGACCACAACCGCGTCGTAGATGTGGTTGGAAGTGCTCGCCATCGCGGAATGACCACTGGTCAAGAGCGGGTCCCGACCCCGGTAACCGAAACTAGCGGAACCCATTGCAAAAAGCCATTGAAAAATGGTTTGATGCCCTGTATCTTGCCTGTTGACTTGGGGTCAAGCATGAACAGTATTGCCAGCAGTCTAGCCAAGCCGGCTCAATTGCGGATAGACGGAAAGCCGCGCCCGCGTTCCGAGGCGAAACGTACTCGAATCGTCGACGTGGCCATCCGCCATTTCGCCGAGCACGGTTACAGCGCCGCCCGCGTCGAGGACATCGCCGCCGAATTAGGCATCGCCAAAGGATCGGTCTTCCAGCATTTCAAGAGCAAAGACGGCTTGTTTTTCGAAGCCTATAAAAAAGCCGTGCGCTCGTTTCCGAAATACATGGAGGCCCCGCTCGAAGTGCGGAAGCAGGGCATCTTCGAGATGCTGCGCTACTGGCTCGGCCGCACCGAGCATATGGTCCGTGATAACTGGGCATCGTACCGGATCTATCTTGTCGGCAATTACGGTACCGACCTGGCACTGCGCCGCGAGATCAACCGCTTCCTGGTGGCCGAAGACCCCTACGGATGGCGCGATTTCGTGCGCTACGGTGTGAGCCGGAACGAGCTGCGCCAGGATCTCGATGTCGACATGATCGGCTCGATCCTGGAGTGGACCATGGATCGCTTCCAGGACGCGCTCCTCACCGAAGAACTCGACCCCGGCCTGTTCCGCAAGCAGGGCTCAATCCCAGAAAAGAAGGAAGCGCGCATCGAGCAGTTTACCGAACTGCTGCGCCGGGCCATCGGCTCGGAAAAGATTCAACTGACAGGGAAGAAAGCATGATCGCGGATAAGACCATCGACCAGATTCTTGCCATCTATGACGACAAAGCCTCATTATCCGAGGCCTTCACTATTCCCGCCCCATGGTATGTAGACTCGCGCATCGCCGAGTTAGAACAGCAAGCCGTCTTCAGTAAGACCTGGCAAGTGGTCGGCCGCGTTGACCAGGTTGCGAAGCCAGGACAGTTTGTAACCGCGACCGTAGCTGGTGAACCATTGGTAGCGGTGCGCGGAAACGACGGCGTCCTGCGCGCCTTCTACAACGTGTGCCGTCATCACGCAGCAGCCGTCGTGACTGAGCCCTGCGGACAAGCCTCCATCCTGCATTGTCCCTATCACGGATGGAACTACGGCCTCGATGGTTCTCTCAAAGGCATGCCCGAATTCGACGGCGTAAAGAATTTCGAACGCAAGGACAATGGCCTCGTCCCCGTGAAGGTCGATACCTGGGAGACGCTGGTCTTCGTCAATCTCGATCAGCATGCCAGTTCCTTACAGGATTGTCTAGGAGGTCTGGTAAAGCGAACCGCCCCGCTCGGACTAACCAAGCTGCATTACTTCGCGACCCAAACCTATGACATCCACTGTAACTGGAAAGTATTCGTGGATAACTATCTCGATGGCGGATATCATGTGCCGCATCTGCACAAGGGCCTGAACTCCGTCCTCGATTACAAGCAATACACCATCGAAAACGAAGACCGCTACTGCCTCCAATCGAGCCCGATGGTGAGTTCCGCAGAAGACGCCGCCACCGGCACGACGCGCAAAGGCGATCGCGCCTGGTACTTCTGGCAATATCCCAACTTCATGTTCAACTGCTACGAGGGATATCTGGATACGAACTTGGTGATTCCTGTCGATGTGGATCACTGCCGCGTGATTTTCGATTTCTACTTCGCCGACGTCAGCGAAGCGGCCCGAGCCTACAACGAGCAGAGCGTCGCAGTTGGCAATCGAGTGCAAGACGAAGACCTCGGCATCTGCGAAGCAGTGCAGCGCGGCCTGAAATCACGGGCCTACCGTGCCGGACGTCTTTCAGTCCGACGCGAAGCCGGCGAACAACTCTTTCATCGCTTACTGGCGGCAGACCTGAGGGGCGGACTAGGCAAAACGGCGGCCGCAGCAGATTGACATCACATACCGGCTCCGTACTTCAGTCGCTACAGCCGCGAAGCGGCGCAAGATTGAAGCGCACGGCGCAAGCCGTGGGCCCCGAATCGCAATGACGAAGCCCCGACAGGGGCGAAAGAAACGGCAGAGCGGAGGGTCAACCACCCTCCGTTTTTAGCTGGGGGAACAAAATGAAAAACGCGTTCTTCTTCCTATTCCTCATCCTTGTTTACACTTCCATCGCGTTCTCCCAAGTCACTGCCGTCCGCGCGGGGCGCCTCATCGATCCCGACTCCGGCACCGTTCTCACCGACCAAATCATTCTCATCCAAGGCAACAAAATTCAAGCCGTAGGAAAATCGCTCACAATTCCCAACGGCGCGAACGTAATCGACCTTTCCACGAAAACCGTCCTCCCCGGATTGATCGACTGCCATACCCACGTAGCCGATGGTCACAGCGATGGAGAACCCTTCAACGTCCTGAAGAAGACTGCGTCCCAGATCGTGCTGGAATCTGTAACCAACGCCCGCAAAACACTCGAATCCGGCTTCACCACTGTGCGCGATGTGGGAACGTATCGCGCACTGAACGACATCGCTCTGCGCGACGCGATCAATCGTGGAGACGTGATCGGCCCCCGCATGTTCGTGGCCGGTGCCTACATCACGATCACCGGCGGTGCCGGCGCCATGACCGGACAAGCTCCCGACATCCAACTCCCCTGGGACCTGCACTACGGAGAAGCCAACAGTCCCTGGGAAGTCCGCCAGAAAGTCCGTCTGCTAGCCCACAACGGCGTGGACGTGATCAAGATGCTCTCAACCGGAGCCGTCCTAACCCATGGCAGCAGTCCAATGTCGATCGAATTCACGCCCGAAGAAATAAAAGCCGGCGTGGATGAAGCAAAGAATTTCGGCCTCCGAGTTGCCGTGCACGCCCACGCCACGCAGGGCATCAAGAATGCGATCCTCGCCGGAGCCGCCTCCATAGAACACGCCGAGATACTCGACGACGAGACCATCGTGTTAGCCAAGCAGCACGGCACCTATCTCGACATGGACATTTACGACGAAGAATGTATCCAGGCCGGAGCGAAGACCGGTCAGACGCCCGCAGATTTCATCCAGCACGACGCCGACCTAGGACGAATCCAGCGCGAGAACTTCACCAAGGCCGTGAAAGCGGGCGTGAAGATGTCCTTCGGCACCGATCTGGGAGTGTGCCCCTACGGCAGCAGTGGGAAGCAGTTCGCCTTCATGGTGAAGTACGGCATGACGCCCATGCAGGCAATTCAGTCCGCCACCACCAACGCAGCCGAGCTCCTGGGCCACTCGAACGAAATCGGATCCATCAAGCCGGGGAAGTATGCGGACTTGATCGCCGTGGGCGGAGATCCGCTGAAGGACATCAGCGTTTTGGAAAACGTCGAGTTTGTGATGAAGGAAGGAAAGGTGTACAAGGGGGGCGCGGTATGTCAGAAGTAGAAGTGCCAACCCTGGCTTTCTCTGCTTCCCTATGGTGTTGGTGTTGTTGTGGCACAATGCGGATGGGTTCGAACGAGCATCTCAAGTTAACGATCGGAATTCCTGATGAAAACGTCCTTCGCCGCAGTGACAGGCGTCTTCTTAGTGCTTCTTGGAAGCCTAACGAACCTATTTGGTCAGTCTGACGCTGAAGCACGCGCTGCCGATATAACCAAGGCACTTGTCAACGGGCACAGGGCGTGGCGATCGAAAATGTCGACACCAGGAGCCTTTGTCAAAGTCACGGAAGTGGAGCGAAAAGGATCGGTCGTCAGATACAGTCTCCAAGTCATCGGCTTACCGACCGACGAGCTGTATACCGTCATGAGCTGGCCAGTCGGCCAAGGCGAGCCGTCTACGGTGATTGAGGGAGTCAGCGTCGGGCAAAACGGGACTGTAATGTGCGCGGGAAGGATCCCTGACCAGTGTGGTGATGCCTCCAAAAGAGACGATCCCGTTGATTTTGTGTTTAACCCGGCAAAAGGCGAACCGTACCGGATTGCCTTGATAGCGGGGGGATATCGAGCCACAGTCGTCATTGTGCCCGACCCAATCACGACAACTGATAAGGGTTGTACCCTGAGCGTCGAGCGTCTCATGCCAAAGTTCGAACTGGCCTATATCACCGGTAGTGGGTTCCCTCCGAATACGGAAGCGTCGTTTGATAGCGAGTCGCACGGTGAGAGGCGCCAAATCAAGCAGAAGGTCGACAATGATGGAAACCTCGATTTTGCGCTGCTCCCGTTCGTTGCCGGACACAAGAGTGGTACGACCACGATTAAAGGTGTGGGAATGAAATTTTCACCGACAGTCGGGTTCGACTGGGGCGACTAAAGAACTTCTGTGTCGCAGTTTCCAAAAACACTTGGGCCAACCAAAGGTTACTGATGGTCTCTTAAGATCGTCTCCTCCCAAGTCTTCGTCTTCACTACCTGCCCGTCCTTAAGCAACTCCCGCGTGTACTTGTAATAGAAATTCTTAGCGTCGCTGCTCAGGTTAAGACGCCCTCGCCACAGCAGCACGCGATCCTTGAACACAATCGTAGTGTCCGCCTCACCCAGGATGGAACTAATCTCAGGATGATTGTCATCCGCCCAGTAAGTCAGTCTCTCGAGATCCGTTTCCTTTCCCCAGGGATACTCCTCTGAAGACTTCCCGCTCCAGATCACCTTGGTTTTACCCGCCACCTGATCGCGCTCCGTCGTCCACTCGCCCGGAAAAGGAAAGCCAATGGAGACGATGTCCTTCCGCTCTTCAGAGGGTTCCGGAGGCGCATACTTGGGCACAGCGTAGAGCGAAGGCGGCACCAGCGGCAACACGACTCGCGATCCACCCTGGGCCCCGAGTTGAAGACTAGTCGTCATGTTGTACGGAGTCGGCCAGATCATCGGCCACAGCGCATTCGATACCGCGAGCCGAATCCGGTGCCCCTTGGGAAATATCCAGGTCGTCAAGTGCATCTCAATGTCGAGCGGATAAATTTTCCCCGGCTCGAGATCCTTGGGATCGGACATCGACTCCCGCTGGGCCCCATTCAGTCCCGCTCCCGCAACCAGCGTGACCGATCCATCGGGCGCGACATCCGAAAGACGCACGAACCAGTTGGCCAACGGCGCGGAAGCGCTCGCCTGCAGCAAAGCATGAGGACGCCCAAGCAGAGCAAGGTCTTCTTTCAGCGGAACGGTATCGTAAGTCAGGCTGAAAGCATCCACCGGACGCTGATCGGTGAGCAGTTCACCCCACCAGAATCCGGCTTCCACTCCGACCGAAGGAATGTAGCGCAGTTGATGCAAAGCCGGCTTCGCCACCTCGGTCGAGAGCAAATGCGCATCCTGTAAATAAAGAGTTGTATTGGACGCATCGCGCGGAGGCCACACTGGCTCGAACCGCCAAACTCCCGGGACGTTTTTCAGCTTCGCATCTGGAGAATGCCACTGCCGCATGTAGATCGCGAGCGAAGGCTCATCCATAATTCCGGTATTGCGATTCTTCAGCCAGTAGTCCCACCACCGCACCGCCTGATCTCGCCATTCAATCTGCGGACCCGGCTCAGCATCGTGCGGAAAAGTATGGTTCCACGGACCAACAATGGCTTTCACCGGCGCCTTCACCTGTTCGAGCATGCGAGGAATAGAATCGCGATACCCGTCAAGCAATCCCCCAATTAGAAAGCATGGAATCTTAATTTCTTTCAAAGGTCGCACCGGACTTCGCCAAAACTCACCGTCCCGCTGATGCTTCAAATAAAGCAGCGACCATGGCGCCGCCTCGAAGCGCGGTCCGAGCGCTGTTTCGTCGAGCGTGTAATCGGGAGCGCCAGTCATACCGGGCGCCATGTCCATGTTGAGCTCGAACTCGTCGAGATGCATCATGCCGTCGATGAAATGAATGTCATCGTGGAATAACTCCTCGGTCGCATCGACAGCCAGGATCGCCTTGAGCGCCGGCGGATGCCGCATCGCCATCTGGATGGAGTTGAATCCTCCCCACGAAATCCCGAACATGCCTACCTTCCCGCTTGACCATGGCTGACTTGCCAGCCAGGCAATGACCTGCTCGCAATCAAGCTGCTCACGCTCGGAATACTCGCGGTCAGTCGGCACGCCTTCGCTGGCGCCAAATCCGCGGATGTCTACCCGCACGGAAACATATCCACGACGCGCGAAGTAAGCGTGAATCGGATAGTCGCGCGCGGCCGTAGAGTCGTCCTTGCGGTAAGGAAGATATTCCAGCAGGGCAGGGAACTTCTCTTTCGGCTTGGCGCCATCAGGCATGTACAGCGTGGCAGCCAGTCGCACCCCGTCGGACATAGCGATCCACTCTTGGACCATACGAACGCCATAGCGGGTCGTTGCCGGAGGCGGTGCGGTGAAAGCTGGAACCGTGAGCAGGCTCGAATAGAGTCCGAGCAGTGCAAGAATTCGGAATGCAAACCGTATGCGAAAAATCATGAAGGCGCAAATGATAGCAGCAGAGAGGCCGCCCGCACGATTGAAGTTGAAAAGTTTCCTGATTTAGCAGAACTGGTTCAGCAGAGCTCGTTCAGCAGCGCTCGTCCGTTAGTGCAAAGGATATCCCGTCTCCCCGGGCAAGCGCCCATTCACTCGCATAACCTTCATCCCAGGCTTCACATCCTGCGCGTCCATCAAAGCGATGCCGCCGGGAAAGGCCGCCACGGCCTCTTTCTGCATGCCATTGGAGGGAAGCGCCAGCGGCTGCCCCTGCGCCTCGCCGCGGAAAACCTGTGAAATCCAGTACTGTTTGTATTCGCCCTCCGACATTCCCAGCAGCTTCAGCAGTGCCGTTCGTTCTTGTGTGCCGGACGCGCTCAGCAGTAGGATGGTCGAATGCGGTTTCATTCTCTCCTCTCGCCTCAAAATGTCACTGCCACTTGCATGTGCAAACCGTTCAGATCTCCCTGACCTTTGCGAAGGGTATGATCAAACTGCGTCTTGAAGGCCATGTTCTCGTTAATTTCGTAACGCACGCCAAATGATGGACCATGGCGCAAGAGCACGTCTTCGAAGATGCTGTCCACATTCGCGTTCACATACTGATAGCGGGCAAACGGACGAATCGCCCCGAACTTCTTCGAAATTTGTGAGTAGAACGCAGGCATGTTGCGTCTGACATTGCTGCGCTCGAACGCGTGCCGGATGAGAAAACCTTCGCTCAGGAACTCAACACCATGCCCGATGTAGACCACATATCCGTTCACAATCGTCTGACCCATTCGTATCTCTGGCCCAAGCTTTAACGCGCTGATCTTGTCGTGATAGAAAGAACCTCCGATTTGCAGGCCTCGCAACGTTTCCGGACGAGCGAAGAAGCCGACATTGATATGGTTTCCATTGTTCTCGTCATCCGGGCTGCCTGAACCGTTGAGCTCCGGACGAATCGTGTCGCTCGACCCGTACTCCACAACATAGTTCAAGCCCAGCCTTCCGGATGGCACCGTGCCCGTTACCGAAATTCCCACCGCCTGGGTAGGGAGCAATCCGCCATCACTCGAAAGCCCCATCACAAATGGACGATCTGCCGTAGTTTGCAGCCACGTGCCGCTGTGGTATGTAGCGTTGTAGTAGCCAACGCCGGTGTGATACCTGCCAAATGACATCCTGAGATGATCGTTGTAGTTGTATTTCACCAGTAGGCGATCCAGGCCGATGCTAAAACTTTGCGCATCGCCCTCGTCAAACACAATCTCAGCGAGAAAGCTGGCTTTGTCGTTGATTCTGGAAGCGAGTAACAGATCGAGGTCACCGGTATAGAAATTGCCCGCCGATCCAGGCACAAAGCCGAAGGCTGCTATTTCTGGTTGTCGCTGATTGAGCACCTTGTAGTTGACCTCTGCGAAGCCTCGCCATTGAATTCCTTCCAGTTCGTGCGGAAGCTGGTCGGGCGCTGCAGGGGCTGCCTGGGAAGTCTCCTCCTGGTGTCGAGGCGGAGCTTCTGCGGCCGCAGTGGCGGAACTTCCGGACCGCGCTTCTAGAGCGGTGACCTTTTCTTGGAGTTCTTTAACCTGCTGAGCCAGCAGCCGGATCATCTCCTGCTCGCCTGACGCCGCATTTTGGGCTGAGCATAGTCCGGCCATAGCCAGAATCACTGTGGCGATCTCATGGACTCGGCGCATAAATACAGTTTTTCCTCCGTCCACTGCGAGATCGGCAGCGTTGCCACTCTAGTTCAGCTTTCTCAGATTACCGAAGTGATGGCGTGTGCCTTTGCACGAAGGGAGAGGAGCCGGCACTGGCGCACACCAAAACACGGAACCACAAAACAGACAGGCAGCACAGCGAGGGTTGAAACGGGAGGGCGTGAAAGTATGGAGGGCGCAAATGATATATCAGGAGTTCCCGCCTGCACGAAAGGAGGAGCTCGATTCCGCCTCAGCGAGCATGCCCGGCCCGCCGCTGGAGAGCGGCTCTGTGGGGTCGTGGGGTAAGGCCGGGCATCAGCTTCATTCCTATAGCCCCTTTGTATCTGGCCATCGCTCCGCCCGCAGTGACGAGGATCACACTCCATTGTGCGTCATGACGATCTGGAGGGGTGCTTTGATTGCGCCGCCTGCATCCCGGGTTCTGTCGGCCTCCACGCCGGCTCCCGTCCGTTTCAGTTCGCCCAGCCACGGTTTCCAAGGTAACATTTGAAGGTTTTCCGAGACGGGCTGCGTTCCACTATTCTAAACGCGCGATTTACATCGCTCCCAAGCTATGAACATCGTTAAAGCCACAAAGAAGTATGAGTCTTGGCTGGCCCTGCACACTCCGATCGTCGCTCCCGACCTCGCAATGAAACACCGTGAAATGGCGAAGAGTCTATTCTCCTTCCTGCGTGCGACTTTCTACCGCTGGGCACAGGTGTGGCCGGAAGTCTGCCCCGAGGCTCACAAAGCCCCGAGCGTACTCGGCGTCGGCGATCTGCACGTTGAAAATTTTGGCACATGGCGCGATTCCGACGGACGTCTGGTATGGGGGATCAATGACTTCGACGAAGCCGAGCACTATCCCCATACCCTGGATTTGGTCCGTCTGGCCACCAGCGCATTGCTGGCGGCGCGCGAGGATCGTCTGGTAATGCGTCCCAAAGATGCAGTTGGTGCAATTCTCGATGGCTACCAGGATAGCCTGCAAGAGGGCGGCCGCCCGTTCGTACTGGCGGAAGGCCACGCCTGGCTTCGACAAATTGCCGAGAGCAGACTCCGCGATCCCGTCCAGTTTTGGAGAAAAATGGACGAGCTTCCAACTGAAAAAGGGAGGGTCCCGAAAAGCGCTCGCCAGGCCCTGGAGCAACTCCTTCCCGAGTTCGGAGTGAAATATCGGCTGACTCGACGGCAAGCAGGCTTAGGAAGCCTGGGTCGGATGCGCTTCGTCGCAATCGCCGACTGGCGCGGCGGAAGACTAGCGCGCGAGGCCAAGGCATTGACGCTGCCTGCGACCTGCTGGCTTGACCCGGAACGAGAGACAGAAATCTTGTACCCGGTCGTGCTCAGCCGGGTCGTGCGCTGTCCGGATCCTTATATGAGGCCATTCGGCAATTGGATTGTCCGGCGTCTGTCTCCCCATTGTTCGCGAATCGAGCTGACTACTTTAGGGCCGGGTCGCGCCGAATTGCGGCTCCTAAGGGCGATGGGATGGGAAACCGGCAACATTCATCTGGGCAGCGAACGCCAGCGGAAAAAAATTCTCGAAGATCTCGGGCGCAGGAAAGGAAATTGGCTAATTCGAGCCGCCGAAACTATGGCCCGCGTCGTCTAGAAAGACTGGCGCATGTGGA
>WNFO01064501.1_pt1 | contig 10314 bp, 8 predicted proteins | sample 5400251 | NCBI WGS metagenome assembly WNFO01 (sample SAMN13153354, study PRJNA577476) | soil metagenome | isolation source: 100 cm saprolite under Madrone tree | place: USA:California | collected 2016-06-14
CCTTTTTGGATGGCCCTTCCACCTGTCAAGCGTGCTACCTATGAGCGCTCAGTTACTGCTGCACGGGTCCAGCTCGGGAAGGAAGCTTTTGCCGCTGCGTGGGCCGAGGGATGCACTATGACACCGGAGCAAGCCCTTGCCGCACAGGGACCGGCGACGATGCCTGAAGAAGTCCCTAGTGTGCCACAGCGGGCCACCGCCGCGAAGAGGACCCCCATCTATCCCGCCTTTCACGGGTAGGTTTTTTGTCATGCGACCGCCTCCGAAGCCGAAGGAACCCCATCGGATGACGGTGTGGCTGAAGGCGGCTTTTTCTGCTTCTTGGGTTTCTTCCGAGGCGGCATCATCGTGGGCCAGGGCTCCGGAATGAAGCGTCCCCTCGGCAGTCGCCGTCCGTGCAGCACGGTCACGAAAATGCGTCGCAGCCGCTTTTCGCAAAGCAACTCTGCAGCCGAGGTCGCGACCGCTTGGTCGCCTTGCGGCGGGCGATATGCCGTTCGGGTAAGGCCTCCAACCCACTGCAGGGTTGCGTCGCATCGGCCTCGCCTCCCCGGCTTCCGACCCACAACGTCGCCACCGCAATCGCCAACCACAGTCGGCTCGCTCGCGCTGGATCGGTCATCTTGGTTTGATGCCAAGACCCTCCGCCGCGCTTGGTATCCTTGAAACCCCCTTCGATCCAGGTGCGCATGCTGTACCACACCACGTCAGCCGCCTCGGGAGCCAAGTCCGTCAGGACCAGCCAAGGATCGGCATAGCCCTCGTCCCACCGAGAAAGCCTCGTACAGCGCACCGTACTTTGCGACATCCGCAATCGACCACACCGCTCCAGGCGGTTCCCACTTGGGGCACCAGCTTGGAGAGCCAATCAAATTTCTCCGCCCCGAGCGTCCGCACCTTGCCTCCCAGATTGATGCGCAAGAACGGATGCCAGCCGAGCGTCACGATGTGGCGGAAGAGAGAGGCGCGCATACAACCCACGGTCTGCCAGCACAATCACGGTCCACTCTTTGGGCACGCTGCCTTTCAGACAGCTGAACAAGGTCTTCCAATAGGGCTCCCATGAGCCTTTCTCTCCACCACGCATCAGCTTCCAAGCGACCGGAATGGCACAGCCGCGAGAGAGCACGCTGATGCAGAGCACCGTGAAGCGATCGGAGAGCGTAGTGGCATCCATGCGCCATCTGCCAGACGGGGTTCGTCCTGCGGCCAGAGGCTCAAGATCCACCACACCCACGGCGCAAAGCACAGCGTCACATCGACGTCTTGACGATGCTCCCCCTTTTTGTCTTGCGCATCGTAGCACCACTCCGGCAGTCGCTGGCGCATTGGTGAGCGTGATGTCTTCGTCAGATCGGCCAAGAGGGCCGCCACCGTCGTTATGCCACACGACTTGGCTAAGACCATCCCATAGCTCCATAACGCCAGCACCTGTGCTTGTGGTCGACTCACATGCGGCAGACGCGTTGACACCGTTTGTTCCCATGGCGATAATGCTTTGCGGTGAGACATGACCTTTCTCCTGTTCTCATGGATTGGTTCGACTCTTCCATGATAGCAGGTTGGCCTGCCTCACCGCTTGCTCCCTTCTAAAAACCTACCCGTGAAAGATCTATCCCGCCGGACTGACGGCCCGCGAGGTGGAGATACTGCACCTGGTGGCACAGGGGCTCTCCGATGCCCAGGTCGCTGAACAGCTCGTCATCAGTTCGCGCACGGTCAACTGGCACCTGACCTCGATCTACAGCAAGCTCGGGGTCTCCTCGCGTTGTGCCGCTACGCGCTATGCCATGGAGCACAAGTTGGTCAAATAGAGCCTAAAACCAAAACCCTGCATAATCCGTGTCCACTAAGAGATGCTGTTTAGCGCAGTTCGATAGAGATGGAGTGCCAAAGGCAGGGAGATCGCCATGACTATCCCAATAACGTTTGGTTGGCCGCAGGTCATCCTCTTCATCATCGGCCTTGTAGGTTTGGTTCTGCTTATCTCAATGATCACCAGCCTCATCTTCGGCGAAGTAATAGAGCAGGAGGAAGATGAGCGAGAAGGCGCACGCCGACCAAGAAAATATGCACGACGACGGCGCTTAAAAGCGGGTCGGGGTCTCAGTGGCATTGTGCTCTTGTTGATAGCCGTTGCGCTGTTGTGGGCGACATCCCTGGTGCAAACCTATCTGGGACTCACAGGAGATATACATGTCGCAAGAGTACGCGCCACCTCCTTCACCAATCTGCCACATATCATGAGTGTCGAGGTCATGCTGTTCGATAAGGATGGTCATCAAGCCTCTGACAACACCTATGGGGTGATGGGCGATGAGTGGGAGTTACAAGGCGATATCGTTAAATTTCCCACCTGGCTCAACATCCTTGGTTTGCACTCAGGCTACAAGCTGACTCGTTTGGAAGGACGCTATGACGACCCCAATCTGGAGCGCAACAACAAACATAGTGTGATTGTGCTCAACGGCGGGGACGACACTTTCTTCAAGACGGCCCAGACGCAAACCTGGCTTGCTCCCCTGGTAGAGGCTACCTACGGCAACGCTGTCATCTTGCCAGCCAATGGGACCTATGATGTGCTTGTGTCCCAAACGGGCTTGTTTGCTGAGCCGGTGAGGTAGGAATAAGGTTCCCATTTGTTTTGGTTCGATCATGCCTTCAGCTTTGTCGCGATCACCGCCTCGTTTCTCGCCGGGCCTGCTGTGAAGCGCGAAACCAGGTAGTGCAGAAAAATCTTGCGACTTTCTATAACGCTGGCACGTTTATCAAGTAGGGGGCGAAAACTCCTATGTCGAAGGAACCTGGTACCCGCACGGGTTGCCGGGCAAAGTCACCTAATCTGGAGAGTATTCTACCATGCAAAAACCAAAAGCCATTATTTTCGACCTGGATGGCGTCTTAACCGACACCTCTGAATACCATTACCAATCCTGGAAACGCCTGGCGGATGAAGAAGGCATTCCCTTCACGAAGGAAGAGAACGATCAGCACCTGCGTGGCGTCGGCCGCAAGGAATCGCTCACGTACCTGCTTAAAGGTCGCAAAGTCTCCGACGCGCAGTTTCAGGAAATGATGGACCGCAAGAACCGCTACTACACTGATCTGATTAAAAAAATGACACCGAATGATCTGGTAGCGGGCGGTAGACAACTGCTGCAGGAGATTCGGCAAGCAGGTATCAAAGTTGCTGTGGCCTCCGCTAGTAAAAACTGCCGAACGGTCCTCGAACATCTGCAAATTGACGACCTGCTCGACGGTATCGCCGATGGTTACAGTGTCGTGAATAGCAAGCCAGCACCAGACATTTTTGAACCCCATGGCATAAAGCGACGTATACACGCCGTTGCGTTGCAGCAGTTCCGCGTGGGTGCCTTGTTCTACAATGCGACCTGCTTGCAACACCACAATACAATTGGCCCCCTTGATCGTCGAGAGACGGTGAGCAATCACCAGCGCGGTGCGTCCATGCAGGAGCCGGCGCAGACCTTGCTGCACCAGCAGCTCTGTGAAGGTGTCGATGTTCGCCGTCGCCTCGTCGAGTATGAGGATGCGTGGGTCGGCAAGCAGGGCTCGGGCGAAGGAGATAAGCTGGCGCTGGCCCACGCTCAGATTTCGACCACGTTCACGAATGAGCGTATCGTAGCCTTCTGGCAGGCGCATAATCACGTCGTGCACTCCCACAGCATGAGCTGCTTCTATCACCTCTGCCTCGGTCGCGTTAAGGCGACCATAGCGGATGTTCTCACGGATCGTGCCTGTAAAGAGGAAAGGGTCCTGGAGCACAATGCCTATCTGGCTGCGCAAGGAATGCTGTGTCACGTCTCGTACGTTGTAGCCATCGATCAGGATTGCACCTTGCTGCACATCGTAGAAACGCGAGAGGAGGCCTGCAATCGTGCTTTTACCGGCTCCGGTAGGCCCCACAATAGCGACGGTCTGACCGGCTTCGATATGCAGGTTCAGGTTATGCAACACTGGTAAAGCGGGATGGTAGCCGAAGACTACATCGCGGAATTCTACTGTGCCACGTACCTGCGGCAGGATAGATGCATTGGGACGGTCCACTATCTCGATGGGCATGGCCAGTATCTGGAAGATACGTTCAGCTGCTATGCCGGAGCGCTGCAACTGCGTGTATTGCTGGCTGAGTTCACGGATGGGGTCGAAGAAACGGTTGATGTAGAGGGTGAAGGCAACCAGCACGCCTACCTGGAGATGCCCCTTATCACGATTGTAAGAGTTGAGGTCGTCGAACTCAGCACGATTGCGGTCCTCGCGCACCAGGCTCTGTATCACACGCATGCCGGAGATGTTCTCTTGCAGCGTTGCGTTGACCATCGAGATAGCGGCACGTGTAAGGCGGAAAGAGCGTTGTGCATGGCGCTGCCAGAAGGCGGCAATAGCCACCATGATCGGCAGGACGGCGAAGGCGAGTAGCGCCAATGGTACATTCATCGCTAGCATCGCCCCGACGACACCTACCAGCGATACCAGCGAGCCGAGGATGGTGAGCAGCCCCGAACTCAACATGGCTTCTAGCACATCAATGTCACTTTGCAAACGCGACATCACACGCCCTATTTGCGTGCGATCGTAGAAACTGAGCGAGAGTTTTTGCAAATGTGCGAACATATCAGCACTGAGATGGTAGAGTATCTGTTGCCCTGCCCAGGACATGGTCCAGACCTGCCAGTACTGCGCCTGCCACATCACAACATTGACCCCCAGCAAGACGACGCCGATGATCGCCAGGCCGATGACATCGCCACGTGAGATGTACCGGTCAATCGCCACACCAATCAAATAGGGGGTTGCCAGACTGGCTGCCGTGTAGAGGAGCATCAATGCCGCGCTTGCCAGGGTTGCGCCCCGGTAGCGGGCAAGATACGGACCAAATTGCCTCACGAGGTGCCAATCGAATTTCCCGCTGATCTGCTCATCCGAGTCCGCCAGGTGGTTTTCGCGCCAGGTGTTGCGCTGGCGGTGGATTGTATAGGAACTGATTTTCAACGCGTCACCTCCCGCATCTCGCCTGTATCCACTGTGTCGGTGCTCTGCTTTGTCGATTTCGCTTTTCTGTTCGATGTCTGCTCGTCTTTGTCTCGATATGGATAGGAAGCCAGGACACGTGCTTCGAACTCCTCTTGCTCGCGCAGTTGTAAGTCGTAGAGCCGCGTGTAGAGACCACCATAGGCCAGCAACGATTCGTGGGTGCCGCGTTCTACGACACGTCCTTTCTCCAGGATCAGAATCTGGTCGGCATGCTTGATGGTGCGCAAGCGTGATGCAACGACGAAGGTAGTGCGACCACGCATGACAGCGTCAAGGGCCTGCTGGATAAGGTACTCGGTCTCCATATCGACGCTGGAAGTAGCATCGTCAAGAATGAGGATACCTGGGTCAAGCAGCAGTGTACGTGCGATAGCTACGCGCTGCTTCTGGCCGCCTGAGAGGGTGACGCCGCGCTCGCCTACCCAGGTGTCATAGCCGTCTGGCAGGCTACAGGCGAAGTCGTGCAGACGAGCAACCTTAGCCGCCGTTACGATCTGTTCCTCTGTCGCATTGGCCACGCCATAGGAGATGTTATCACGCAACGTGGCGTTGAAGAGGAACACATCTTGCAGCACCAGGCCCACATTGCGCCGGAGGGAGGCTTGCGTCACCTTGCGCACATCCTGTCCATCGACTGTGACGCGGCCACTTGTCACGTCATAGAAGCGTGGCAAGAGATGCAAGAGCGTGCTTTTCCCACTCCCGGTCGCGCCGAGCAAGGCGATAACTTGACCGGGAGACGACCAGGACGGTGATCACGTTCAGCGCCAGAACCATCAACGGCTGGTTCCAGGCCGAGAGACGCATGGCTGCCAGGTTGAGTTCGCGCAATTCGCGGTTCTTTGTCTCGAACTTCTCAGTCTCGAACTCCTCACGCGCAAAGGCTTTGACGACACGCATACCACTCAGGCTTTCTTGCATGACAGTCCCCAATGCGCCGGTTTCATTTTGTACCTGCAACCACAGTGGGCGCAGTCGGCGCGCTACCTGCACGGCGAGCAGAGCGAGAATGGGCACACTGAGCAGCGTGACCAGGGCCAACCGCCAGTCGAGTTGCAAGAGGAGGATGCTAATAGCAGCGAAGGTCACGACGGCCAGGAGGGCACGGAGCAGGCCCATGGGAATAAAGTTGCGTACGGCTTCGATATCGACGGTCATACGCGACATCAGTTGTCCTGTCTCGGACTCATCATGGAAGGAGAAGCTCAGACGTTGCAGGTGGTCATAAACCTGGTTGCGCAGATCGTAGGCCACAAGGCAGGAGATGGCCTGTGAGAGATAGCCTTGCCCATAGGCGAAGAGACCACGCGAGGCACTGGCGAGAAGAATAGCGCCTGCCGCGAGCAGGAGATCGGTAAAGTGGCCGCGGTGAACTCCCACGTCGATTACCCATGCCAGCAGCCAGGGAACGATCAGCGCGAAACCAGTCGAAAGCCCCAGGCAGACGAGAGTTCCAAGCGATGGTAGCCAGTGGGGACGTAGCAGGGCAATGATGCGCAGGTAGATACGCCAACTGGCCTGCCATGATTCCAGGTAAACAAATATCTTATGCTTCCGTTGGCCATGTATTGATGGCGTCACAAATTGGTCCTTTCTTGCTGTGCTCTGACCCACCACCATCGTTTCCCCTGAGGATGGAAAACCCAGTACGTGAGATAATGCATTACAGTTTAGCAGAGAATGCATGACATATGCTTGTCAGTCTTTTGGTGTTTTGTGTTTAGGAGTCAGGAATCATCCTCTCTTGCGATTGTCGGTGAAGCGAGACTACAATATACTCATGCAGAAGACTGAGCGCCTGATGGCGATAACCCTGCTACTGCAAGCGCGAGGCAAAATGACGGCAAAGCGTCTTGCCGACCTCCTGGGGGTCTCCACACGTACGATCTACCGTGACATGGATACACTATCGCTGGCGCATGTGCCCGTCTCCATGGACTATGGGCCAGGGGGAGGCTACTATCTGCCTGATAACTACCGTTTCGAGTCGGCCATTTTCACCAGGGAAGAGGCCATTTCTCTGGTGCTTGGTGGGGCCATGGCTGGTAGCTAGATACGTCCGGACTCCAGTGGAGGCTGGTTGATCCCTATGGCCTTGTGTACAAGGGAGTATCACGCCGTCATGTCCGCGTTGGCGTGTGGTACCTGGTTGCCTTCTGCCAGGCATGTCAGGCATTCCAGACGTTCCGCCTGAGCTACATCGAGGACGTGAAGGTGTGTGAAGAGGCGATCAGCTTCCAGCCTGATTTCGATTTGCAAGCCTACTGGCAAGAGGCACGCGAACATCTCGAAGAGCAGGTGCAGCCGGTGGCACTAAAACTGCATGTGACATCCACTGCACGGCACAAGATACGTGGGGACTTCACGGTATTGCGTGAGGAGCCGGATGGGAGTGCCGTTGTCCGTGTGCATGTGGAGTCAATAGAGGCTGCTGTCTCCTATGCTCTAGCCATGGGGGCTGATGCTACGGTTCTCAGTCCAGCGAGGGTACGCGATGCTGTGGCTGCTACTGCACACGTGATAGCTGAGATGTACAGCCAGTAGAAAAATGCTATTGACAAAGCGCTCGGAGACAGGTATGATATGCGTGTCCCGCAATGTCGGTTTCCGACTAAAACGAAAGAAATAGGGATACTGCACGAGGCGCATTCGTCTAGCGGCCTAGGACATCGCCCTCTCAAGGCGGGGATCACGGGTTCGAATCCCGTATGCGCTACTAAACACCAATTTTGAAACGCCTCAAGCCGCTTCTGATGTGGCTTGAGGCGTTTCCGTTTTAGACCGATATCCACCTGTACAGCAACCCCAGCATTGAGATACCTTGTACTTTGACAGCATTAGAGGTTATTTGGCGGCGAGTTCTTAGAGATCGACACGCTACCAATGGACAGCGGTGCTTGACCTCAAGCTCTGTAGCATGGTATCTTACAGAAAGCCGAGCGCGAAAGCCCCGTCTTTTCAAGCCTGACTTTTACCCACATTTTTGGGAAGTCGCTTGACAAGGGGATCGCCAAAGCAGAGATTATATCAATCTCTACAAAGGAGCACGACCCATGATCACAGGTATCGGACACGTCGCGTTTCGTGTGACGAGCTTGCAGCGAGCACTTGACTTCTACTGCAACAAGCTCGGCTTCTCTGAGGCCTTCCGCCTCGATCAGGAGGGACAACCTTCCCCCTGGATTGTGTATATCCAGATTGCCCCTGGCTCTTTCATCGAATTGTTTCCTGATCCGCAAGATGCCCCAGGAACAATTCCTGCACGGGATCCTCAGGCCAGCTACAAACATGCGTGCTTCCTGGTGGATGACCTGCCAGCTACTCTGCGTGAGCTGGCAGCACGAGGGCTTGAGATCACTGCATCCCCCAGGCAGGGGTTGGATTCCAATCTGCAATACTGGATCAATGATCCTGACGGGAACCCAATCGAATTGATGCAGATTATGCCCACTTCCCCACAAGCAGCCGCCGATGCAAGCATGCAATGAATTTCTTCTAGAGAAAAGTACATCCAAGCAAAGGAGCGCAATGATGGTGGCGTTGAACTATGGATGACTAACGATACGCTGAACGAGGTAACGGATACACTCACTATCAGGTTTGGGACTTTTGCGAACGGTACTGTATGGGAAGAAAGCAGTCAGTTGGCGCTAGGGATGGTTTTACACACAAAAGAAAGAGAAACAGCATGATCCAATTTCCTGACCACTTCACCTGGGGAGCTGCAACAGCAGCCTATCAGATCGAAGGCGCTGCTCACGAGGAGGGACGCGGCGAATCGATCTGGGACCGCTTCAGCGCAACCCCAGGCAACGTCCTCAATAACGAAAGCGGCCTGGTTGCCTGCGACCACTATCACCGCTATCAAGAGGACATCCAACTCATGCGCGAGCTCGATATAAGGGCCTATCGCTTCTCCATTGCCTGGCCGCGTATCCTGTCAACCGGCAGGGGACAGGTCAATCCGGCCGGGCTCGACTTTTATGACCGGCTGGTAGACGCGCTGCTGGCAGCAAACATTGAGCCATTCGTCACCCTGTATCACTGGGATTTGCCGCAGGCCTTGCAGGACGAGGTAGGGGGTTGGGGCAGCCGAGAGACTGCACAGGCCTTTGCCGAGTATGTGAGGATCGTCTCTCATCGGTTGGGCGATCGTGTCCACCACTGGATTACGCTTAACGAACCCTGGGTCAGCGCCTTCCGGGGCCATGAAGCAGGTGTCCATGCACCCGGTATACGCGATACACCTCTCGCCTGGCAAGTTTCACATCATCTCCTTTTAGCTCATGGATTGGCGGTACCGATTGTACGCGAAAACGGAGATGCGCAGACCCGTGTTGGGATTACGCTCAATCTCACACCGGTCTCTTCAGCCACCACGTCGGCCGAAGACCAGCAGGCAGCATACCTGTATGACGGCCAGCACAATCGCTGGTTCCTGGATGCCGTTTTCAAGGGAGGCTACCCCTCCGACGTGCTCACCTGGCTGGGAGAGATGATCCCGCAAATGGATACCTCTGATGCAGAGGTGATTGCCCGCCCACACGATTTTCTGGGTGTCAACTACTATTACAGAACGCTTGTACGACAACAAGCAGGCCAGCCTGAAGTCGTCCGACCAGCAGGCGCGCAATTGACAGAAATGGGATGGGAGGTCTATCCCCAGGGCCTGCACGACCTGCTGGTACGTCTCCATCAGCATTATGCGATCCCTCACCTCTACATCACGGAGAATGGCGCAGCTTTCCCTGATACCCTGAGCCCGGATGGCCACGTCCATGATCCTTTACGCATCCAGTATCTGCACGACCACTTGCTCCAGGCGCATGCTGCCATACAAGAAGGTGTTCCCCTGGCAGGGTACTTTGTCTGGTCGCTCATGGACAATTTTGAGTGGGCCTATGGCTATTCCCCTCGCTTCGGTATCGTTTATATCGACTATCCCACACAGCGCCGCATCATCAAGGACAGCGGTTACTGGTATCGCACGACCATTGCGGCCAATGGCATCGCTTCCTGAGGCCAGAGAGGACTGGAGCAGCGGCCGCATCACCGGTCTCGGCCACTGCTCCAGTCCTGTCCTATCCGTTGGTGCACTACTCACGTCCCCTCGGTCGTCTGCGCGAAGCGCACCTGCAGGGGAGTAAGGCCTGTCGCCTGCCGCACCCGCCGTGAGAAATGGCGCCAGGTTTCCCTGGCGCGACAACGTGATGTGTTCCGTCTGGCCCTTGAAGGGGACGAGAGGATATCAACGAGTGT
>WNFO01020619.1_pt1 | contig 10312 bp, 14 predicted proteins | sample 5400251 | NCBI WGS metagenome assembly WNFO01 (sample SAMN13153354, study PRJNA577476) | soil metagenome | isolation source: 100 cm saprolite under Madrone tree | place: USA:California | collected 2016-06-14
TCAGCCTCCGGGTTCCCGACGAGGAGCTGGCCCGCCGCCGCGCCCAATGGAAGCCCCGGGCGCCCCACTTCACCAGAGGCTACGGCCGCCTCTTCCTCGACCACGTGCTGCAGGCCCACGAGGGGTGCGACTTCGACTTTCTCCGAGGCAACACCCCCGTCCGCGCTGAAGATACCGCCGGCCCCAGCCACAGCTAGGATCGTGCATTGGGATCGTGAGAATCACGCCGGAAGAGCTCAAGGTCACGCTCGATGGCGAGGAGGATGTGCTGGTGGTGGACAGGTCCCGCGCGACCGGGACATTGTCTTCTACTGCACCTGACCCAACCTCCAGCGGATCGGGGTTCTGTCAGTTTTGTCGGGCACCCGCGGCCTCGGATGACTGGACACGACCTGCTCTGTTCGCTCCACTGGTGCGCGTCGCCCCGGATCAGCCGGAGCGCCGGCTCCATCACGACGTCACCCAGCGGTTCGGCAACCCCACGATTGGGAACGGAGGAAGTCGAAGCAGTTCAAGTCCGCCCGCGTCGTCAGGACGCTCCCGCGCAAGGGCGTCCTGCTCCCCACGTTCCTGACGCTGGCCCGGTGGCGAACAGCCCAACCGAGGTTCTGTCAGTCTTGTCGGGTACCCGCTGCCCCGGATGACGGGACACGACCTAGTCTGTTCGCTCCACTGGTACGCGTCGCCCTGGATCAGCCGGAGCGCCGGCTCCATCACAGCCGGACCGCGGTGCGGAGGACCTCCTCCACTCGCGTCCATCGCCCCGCTCACGCGCGCGAAGGATCTTCACAACGCTCTCCAAGAAAGCCCCGATGACCACCGAGCACCTGTATGCTGACCATCCCCAGACCGCCGCGTGGCGGCGCCAAGCGGGACGGGTTTGGACGCTGCTCCTTCCCGCTCTCCTGCTCGCGGTTTCACCCAGCCCCGACTGGTCCCATTACAGGCCGGGCCGCCTCGGGGACCTGGTCCTTGCCCACCCCAGAGTGCAGAAGACGCTCGTCCTCACGAGCGTCCCGATCCGTGCGGCAGTGCAGTACAGTGGGCGACTCCGCCCCATGGCCGACGAAACGCAGCGGTTCATCGCCACCTGGGCGGAGGCCATGAGTCTTCCCCAGGCACCGGCGACGTTCCACCGGGAGGTCCTCGTGCTGGAAGACGGGATCGAATACTGGCTTCCGGTCCAGGACGTCGTGGCCGATGCCATGATTCGGGAGTTGGAGCCAGGGCAAGCCATCGAGATCTTCGCGGTGTATGCCGGACAGTCTCTTCACGATCACGTCTTTCTCGTCAACGAGTTCCTGACGGCAAGCAAGCCGCCCGCAGAAGGCCGGCGCCGGTTCCGGCGCATACGCCTGGGCGAACTGGGGACGAAGGGATGCGGCCTCGATAGTCGGAGCTGGTGGTGGGGACCAGGTGACGTCGCCCCCGTGGCGAACAGCCCGACCGAGCTTCTGTCAGTTTTGTCGGTTACCCGCGGTCCGTATGATTGGACGATTCGAGGCCCCTCGCTCTAACGCGTCGCGTAAGGTCGGCAGGCGACCGGTGGCCTAAGCGTACCGCGCTAGTAGAGCTGCTCACCGCCCAGGGGAATAGCCGGCCGCACCGTGTAAGGACAGGGTGGGCTTGGTGAGAAATGCGTCTGCGAGGGATCCTGGAGGTCGACGCACGCTGCCCGAGAAGATCGGACCAGAGAGGAGACCTCATGACTGCAACATCTGAAAAACTTCCTGACAGTGACACCTATTACATGGGGATCGCGATCGCGGTTCGCGAGAAGGCCAACTGCACGGGGAACCGTGTCGGAGCCGTCGCCGTCCTTGAGAACCGCGTCATCTCCACCGGATATAACGGTGTTCCTGAGGGCATGAAGAATTGTCTTGAGAACGGATGTCTGCGCTGTCAGAACCCAGGAGGACGGTTCCCATCGGGAACGGGCTACGATCTTTGTATATGCGTTCATGCCGAGCAGAACGCTTTACTGAGCGCAGCACGATTTGGGATCGCGGTTGAGGGAGCAACTATCTACAGCACCATGCAGCCGTGTTTCGGTTGCTTGAAGGAACTCCTCCAAGCGAAGCTGCGGCGGATCGTCTATCTTCACGAGTGGACCCCCTCCGATGCTGATCCACAGATGGACAGCCAGAAGAAGGCGGAGCACGAAAAGCTCATTGCTCGGTTGGACATCAAACACCTATCTCTCGAGGATCGGCGCTCGGAGTGGGCAGTCACGGCGTTGCGCAAGAAGACTGCAACCAGCGGGTAAGGAAAGCCGTCGAGCCGATGCCTCAGCCGGACCTATTCCCCTCGCCAACCTAATGACCGGATGCTGCGCTGCGTGTCTTAGTCGCGTCGTGTTCTTGAAGGGCACGTGCGCTCTCACGTGCCGCAAGGACCCGGCGTCGCCCTACATAGGCGGTCGCACGCTGGCGTGGCTCAAGGTCAAGCAACCGAAGTACCGCGAGCAGGAGCGGGGATTCTACAAGCCGTAGCGCGGGGCGTTACCGCAGACTGGCGGCCGTTTAGTGACCGCAACTCAATCCTTGCCGGTCTCCGGGCAGTTCGTGGCGGGGCGCTTGGCCGCTCCATGGCCCTGGTGCTCGCTCAACCGCTCCTGTTTATCGAGCACCTCTCCAGTTTGTGGATTGGTCAGCCTCTCACGGTAGTAGTCGTTCTCTCGGTCAACGGTGCGCTCAAGGTTCAGCCATTGCCCGGTGCTCCGTTGCAGATCGTCCCCTACGGTTTTCTCGAGGTGCGGCTTGACCGTCCCTGGGAGGCCGTGACGCACCTTAGCCTTGAGCTTCTCGCGGAGCGTGATTCCGCCTTCATCCTTTACCCCGATCGCTACGAGCGACAACTGCACGCCGCAACCGGGACAAGTGTTTATCGAAGAGACCGCCGAGGTGAGCACCATCCCGCACTTGCCACACGCCGCAGTAGCGGTCATATCGTCTCTCCCTCCTTGGAGCCTGAGCGTAACACGGCGCACCCTCGGCCTGCCGGACCGTGCTAGGCTTGGGTTGCCTTCCACCGGGCGGTCCCGCCCTTGGCATCTGGCTTGGCCCCGACGCTCGGCCCTCCCAGGAGACGCCATGATGAGAATTCTCGCCTTCGGTCTATTCTTCCTCTTTCTGTCGTCAACGACATTCGCGCAGGAACCGGAGCCATTCGACTTCAAAGGCATGGCGCTCGGCTCTGACGCATCCAGCGTCGAGGGGACTTCCCGCTTCCACTGTGGAGACCCGAAAAGCCCAATCGCGGATCGATCGTGCAGCCTGCGGTACGACGTGAAAGAGACGATTGCGGGTGCACCCGTTCAAGGGCTCTCGCTCTATTACTACTCCGGGAAGCTGGAGACCATCAGAATCACGGTGGACCAACGGAACTTCTCTCAGGTGGCCGCAGCCCTTGCCGAGAAGTACGGCGAAGGAGCTGTGAGGACCGAGACCGTACATAACCGGATGGGTGCGGCTTTCGAGAACGCCATCTACTCGTGGCGCCGAGGCACCGCGACACTTGAAGCCCGGCGCTACTCCGGTAAGCTCGATACCTCACTCGTGACGTACAGGACAGACTTCGGTGTGGCTGAATTCGAGCGGCGGAGGGGCCCGGCGGCGAAAGAGAAGGCGAAGGATCTGTAGCTCTGCCGGCCATGGCGCGCGTCGGTTTGACCGCGTCGGGCGTTCCCATCCATGAGAGCCGCTGATCCGCAACTCCGTACGCCGTCACACTTCTTGTCGCGGCACGCGACGTGCCCTACAAGGCCCCGTGGAGATCAGGGAGACGAACGCCAAACGCCAACTGGCTGATGGTCGCGCTCTATGGCGACACGGGAGAAGCCCCTTGAACACGCCAGAGATCCAGTTCACTATTCGGCAGAAACTCTTTGCCGGCATGTTACCGAAGGAGCACTGCCGGCAGACATGGTACGGCCCGGGCACGGGCGGCGTCTGTGCAGCGTGCGACCGGCCCATCGAGCCGCACGAGGTGGAAGTCGACTGCGACCTGGGGGCGCGCGGAACCTTGCGACTTCATCAGGGCTGCCATGAGGTGTGGCTGAGTGAGTGGCGCTCCAGCGAGTGAAGCCTCTACGCGGTAGTATCTTCCGACCCGAGTTGCGTTGACGTGACCGAACCATCGATCCTGCCGCTACTTATGCGCTTCCACCTTGGTGGGTCGGCGGCACCCCGCTTGCACGTCTGCGCGGCATCGTGTCCTCGACTGGCCCCGCTTCGGTCCTAACCGTCGTCGTCGTCGACGATGATCCCGACTATCGCTCGCTCGTGCGAGCGCTCCTGAGCACACTGGCTGATGTGGTGTCCGTTGTCGGTGAAGCGGACGATGGCGAGGAAGGGCTGGCCGAGCACGTCATCAACAGCGCGTTGCTGCCCGCGATCCGCGAGGTGGTGTCGCGCCGCCAGGGCGGCGAGGGTCGGCGCTCGAACGGAGGGACATCGTCGGCCGCGCCTCCGAAGTAGCCGCTTCCTAGAGGCCGCCACGTCGGGCTCTTACTTTTCCGTTTCGCCTATGCTAGTCTGCCGCCCCCATGCCGGATGTGCTCAACGCCTTGGTGGCCTTTGTCGCTGAACACCAGCGGTGCGGGGATCTGGACGGCGGACGGGACGGAGGGCGCGTCTGGCTCACTTGCTCCTGCGGGGCCCAGATCGCTCACCGCGTAGATGCGCCTCCCCCAGCCGCCGCCGTGGGTGACTCCCACACGTGACTCGGTAGTAAGGTCGCTGCTGGCCGCCCCGCCCTGTCTCTCCTGAACGCGGCGGTCAAGTGAGGGCCCGGTAATGGACCGGCGCGCATTCCTCGGAACCTTGACCGGCAGCTTCCTCGCCGCGCTCGCCACCGAGGCGCAGCAGGCGGAGAAGGTGTACCGGATCGGTTTCTTACGAGCTGGCCCGCCGCCCGAGAGCTACCTCGACAGTTTTCAGGAAGGCCTTCGGGAGCGGGGATATGTCTATGGTCAGAATGTGGTCGTCGAACTCCGAGCTACCGACGGCAGCGTCGATCCGCTTCCGCGGTTAACCGAAGAGCTGTTGCGCTTGAAAGTCGATGTCTTCCTGGCTTCGGCTGCGCCGGCGGCGGTGGCGGTCAGGAGAGCGACCACGTCGGTGCCGATCGTCTTTGTCGGTGTTGTGGACCCAGTCGGGCTCGCGCTCGTCCCGAACCTGGGACACCCGGGGGGCAACATCACAGGGCTGGCCACCACCGCCACCACCTCTGCTGATCTCGCGGGCAAGCGCCTGGAGCTGCTTAGGGAAATCGTCCCCAGCCTCGGGCGAGTCGCCGTGCTCTGGCATCCGGCCAATCCGACCAACCCGATCCAACTCAAAGGGGCGCAGGCCGCAGCACGGGCACTAGGCATGCGGCTTGAGCAGGTGTCGATCCAGGGGCCGAATGATTTTGACTCTGCCAGCAAGGCTGTGCGTGGCACCGACGGTCTGCTGTTTCTGGAAAGTCCACTCTTTACGACACATCGCGCTGGCCTCGCAGAGTTGGTGGCCAGGACCCGGCTACCCGCGATCTATGGCCAAAGGGAGTACGTCGAAGCCGGAGGCCTCATGTCATATGGCACGCACTTTAAGGACCTGTACAGGCGTGCAGCCTGGTACGTGGACAGAATCCTAAAGGGCGCAAAGCCTGGTGACCTCCCCGTCGAGCAGCCAACAAAGTTCGAGCTGATCATCAACCTGAAGACCGCCAAAGCTCTCGGCCTGACGATCCCACCGTCGCTGCTGCAGCGGGCGGATCAGGTGATCGAGTAAGGTGGGGGTTAGCCATCCGCTTCCGCATCAGACTCAGAGGGTTCCACGCTCGGCCTCGCACCACGATGGTTTAAAACCATTCGAAAACCATTAAGAGGTATCCAATAACTCAACAGGAGGTGAGTGGCGGTGTTGCGGATGCAGGGGCCCACCATACCGCGGTCAGCGCCGTGATGGAGTTGGCGCTCCGGCTGATCGAGGGCCACCGCACCTCTGGAGCGGCCCTGCCTGCCGCGCCGTCCCGCCGATCGTGGGCGAGCCCCGCGGCCCGCTCAGCTCAGCGCTCCACTGGAACTCTTGTACAGGCGCGCGCTGTGCTCGCCGAAGATCGCGAGGGACAGCGGGTACCCGACAAAACTGACAGAACCCCACCGCCGCGCTCCGCTGGAACTTATACGGGCGCGCGCTGTGCTCGCCGAAGAGCGCAAGGGACAGCGGGTGACCGACAAAACTGACAGAACCTCGGTTGGGCTGTTCGCCACCGGGGCGACGTCAGGAACGTCGGGAGGCCTCCGAAGGGACGGTGCGCGATCGGTCATCCCGGCCCGCCAGGAGCCGCGGGTTGATGCGGAACCGCAATTGGGTGCTGGTCCGCGTCGAAGGGTCCTGACACACCCGGCCATCGCCCGAAGGGGAGTGGCCGCCCTCGAGAGGCGAGCCACTCGGGTTCTTCCTCACTCCCGGCGGATCGCCGTCAGCCTCGCCCGCACGTCCGCCAGCCGCCGCTCCGCATGCTCGATCGGCCGGGCCAGATATTCGCGGCGGGCTCTTCGCAGGGCTCCATGCTCTAGCTCTTGGCGATAGGCGGCGATCCGGCCATGCAGCTCGGCGCGCTCTTGCTCTAGCGATTCGCGTTCGCTCAGTGGCCGGGGCATGCCAACGAGCGTAACCTACCTGGCTAGCTCAGACGGCTGAGGATCGGAGGACGTGGCCCCCACGCTGGGTGCACGGGTCGGGCCGACAACGGTAGGTCACATTCACGCCGGTCGCCATGCGGACACTAAGGCCGTTTAACGAAGGATGGTTGTCGCCCTGAGCGATAGCCGCTTGAACCAATTCCCGTCCCTCCTGTTCACACTCCCGCTTCGACGCATGCGTAGAAAGACGCACCTTGCCAAGCGGAGCGACAGGCGGTTCAACCGGGGTCGTGTGTTGCCACAGCACCCACCCGCACTCGGCCTCGGCCGACATGGCGAGTGCGAGGAGGCAGAGGAAGGCGAGGAGGATGCGAGGCCACATCGTCAGTGCGCCTGCTCGTCGTAGCGTCGCAACAAAGCCAACCCGTCTTCGTAGGCGTCGATGAACCTACGTGCCTCCTCGCCCGTCAATCCCTCTTTGGTCAAGATCGGCAGCACTTCATCAACACGATAAGCACGTTTGAGCCCGTGGGCGTGGATGGTGAAGTCGTAGAACCGCTGCCAGTCTAATGGGTGTGGCGCTCCCTTGTTGAGGGCCCCGACGAACTTGTGGAGCATGTCACGGCCCGTAGCATCCATATCGGTATCTCCCTTGCTGCCCGCGAATCTACCACCGCAGCCGGGCCTCGTGAGCCGGCCCATCCTTCCTGCGCTATCCTCTCGCCATGGCCCGGCACACTCGCGCCATGCGGCGAATCTGCACGTTTCTCGACCGGCACGTCGGGCAGAGCCTTCCGCGTGCCGATCTTGCGGCCATGGCCTCTCTGGGCCCCTCCCAGTTCTCGCACGTCTTCCGCGAAGTGGTTGGCATGACGCTGAAATCCTACCTCCAGGAGGTCAAAATCAAGCGGGCCCAGCGTCTCATGCGTCGTTCGTCGATGTCGCTCGCCGAGATCGCCGCGGAAGTTGGCTTCTATGATCTGCCTCACCTCGACAAGGCCTTTCGTCGCCGGCGCGGCATGACGCCCCAAGCCTTCCGGCATCGCCATCGCCGGCCGAAGAAGCGGGACACGAAATGACCCTCCCCGATTTGGCCCGACGAGCAGGGCCATCAGACTGCCGACGTACCCGTGCCCGACGCGTTAGATGTCGGCCCGGCCCATGCGAGCCTGTACCTCGGCGATCTCGTCGGGGCTCGCGCCCATCGCCGTCAGGATCGTCGCCCATTCGGCCGCGCTGAGGTTCTCGGGCAGCGGCTCGCCATCGGCGTAGAGGCTTGCCATCAGCGCGCGCAACTTCGGCGGGTCTCGCTGGAGGAGTTTCGCCAGGATGAACTCGCCCCGCAGGTTCGCTGTGTAGCAATGACGTGTGTAGCAATGACGGTAGTGAGGCTCGTCCCACCAGCCTGCGAGGCCAAGAGCGGGCATCGGCATTGACTCCCGAGCTCGGGTCCGATCGGGGCCGTGCGGGGATTCGGGTCTACACGCGCTAGCTCATCGATTCTTTGTTTGGGGCTCATTGCTGAGAATGCGGTATGGTGCGGCACCCCCGCGTCCAGTTCAACGAACATCAGCACACGTCCATCGATGTTGCGCCCTGGCTTGCCCCAGACGTCAGGCTCTTTGAACGCCTTCTAGGTATTGGTTTCTTCCACTATGGCCCGCGCCTCTGGATGGTCGGTGAGGTTGAACCCCTTAAGGCCTTACAGAGGCCAAAATCACGCCAGGCGGTAGTTGAGCGAGTTCTTCACGAGTACCCAACACGCGCGCTTACGCCGAGCGAGTCGTTCTACCGCGTGCGCGTGGGCCCTGCGACTCCTGCTGATCCAGCTCAGTACGACAGCCCGCCCGCTGCACACGCTGGCAACGGACGCCTGGATTCACCCGGTTCTCCAGTCCTTTATGGCTCCCCGGATCTGCACGTCTGCGTACATGAGTGCCGCGTCACGGCGGAGGACGAGCTATACGTCGCCACAATGCTTCCAGTCAGATCGCTTCGCCTTCTCGATTTGTCGATCCTGCTGAAGGAAGAGCGTGTAACAGAGTTTGAAAGCCTGGACATGTCCGTCCACATGCTCTTCCTGGCGGGAAGCCACTCTTACAAGATCACCCGTGCCATTGCAGACGCCGCCCGCTCCGAAGGATTCGACGGCATCGTATACCCGTCATACTTCAGCCTTCTACGGCTTGGCGCGATGCCGTTTCAGACGGTTTACGGAATCTCTCACCGTCGCATTCCGCAGCTGCAAGAACATGAGCAAGCCAAGGCCATCCCGAACCTCGCGTTGTTCGGCAGGCCGGTGGCCGATGGCCTTGTCTCGGTCCAGTGCATAAATCGGCTGATTCTGAGCAAGGTCGCTTACGACTTTCACTTCGGACCAACTGGAGTATGAGATGACAACTAGCTCTTCGTTCCAGCCGATGCGCTACGGCCCGCAGTCTCCTCTGCGCGCGGCTGAGCTGACACGTTAGATCTCGGGTCGCCAATGCCCAGTGACATACCCAGTTCCAGCGAGGCGGCGATAGTTGAGGCGTTGCGCGGCGAGCTCGCGAAATCGGGACCGTCTCGCCGACGAAGGGTTATCGAGAAGTTTGTGCTGGCTGCACTTGGAAGCATCCCCTGGGTCGGGGGCTTCCTAAGTGCAGCGGCGGCGTACAAGGCTGAAGAGAGCTCAATCAGGCAGGATTCCCTTCAGACCCAGTGGCTCGAAGAACACCACGACAAGATTCTGAAGCTGAAAGCGGCCCTCGAAGAAGTGCAGCGTCGCTTCGATAGTTTTGGAGAGAACATAGAGGCGAGAATACAGAGCGACGAGTACCTCAGTCTCGTAAGGAAAGCTTTCCGCGCCTGGGATGAAGCGGCTACAGAGGAGAAAAGGCGATACACGGCTAATCTTATTGTCAATGCGGCAGGTACTCGGGTGTGCTCCGATGACGTCATTCGTCTCTTCTTGGACTGGGTCGACTTGTACCACGAGACTCACTTCTCGGTAATTCGAGAGATCTTTCAGAACCCGGGATCGAGCCGCTATGAAATCTGGACCGCGCTTTATGGTGAACCACCGCGTGAGGACTCGGCCGAGGCAGACCTATTCAAACTGTTGATCCGGGACCTAAGCACTGGGGGTGTAATTAGACAGGAGAGAGACGTCAACTCACTGGGTCAGTTCGTACGGAAGACGCCACAACGCAGGCGACGCGGCACAGCTCCGACCACGATCGAGTCTGCCTTCGAGGATTCAAAACCCTACGTCTTGACTGAGCTTGGGAAGCAGTTCGTTCACTACACCATGAATGAAGTCGTCACACGGATCGGCGAGGGAACGGACGCGACCTCGGAGGTCTAACAGGTATAGGCGAGGAACAAGGCCCGCAGAACCCTCAGGTGATGGATCGAGGACTTCCAAACCCGCGAACAGTCTCAAGTAGCGTTGCACCGTAGTGCATGGACGCAACATGACACTGGAGCCGGATTTGATGCGATGGTCTTACTCAGCATCAGCCGGCCGAGGCACCGCGCGGGTCAGGCGAAGCCGATGACCTGGATATGACGTCCTCGTGCAGCGTGCAAGGATCTCGATGAAGTCGCTCGCGTAGGCTGGTAAGTGCCGGTCAGGGTCCCAGACCACGCGTCCCCATAGACCGAGCGGCCGTCCATCGTGCAGCATCCCCGCAATGGCCA
>WNFO01006518.1_pt1 | contig 10309 bp, 10 predicted proteins | sample 5400251 | NCBI WGS metagenome assembly WNFO01 (sample SAMN13153354, study PRJNA577476) | soil metagenome | isolation source: 100 cm saprolite under Madrone tree | place: USA:California | collected 2016-06-14
GCCGGCATCTGTCAACGTTGGACTCATGTCGTCTTCTCGCGCGCTTCGGTAAGAAATCCCTTGTCAGCAAGGTCCTGCAGCATGGCGATGACGTCGGCACCGATCGCGCCGCGGTCGGCGGTATATTTCTCGACGAGCTGATCGATCATCTGCTCGACGCTGCGGACGCCGTCGCAGAGCTGAAGGACTTCCACCGCGATGTCGTCCGGCGCCAGCACGCGCTCCGGCGCCAGAATGACCCAGCGCTGCCGTGTTTCATCGAATTTCAGCTTGGCGTGCCGCGGCAGAATCGGCCGGCTGGTCTCGCTGACACTGATGTTGCGGCTGCGCAGGGCTGCCATCGGTTCGCCTCTGGTTTGCTAGTTTGCTTTCGGAACAAACGCGCCCGGCGGCACGTGGCCGTCGACATAGGCATGATACAGCGCGTCGAGCTGAACCCAAAGCACATTGGTCTTGAAGATCAGCGCATTGCAGACCGCTTCGCGTTCTTCCGGGGTCCTGGCATGGGTCTTGACGTAGTCGAGGGCGAAATAGGCGTCGCGCGGCGCTTGCTGCATGCGCCGGCTGAAATAGCTCATGATATCGGGGTTGACGAACTCGTAATGCGCCAGCATTCCCGAGATGCGTTCTTCGTGCAGGTTCGGCGCGAACAGCTCGGTCAGCGAGGAGGCGATGGCCTCGAGCGGTGTCTTGTCGCGGACGAAGTGCACATAGGCGTCGACCGCAAAGCGCGTCGCGGGAAGGATGCCTTCGGTGGATTCCACGTAAGCGCTATCCAGCCCGAGCCCTTGGGTCAGCTTCAGCCAGCGTTCGATACCGCCTTCGGTGCCGAGATCGCCATCATGGTCTTCGATCCGGTGCCGCCATTCGAGCCGGATGCCGCGGTCGCGAAAGCGCGAGATCACCACGGCGTCCTTGATCGGAATTGTGCTCTGGTAGTAGTAGCGATTGAGCGCCCATGCCTGCACCTGTCCCTTGTTCAGCTTGCCGCCATGCAGCAACCGGTGAAACGGATGCAAATTGTGATAACGCGTAGCCCCGATCTGGCGCAGCGCCGCTTCCAGTTCCTCGGCGCTGTTGAGCGTTACGCCCTTGCCGAGTGAAAATGCCGTCATCGCGTTCACAGCGTAATCTCCGTTCCATCAGCGGGAATTTGCCAGCCGGCGCGCTCGGCTATTCCGCGCTCGGCGGAATCGCGCAGCAGCGCCGGGTTGGAATTGTTGATATGCAGAAAGATCTTCCGGTCGATGCCGAGGTCGGCCAGGGCCTGGATAGCGCCGGTGTCGCCTGACATTGCAATATGTCCCATGCCTTGCCCTGTCTTGTTGCCGAGGCCGGCCGCGATCAACTCGTCATCGCGCCACACCGTGCCATCGAAGAATATCAGAGCGGCGCCGGCAAGCCGGGACTTGAGTTCTTCCGTCACCTCGGCGCAGGCAGCGAGAAAATAGAGATGTTTGCCGGTCGCCCGGTCGCCGATACGAAGTCCGAGCGTATCGCCCGCGCCATCATCTCCCGCAGGGTGAACCTTGCCTTCCAGATACCACGCGCTCTTGCCGGGAACGGCGAACGGCAAGATCTCGATGCCGGAGGGCGAGCCATCCGGCAAGGTCGGCTCGAACGTCTGGTCCACCTCGATCGGCCGGCGCTGCACGTTCTTGTCGTTCAGCACGTTGAAGATGCTGTTGGTCTTCAGGATCGAGAGCACCCTCGTGTGCGCATAGATCGTGAATGGCCATCCTTCGCGCATCGACAAAAGTCCGGCGACCGCGTCGATCTCGCCGTTGGTCAGGATCACGCCTGATATCGGACTGTGACGCAACTGACCGGCTTTGGGATGAAGCTGCGGCGTCGCGATCAGTTGCTGGCGCAGATCGGGAGACGCATTGACCAGGAACCAGTGATCGCCATCGGCGCTGATCGCAATCGAGGCTTGGGTGCTTTGAAGTTCGGGGTGCTCGGTTCGCGCTATCCGGCACACCGGACATCCGCAATTCCATTGCGGAACGCCGCCGCCTGCCGCGGCGCCCAGGACGACGACGCGAAGCATGATCCGTCTCCTGGAGGTACTAACGCTTCGAAGGTGGACACCGGTCATGAACCCGCTCCAGCGATTGGGAGCTTGTCACGCCGGGAAGTCCACCTGCGTCAAAACGTGAAGCTGTCGCAGCCGCTTACTTGCGGGCGGCGCAGGCGTACATATTGATTTCCATGCCAACCGGCACTTCGACGATCTTTGGGGTTTTCCAGGCCATTTTGGCTCTCCTTGCACTCGGGACGCATTCCGCCCTTCAGATAAACTAGTGACATACGAAAAGTTCGCCAGTTAAATCTTCCCGTGAACCCTTATGTTTTTATGTTGCAGCGCGAAAGGAACTCACATTTTTGTGCGGACCGGCGTCAAAACAAAGGCGGATCAAAACGTTCAGAGTGGCTCTCATCAACCCGAATGCAGACTTCGGCTCGACGTGCTGCGGCGAACCTAGGATAAAGAACCCGTGAGATCTCGCCCCGGTTCAGACTGGATCCCTCAATGGAAGTGGTTTTGAGCAATGCCTCGATTTTTTTTCAACACGCATATCGGCGATGAGCTGGTCTCCGATCCCGAAGGCGAGGAGCTGCGGGATCTCGATCGTGCATGGGAAGTCGCGCGGGCGATGATCCGGGAACTGCTGAAGACCGAAGGCGCCGAGCGCAGCCTCTTGAGTGCGGTCCTCGAGGTGACGGACGATGAGGGCGAGGTCGTGCTCGAGTTCCCCTTTGCCGAAGCGATCCTCGACATGTCAGACGAGCCGGTCACAAAGCACTGACGCCAGACGTCTTTCCACAAAATTTCCAATTGCGTACCGACGGAAAAATATCGGAGACTTCCTCTCGGGAGAGCCACCAGCGCCGGCATCGTTAGCGGCGCAAGGACATAAGGCTTCCGCTCAGGGGAGGACGTCATGACGATCTGCTCGTTCGCGCCGCGCAGCCTAGTGCTCGCGGGCGCGCTTATTGGGATATTTACGTTCGGTGCTGTCGCGCAACAGCCGGCCAATCCGCCCGCTGCGGCAGCACAGCCTGCCGCGCCGGCGCTTCCGCCGGGTTCGCCTTTGATCGGGCGGCCCGCGGACAGCGAAGCCGCGGCCAAGCTGGCGCCGGTGGCACCGCCTCCGATTGCAGCGGCTGTGGACAAATTGCCGACCGCAAAGCTTAAAGTTCCGGCCGGTTTCAACATCGAGGTCTATGCGGCCGGCATGGCGAACGCGCGTTCGCTGGCCGAAGGCGACAAGGGCACGGTGTTTGTCGGCAGCCGCCTCGTCGGCAATGTCTATGCCGTCGCCAACAAGGACGGCAAGTGTTCGGTCAAGGTTCTTGCCTCGGGCCTTCATCGGCCCAACGGCGTCGCGTTCCGCAACGGCACGCTCTACATCGCCGAACTCTCGAAGGTCTCGAAGATCGACAAGGTCGAAGACAGTCTCGACAGTCCGCCCAAGCTCACGATGATCTACGACAATCTGCCGAAGGACGAAGCCCACGGCTGGAAGTTCATCGCTATCGGACCCGACAACAAGCTCTATGTCCCGGTCGGCCAGCCCGGCAACAACGTCCTGCATGACGATGCGCATGGTCAGATCAGGCGGATGAATCTCGACGGTACCGACGTGGAAGTGGTCGCGCGTGGCGTTGGCAATACCGTTGGCTTTGACTGGAATCCGGAAACCAAGCAACTTTATTTCACCGACAACGGACGCGACTGGATGTCGGAGGACGTTCCCCAGGACGAGCTTAACCGCGTGACAAAAGTCGGCGAACACTTCGGCGCCCCATATTGCCTGCAGGGCAATATTGCGGATCCCGAATTTGGCTGGGGACATTCCTGCAGCGAATTCACGCCGCCGGTTGGTTTGATGGGCCCGCATTCGGCCTCGCTCGGCATGCGATTCTATACCGGAAGCATGTTCCCGAAGAGCTACAAGAACGCCATCATCGTGGCGCGTCACGGTTCATGGAACAGGTCCAAGAAAGTTGGCGGCGACGTCGTCGTCGTCAAGTTGAACAAGGACGGCACCGTCAAGTCCATGGAGCCGTTGATCACGGGATTTCTGGAAGACAATAAATACATCGGCCGGCCGGTCGATGTGATGCAGATGAAGGATGGTTCGCTGCTGGTTTCCGACGACTGGAACGGCGCGGTCTATCGCGTTACCTACGGCAAGCCGAAGGTGGCGGCGCGGTAAGCGGCCGAGACGCGTCATTGCGAGCCAACGGGTCGCGCGAATGCGCGCCCGATGACAGGCTCCGCGAAGCAATCCATAGCCGTGCGAAACGTAGATTGCTTCGCTGATTCGCTCGTCGCAACGACGAAATCTATCTGCGATCGCGGAACCAGTAATGCGTAAAATAATTGTGTCCTTGGCGTTCGTCTTCATCGCATCCTCGGGCAGGGCGGAGACGATCGCGGAGCGTGCTGTTCCGTGCCTTGCCTGTCATGGCGAAAAGGGGCGATCCGAAACCGAAAATACGCCCTCGCTCGGCGCGCAGCAGGCGCCTTACGCACTGATCCAGCTTTTCATGTTTCGCGAAAAGCTGCGCGTCTTCGAGCCGATGAACGAGATGGCGAAGGCGCTCAGCGACGACGATCTTCGTTTATTCTCCGATTTCATCGCGACGTTGCCGAAGTCGGTACCGCCGGCTGATGCCGGCGACGCGGCGCGGATGCAGCGTGCCCTGGCGCTGGCGCAGCAGTATCACTGCAGCTCCTGCCACAAGCCTGACTTCTCCGGCGCCGAAAATGTCCCGCGCATTGCCAACCAGCGCGAGGATTATCTCGCCAAGACCTTGCGGGAATACAAGGACAACAGCCGGCACGGCTACGACGCCACCATGGCGGAGGCGCTGCAGCCGGTGACACCCGAGCAGATTTCCGATCTCGCCTATTTTCTCGCCCGCGTCCGCTGAGCGGTATTCGCTGACACCGTTGTTTCCCGATGGCGCTGACGGGTGGGCGGCGCTACAAGACGGGCGTTCGAACGGAGTTAGCAATGAAAGATCTCTGGCGTCTGTCGGCCGCTGATATCGCTGCCCTGATAAGGTCCAAGAAAGTTTCGGCGAAAGAGGCCGCGTCAGCGGCGCTGGCGCGGCTTGACGCGGTCAACCCGTCAATCAACGCCGTGGTTGAGCATCGGCCCGCGGATGTACTGGCCCAGGCCGGGGCCATCGATGCGGTGATCGCGCGCAACGAAGACGTCGGTCCGCTGGCGGGCGTGCCCGTCACCGTCAAGGTCAATATCGATCAGCAAGGGTTTGCCACCACCAACGGTCTGAAGCTGCAGCGCGATGTCATCGCACGCACCAACAACCCCGTGGTCGACAATCTGCGCAAGGCCGGCGCCGTGATTCTCGGGCGCACCAATTGCCCGGCGTTTTCGTATCGCTGGTTCACCACCAATCTGATCCATGGCGATACCAAAAATCCACGCGATTCCGGTATCACGCCGGGCGGCTCGTCCGGCGGCGCCGGGGCTGCGGTCGCAGCCGGCATCGGGCATATTGCGCACGGCACCGATATCGCGGGCTCGATCCGCTATCCTGCCTATGCCTGTGGCGTTCACGGTCTGCGGCCAACCGTTGGGCGTATCGCGGCGTTCAATGCATCGCTGCCCGAACGTCCCATCGGGCCCCAGATATCTGCGGTATCCGGTCCGCTGGCGCGCACCATCGGCGATCTCAGGATCGCGCTCGCCGCCATGTCCGGGAAAGACGCGCGCGATCCCTGGTGGGTGCCGGCGCCGCTCGAAGGCCCGGCGCTGCCCAAGCGGGCGGCACTTTGTCATCATCCCGACGGTCTTGAGACGGCGGCCGAAGTCAACGCCGCGGTCGCCGATGCCGGCAAGCGCCTGCAGCGTGCCGGCTGGGTGGTCGAAGAGATCGAAAACACGCCACCGCTGCGTGAGGCCGCGGACCTGCAGACCAAGCTGTGGCTCGGCGATGGCTATGAAGCTCAGCTGGAGGCCGCCGAGCGTGAAGGCGATCCCGGCGCGCTCGCCTGCCTGCGCGGCAACCGAGCCAGGGTTTTTCCTTTTGACGCTGCCGCATTCTCGAAGGCGCTGACGCGGCGGGCGACCTTGACGCGCGAATGGCTGCACTTCTTTGAGACCTATTCGGTGCTGCTGATGCCGGTGTCATCAGAACTGCCGTTTCCCGACGGCCTCGATCTGCGCGACGACGCCTCGTTCACGCGGGTATGGAACGCACAGCTGCCGCAAATTGCTATTCCCTTTATGGGGCTGCCTGCGCTAACCGTCTCCACCGGACTCGTGGGGCGCGTTCCCGTCGGTGTTCAGGTCGTCTCCACCCGCTACCGCGAGGATCTGTGTTTGCTGGCCGGCGAGGCCATCGAAGCCGGGGGAACCCCGTCGGCGCCGGTCGATCCCATTAGCTAAATGATTTTTCGACCAAGCTGAAAGAAACACGATGTCTGGCATTCATGACTTCACGGCAAAGTCGCTGGCCGGCGAGGACATTCCACTGAAGCGGTTCGAGGGCCAGGTGCTCCTGATCGTCAACACCGCGAGCGCTTGCGGATTCACGCCGCAATACAAGGGCCTCGAGGAGTTGCATCAGGCGCTTGGCCCGCGCGGCTTTTCCGTTCTCGGGTTTCCGTGCAATCAGTTCGGCCGCCAGGAACCCGGTGACGCCGCGCAAATCGAACAGTTCTGCACCAGCAACTATGCCATCACCTTTCCGATGTTTGCCAAGATCGACGTCAACGGCAGCGACGCTCATCCGCTGTATCAATATCTGAAGAACAAGAAGTCCGGCCTGCTCGGCACGTCGATCAAATGGAATTTCACCAAATTCCTGGTCGACCGCGCGGGCAAGGTGGTGGCGCGGTATGCCCCGACCGCGAAGCCGGAAGGACTTGTAAGAGAGATCGAGGCGCTGCTGTGAACGAGAAAAATGACACCATGAGCGACCAACTGCCGGACCGTCTGTCGACCGATCCGAAAAGCCCTTACTACAATGAGGAGGTGCTGGCGCGCGACGTCGGCATTCGCTTCAAGGGCGTCGAGAAAACCAATGTCGAGGAGTATTGCGTCAGCGAGGGCTGGGTGCGCGTGACCGCGGGCGCCGCCAAGGATCGCTATGGCAACCCGCTCACCATCAAGGTCCACGGCCCGGTGGAGCCGTATTTCCGCGACAAGGCGTCGTCCTGAGAGCCGGCGCGAAATGCAGCCAATAGAAAAGTCGTCATGGCCGGGCTGGTCCCGGCCGTCCACGTCTTTCTCGCTGCGACTCCGTGAAGACGTGGATGCAAGGCATCGCAGACAAGTGTACGCAGTCTGCGCAAGGCAGACTGCTATGGCCGGGCATGACGAGGAAATGATTTATTTGCGCGAAAGCTAAGGCACCATGTCCGTTCGTATCATCGACGTCCGCGAGGTCACAAAGCCGATCTCATCGTCGATCCGTAACGCCTATATCGATTTTTCGAAGATGACGACGAGCCTCGTTGCCGTCGTCACTGATACGTTGCGCGACGGCAGGCCGGTGGTCGGCTACGGCTTCAATTCGAACGGCCGCTACGGGCAGGGCGGGCTGATCCGCGAGCGCTTCGCCCCGCGGCTGATGGAGGCCGATCCGAAGACTCTGCTCGATTCAACCGGCGACAATCTCGATCCGGACAAGGTCTGGGCGACGCTGATGTCGAACGAAAAGCCCGGCGGCCACGGCGAGCGCTCGGTGGCGGTCGGCACCATCGATATGGCGGTATGGGATGCGGTGGCCAAGATCGCGCGCAAGCCGCTGTTTCGCTTGCTCGCCGAACGTCACGGACGCATCGCTGAGCCGCGCGTATTCGTCTACGCCGCCGGCGGCTATTATTACCCGGGCAAGGGCCTGTCGATGCTGCGCGGCGAGATGCGCGGCTATCTCGATCGCGGCTACAACGTCGTCAAGATGAAGATCGGCGGCGCGCCGATCCCGGAAGACCGCATGCGTATCGAGGCCGTTCTGGAAGAGATCGGGAGCCAGGCGCAGCTCGCCGTCGACGCCAACGGTCGGTTCGATCTTGAGACGGCCATCGCTTACGCCAAGATGCTGCGCGACTATCCGCTGTTCTGGTACGAGGAAGCTGGCGATCCCCTCGATTTCCAGCTGCAGGCCGCGCTGGCGGAATTCTATCCCGCACCGATGGCGACCGGCGAAAACCTGTTCAGCCACCAGGACGCGCGCAACCTCATTCGCTACGGCGGGATGCGGCCCGACCGCGACTGGCTCCAGTTCGATTGCGCGCTGTCCTACGGGCTGTGCGAATATCAGCGCACACTCGCGATGTTGCAAACCCAGGGCTGGTCGGCGAGCCGATGCATCCCGCATGGCGGGCATCAGATGTCGCTCAATATCGCGGCCGGTCTCGGCCTCGGCGGCAATGAGAGCTATCCCGACCTGTTCCAGCCCTATGGCGGCTTCCCGGATGGCGTTCGCGTCGAGAACGGTCACATCACCATGCCGGATTTGCTGGGCATCGGCTTCGAGGGAAAATCCGATCTTTACGCGGAGATGAAAGCGCTGGCGGCGTGAGGCCGCACGGCGCATTCGTCCGGCAAGGGACCTGCTCTACGACAGCCGCATGTCCAGCAGCCGACGGCCTTCGGTCTTCAGCAGTTTCTTCACGGCACTTGATGCGGCGATCTCGCCCTGGTTGGCGTAGGCCTCGTGGTTCTTCTCGATATCCTCGAGACGATAGAGATAGTTGACCATGATGCCGGCGGATTCGCGCAGGCCCTTGAGCGAGAGATCGCCAAGCCAGTCGATCCGCTCCAGCCGCGCGCCATTGCCGAGATGGAATCGCGCCACGGAATCGATCAACCGGCCCTTTGATGTACGTGCCTTCAAGAAATAATGAGCGGCCAGCGGTTCGACCACTGAGCGCAGTTGCGCCGCCAATTCTGCATTGTCGAACCAGCCCGGTTCGTCAAGGTGAGCGAGCAGCGCCCGGTCCTCGTCGGATACCGGAACATCGCCCGCCTGCTTCAGCCATTGCATGAAGCCGGGCACCGGCGACAGCGTCACGAAATTCTCCAGCTTCGGCAATTCGCGCCGCAATTCCTCGACCACCTGCTTGATCAGGAAGTTGCCGAAGGAAATTCCGCCGAGACCGCGTTGGGTGTTGGAGATCGAATAGAACACCGCGGTGCGGGCGTGCTCGATCGGAACCGGCTGCCGGTCTTCGGCGAGCAGCGGCGCGATCGCGGTGGGAATCGATTCCGTCAACGCCACCTCGACGAAGATCAGGGGTTCGTCGACCAGGGCGGGATGGAAGAAGGCGTAACAGCGCCGGTCGATGGGGTCGATGCGGCGGCGCAGATCGTCCCAGTCGCGGATCTCGTGTACCGCCTCATAGCGAATGATCTGTTCCAGGATGTTCGCGGGCGTTGACCAGTCTATCCTGCGCAGCACGAGGAATCCCCTGTTGAACCAAGAAGACAGCAAATGCACGACGTCGCGGTCGAGCGCGGCAAGGTCCTTGTAGCCATTCATGGCGCCAAGCAGATCGGCGCGCATGGCGACTAGCGCGCTGGTGCCGCCCGGGGCGCGATTGAGCTGGCGGATCAATTCCTGCCGCCGCGGTTCGGAGGCAAAGTGAAGATCGCTGGCGTCAGCGTCGGTCGGTTGTGCGCGCCACGCCTCGATCGCCTCGGCAAGCTTTTCCCGGTCCGGACCGAAGTCGCGGGTCAGGGTTTCGAAGAACGAAAGCCGTCCGGCCTCATCGAGGTTGCGATAGTGGTCGAGAACCTCGCGCGCCATCGCCGTGCCGGAGGCTTCGCCCCGGCCGGACAACAGCGCCTCGCACAGTTCGATCAGGTCGGAGGCGTCATGCTTGGTGTCGGATGATCCCGCGCGGCGCAGCAAAGTGCGGCCGCGCTCGGAAATTGACGCAAGAAGATCGGAGAAGAACGCGTTGCTGCTCATGTCGGGCGGGTCGGCTCCAGGTTGGACGGAATATTACACGGATTTAAGGCGAAGCCGATCACAATCAAGCGGGCGAGGTTGAGCAAAAAGTCGCCATGCCCCGCCAGCGGGCGAAAGCGGCGCCCATTCGCACAATCTCTCAGCGGGTCGTCCCTGCGAACGCAGGGACCCATCACCCCTGGCCTCAAAAGTGACAAAAGGCCTCTGCTCCAGTGCAGAAACGAGAGTCCGCGCTGTATGGGTCCCTGCGTTCGCAGGGACGACTCATTGAAAATCCATATGCGATAGCCCTGCGGGCTACAGGGCCCGTCATTGCGAGGAGCACTTGCGACGAAGCAATCCATCGCCA
>WNFO01048083.1_pt1 | contig 10309 bp, 8 predicted proteins | sample 5400251 | NCBI WGS metagenome assembly WNFO01 (sample SAMN13153354, study PRJNA577476) | soil metagenome | isolation source: 100 cm saprolite under Madrone tree | place: USA:California | collected 2016-06-14
CGCCACCCGCGGCGCGCCGAAGTGGTCGGCGATCTCCTGGAAGTGCGGTCCGTACGCGGTGTCGCCCGCGAAGTAGACGTCGCCGGAGTGCGATCGCAGCACGAACCCGAGCCAGAGCCGCGCGTTCCGGTCGCACGCGCCACGGCGGCAGTTGTGGCGCGCGGGAACGCCCCATACGCGCACGCCGCCGATGCTCGTCCATTGCCACCAGTCCAACTCGGTGACGCGGTGGAGGCCGAAGCTCGCGAGCAGCGCCCCCTGCCCCAGGCCGACCACGAGGCGCGGGTGGTGCTCCGCGGAGATCCGCTGCAGCGTGGGGATGTCCATGTGGTCGTAGTGGTCGTGGCTGATCAGCACGGCGTCGATGGGCGGCAGGTCCTCGAACCGGATGCCCGGCGGCCGCCGACGCTTGCGCGCGATGTAGGGCACCGGTCCCGCCACGTCGCCCCAGATCGGGTCGGTGAGCACGTTCAGTCCGTCCATCTGGATGAGCACCGTGGCGTGATTGACGAACGTGATGCGCAGCTCTCCCTCGGTCACGCGGATCGGAGGAGCAGGGGCCGGCAGGGCATCGGCGAAATCGGGCCAGGCGCCGGGAGCGCGGTGTCGCCGCCAGCGGACGAGGTCGGCCAGCGCCGGGTCGCCCGGGATCTGGTTGTGGAACCTCTCGCCGTCGAAATGGTCGGTCACCCGGCCGTGCCAGCGCGGGCCGGAAAACTCGCAACAGCCGGCGCAGAGGAGGGCGATGAGAACGGCGCGCACGCACCCGCCATGGTACAACGGGCTGTCGCCATGCCCGATCGGATCGCCATCCGCACCAACCGGGATCTGGCTCCTTACATCGACCACACGCTGCTGAAACCCGAGGTGAGCCGCGAGGACCTGGTGAAGCTCTGCAACGAGGCGCGCACCTACGGGTTCGCAACTGTCTGCGTCGCCTCGCACAACGTGGCGTTTTGCGCCCAACTCCTCGAGGGGAGCGGCATCCGGCCCATCGCGGTGGTCGGCTTCCCCTCCGGAACGGAGACGACCGAGGCCAAGGTGGCGGAGGCGCGCGAGGCGATCGGCGCGGGCGCCGCCGAGATCGACATGGTGATCCACGTGGGCCGGCTCAAGGCGAAGGACTACGCCTACGTCGAACGCGACATCCGGGCGGTCGTTGAAGCGACGACGCCGCGGCCCGTGAAGGTGATCCTCGAAACGGGCGCGCTCGGCCGCGACGAGAAAGTGATCGGCTGCGCCCTGGCGAAGGCGGCCGGGGCGGCATTCGTGAAGACCAGCACCGGATCCGGCCCGGGCGGTGCGACCGCCGAGGACGTCGCGCTGATGCGGCAGGTGGTCGGCGAGGACTTCGGCGTGAAGGCGAGCGGAGGCGTGCGCACCGCTGCCGATGCGCGGAGGATGCTCGAGGCGGGCGCGAATCGCCTGGGCGCGAGCGCCAGCGTGGCCATCGTCAGTCGCTAACCCGCCGAGAGCGGCTTGGCGACTGTTGCTTTAGGCTGTACCGGTTATGAGACTTGTTCCCATGGGCCGCTTCATCGCCATCGTGATCGACTCGTGCGGCGCGGGCGAGCTTCCGGACGCGAAGGCGTACGGTGACGCCGGCGCGAACACGCTGGGAAACTGCGCGCGCAAGGTCGGCGGCCTGCGCGTGCCGAATCTCCAGACGTGGGGCCTGGGAAACATCACCGCCATCGCCGGCTGCCCGCCGACGGACTCTCCCCGGGCGGCGTTCGGGCGCATGTCCGAGCAGTCCCAGGGCAAGGACACCACCACCGGACATTGGGAGATGATGGGCGTCCTGCTGCAGAAGGGCTTCACCACCTTTCCGCGAGGGTTTCCGCCGGCCCTGATGGACGCATGGCTGCGCCTTTCCGGCGCGCCCGGGTACCTCGGAAACAAGGCCGCCAGCGGCACGGTGATCCTCGACGAGCTCGGCGAGGAGCACCTGCGCACCGGACTTCCCATCGTGTACACGAGCGCGGACAGCGTGTTCCAGGTCGCCGCGCACGAGCAGAAGGTGCCGCTGCAGACGCTGTATTCCTGGTGCGAGGCGGCGCGCACCGTCGGCAAGGAGTACGGGCTTGCGCGGGTCATCGCCCGGCCGTTCGTCGGCGACGGGCGCGGCAAGTTCGAACGCACATACAATCGGCGCGACTTCTCGCAGCCGCCGCCGAAAGGAACGGTGCTCGACCTGCTCGCCGAGAAGGGCGTGCGCACCGTCGGAGTGGGAAAGATCCCGGACATCTACGACCGGCAGGGCATCGCGGACTCGGTGCATACCGAGGGCAACGCCGACGGGCTGCGGAAGACCGCGGAGATCCTGGGATCCATGGCGCCCGGGTTCCTGTTCGTGAACCTCGTGGACACCGACATGCTCTACGGGCATCGCCGCGACCCGGAAGGATATGCGCGGGCCCTCGCGGAGATCGATGCGGCGCTGCCCTCGATCGTCGCGCCACTGCGGTCAGGCGATCTGCTGGTCCTCACCGCCGACCATGGCAACGACCCCACGTTTCCTGGTACCGACCACACGCGCGAGTACGTCCCGCTCCTCGCGCACTCGCCGGGGCGCGCGAAAGGAACGGACCTCGGCGTGCGCGAGAGCTTCGGCGACCTGGGGGCGACGGTCGCCGAGTACTTCGGCGTACGGGCGCCCCGGGGGAGGAGCTTCCTGGGGGCGGTGGCCTGATGGGAGGGCCGCCCGAGGGAGCGGAGAGGCCGGTCCTCGACGCGCTCTTCCGTTTCAGCCACGGCCATCGCGTGCGCTACGACGAAGTGGATGCACAGGGGATCGTCGGGAACGCCAGCTGGCTGAACCTGCTTCAGCTGGGCCGGATCGAATACCTGCGCTATCTCGGCCTCATGCTGGAAGGCGGGACCCGCAGCCCCGTCCAGGCCGTCGTCCGGCGGGCGGTGGTGGACTACCTGGCGCCGGCGCGGTTCGACGACGCTCTCTCGATCCGCGTGCGCACGGCGCACCTGGGCCACCGAAGCGCGCGGCTCGAGTACATCGTCGACAACGTCGACACCGGACTGCGCCCGGTGACCGCCGAGACGGTGATCGTCTGCGTCGAGATGGCGACGATGCGCAGCCTGCCCTGGCCGGAGTTCTGGCGGCAGCGGGTGCTGGAGTTGGAGGGAGAGAACGTCCGCGTCGGCCAAGGGTGATCACTTCTGTGCGGCCCCAAAACAATAGCCGCATACCCGCGCTTTCGGCTCTCTAGCGCCCCTCCGGTTCGTACGGAACCCCGTCCGCCGCGGGCGCGCGCGTGCGGCCCACTCCGGAGGCGAGCACCAGCAGCGTGAGGGCATACGGCAGTGCGAGGAAGATGCCTTCGAGGCGCAAGTCGGCTGCGCGCAGCGAGAACGAGAGCTGCCGTTGCAAGGCGTCCGCCGCGGCGAAGAAGAACGCCGCGGCCGCTGCCCCGAGCGGAGTCCATTTCCCGAACACCATCGCGGCGAGGGCCATGAATCCCTGTCCGGCGGGCATGCGCGCATCGAACTGGCCGACGATGCCGACCGAAAGCGTCGCGCCCCCGATGCCGGCCAGCACTCCGCTGCCGGCGACGCAGAGCGCGCGCAGGGGCAGCACGCGAATTCCCAGCGTCGCCGCGGCCCGCGGGTGTTCGCCGACCGCCCGCACGCGCAGACCCGCGGGCGTGTGCGCCAGCCAGAGATGGAAGAGCACGGGCACGGCGAGCGCCGCATAGGCGAGCGCGGAATGTCCGAAGCGGTCCCGCGATAGCGCGGGGGACGGCGGGCTCACGCCGGCGGAGCCGAAGACCGCCTGTAGCAGATATGTCACCAGGCCGAGGGCGACCAGGTTCAGCGCGATCCCGCTCACCACCTGATCGGCGCGGAAGCGCAGCGACAGCAGCGCGTGCACTCCGGCCGCTGCGGCGCCGGCCAGCGCGCCGCAGGCGACTCCCACCCAGGGTGAACCGGAGAAGATCGCGCCGGCCGCCGCGGCGAATGCTCCGAAGCGCATCATGCCTTCGAGCCCCAGGGGCGGCGCGAAGTCGAGGATGAGGCTCATGGTTGCACCGTCGGCACCGGCGGCGCGCTGGCGGCGGCGGAGGGACGGCCGCGCAGCCGCGCCAGAAGCGGCTGGAAGATTCGCGGCGCCGCCACCAGAAGGACGGCGAGACCTTGCGTCAACTCCGCGAACGACGGGTGGACGCCGACCAGTTGCAAGCGGGTGGCGCCGGCGCGGAGCGCGCCGAATACGACCGCCGCGGCCGTCGTGCCCAGAGCGGTGCCGCCGCCGACGAGCGCGACGGCGATGCCGTCGAAGCCATAACCCGTGCGGAAGACGCCGGGATACTTGTGCTCGGTCCCCAGGATGAGCAGCGCGCCGGCCATTCCGGCGAGAGCCCCGGAGAGCGCCATGCCCTCGCAGATGCGGCGGGAGGAAGGGATGCCGCTCGCCCGGGCGGCGTCGCGCCCGGCGCCGACCGCCCGCCATTCGAAGCCGCGCACTGTCCGCGTGAGGAGGAACCAGACCGCCGCTGCGACGGCCAGCGCGAGGGGAAATCCGAGATCGAGCCGGCTCCCGGCGAACAGCCGGGGCAGCCAGGCGGAAGCACTGACCGGCTCCGTGCCGGCGATGCTGACCATGGCTCCCGAACCGGCCGCGGCCAGCGGACCTGCGACGAGCCATCCGTGGACGAGGTGGATGGCGATCCAGTTGAGCAGGATCGTGCTGATCACCTCGTGCACTCCGCGGCGAACCTTCAACCAGCCAGCGAGCAATCCCCACCCGGCGCCCGCGACGGCCGCGCCGAGCAGGCTGAGGGCCATCGCGCCCGGAAGGTCGCGTTGCCCGATCACCGCGGCGGCGAGAGCGCCCCAGATGAGCTGGCCTTCCGCCCCGATGTTGAACAGGCCGACCGTGAACGCCACGGTCACCGAGAGCCCAGTGAGCACCAGGACCGCGGACTTGATCGCCGTTTCGCCCAGCGGACCGGGTCCTCCGAATGCGCCGGACAGCAGGTCGGCGAAGCCCGTCGCGGCGTCCCGCCCCGATGCCGCGATGGCGACGAAGCTGATGAGCAGGGCAAGGATCAGCGCGGCGAAAGCGCCCCAGAGCGTGTCGCGCGCGGGAGAGAAGAGTCGGGCGCGCAGCTCAGGCACGCGCGGGCACCTGGCCTAGCATCATGCGGCCGAGTTGCTCGTCGGACGCGTCCGGCGGCGCCTCGCCGGCCGAACGGCCTTCGAAGAGCACCAGGATGCGATCGGAGAGGGCGCGCAGCTCGTCGAGATCGAACGAGATCATCAGGACTGCGGCGCCCCGATCGCGCGCATCGCGCAGCGCTTCGTGCACCCGGCGGGTGGCCCCCGGGTCGAGTCCCCGCGTCGGGTGGACGGCGACGACCAGGCGAGGCGCACTGCCTCCCGAGAGCTCGCGCGCGGCCACGAGCTTCTGCTGGTTCCCGCCGGAAAGGTTCGCCGTCCGCGCCGACGGTTCCGGAGGGCGCACGTCGAATTGCTCGATCAGTTTTTGCGCCATCTCGCGCCGTCCAGCGCGATCGATGAGAAAGACGAGCGCATACGGCGCCTGCGCGTGGCGCCCGAGTGCCAGGTTCTCCTCCACGCTGAGCGGAAGACAGAGCGCGCGGCGGCGGGGATCCTCGGGAAGGTGGGCAACTCCCGCGCGGCGCGCCGCCGCTGGGTCGCCGTGAAAAGCGGGGTCGCCATCGAGAGTCAGCCCACCCTGCACGGGCCGCAGCCCCGTCAGGACCTCGGCGAGCTCGGTCTGGCCGTTGCCGTCCACGCCCGCCACCCCCAGGATCTCGCCGCTGCGGACATGGAGCGACAGTCCCCGCAGGCCTGGCCCGCCGCGCTCCGACAAGCCGGCGAGCTCGCGGGCTTGCAGGACGACTGCGCCGTCGCGAGACGGCCGCCGCGGTCGGGCCGCACCGGCGCGCCCGCCGCCCGTCATCGCCTCGGCGAGCTGCTGCGCGTCCGTCTGGGAGCGCGGCGACACCTGCACCAGCCGGCCTCGCCGGATCACCGCGATCCGATCAGCTGCCCCGAGCACCTCACGAAGCTTGTGCGAGACGAAGAGGACCGCGCGACCCTCGGCCGCCAGCGCGCGCACGATCTCGACCAGCGCGGCCGCCTCCTGCGGCGAGAGCAGCGCCGTCGGCTCGTCGAGGATGAGCACCCGCGCGCCGCGCCAGAGCTGCTTCACGATCTCGACCCGCTGCTGCGCGGCGACGGAAAGATCGCCGGCGCGCGCATCCACATCGAGGGAGAGGCCTGATCTGCGCGCGACGGCGGAAACCTGGCTGCGGGCGCGGCGCCGATCGATGGCGCCCAGCCGGCGCGGCTCGCGCCCGAGGATGACGTTCTCCCAGACGGTGAGCGGCGGCACGAGCATGAAATGCTGGTAGACCACGCCGAGCCCGGCATCGATGGCCGCCCGCGGATCGCCTGGCGGGAGCTCTCGTCCGTCCGCGCGCACCTTGCCGCCGTCGGCGCTGTAGAGACCGCAGGCCACAGAGACCAGCGTCGATTTTCCCGCGCCGTTCTCGCCGACGAGCCCGAGGACTTCGCCGGCCGCGACCGCAAGCGAGACGCCGTCCAGGGCGGTGAGCGGCCCGAAGCGCTTGACGATCCCTGATAGCTCGAGCGCGTTCACGGGCGCGCCGCCACGAACTTCGCCAGCTCGTCGAGGGTGGAAGGGACCGTCAGCTGCCCTCCCACGATCTGCGCGCGGAGCTTCTCGAGCTCGAGGACGATCGCTTCGCGCCGCGGAGCGGGGACCATCCCGCCGATCGGAGCGAGTCCGACTCCGCCCTCTCGCAGGCCGAGCACGATATCGCCGCCGGAGAATTTCTTCTCCAGCACGTCTTTCACCGCCAGGTACACCGCGACGTCCACGTGCTTCACCATGCTGGTGAGGACGTTCCCGGGAGCGACGTGCGACTGGTCGCTGTCGACGCCGATCACCAGCTTGCCTGCCTGTTGCGCCGCCTTGATCACGCCGAGGCCATCGAGACCCGCCGCGTGGAACACGATGTCGCAGCCGCGCTGGTAGAGGTCGTGTCCCACCTCGATCCCCTTCCTCTCGTCATCGAACGTGCCGGTGTACGCCACGAGGACCTCGGCGGATGGATTCGCCTGCCTCACCCCGGCGCGGAATCCGGCCTCGAACTTCCGGATCAGCGGGAGCTGCATCCCGCCGACGAATCCGATCTTGCCCGCGGTGAGCGTTCCTGCGAGGACGCCGGCGAGGAAGGTTCCTTCGTTCTCGCGAAAGACGACGGCGCGGACGTTCGGGGCGGTGGTCGGTCTGCCCGATGCGTCCAGCAGGGGACTGTCGATGAGCAGGAATCTGGCGTTCGGGTTGCGCGCGGAGACGGCGCGCGTCGCCGGTTCCATCATGAAACCGACGGCGACCACCAGCTCGGCCCCCTGATCGACCAGGAGCTGCAGGTTGGGCTCGTAATCCTCCTGGGCCTTGCCGGAAAGAACGAGAGGCTCGGGGATGGCAAGATGCGGGAAGGGCATCTCGCGCAGATCCGATGGCAGCAGCGCCCGGTACTCCGCTTCGCCCAGCCGTTCGTAGCCGCGCGCCGTGTAGCGCAGGCCGGCGGCCATGATCTCGAGCCCCCGCAGCGCCCCGTCGTTGAACGACTGATCGCCCCGGCCCCCGACGTCCACTGCGAGCCCGATGGTGTGCGGGGCCTGCTTCTTCCTGCAGCCCAGGAGCGCGATCAAACAAACGCACAGGGCAATCCGCTTCATTGCCGCGCACTGTATCAGGGCGGCGTCGGAACGCGGCCTTCCCCACCCCGATGCTGAAAATCAACGCGGCACCGGCGTCGATGAACTTCACGATCCGCTCGAGCCCTGCGATGTGCTCGTCCTTCCAGATCCCGAGGTCCTGCGGCGAGATGCGCCCTTCCGGAGTCACGGCGCTCGCTTCGGTGAGCACCAGCGCGGCGCCGCCGACCGCGCGCGAGCCGAGGTTCACGAAATGCCAATCGTTCGCGAAGCCGTCCTCGCCGGCTCCGTCACCGGCAGCTGGCAGGCCCCTCGCACGCAGACGTACGCCGTCGTCTTTTCCTTCTGCGCGGGCCGGTCCTGCGCCAGTGGCGTCACTGGCGTTGAACCCTGCTGGTGACGGATGAGCACCTGCCAGGGCGCGAACCGCGTCCGGACGACATCGAGCAGGTCCCGGTCGTTCCCCTGCGCCGGCCGGACCAGCACCACTTCGCCCGGCTCGGCGAGGAGGAAGTCGACCGCCAGCAGCATCTCGCCGAGCGCGGCGGGCGCGCCCGCGAGCAACGACCCGAACGAACGCAGCAGCTTCTCCGCCTGCTCGCGCCAACCCGCCTCGCCGGTCAGCGCCTCGAGGCGGAGCAGGGTGAGGGCGGCGACCGAGTTGCCCGTGGGTTCCGCGCCATCGTACGCCGGCTTCTCGCGCGCCAGCAGCGCCTCGTGCTCCGCCGGCGTCCGGAAGAACCCGCCGTCCGGATGCGCGAACCGCTGCGCGAGCGCCTCGTGCAGACTGCGCGCCGCCGCGAGCCAACGACACTCGCCGGTGGCTTCGAACAAGTCCACCAGGCCGGCCGCGAAAAAAGCATGATCTTCGAGCATGCCCGGGTGGCGGCCGGTGCGGCGCAGGACGCCGCCGCTTTCGTGTATCCGCAGCAGCGCGTCTGCGGCGCGCGCGGCGCGCTCGAGGTAATCTTCGCGCGCGAAGGCGAGACCGGCGCGGGCGAAGGCGGAGATCATCAGGCCGTTCCAGGCGGTCAGGATCTTCGTGTCGGTCAGCGGCGGAGGACGGCGCGCGCGGGCCGCATACAGCTTCGGCCGGATCTGCTGCAGGAACGCCAGCTCGTCGCGGTCCGGGACGCGCGCCAGCGAAAGCACGTTGCTTCCCTCGAAGTTGCCTTCGTCGGTGGCGCGGAACAGCTCCGCCGCCCTCTTGCCGTCCGCGTCGCCGAGCGATTCGCGAAGCTGCGCGGGGGTCCAGACGAAGAACGTCCCCTCCTCGCCTTCGCTGTCGGCGTCGGTCGCCGACCAGAATGCGCCCGAGGCATCCGTCATCTCGCGCACGACGTAATCGAGCACCTCGCTGGCGATCCGCTGGAAGAACGGCTCCCGCGTCGCTTGCCAGCCCTCGGTGTACGCCAGCGTCAAGAGCGCGTTGTCGTATAGCATCTTCTCGAAATGGGGGACGAGCCACCGCGCATCGGTGGAGTAGCGATGGAACCCGCCGCCCACCTGGTCGTAGATGCCCCCGAGCGCCATCTTCTCCAGCGTGAGCCGCGCCATCGCCAACGCTTGCTCGTCCCCCGTGCGCTTCCAGTAGCGGAGGAGGAAGCGAACATTCATGGTGGAGGGGAACTTCGGCGCGCGCCGGATGCCTCCCTCGCGGGCATCGAACACCTGCGCGTAGTAGCTCATCGCGCCGTGGAGCACGTGCAGCTCGGGCAGCCCGGTGGACGCGTCCGCCGCGAGGCTTTGCTGCACCGCCTGGGCGATCTGCTCCGCGGAATGCGTCGCGCGGCTGCGCTCCTCCCGCCAGACACGGTCGAGCTCGAGCAGGAGGGTGGCGAATCCGACCCGGGCGCCCCGCTGTCCGTCCCGGGCCGGGAAGTAGGTGCCTGCGAAGAACGGCTTGCGATCCGGCGTGAGGAACACGCTCATCGGCCAGCCGCCCTGCTGCGAGAGCATCTGAACCGCTTGCATGTAGATGGCATCGACGTCCGGGCGCTCTTCGCGATCGACCTTCACCGGGATGAACCGCTCGTTCAGCATGCGGGCGATGTCCTCTGCCTCGAACGACTCCTCCTCCATCACGTGACACCAGTGGCAGGTGGCGTAGCCGATGCTGAGGAAGACGGTCCGATCGAGCGCGCGCGCCTCCGCGAACGCGTCGTCGCCCCACGGGCGCCAATCGACGGGATTGTGCGCGTGCTGGAGCAGGTACGGCGAGCTCTCGAGCGCGAGGCGGTTGGTCCATCGCGGAGTGCCGTCCTCGCGCAGATGGTGCGTGCGGAACTCTTTCCGCCTCCCGATCGCTTCCTGCAGGCGCGCAGCCAGCTCGTGGGAAAAGGCCTGCGCCCCGGGTCCTGGCTCGATGTTCACGGACGGTGTTGTATCCCTCCCGCACCAGGGTGGAAACCGGCTAAAAGGCTTCATGCGCGCTTACGACCTGATCCGCAAGAAGCGCGATGGCGGCGTTCTCAGCCCGGAGGAGCTCCGGTTCATCGTTCGCGGAGCCACCAACGGGGAGATCGCGGACGAGCAGCTCGCAGCGTTCCTCATGGCGGTCTTCTTCCGCGGGATG
>WNFO01006522.1_pt1 | contig 10308 bp, 11 predicted proteins | sample 5400251 | NCBI WGS metagenome assembly WNFO01 (sample SAMN13153354, study PRJNA577476) | soil metagenome | isolation source: 100 cm saprolite under Madrone tree | place: USA:California | collected 2016-06-14
AGGCTAGTGGTGCTGCCATCGGAACGGGTCCAGGATCTTGCTCTCTCGTTCCGAACGCTCCCCCGGCTACGGGCCCGATCGGCAACTAACCTTCAATCTAACTTTCCAACGGGGAGGAAGCCTAGCTTCCTCCCTTTTTTTTGGCCAAAACTGTCCCAACTAGTGCGCGAGAGGAATCGTCCCCCGCTCGATTGGTATGTTCTTATGATCCAACGCAACTTGTACCTGCTTGCCATTTCCAACTAATCACAGCAAGATCGGAAACCGTTGCGGGAGTGGCCCACAAAGTGCTCCCTCTTACCTGGGCAGAGCTTTCGACGGGTCTAAACGGAAAGGGAATATCGAGGTTCGGTAGGGTCACTATGAAAAAACCACAGAACGGGTTTTCCCTCATCGAGCTTCTGATCGTCGTCGCAATCATTTTGATCATCGCGTCCATCGCCATTCCGAACTTGTTGCGCTCGAAGATCGCCGCCAACGAATCATCCGCTGTCAGCTCGATTCGTACCATCAACACGGCGGAAATGACCTATCAGTCGGCTTGGGGCACCGGTTTCGCGGCCGGTTTGGCGAATCTGGGCGGACCTGTCCCTTGCACGACTGCGACTGCGGCCGCAGCTTGCATCATCGATCCCCTTTTGAGTAACGCCCCGTTCACGAAGAGCGGGTATGTATTCAACGCCGCCGGAACTATCCCAATTGGTACCGTCAACAACGGATTTGAATTGAATGCCACTCCACTTCTGGTGCAGACGACCGGCGTGCGTATGTTCTGCGCCAACCAGACTGGGCTAATCCAGTTTGTCAGTCCAGCCGCGGGTGCCGGCATCGGAGTAGCCCCGGGGGCTTGCGCCGCAGTTCCGAACGTTCCCGGAACATCTGGCCCCGTCAACTAGCTCCAAGTCCGGCCCCATTATGGGCGGAGGAGGTTTCGCCTCCTCCGCTTTTTTTTGAGACGTCAGGCGCACGCGTCTTTCCGCTTAGCTGGATGCTCTGTAAGATGGGGAGGTGAATTCTCGTATCCCCGTCGCCGTGGCTTGCCTTCTTTTGACGCAGCCGCCCGTAGACACTCCCACCCATGTAAAGCGCTTCGAGTCTGTGTATCGCGGCGCGCGCACGCTGCGCGTGACTTTCCTTGAGCGCTACTCCGAGAATGGGCATATTGTGCGTGCCGAGGCGGGCATAGCCTATTTCCGCCGCCCTGGCAAAATGCGCTGGGAATATGAATCACCTGAAAAAAATCTTTTCCTCGTCGACGGCAAGTTGGCCTGGTTCTACGTTCCGGCAGACCACACTGTGACTCGCGTTCCCGCAAAGCAAAGCACCGATTGGCGAACGCCCCTGGCGCTGCTTGCCGGCGAAGTGAAACTGTCGCGAATTTGCGCGCGAGTGGATCTTGCCAATGCTGAAAAGCCGGAGAAGGATGGCGACGTCGTTCTGTCCTGTCTGCTCAGAGGCTCAACCGTCAAAGCCGGCCAAACCGCTGGAAACCACGCCACTGATTCAAGCGGAGACATGCTTTTTCTCGAAATCGCCCAGCATACGAGTCAACTTGTTCGCGCAGTTGTGCGCGGCAGCGGCGGTGTTGATATCGAGTTTAAATTCAAGGACTGGCAGTTTGACCCTCCACTTCCTGATTCTTTCTTCCGGTTCGACGTTCCCCCGGGAGTGGCCATTGTGAACGGGGAATTACCGGCAGGCGACCCTAGGGTAAACCCTTGAGCGCGCAGACGTTCCGATCCCATTTCCTAGGAAGGAACAGCCAACCTCGCGGGCCTTCCCCGCATATCAACTAGTTGAGGTAAACTGAAGGCGTATGGGTCAATTCCTTTGCCGCGTCGCGGATGCCGATGGACGTGTCTTTTCGCACGTCGAACCCGCGAGTTCGCTGGATGAAGCGCGCCAGAAACTCGTGGACCGGGGATTGTACGTGTATTCCGTGGAATCCCGGGGTGGTCGTCTGGCCGATCTAGTCCGGCGGAAGAGTGGACGCCAGGTTGACGGTTCGGAATTTCTCATCCTCAACCAACAGTTCAACACCCTCATCAAAGCGGGCTTGCCGATCTTGAAGTCCCTGGATCTTCTCGCCACGCGCGCCTCCTCTCCCAAGCTTCGTCCGGTTATCTCGCAGATTCGCGACCGCGTAAGAGAAGGAAAGTCGCTTTCCGAGGCTGTTGCCGAAGCCGGCGTTTTTTCCAAAGTCTATTCGACAGCCATCCTTGCGGGAGAGAAGAGCGGGAACCTGCCGGGCGTATTGGAGTATTACATCGCCTATCAGCGGGTCAGCACGGGCGTGCGCAAGAAGATTCTCGCTTCACTCGTCTACCCCGTTTTGTTGATCACTGTGGCGATCGTTATCGTCACTTACCTGGTCACCGCGGTGATTCCAAAGTTTGCTTTGCTTTACCGCGACTTGAACGTGGAGCTCCCCGGTCCCACCCGGCTGTTGATCGCCTTAACGGTCGATTATCGCTATGCTTTTTTAGGAGCCGTGGCGTTGCTGGCCGTGGCGGCGGCCGGCGTTTTTCTTTGGTCCCGTACCGAAGAAGGCGGAACGGCCTTCGATCGTTTCAAGTTCCACTTGCCGGTGATTGGCGATACGCTCCTCAAATTTCAAGTTGCGCAATTCTCGCGCACGCTTTCCACGCTTTTGACGGGTGGCACGCCCTTGGTGGCCGGACTCCAGACCGCCAGCGATGCCATCACCAGTAAATTGTTGCGCTCTACCGTCAACCAGGCGACTCAGATGGTGCGCGAAGGAGAATCTATGCACGCCGCCCTGGCTGCCAAGGGCGTGATGCCCGAATTGGCCCTTGATATGATAGAGGTTGGCGAGTCGAGCGGCGCGCTTGCTCCCATGCTGAACAGCGTCGCCGAGTTTTATGAAGAAGAGGTCAACCTCCGGTTAACGGCGCTTGTTTCTCTCATCGAGCCGATTCTATTAATTTTTATGGGATTGCTCGTTGCGTTCATCCTGATTTCCCTGTACCTGCCCATCTTTTCTTTTTCGGCAACCGGGGCGGTTAAGTAAGGAACCATGGCTACGACTGAACAGCTTCCTCCGGCGCCCGGACTCCCGGGCGAAGGTGACGAACACAACGAGCGCGAGTTCGCGCGCAAACTCGCCGAACGATACCGCTTCGCGTTCATTGATCTGCGCGAGCAGCGCATCGATGCCGAACTGTTTCGAACCATCCCCGCGGACCTGATGTTCCGCTATAACTTCGTGCCGCTCGAATTGCAGAACAATGTTTTGGCCATTGCGGCCGCGGATCCCGGCCAGGTGCAGATGAGTGATGAGCTGCCCCTCCTGCTGGGCAAGAAACTTTTGATTCGCGTCGCTACCGCCCGCCAAATCGGCGACATTCTAAAACGCACCGAGCAATCGCAGCGCGTTCTCGAGCAAGCCACCGAAGCTTTCACTCTTCAGACTTCCAAGGAGGACGAGGAAAGCGACGAGACGATTTCCGGCGACCGCCTGACCCGCGACAGCACTGCCAGCCCGGTCGTGCGTCTCGTCGAGACCATCATCTTCACCGCGCTCGAGCGCCGCGCCAGCGACATCCACATCGAAGCTCGTGATTCCGAAGTCGCCGTCAAATACCGTATTGATGGCGTCTTACAGCACGCCATGCAGCCCATCGCCAAGGAATGGCATTCCACGGTCCTCTCCCGAATCAAAGTGCTCAGCGATCTAGACATTGCCGAGCGCCGCGTCCCTCAAGATGGGCGCTTCCGCGTGAAATACAAGGGCCGCTACATCGATTTGCGCGTCTCCATCATGCCCGCCAGCCACGGCGAAGACGCCGTTCTTCGCGTCCTTGACAAGGAAACGCTTTCGGAAAAATTTTCCAGCCTGACTCTCGACGTTGTCGGTTTCTCCGCCGAAGAGACCCGCCGCTTCCGGCGCTATATTCGGGAGCCCTATGGCATGGTCTTAGTCACGGGCCCCACGGGGTCCGGCAAGACCACTACGCTCTACGCGGCCATCAATGAAATCAAGACCGACGAAGACAAGATCGTCACCATCGAAGATCCCGTCGAATATCAGCTTCGTGGCATCACACAGATTCCGGTCAACGAGAAGAAGGGGCTCACTTTTGCGCGCGGCTTGCGCTCTATCCTCCGCCACGATCCGGACAAGATCATGGTTGGCGAAATCCGCGACCAGGAAACCGCCCAAATCGCCATCCAGTCGGCGCTCACTGGCCACCTCGTTTTCACCACCGTCCACGCCAATAACGTGACGGACGTCATCGGCCGCTTCATTAACATGGGCGTCGAGCCGTACAATTTTGTCTCCGCTCTCAATTGTATTATGGCGCAGCGGCTGGTTCGCGTGATCTGTACAAACTGCAAGAAGCCCAAGAGATACTCTCCCGAGGAACTGAAAGAAGCGGGGATTGATCCGGCGGTGTGGGCCAACGTCACGTTTGCCGAGGGCGCAGGGTGCCTGGAATGTTCCGGCACTGGGTATCATGGTCGTACCGCGATTTGTGAATTGCTCGATCTCACCGACCGCATCCGAGAAATGATCGTGGATCGTCGGCCCACTTCGGAGATCAAGCGCGTCGCTTGCGAAGAGGGCATGATCACCCTGCGCGAAAGCGGGCTGGCCAAAATTCGCGCGGGCATCACCACCGTGAAAGAGATTAACAAGGTGACTTTCGTTGAGTAGCGCCACTGCAATCCGCCAGGGTATTTACCAGTTCCAGTGGGCACGCAGCATGGCGCGCTGGCTGGACGCCTTGCCGCACATTTCCTTGGCCATCGAAGTCGCTTCGGAGCGTGTGGCAGCGGCCCGCTGGGGCCGCGCGGGTTCGCTGGAGGCGTATGCTGTGGAGGCGCTCCCGATCGGAGTTCTTGTTCCGTCGGCCGTCGAAACCAACATCACGAATAATGCCGCCGTCAAAGCCGCGGTTGCCAATGTGTGCGACCGTTTGCGCGCGCGTGATGAAGACGTTGCCATGATCCTTCCCGATACTGTCATTCGCGTTTTCGTGCAGCACTTTGAGGAATTCCCGCGCTCGGCAGCCGAAGCAGAGCCGATGCTGCGGTGGAAGCTGAAGAAAAGTGTCCCCTTTGAGGCCGATGAAACAGTTATTTCCTACATGCGCCAGGCTCCCCGCGAAGCCGGCTTGGACGTAGTCACCGCGCTCGCCCGTCTCCGTATCATTCGTGAATACGAATCCCTTGTCGAGGGAATCAGTCTGTATCCCGGAGTAGTGCTTAGTTCTTCGCTGGCTGCCATCTCGCTTCTCGACGACGAAAAACCGACGCTCCTCGCGCGTGTCTCGGGTTCCACGCTGACCACTGCGATCGTCCGCGGTGGCATTTTGTGCGGCTATCGTTGCACCGACCTGCCTGCGCGCGGCGCGGGCCTCACGCCGCAAATGCTTCTCGAGGAGATTTTTCCCGTGGCGGCGTATTATCAGGATACCTGGCAGGAAACCATTCGATCCGTCCGCGTCGCTGGGCTTGGCTCGCGCCTTCAGGAATTTGTCAAGCCTCTCGAGGACGAATTTCATTGCGAGGTACGTTCGCTGCTCGGCTCCGCGGTCTCGGAAGGCCTGATCAAGGAAGATGCTCGTCCGCTGGCGGATCGCGACTTGGAAGGTTTGGTCGGATGGATGCTCCAGCGGGGCTAGAATCGGTTCTGCAAACTGAGGCGTGAATTAGGCATGAAAGTTCGGCTTAACTTGGCGACCAAGGCGCTGGCAACCCACCGGCGGTTCCTGGCGGGTGCTGGTCTCACGGCTTTCTTCGCCGGTCTTGCTTTTCTGGGCCTGGGGTGGCACGTGTATTCCGCCCGCAAAGCCCAGGCGGAGCTGCGCCTCCGCACGGAAAAAACGCGCCGGGAGATGGCCACGCTCGAAGCGCAGCGTAAGGACCTGGACCGTTATTTCAAGCAAAAGGAGATCGCCGACTTACATGACCGCGCCACTTTCATTAACACCCTTCTCGACGCGCGCAGCTTTAATTGGACGCTGATGTTCATGGATCTGGAACGCATCCTGCCCGGCGGCGTGCGCGTCATCAGCATCGCGCCAACTCAGGTGGGCGGCCATGTCGAGCTGAAATTGACCGTGGGTGCCGCTAACGACGAAGCTGAGCTGAAATTCGAACATGCCCTCGAAGAGTCCAAGGAGTTTACGGGACTTCAAATCCTGGATATCCGCCCGGGCAGTGCCACCGCCAATCAGAGCCCCGATCAAAGGATCGTCCAGTTGACCACCATCTATTCGAGGAGCTGATGCGGCGCGATTTCACAGTACGGAAGCGAATCATTCTCGGCGGCGTCGCTCTTCTGGTCATCGCGGATGTCGCCCTGGCGGCCTACAGTTGGGAGCTTTCCTCTGGGCCGCAGATCCTCGAACAAGGGGAAATGATACAGCACGATCTCTTGAAAGCCGATATTCAGCGCGCCCAGAAGATTCGCGACAACATTCCCGCCACTCAGAAAGATTGCGACCGTTTCGAGCGATCCCTTTTTCCGGCAAGTTCAGGCTATTCCGCCGTCAGAGCTGAGCTAGGCGCCATTGCCAGGAAAAGCGGAAGCCGGCTCGAGAATATCGCTTTCAAGCAGACGGATATTGCCAGTCGCGGAATGACGGAAGTCGCCATCGACGCCACCGTCAACGGTGACTATAAAAGTGTGATCGGGTTCTTGAACGGTTTGCAGCGCTCCGCCAGTCTGTATGCGGTGGACTCTTTGACGCTTGCTCCCGAGAGCGCCAATCAAACGTCCGCAAACATTATCAAAGTCGCCCTGCATCTCAAGACCTACTTCAGGACGGGAGCATGAAGCAAAAGAAACAATTCGCCGTCCTCGTCGTTCTCCTGCTGATCGCTGGCGCCATCTGGTTTTTTTATTTCGACCATGACAGGACTGTCGTGACCGCCGACGCCAAATCTGTTGTCCATAACTATAAGTTGCTTTCCGTTGACAACCCTCAGCTCCACATCGACGGCGTCGAAAGGGCTCGCAAAACGGAATACAAGAGCAGGGGCCGCAACATTTTCAGCCGGGAACTTCCGCCTCCGCCGCCTCCTTCGCATCCTCCCGTGAAGCCGGAGCAGTCCGGCCCGAAACCAGAGGTTCCTCCGCCACCACCGCCGCCTCCCACTCTTCCCGTGAAATTTTTTGGCTTCGGCACTGTTCCCAACGGCACCGTCCGTCTCGCATTCTTTACCGACGGGCAGGAAATTTTTGTTGTCGCCGAAGGCGAACTCTTGCTGAATCGCTTTCGAATCCTCAGGATTGGCAACGCCAATGTCGAATTCGAAGAAATTTCCACCGGGCTTCGCAACACCGCCCCCCTCGACGAGCAGGCAGCGCCGCAATAATATGGATGCCACACGCAAACGAACGGCAGCGAAGCGCAGCGAGCATGGTTATGCTCTGCTCGTGGTCGTCTTCCTCACCACCGTTTTGCTCATCTCCACCGTGGCGATCGCGCCGAACGTCCTCACCGAAGGCCGGCGCGAAAAAGAAAAAGATATGATCTGGCGCGGCAAGCAATACGCGCGCGGCGTGAAACTTTACTACCGTAAGATGGGGAAATTTCCTACTTCCCTCGACGATCTCACCAAGCCGAAGCTGGGTTCCCTGCGCTTTATGCGCCAGGCCTACAAAGACCCGATGAACAAAGAAGACGGTTCCTGGAGATTTATCTATGTGGGGCCGGCAGGCCAGTTGATGGGAAGCCTGAAACCACGCCAGAATCTCCAGCTTCCGCAGGCTGGCGCAATCGGCACTCCCGTGAGTGCATTGAATGGGCCGGGCAGCCCCGCACAATCTGGCACCTTCCAATCTGGCACGTTCGGCCAACCAGGCGGAATCGGTCAGCCCAACGCGGGCGTGCAGCCGGGCCAAACCGGGACGCAGCCTGCCGGGTCAACCTCCGGCGCGAATCCTTCCGCGACAACTGGGAATCCCGTCAGCGCCGACCAGGGGGATGCCTCGGGAAATTCGCCGGTGATTCCTTCGGGCGACACACCGACGATTATCGGTGGCAACATCATCGGTGTCGGGAGCAAGATCAACAAGTCTTCCATCATCATCTACGACAAAGCCAAGAACTATCGCCTCTTCGAATTTATCTGGGATCCGTCGAAGGATACTTTCGGCGTCGGGCAACCGGGGTTGCAGACCGGAACAGGATTGGGCCAGCCTCTAGGCCAGACTCCTTTCGGCCAGCAACCCGGACTGAATCCCACCAACCCGCAGAATCCGCAACAAAATCCGCTGCAAAATCCGCAGCCGCCGCAGCAATAGTTTTTATTGCTGCTGACTCTGAGGCTGTTCCGTCCGGGGTGGTGCAGACGCAGCGACCGGCGCAGGCGTAGCTGTCGGCGAAAGAGGAGTCGGGGCTTTCTTGGATGCTTCCGTTTTGCTCTTGTCGTAGCCGCGCTTGACGCGCCGCACGTACGAAATCGTCTCCGCATAGGGCGGAACGCGCCCGTATAGCTGCACCTTCTCTGGCCCGGCGTTGTACGCGGCGAGCGCCAGCGCCAGATCGTTGTTGTACTTCTGCAGCAGGTCGCGCAGGTAGCGGGTCCCGCCGTCGATATTCTCCGCCGGGTCATCAATATTTTTCACGCCGAGCTGCGCGGCAGTTTCGGGCAAGAGCTGCATCAGACCGCGCGCATTTTTGCGGGAGACAGCTTTGGGATCGAAGTTGGATTCCACAGCAATGACACTAGTGATCAAATCTGCATCCAGGTTGTACTTTTTCGCCGCCGCTTCCACCAAATCGCGGTAAAACGGCTGCGGACCGGCAGCCGCCGGGGGAGCAGCGGGCAAGGGCGCAAAAGTATCTTCCGGCTCGATGGATACGACATCGGCGGCGGGGACATCCACGAACCCGCCGCCCAGTTGCAAATGGTATTTGTCCCCCTGAAGTTGATAGCCCGTCACGTGCAGGCGCTGGCCGCTGCGTAGCACGACGTATTCCGCCCGCAGCGCCGGAGCCGCCAGAACGGCGAGCAGGAGTACGAGCGCGGCGCGGGTTAAACGCACGGTGCGGCCTCCCGCAACGCAAACTGCTCGATGGCTAGGGCTACACCATTTTCGTCGTTCGTGCCGGTTTCATGCCAGCCGTAGGTTTTCAACTCCGGCACGCTGTTTCCCATGACTACGGGAATCCCGGCAAACGAAAGCATTTCCAAGTCGTTGTGGTTGTCACCGATGGCCAGAATTTCTTCCCGTGCGATGCCGCGCAGCGCCGCCCATTCCGCCAGCGACGATCCCTTGGAGCAGCCCGCGGGGATGACATCAATCATCGCGAAATCCTTGTGCTCGTAGGAAGTCACGGCGAGGCGGAACTCTCCGGCGAAATCCGCGGCGCGCAGCCGGGCTTCCGCTTCGCGCATGGCCGCAATCCTGCCGCTCAGCATCACTTGGATGGGATCCTCCGTCAAGCAACTCTCCAGCGGGCGGGCTAGTCCGATGAATTCCAAGTTCCGCGAATAGTAGGCATAGCGCAGGGAATCGTCTGGGTCAAGCGATTCCAGCATCAGCTGATTCTCGCGCTGGCGCTCGAAAATCACGGCCGCGCCCTCGCGCCACTCCGGGGTGAGATGCAAAACCTGCGCCGCCGTTTGCTTTCGCAAAAGGTGCCGCAGGTGCGTGCGGCCCTCTTTGGAGCGGATCAGCGCGCCGTTGCTCACGATCAAGGTCAGCGCGCAATCCAGTTGATGCGCCACGGGCATAGCGAAGTCATAACGCCGCCCGGTAACCAGCGCCACCTCGATGCCACGCCGCGCCGCTTCCGCAATGGCCGCGCGGTTGGCCTCCGGAAGTTGCCAGCGGCTGTCGAGCAGGGTGCCGTCAATATCGAGCGCAATCAGTCGCACAGCCATAGAGTCATTCTACCTTGGATGCGATGCCTCTTGGCCGCATTGCACCAAGCGGATGGATATTCCCCGGTTTTTTGTAAGTGTTGCATCTAAAGGGCTTAGCCATTCCGTAAGTCTTTTGTTTGCAACACTTGCGGGGAGATTTGTAGGTGTTGCAGATAAAGGACTTAAAGCAGGAGTGGACAGTGACCCAACGCGGGGGGTGCACGTCAGTAGACAGCGGTGAGTCAAAGCATTGGCAGGAACCCTAAACCGGGAAGAGGCGAAAGGGCGAGGATGGGATTCGATATACACGGGAGAGAATAGCACGCCTTACTGAAGTTGTTAAGTGTTTTGCATTCAATGGTCGAAATTGAGGGTTGCATGGTTGTCATGGTGGGTTGAACGGCATTTGCACTGAGAAGACCAACAAGAAGAAAGGCAGAGTTAAAGGACTCGCCCTCAAAA
>WNFO01013761.1_pt1 | contig 10306 bp, 10 predicted proteins | sample 5400251 | NCBI WGS metagenome assembly WNFO01 (sample SAMN13153354, study PRJNA577476) | soil metagenome | isolation source: 100 cm saprolite under Madrone tree | place: USA:California | collected 2016-06-14
CACAGTGAACATCGATGAGCTGTTCGAAGTGCCGTGAGATGCGCTCGAATTTCTTGATGACGTAAGCGCGTAGTGAATCGGTGACTTCTACATGATGACCGCTGAGATCGAGCTGCATGTGCTTCCTCCTCAAGGTTACTTACGACGCGCGGGCAGCCGCTCGCTTCCGTTCGTTGGACGGCGCGATTTGCATGCCTTCGCGATATTTGGCAACGGTGCGCCGGGCCACCGGTATGCCCTCCTGCGACAGAATTTCCGCGAGCTTGCTGTCGCTCCACGGATTTTCCGGATTCTCCTGCGAAATCAATTTTTTGATCTTGGCGCGTATGGCGGTGGACGACATTTCCGTGCCGTCGGCCGCCTCGACATGGCTGGAAAAGAAGTACCGGAACTCGAACACGCCGCGCGGCGTGTGCATGTATTTGGCGGTGGTCACCCGTGAAATCGTGGATTCGTGCATTTCCACCGCTTCGGCGACGTCCTTGAGGATGAGCGGTTCCATCGCTTCCTCGCCCAACTCGAAAAAGCTGGTCTGCCGCTGCACGATGCAGCGCGCCACCTTGATCAGAGTCTCGTTGCGGATCTCGAGGCTGCGCATCAGCCAGCGAGCCTCCTGCAATTGCGTGCGCAGCATGGCGTGGTCGGGGGAACGGGATATCAGGTTCGCATAGGCGTTGTTGACCCGTACCCGCGGCACCGTCGCCGGATTGATCTCGACGATCCAGCCGTGCTCGGTGCGGCGCACGAAGACGTCAGGGATGACGTATTCGGCCTGCGCCGGGTTGACCGCCGCCCCGGGCCGTGGATGGCAGGAGCGCACCAGCGCCAATGCCATTTCCAGATCGCTCTCGCTGCAGCGCAGCTGCCTGCGCAGCAGCACCAATTGCTGGCCCGCGACCAGGTCCAAGTGTTCCAGGGCCACGCGAATCGCAGTGTCCCGCGCCGGGGTGTCCGGATGGAGCTGCCGCAGCTGCAGTGCAATGCACTCGCCCAGATTGCGGGCACCGACGCCGGCCGGTTCCAGGGATTGAACCGCGTGGAGCACGCGTTCCACATCCGCCGTGGTGGCCTCGATCTCGGGCAGCAGGCTCGAGCGGATATCTTCGAGCTCGTCCTTGAGATAGCCGTCGTCGGTGATGGCATCCGTAATGACGCGCGCGATCGCCATGTCGACCGCCGACAGCTTGGCCAGCTCCAGCTGTTCGATGAGCTGTTCCTGCAGGGTCTGACCATGCTGGTCGCTGAAATCGCTGCTGCGGTCATCGTCGCCCGACCAGGGGGTATCCGATGGACCGCTGGTCTGCTCCCCCCAGGCTTCATCCGCAATCTCCACCTCGGGTTCTTCGCGCTGCTCGACGGGGGTGCTGTTGCCGTCGAGCTCGGCATATTTCTCTTCCGCCGGCAGGTCTTCGGGTTCGCGCAGGTCTTCACGCTCGCGCACGGTTTCGCTCAGGGGCTCAGGGGCCTCTTCCTCCGCTTCGAGCATCACATTGGTCTCGAGGGTCTCGCGGACATGCGCCTGCAGGTCGAGCGAGGGCAGCTGCAAGAGCCTGATGGCCTGCTGCAGCTGGGGCGTCATGGTGAGCTGCTGGCCGATGCGAAGCTGCAGACTTGGCTTCAACATATTTCTTTCTTGGTCCCACGCCTACAGTTTGAAATCCTGACCCAAGTACACCTCACGGACCTGCGGATTGGCAAGAATCTGATCCGCAGATCCGGAGGCGAGCACCGTCCCTTGGCTGACGATGTACGCGCGCCGGCAAATCCCCAAGGTCTCGCGGACATTATGATCGGTTATGAGGACGCCGATGCCCTTGTCGGACAAGTGCTTGATTATCCGCTGAATATCGACCACGGACAGGGGGTCGACACCGGCAAACGGTTCGTCCAGCAAGATAAACCTGGGATCCGCCGCCAGGGCGCGGGCGATCTCCACCCGCCGGCGCTCGCCGCCGGAAAGACTCATCCCCAGGCTGTCCCGAACATGACCGATATGCAGTTCCCCCAATAGCTCCTTGAGGCGCGCGGTGCGCCCCCCTTCGTCCAGCCCCGGGCGCGTTTCGAGAATCGCCATGATGTTGTCGGCGACCGACAGGCGGCGGAACACCGAAGGCTCCTGCGGGAGATACCCGAGGCCCAGCTGTGCACGCCGGTGCAGGGCGATGCGGCTGATGTCGCGGTTGTCCAAATAGATCTCGCCCTGCTCGCAGCGGGTGAGGCCGACGATCATGTAGAAGGCCGTGGTCTTGCCGGCACCGTTGGGTCCCAGCAGGCCCACGACCTCGCCGCTTTCGACCTCCAGCGACAGATCCCGCACTACCTGCCGTGACTTGTAACTCTTGGCGAGATTCAGCGCCCGCAATACGCTCATGGTTTCGGGTTGGCCGGCGGCGTGATGATGATATGCACGCGCTGGGAACCCTGTTCCGCGCTTTCAGCGACGATGTTCTGGGCGAGCACGTTGTACTTCAGCGACTCGCCCCGGATCTCGTTCTGGCCGTCACTCAGCCAGGCATTCTTGGAAAAATGCACCACGCCCTTGGCCACATCGTAGTCGATGCTATCGGCGCGCCCCTGCGCCAATTTCCCCGTTTTTGCGATCCGCTGCTCGAACGCCGCCGGGTTGCCGTTGACGATGGCCTTCGAGAGGAGCTTTTTGGCAAAAGTGATTTCGGCCTCATCCGAGGTGAGCTGACCGTCGTCCATGGTAATCTTTACATTGCCGCGAAACACCCAGCGGCTGTTCTCGAAGTCCAGGCCGGTGGCCTGCGCCTGGTCGGCGGCGACGGACATGTCGCCCTGCGTAATGCGCACCTTGCGAAAAATCAGATTGTTGTTCTTGTAGTCCAATTCGGAGGACTGGGCATCGAGCGAGATGGCCTGCTGCTGCTGCTCCACGTGTGCGGCAGGGGCTTGTGAGGCCGGCAGTACGAGTGCGAACAAAGCGAAGGCTTTAAGGGTGGAAGCGGCCATTCACTTTGGATTCTAGGCGCATCGTACGCTCTTTCAAATTGGCGTTGAGCCCGTGCGCGGTCAGAGTATGTTCCGCGAAATCGATCCGCACGTCGCTCTTGGTACTGACCACGGCATCGGGAACGTCGTAGCTCAAGGTATCCGTGTGTACCACGGCCGCGCTCTCGCGGCCGGTTGCCTCGCCCTGCAGCCGCACATTGCCCGAGACGTCGACCACTTTGCCGCCCGGCTGGACGTGCGCGACATCGCCCACCATGACCCAGGACTGTCCGTTCGGGACCTGGTAGACGACGCGGACGTTGTACAGCGCCACCTCGTTGCCGTGCGCGATCTGATCGATGCGCTCGGCCTCGATGCGGACGTTGGGGTCGCCGGCGAGATCATAGTCGGTGAGCACGGCGTTCTTCAGGTAATAGCCCGGCAAGTCCGCTTGTTTGGCGTTGTTTTGGGTCTGCGGCCGGCGTGCCGGTGAACTCAAGAACCAAGTGCTGATGCACAAAACCACGACCGCCAGCACCGTGAATACTCGGAACAGCATTAACGCCGCCCTGCGCGGGCGCGGAGCACGGCGTCGCACAGTTCGCGCACCGCCCCGTGGCCGCCGTTTGCCCGCGCGATCCAATGCGCGGCGGACAGTACCACGGGGTGCGCGTCCGCGACGGCGCAGCCCAGGCCCACCGCCGACATCAGGGGCAGGTCGGGCGTGTCGTCACAAATGCAGGCGCAGTTCAACGGATCCAGACCCAATCGCCCGGTCAGGCGATGCAGCGCAGCCACCTTGTCGCTGCATGCTTGGAGTACGTGGGGCACCTTGAGTTCACGCATGCGGGCGGCGACCGCCGCCGAGCGCCGTCCGCTGAATGCCGCCACCGCGACACCGGCCGCCATGAGGAGTTTGATCCCGTGGCCGTCGCGCACGTGGAACACCTTGAGCGCTTCGCCGCGCCCCGTGAAGTACAGGCGCCCGTCGGTGAGCACGCCGTCGACATCCAAGATCAGGAGTTGGATCCGTGCCAGCGGCGTCGCTCTGCGTGCCTTCAAACCACACCCGCGCGAAAGAGATCGTGCACGTTGAGCGCGCCCACGATCTTCTCGTCCGCATCGACCACGATCAGCGAGGTGATGCGATGAGTCTCCATGAGATGCACCGCTTCGGCGGCCAGCGTGGTCGGCCGTACGGTCTTGGCGTGGCGGCTCATGACTTGGTCCATGCGGGCGGTACGCAAATCCGTGGACGCGTCCAGCGCGCGCCGCAGATCGCCGTCGGTGAATACGCCGAGCACGCGCAGGGTCTCATCGACGATGGCCGTCATGCCGAGCCCCTTGCGGGTCACTTCCATCAGCCCCTCCGACAGCGGCGTGCCGGCCCGCACGATGGGAACATCGGCGCCGGTGCGCATCACGTCTTTCACGTGCAGGAGCAAGCGCCTTCCCAAGCTGCCGGCGGGATGCGAGCGTGCAAAATCTTCCTCGGTGAAGCCGCGCGCTTTGAGCAGCGCCACCGCCAGCGCATCCCCCACGGCCAATGCCGCGGTGGTGCTCGCGGTGGGGGTCAGGTTGAGCGGGCAGGCCTCGGCGGGGACTCCGATGTCCAGATGCACCGCGGCGGTCCGCGCGAGCGCCGAATTCGAGTTGCCCGTAAAGGCGATCAACGGCACCCCTAAGCGTGCGATGACCGGCACGATGGTCAGGATCTCATCGGTTTCCCCCGAATTGGACAGGGCAAGCACCGCGTCTTCCCGCGTTATCATGCCCACATCGCCGTGGCTCGCCTCGCCGGGATGCATGAAGAACGCCGGCGTGCCGGTACTCGCCAGTGTGGCGGCGATCTTGCCGCCGATATGACCGGACTTGCCCATCCCCGTGACAACGATGCGTCCACGGCAATCGAGACAAATGCGGCAGGCGCGCGCAAAATCAGGCCCCAGGCGCGGCAGCTGCGCGCGCAAACCGTCGATCTCGATGGTGAGCGCCTGGCGGCCGAGATCGACGAGGCCTTCGTCGGTGAACTCGAGATTCATGCACGAATGATACAGGGTAAGCTTGGGTAATTTGCAGGAGCGGGCATGAATCCAGAACAGGTGGCGCAAATCATCGAAGCCGGCTTGGCCGGCAGCAAGGCGCTCGTCAAGAGCGAGGACAACGTGCATTTCGAGGCCGTGGTGATTTCGGCCGCGTTCGCGGGCAAGCGATCCGTGCAGCGCCATCAATTGGTCTATGGCACCTTGGGAAAAGCGGTGGGCAACGAGATTCACGCGCTCGCCCTGCAGGTGTTCACACCGGAGGAATTCGCAGGCCAGGGACAGGATTAAGGGACGTGGATAAACTACAGATTCAAGGCGGCATAGCGCTCGAGGGCGAGATCCGCATCTCGGGCGCCAAGAACGCCACATTGCCCATATTGGCGGGGTGCTTGCTCGCGGACGGCCCGGTGACGGTGTCGAACGTCCCGCACTTGCAAGATGTCACCACCATGATCGAACTGCTCGGGCGCATGGGCGTCTCGGTGACCATCGACGAGAAAATGCGCATCGAAGTCGACGCGTCCACCATCAAGGAGTATTTCGCGCCCTACCAGCTGGTGAAAACCATGCGGGCGTCGATTCTGGTCCTGGGGCCGCTCCTGGCGCGCTTCGGCCGTGCCGACGTGTCGTTGCCCGGCGGGTGCGCGATCGGCGCGCGTCCGGTCAACATCCACGTCGCGGGTTTGCAGGCCATGGGAGCCGATATTCACATCGAGAACGGCTATATCAAGGCTCGCGCGGACCGCCTCAAGGGGGCGCGTCTGGTGTTGGAGACCGTCACCGTCACCGGCACCGAAAACCTCATGATGGCCGCCGCACTGGCCGAGGGTGAGACCGTGCTGGAGAACGCCGCGCGCGAGCCCGAAGTGGTCGACCTGGCTGATTTCCTCTGCGCGATGGGCGCCAAGATCAAGGGCGCCGGCACCGACAGAATCGTCATCGAAGGCGTGAAGCGCCTCAACGGCACGGCCTACGAAGTCCTGCCCGATCGTATCGAGAGCGGCACGTACCTCGTCGCAGGCGCCATCAGCGGCGGTCACATCCGGGTCAAGAACACCCGCCCGGATCACTTGGATGCGGTCATCGGCAAGCTGCAGGAGGCCGGCGCCAAGGTCGGCGTCGGCGATACCTGGATCGAAGTCGATATGCGCGGACGCCGGCCGGATGCGGTCGACATTCGCACGGCGCCGTATCCGGCGTTCCCGACCGACATGCAGGCGCAGTTTGCGGCGCTCAACACCGTTGCCAGCGGCGTCGGCACCATCATCGAAACGATTTTCGAAAATCGCTTCATGCACATGCTGGAAATGCGCCGCATGGGCGCGGAGATCCGGCTCGAGGGAAATACCGCCATCATCAAGGGAGTCGGCAAGCTCACGGCGGCACCCGTGATGGCCACTGACCTCCGCGCCTCTGCCAGTCTGGTGCTCGCGGGGCTCGTGGCGGACGGCCGCACCGAGATCGAACGCATTTATCACATCGATCGCGGCTATGAAGCGATCGAGGAAAAGCTGCAGCAATTGGGAGCGAAGATACGCCGCACGCCGGCATAATCAAGTTGCGGTAGGTCTCGCCCGGGAGGGTAAGAAGCCTCGAGGCAACATAAGAAGCAGTTGCCTCGAGGCTTCTTACCCTCCCGGACGAGTGCTCGAACCGATGAGCACACGATGCCGACATTACTGGCGGACGGGGCAGCTCGGAACTCGTCTTACCGCACACGAATGTTGACGGGCCCAGCGTGAACGGTCTGGGGGGAGAGGAAGCGTCAAGGCAACTGCTCTTTACGTTGCCTTGACGCTTCCTCTCCCCCCAGACCATGCGCACCGGTCCAAACCACCGCGGACCTATTGTGGCTGCACCGGGCGGGTCGGCCGCTCCAGCACTTTGAGCTTGACCTTGTAGGGCTCGCGACCGTGCAGCCCTTCGAGATCCACCAGGGCGCCAGGCGGCAGCGCGGCCACCTTGCTGACGAGATCTTGGGAGCTCAGCACGGGTTCGCCGGCCAGGCCGGTGATCAAGTCGCCCGGCCGCACGCCGGACTCGAATGCCGGACTCTTCACCAGAATATTCACCACGGTGATGCCGCCTCCCGCCGCGATTCCGAGCTGCGCGGCCTGCTCGTCGGACACGTCCTGCGGCACGAAACCCAGCCAGCCGCGCACCACGTGACCCTGCTTCAGGATTTGTTCCATGACGCCGCGCACGAGATTGACGGGAATCGCAAATCCGATCCCTTCGGGTCCGCCGTAGGCGCGATTCAGCACCGCGGTATTGATGCCGACCAGGTCTCCATGCCCATCGATGAGCGCGCCGCCGGAATTGCCGAGATTGATGGCGGCATCGGTTTGAATGAAATTCTCGAAAGTCGCGAGCCCGAGCTGGCCGCGGCCGGTGGCGCTCACGATGCCCTGAGTGACGGTTTGGCTGAGGCCATAGACCGACGATGGTCGCATCGGCGATGCGGCCGTCCGCAATCTGCACTCGAATGGAATCAGCCCCCGCGATGACGTGCTGATTCGTCACGATGGTCCCGGCCGCGTCGACGATGACGCCGGACCCCAAGCTGCGCTCGACACGCTGTCGATAGCTCGGCCAAAAATCGCCGAACAATTGGTTGAGCGTGGGCGCCTGGGTGCGCTCCGTCACCAGACGCGCGGTATAGATGTTGACCACGGCAGGCGCCGCTCGCGCGACCGCGTCGGCAAAGCTCGGCATGATCACCTGCGGACGGATTGGGGCGGCCGGCGCGTTCTGCGGCGGAATGGCGGCCTTTCCCAAGAGTGCGGGCCTCCACCAGACCACGAGAAATGCCGCCGCGAGGCCGACCACCACGGCCCTGATCAAAAAACTCACGAGGACGCGAGTGTTCCGCAATTAATATCGCTCCTCGAGCCTTAAGGGAAATCCACTGATCTGTGTATAATGCGCTCCCAATATTCTTTGGGAAACACTACGGCTAGAGGGGTTTGCGTGAAGATTTGTCAACATTTCGCAGAGGCGTCGAATGAATGATCAGGTGGACCTAGGCCGGCGCCGCTTGTTGACGGCGGCCACCGTCGGTACCGGGGCGATCGGCGTCGCGTTCGCCGCGGTTCCCTTCTTGGCGTCGTGGCAGCCCAGTGCGCGGGCCAAGGCGCTGGGTGCTCCGGTGGAAGTGGATGCCTCCAAGCTCGAGGCGGGACAGATGTTGAAGGTGGTGTGGCGCGGCCAGGCGGTGTTCGTCGTGCGCCGAGTCAAGAGCATCATCGATCAGCTGGGCAACCACGACGCGGTGCTGGCTGACCCGAAGTCCGATGATTCCACCCAGCCCGACTACATAAAAGCCAGCGGCGCCGTGCGGGCGCGCGATCCCGAATATTGGGTGGGTTTGGCGGTGTGCACGCACCTCGGCTGCTCGCCCTTGGGCGCGTTCGAAGCGAACAATTCATTCCAAGTGGCCGGCGCCGACTTGGGGAAGGACTGGCCCGGCGGCTTCTATTGCCCGTGTCATGGCTCGAAATACGATATCTCAGGCCGGGTCTTCAAGAGCATGCCGGCGCCCAAGAATCTGGCCGTGCCGCCCTACGCGTTCGCGAGCAATGCGCGAATCACCATAGGCGTCGACGACGCTGCCAAGACAGTTTAGCAAAGAGGTTCACGCGATGGCCGCAGCACCCGAGTCCGCCGACAGCAGCAAAGGCGGTGGTTTGATTGGCTGGATCGACCAGCGCTTTCCGCTGACCAAAATGTGGAAGGAGCAGGTCGCCGAGTATTACGCGCCGAAGAATTTCAATTTCTGGTACTACTTCGGCTCTCTCGCCTTGCTGATCCTCGTGAACCAGCTGGTGACGGGGATATTCCTGACGATGAACTACAAGCCGTCTTCCGCCGAAGCGTTCTCGTCGGTCGAATACATCATGCGGGACGTCGACTGGGGCTGGCTGATCCGCTACATGCACTCGACCGGTGCGTCGGCATTCTTCATCGTGATTTATCTGCACATGTTCCGCGCGCTGTTGTACGGGTCGCACCGCAAGCCGCGCGAACTGATCTGGATCTTCGGCTGTTTGATTTTCCTGCTGCTGATGGCCGAGGGCTTCATGGGCTATGTGCTCCCCTGGGGCAACATGAGCTATTGGGGCGCGCAGGTGATCGTGTCCTTGTTCGGCAGCCTGCCCTATATCGGCGGTGCCCTGGTCGAATGGATCCGCGGCGACTACTACATCGCCGATGCCACGCTGAACCGATTCTTCGCGCTGCACGTGGCCGCGCTGCCGTTGGCGCTCATTTTCCTGGTGATAGCGCACCTCATGGCGCTGCATGAAGTCGGCTCCAACAATCCCGACGGCATCGAGATCCATGATCACAAGGACGCGAAAGGCCACCCTCTCGACGGCATCCCCTTTCATCCCTATTACACGGTGAAGGACATGGTCGGGGTCGCGGGATTCCTGTTGCTGTTCTGCGGCGTGATATTCTTTGCTCCGACCTTCGGCGGCCTGTTCCTGGAATCGCCGAATTTCGAACCCGCCAATGTGCTGCAGACGCCGCCGCACATTGCGCCGGTTTGGTATTTCACTCCGTTTTACGCCATGTTGCGCGCAGTGCCTTCGTTCGCGGGGACTCAGGTCTGGGGTGTGCTGGTGATGGGGGCGTCCATCGTCGTGCTGTTCTTCGTACCGTGGCTGGACCATTCGCCGGTGCGCTCGATCCGCTACCGCGGTCCCATCTACAAGGTCATGTTGGCCATCTTCGTTCTGTCATTCATTGCCTTGGGAATCTGCGGCTTGAGACCTCCGTCGGGCATCTACCCGACGCTGGCCAAAGTCGCTACGGTTTTGTACTTTGCTTTCTTATTGATCTCGATCGCGCTGTTCTCCGCCGGCACCGCCGTGGCTGAGGAGGAGGGGGGGATTGCGCTGCTTCCGTCCGGCACGGACATCAGGAACAACGAGTCCTTGCAGCGGGGCGCGCGCAATTTCATGAATTACTGCTCCGGTTGCCACTCGCTCAAGTATCTGCGCTACAACCGGTTGGCGGCGGACCTCGGGATCCCTACGTCGGAGCTTGCGGGCAGTCTGCTGTTCACTTCGGACAAGCCCTTCGATACCATCAATTCGGCGATGCCGAAGGATTCGGAAGGTTGGTTCGGGAAGCAGCCGCCCGATTTGTCGCTGATTGCCAGGGCTCGCAGCCCGGATTACCTCTATTCGTACATGAAGGGCTTTTACGTCGACAAGACACGCCCTTGGGGCGTGAACAATCTGTATTTGCCGAGTGCTGCAATGCCAGATGTGCTGGCGGGGCTGCATGGATTGCAGAAGCCGGTA
>WNFO01017448.1_pt1 | contig 10305 bp, 8 predicted proteins | sample 5400251 | NCBI WGS metagenome assembly WNFO01 (sample SAMN13153354, study PRJNA577476) | soil metagenome | isolation source: 100 cm saprolite under Madrone tree | place: USA:California | collected 2016-06-14
TGGTTGTAATCGCCGCCGCCGGTCTTGTTGCTCTGGTCATTTGGGAATGGTTTCAAAAAGAGCCCATAGTGGATGTGCGTTTGTTCAAAAACTTCAATGTCGCCACAACCAATCTGATGTTCCTGATGCTTGGAGCGGCACTCTTCAGCTCGACGGTGCTCATGCCGCAACTCCTGCAAACGCTTATGGGGTATCCAGCACAAAAGGCAGGGATGGTGCTTTCAGCCGGCGCCCTCGTGGTGCTCGTCGTGCTCCCCATGGTGGGCAAACTCACCACCCGATTCCAGGCGCGTCACATCATCGCCTTTGGTTGGATAGGTCTGGCAGTAAGCATGTACATATCGAGCAAACAGGTTGATCTGCTTATGAGCTTCCGCTCTGCGACCTTATTGCGTGTGTGGCAGTACATTCCCGTGGCTTTTCTCTTCGTCCCGCTCACGCTCGCCGGATATGTCGGCCTGCCAGCGGACAAAACCAACGCTGCCGCCGGGCTTATGAATTTCATGCGCAACATGGGTCAGAGTATCGGGACATCCGCCGTTACAACCCTCATTGCTCGACGCAGTCAGTATCATCAATCCGTCCTGGCGGAATACACAGCTTCTGGCCCGTTTCACGCTTCTGTCACAGCTCTTGCCATGCGCCTGACGCGGGCCGGCTTAGGCCTGTACGCCGCGCAACAACAGGCAATGGGCCGTCTGTACGCAATGGTTCAGGCCCAAGCTGCAGTTCTCTCTTACATAGAGGTGTACTGGCTGCTGTTCGTGGCCTCGGCACTTATGTTTGCTGGTTCATTCTTTCTGAAAAGAAACGAGCTGGGTAAAGGTGGGAATGTTTCTGTTCACTAGAATCTCGGGCGAGGTGTCTACCTCTTACCGATGACCTTCGCTCGACAAGCAGGCGCAGCCGTTGTTCTGTTGACTTTGCGCCTCATCGCTTTCTCTTCTGTCACGAAACAGGCACGCTTTTGCAAATCCGGTGGTGCCACGCTGGAAGAATGATCTAAAAGGCAGGCCTTCAAAGTCTAGACGTGATGCTGCCAGACAAGATCGCGGTCTGTTGTGGACAAATCCTTTACAACCGATTCTGCAACGCTGAAATGGAGAGCACATCCGACGATTTGTGTGACGTGTTGAGGATCCTGCTGCCGCTCTTGCTTCGAAGTGACGCCGACAACACAAGCGAAAAACACTTTCTGCAGATTCTTCCGTCTTACAAAGAGTGGGAGGATCTCAACATCTCCAGTAACTACAGAGTGACCACAGGCTCGCGCACCTGACGTAATCAACAATAAATGGCCTTGCCGTCGCCACGCCGAATACCCTGTTCATAGTTTCGGCGCATTACTCGATTTTCGTCTCGGATCTGAGCTGGATTACGTGCGACGTAACAGCCAAAGGGATTAGTTGACTCGTGGCCACGCCCACAAGAGCCGCAAGAGCAATGCGCTCCTTCTTCAACTGGGTCGGACATCTACAGGTTCTTAAGCAATGGCGTCGAAGGAGGAAAGATGCACCAATGGGAGAAAATTGTCATGTTCGCCGGGATCAGCCTGGCGGTGGCGGGCTGCCCGAAAGGCAAAACTGATTTCAATCACGGTCGCAAAGCCCAAGGCCTCCAAGATTACGACGCGGCATTTGAATATTACCAAAAGGCTCTAAAGACCGATCCCGGGAACGCCGAATACAAGATCAAGTTCGATCAGGCACGCTTTGGCGCCGGCGAAGTACACACAAAGAACGGGCTAAAACTTCGCGAAAAAGGCGACCTGGAAAACGCCGCCAGCGAGTTTCGGAAGGCGGCCTTCATGGACCCATCGAGCGTAGCGGCCGAGCAGGAACTGCGAAAGACGATCGAGATGATCGAGGACAGAAAGCGTGCTGCAAACGCGGCTTCCGAGCCTCCGCCCGATAACGACGATGCGGAACTCGCTTCAACTCCTCCGCAACTCAAGGCGCTCTCTCGGGCACCCATCAATCTAAAAATGACCAATGACGCGAAGATTGTCTTCGACACGATCGGCAAGCTTTCCGGGCTCACGGTCATCTACGATCCCGATTTTCCGGCACGGCGAATTTCGGTCGAATTGAATGACGTCACTCTGGAACAGGCTCTGGACATCGTGTGCATTGAGAGCAAGGCGTTTTCGACGCCCATTTCAGAGAATATTATCCTGGTGACTTCGGACCAGCCGCAAAAGCGCCGTGATTTTGAAGAGCAGTTTCTGCGCACGTTCTATCTCTCCAATACAGTGCAAGCGCAGGACCTGACTGAAATTGTCACTGGATTGCGCCAACTCCTGGATCTGAAACGCATCCAGCAATTGAACGCGCAGAATGCCATCGCGATCCGCGCAACGCCGGATCAATTAGCCCTCGCGGAGAAATTCATTCACGATATCGACAAAGCCAAGCCGGAAGTCATCATTCAAGTGGAAGTGCTGGAGGCTCGCACCGATCGCATGCGCGACCTCGGCATTTTGCCGGGGCAATCAGCTGGCATCGCCATCAATCCGAATCCGACGACCAGCAACAATAACAACGGCTCGAACAATTCCAATAACGGGGCTCCGGGCACGGTGACGCTAAACCAGCTCACACACCTGAATCAGAATGACCTGGTTCTTACCCTTCCCAGCGCCACTGCGAACTTCCTGCTGACCGATTCCACTACGCGGGTCATTCAAAACCCGGAAGTTCGTTCCCTGGAAGGCCAGCCGGCAAAGTTGAATATTGGCGACCGCGTGCCCGTGGCAACCGGCAGCTTCCAAGCAGGAGTCGGTGTTGGTTCGACCAGCGGCGCGGGTTTCGTGAATCCTCTTGTCAACACACAATTCCAGTACATTGATGTCGGTGTCAACGTCGAGGTCACCCCTCGCGTTCACCCAAACCGCGACATTAGTTTGAAGGTGCAAATCGAAGTGTCTTCTGTCTCTAATTTCCAAACAATCGGCGGTATTCAGCAGCCCGTCATCAGCCAGCGTAAAATTGCGCATGAAATTCGCTTGAAGGAAGGCGAATCGAGCATTCTGGCCGGCTTGATCACGAAGACAGACACGAAACAGCTTAATGGCTGGCCAGGCCTCGCTCGTGTCCCCATCCTCGGGCACTTGTTCTCTGACGATAATCGAAGCTCCGACGACGACGAGGTCCTGATGATCTTGACGCCCCATATTGTGCGCATGCCGGAATGGACGAAATCCAATTTGAAGGCGTTGTATGCCGGCTCCGAAACGAATGTACAGACTAAGCGCGCGAGCGAAATGCGAGCGCCCCAGCCGCAGCCACCCACGGCCTCTCAGCCGGCGAATGAACAAAGTCCAACCGCCCAGGCCAATGGGCAAGCTCCGTCAAATTCGGCCCAATCCGGAAGGCCCGCGCAGGTTCGCTTTGAGCCACGGAGTCTATCTTTGAAACCCGGAGAGACCATGACGGTCGGCGTTGTGGTGGAGAATGTCAGCGACCTGTTCTCAATTCCATTGCTGCTGCAGTTCAACCCGGCCGTGATTAGTGTGGAAGAAGTGCGGCATGGCAGCTTCCTGCAGGCTGGGGATCAAGAGATCGCTATCGTGCAGAAAGTGGACAATGAGCATGGTCAGGCGATCATTTCGGCAACGCGCCAACCAAACACGGCAGGAGCAAGCGGCACGGGCACGATTATCGGCGTCGTGATCAAGGGGCTTGCGCCCGGAACGGGCACCCTGTCGATTGTGCAGGTGAGCGCCAAGGATTCGCAGCAGCGGCCGATCCAATTAGTGACCAGCGAAGCGAGCGTGCAAGTGACTCCCTAAACGTCGAGTCGGATTTAATAAGAAAGATACATACATGAAGTGTTCCTGAACTCTTTCGCGGATGTGCAGGAACAACGACTTGATGGCGCCGGTCCCAAGTTGCTGTCGAGCGAAAACCCTACTCACCTAAATGTTGATGCAGGGACGCTAAATTTCCGAATGACCATGATGCTATGCATACAGCGCCATAAAACCCCCTGATAAGGGCGAGGCCGGTGGTCCAAGTCCACCCAGGCCCACCATTTCCTTTGCTAGAAGTCTTCCCAACTGATTTGGATGCTAACGATCTTTGTAAGGGTCAATGCCATTCATGCGGAAATCCTTAGGTGCTTCCACCTGACCAAAAGCACCGCACGGAACCACGCAAACTAACACGAACCGCAGAATGCCGTTTTTTACGGAAGTTCTCCTTCAAGGGGAAGTGCTTACCGCAGTCCGTTCCGAAGCTATATCACATCCGTTTCGCTGCTGGGAGGTTGGTGTGCTGGGCCAAGGGGTTGCCCTGAGCAGCGAACCGCTTCATACATGCACGACGCCAAACAGCGCGGTTCAAGATGGCACAGGATGCCCCACCATTTTCTCAAACTACAATTTCGATCTATCAGTTGTGGCTCGCGCTGATGTGCCTGTTCGTGTGGATTGATATCGTATGCCCCGAGTGTCGTGAATGCCAAAAGTGAACTTGAGGGACCAGTGTGAAACTTAGCGATTCGTATTTTCCGCATCCCTCCTGAGAAATAAACAATAAAGCAGGCATTTTGGTTTTTGTTAGTGGACTCTGGCGTGCCTGAGAGGATTGGGGAGTTGTGTCAGGACGCTTATGGCGGGATTGGGAAGCCAGGAACTCTACCGGATGGTGCTGGATTCGCTGCCGGTGGCGGTGTGCGCGGTGGACCGCGAAGGGAAAGTGATTTTGTGGAACGACGGGGCCGAGCGCGTCACCGGCTATTTGCGGCAGGACGTGCTGGGTCGATTGTGCACGGACGCGTTCCTGGAGCACGCGGATATGGAGAACAATCCGCTGGAGGGGAATGCGTTGCCGCTCCTGGAGACAATGCGGGACGGCAAATGTTTGACGGTGCAGGCGTCGTTGAGAAAAAAGACCGGGCAATCGGTGGGCGTGCATGTGAGGACAGTCCCCCTGCGGGGGGATGATGGGCGAATGCACGGAGCGGCGGAACTTTTTGAAGAAATGATCACGAAGACGCCGACGGACCGACGGCACAACAAGCTGGCCGTGGCTGGCTGCGTGGACCAACTGACCGGGATTCTGAATCACAGCATGATTCTCGCGCGCCTGCAGGAGTCGCTGAGCCTGCACAAGGTGTACCCGGTGCCATTTTGCGCTTTATGCATTTCGATCGACGGCCTGGCAAAAATTCGCGAGCGGTTCGGGCAAGCGGCGGTGGATGCAACGCTGCATGTGGTGGCGCAAGCTCTGGAGAGCGCACTGCGGCCGACGGACTATCTGGGCCGCTGGCTGGAGCAGGAATTCCTGGCGATCCTGACAGAATGCAACGAGAGCGATGTGGGGAAGGTGGGAGACCGTTTGCGCAAGATGGCGCAACGCTCCCACGTCAACTGGTGGGGCGACACCCGGGGCGTGACGATTTCGATTGGAGCGACGCCAGTGCAGGACATGGACACGGCGGGTGGAATGGTGAGCCGTGCGGAAGAAGGTATGCGTAAGAGCAGCGACGCCGGCGGAAATCAGATTGTGGTGGTGGCACATTAAATTGCGGCGGCCAGGCGAGAGGCATTCGAAATGTTTGTGATCATCGGGATAGTGATCGTGATCGGGGCAATTCTGGGCGGGTACTTGATGGAGCATGGGAATATCCGCGTGCTGGTGCAGCCGGCGGAACTGGTGATCATCGGCGGAGCAGCGCTGGGAACCGTGTTGATCGCCAACCCACTGTACATCCTGAAAAAAATTATAGGGGGACTCGCCAGAGTATTTGGCAGCTCGAAATATGGAAAGGCCCAATATTTGGAAAGCCTGAAAATGCTGTATGAGCTGTTTTCGCGTGCGCGCAAGGAAGGGCTGATGGCGCTGGAATCAGACAGCGACAATCCGGAGCAGAGCCCGGTGTTTTCCAAGTATCCGAAATTTCTGAAGGATCACCACGCGCTTCCGTTTGTGTGCGACACGATTCGTATGGCGGCGGGCGGCGGGATTGAACCGTTCGACGTGGATCAGATGATCGAGAACGACATGGAAGCGCACCACCACGATATGGCGCAGCCGGTGGCGGCGCTTTCGACGATGGCCGACGCGCTGCCAGGGCTGGGGATCGTGGCGGCGGTGCTGGGTGTGGTGATCACCATGGGAGCGTTGGGAGGTCCGCCGGAAGAGATCGGACACAAAGTGGCGGCGGCGCTGGTGGGAACTTTTCTGGGCATCCTGCTTTGCTACGGATTCATCGGGCCGATTGCGCAGAACATGCTGAAGGCGACGGAAGAGGAGCACGCGTTTTATCAAGTGATCCGCGTTGTGATCGTGAGCTTCATCAAAGGCTCGCCCCCGACGATCGCGGTGGAGTTCGGACGGCGGGCGATTCCCGGCAATGTGCGGCCATCGTTTCAGGAAACCGAAAAATACATCAAGGACAAGGCCGACGACGCGGCCGCTACACCCCCCGCTGAGAAACCGGCCTAGCGATGCCCGGACCACCGCCAATCATTATCAAGAAGAAAGTAAGCCACGGCGGCCACCACGGCGGGGCGTGGAAAGTGGCGTACGCGGATTTTGTTACCGCGATGATGGCGCTGTTCATCGTGTTGTGGCTGATGAACAGCAGCGTGAAGATCCAAAAGGCGGTGGGAGGTTATTTCAAGGATCCGACGGGAACTTCGAAGATGGTCGGCACAGAAATCGATCCGCGAAGTGCCGAAGTTTGACAAATTACAGAACCACATTGATATGACGGTAACCAACGAGGGGCTGCGCATTGAATTGACGGAATCGGCGGCGGGAACATTTTTCGACAGTGGCAGCGCGCGGATGAGCGGCGATGGTGGAGACCTGTTGAAGATGCTGGCGCAGGAATTTGGCAAACTTCCGAATCATATCGCGATGGAAGGCCACACCGATTCAAAGCCGTACCCTGTGGGAGCCAGCTATGGAAACTGGGAACTGTCCTCAGACCGGGCGAATGCCGCGCGACGCTTGATGCAGGTGAATGGAATCCGGGAAGACCAGGTGACCCAGGTGCGCGGATTTGCGGACCAAAGGTTGCGCAAACCCGATGCGCCACTGGATCCCTCCAACAGGCGGATTTCGCTGATCGTGCAGTATCTGGAAAAAAACCTGGACCGGACGCGGGCGCCCGAGAAAAAGCTGACGGAGAAAGCGTCGCGGGTGCTGCTGAAAAAGCCGGCAAGGAAGCGGGCGAGAAAAAGAAAGAGTGAGAAGGGCCTGCGGAGTCCGGGCCAAGCGGAAAGAGTTACCCCAATCGCGGCCCCGTTGTGAGAGTGTTTCGACACCACAATCACACAACTTCAGTGTGGGACGATTCATCCAAATATCAGGAAGTGAAAGAAAACACTTGGTGTGCGCGAAACTTCGTGCGCGGCTCCGGGTTAGGACTGGGGGGATCGCTGCTCCGTTTGTAGGCAGTGTTTTCGGTTGCACGCGAGGGCGGTAGAGCAGTTCGGGATACCGACCAGGCAGCCCCACCCAAACTGGAAACCGGCTGGACCTTTTGCAGCTGTAAGGTCCGCCTCAATTCATTTGAAGGAGCGGCATGATTATGAACTACCGGGCAATTTGCTTTGGGTTGCTGGCATTCTTCGTCATGGGAAGCGTTTCGACCCGAGCGCAAGGACGGTTTGAAGTTTCACCGTTTGTGGGTTTTGAAACGAGCGGATCGTATCCTATAAGTTCCAACTCCAATCTCATCATCACGAATCCGATCGATAGGTTGCGGGCGAATCAGGCCACGTCTTACGGGACGTTTCTTGATTACAACCTGACGGAGAATTTTCAGGCGGAATTCATGTGGGACCGTAACAACACTTCGTATAGCGCCCGGCAGGTGATCGACGGAACGTACGTAAAGGCGTACAACTCTGACATTGATCAGTACCAGTTCGGCTTTCAATACATGTTTCGGGACAGCAGTCACAGATTGCGCCCTTATGCCGCGGCGAGCGTGGGCTTCACGCATGATTCGAACGGCGGGGGAAATCCGAACCGCACGGAATTCAGTTACAGCCTGGGCGGAGGCGTGAAATATTACCTGAGCCGGCATTTCGGGTTGCGAGGAGATATCCGGTATCTGCCGACGTACGGGAGTTCTTCGTACGGACTGTTCTGCGACCCGTTCGGGTTTTGCTACAACACAAAGGTGGCGAACTTTCTGAATCGGGAAAATTTTGTGGGCGGATTGATTTTCCGGTTTTAGCGAGCAATCACCTAAAATAAAAAAGAGCCGGGGTTTCCCCCGGCTCTTTTTTCTCGTCCCGTCAATCGTCTTGTCGCGAACCGAAATAAAATCGCCGCCTCCGTCGTGTCATCCTGAGGCTATCCGACAAGGATAGCCGAAGGATCTCAACGCAAAAATCTTGCGCATGGTTTAGGTTGAGGTCCTTCGGGGCGCAAACTTCGCGCCCCTCAGGATGACAGTTTATTTTCAGTTTTGAGTCGTGGCTGAAATGATCCCTGAACAAATTGCAAATTATGGATGGGGAGTTTCGGGAATCGACGGCATGACGAAGAGTTTTTCGTCGATGGGGACGTTTTGCTGGACGGAGTTGATGCGGATGGCGAAGCTGCCATTCGTGCGGGTGAGCGTCCATTGATAGGGGATTTTGAGGCCGCTGGCGTCGCGGTAGTCGGTGTAGTCAACCTGGAGCGGATTGCGGCCGAGCGGAGTCTCGGTGTAGCGGATTAAGCGAAGAAGCAATCCGTTTTGCTGATCGAAATACAAGCGCAGTGGCGGAGTGGCGGCACCCCTAGCGGTGACTAGAAATGTCGCGTGGCCGTCGATGGTCTCACCTGTGAGGACTTTGAACTCCTGGTAAAGTTCGCGGAGGCGGACGGGGAAATAAATTTGCGCGTCGATGCGGGCGGACTGTTGTTCGCTGGCATTCATCGGGTGGATGCCGCGCGGCGTGGTGAGCCAGCCGGCTTGGCCATTGAAGGCCGTGATGCTTTCGCCAAAGGACGGGTGAGAAATAGAGAGGCGTTTCTCCTGCGCCTCGGAATAGATTTCGATTGGATATTGCTGGCCCCCTGCCTCGACGGTTCCCTTTTGAACGCGCGTCTTGATCTTGTGGAGAGCTTCGGCGCCTCCGGCAGCGGCGAGATATTTGTCGAGAATCTGGTCGGCGGAAGGCAGGCTCTCCTGCGCGCTGATTTCGTGATGTTCACGCTCGGGCATTTTACCGGCGTTAACCGTGAGGATTGGCACGGCGACGGGATCGGGCGAGCCGCGGTGGCAGGTGTAGCAGGTGACTTCGATTTCGTTCTTAAAGTGGTTTTTGTTGATGGCCAGTTCCATTTCAATCATTTTTCGCGCGGCCTGCTTTTCTTTTTTGTCGTCCTTGTCCATGGCGTGCTCGACGTGGCAGAACTCGCAGTCGACGCCGAGAGCACCGCCGATGAATTGCATGGTGGGAATCAGTTGGTCGGCGGGGGTGTCTTTCAGGACTTGAATGTTTTTGTATTGTGTAACAGCGGTTTTGGGCAGAGCAGGTTGCTCCTGGGCGGGAGTTGAAAGCGAGTTCGTGAGAAATGCGCCGATGAGAAACAAAGCCATCCTGCGAAATTGCCGAGGGGAAACGAAGGTCATCCGTGGGTCTCCTTTGAAATGTGCAGGGATTGATTGTGTCGGAATTCGCAAATTGTGCAAGTTGGTTGACAAATTTCCAAGGGTGAGGGTTTTCACTGCGGCGGCGAGATTGTGCCATCGCAACGAAAACCCTCAGGCCTCGAAGGCCCGAGCTACAGGTCGGGGATTCGTTGACTTGAGCGAACGGAGTGGCCGATCGGAGCTCGGCGTTCCCCGGGGTTACGCGGAAATTTCGCCGTGCTTGGCCAGCGTGGTAATGCGGTCGGCGGCTCGATAGGCCAGCGCCTGGATGGTCATGGTGGGCTGGCCGCGGCCGGAGGTGACGAGGCTGCTGCCGTCGCAGAGGAAAAGATTCTTTACGTCGTGGGTGCGATGGTCGGCGTTGATTACCGAAGTTTTCACATCGTTGCCCATGCGGCAGGTGCCAAGCAGGTGCACAGCGAACTGCTGCTCCTGAATCGGGGGGGCCCACTTGGTTTTGGCGCCGGCCGCGTCAAGGATTTCGAGCGCGCGGTCCTTCATCCACTCCATCATTTTCAGGTCGTTCGGATGATCGCGGAAGGTCATGCGCAGCGCGGGAAGGCCATACGCATCCTTCACGTCGGGATCCAGGGAGAAGCTGTTGGACTCGACGGGGAGCGAGGTACCGTGGCAGAAAATTTGCATGGTGCGCGTGAAATTGTGCGCGAGCGTTTGCTTGAAGCCCGCGCCCCATTTTGC
>WNFO01016961.1_pt1 | contig 10304 bp, 6 predicted proteins | sample 5400251 | NCBI WGS metagenome assembly WNFO01 (sample SAMN13153354, study PRJNA577476) | soil metagenome | isolation source: 100 cm saprolite under Madrone tree | place: USA:California | collected 2016-06-14
CGTTGCCAGTCGCACCGTAGTCCATGACGTTGATCGGAGGCGTCGTGGCCGCGCGGGGGAACAGGTTTGAGGTGCGCAACCAGACTGCAGCGCCGACCAATAGCAATACAACTGCAGTAAGTAGTTTTGCCATTTGTCTTGTCCTTTCTTCGATGGGCCAACCGCCGCTTTATGGCGGTAATGCGGCTGTCTAGCCAATCGTATGAATCAATCCGGTTCACACACTCCGCTCAGAAGGCCACCGAATATTTCGAAGACTGACTGGCTGGGTTTCTGAAGGAACTGCTCCCGACAAACTGTGCGGTACGGCTGTTGCAGAACCGATGTACTGCTTCCACCACAGCGCGACGTTTAGCAAAGCCCATCCTCTTTTCTGCAGGAAAGGCAAGACTTCCTCAAACTGAAAAAGGTCTGTGTTTTCGCAAAAGTCTTTCATCTCTTTCTCAAGGTACTCTCCGAATTTGGTTTGGTACCACTCGTGGACCGGTACGCCGAAGCCTTGCTTTTTCCGGTCGATAAGCTCGTCCGGTATTACGCCCCTGACCGCTTTCTTCAGAATATATTTGAGTACCCCGTTTCTCGTTTTTACGGCTTGGGGAATGCTCATGGCCAGCTCTACAAACTTGTGGTCGAGAAATGGGACGCGAGCTTCCAAACTGACCGCCATACTCATCTTGTCAACGCGCATGAGCAGCAGTTCCGGCAATCTCAGATTCAAATCGAGGTAAGTCATCCAATTGAGGGGCGATGGTTCCCAGGATTTTTCCTCGAACCGTTGTCGAATCGGCCGGATGGCCTCCCAAGAGCTTAGTTCGCTGAATTTCTTGAGCAATCGTGGCGAGAGGAACTGCCGCTTCTGCGAATCGCTGAGCACCTCCGCCCCACCCCAGAAGACGGGCCGGTTTGACAGAGCTCTCCGCAGAACTTCACACGAAAACTGGTGCCGGTAAGAGGCCCTTCGGCCTCGCTCCAAGAAACTGAGACCAGTGAGTCCCAATTTTCTCAGAGCGTTTGGCATCGGGAGCAAGTTACTATAGCGCTGCAGCCGTAGGGAGTCCCTCCAGTACTTGTAGCCCCAGAACAGTTCGTCTGAGCCCTCTCCCACTTGGCAAACAATAACGCCAGAGTCGCGAGCCAGTTTTGAAACGTAGTAAACGGGCACGCAAACCGGGTCGGCCAGCGGTTCATCCTGGTGTCGAATAATCTGAGGCAGAGAGTCGAGCAGGTCGCTTTCCTTCAGCAGCAGTTCATGGTGGTCCGCGCCCACCTCGCGCGCCATCCGGCGGGCATAGTGAAGCTCGTTTTGATAGCTCTCGTATTCTCGGTCGTAGCCAATCGAGAAGGTCCTGACCGGCTGGCCCTCCCCTTCGGAAAACAGCGCTGCGTTGGTGCTTGAATCGATGCCGCCGGAGAGAAAAACACCGACCGGCACGTCACTGATTTTGCGGAGCCTAACGGAAGTGCGCAACTCTGAGAGGATGCGTTCGGCAATCTCCTCTTCAGAAACATTCGTCAGCGGCTGCGTGTGATCCAAAACGTCCCAGTATCGGCATTCTTGGACTTGACCGTCCTCGTTGACTCTAAGCCATGTACCTGGAGAAAGCTTCTGGATGCCTGAAAAAAGGGTGTGCGGCGCTGGTGTCGCATTGAACGACAAGTAGTAATACAGCGCCTCCTCATTGACACTACGTTCTTGCTGCTCGTCCTCAAGCAGCGCCTTGATTTCTGAAGCGAAAGTGATCCGTCCATGGTGAATGCTGTAGTAGAGCGGCTTGACTCCAATACGGTCACGAATCAACCATAGCTGACGCTGTTTGGCGTCCCACAGAGCAATGGCAAACATGCCGCGAAACTTGTGAAGGCAGTCGATGCCCCATTGCTCGAATGCGTGCAGGATCACTTCGGTGTCAGAATGGTCTGTCTTCCACCGGTGTCCGCCTCGTCTCTCGAGTTCCGCGCGAATTTCGGCGTGATTGTAAATCTCCCCATTGAAGATTACCCAAAGGGTGCCGTCCTCGTTGCTCATTGGCTGCATGGCTCTTTCCGATAGGTCAATGATCGCTAGCCGACGAAAGCCTAAGCCGAGCCGCCGATCGGGGGAGACAAAGAGCCCGGCGCCATCTGGCCCGCGGTGCGACATCACGTCCCGCATGCGCATCAGATAGGGCTCCGAAACCCGGAAGGAACTATTATTGAAAGAAAGTGCTCCGACAATGCCGCACATTAGCGATCCTCCTCAACAGCATGGTGAATACTGGACAGTATTCAAGGCTCCTAGTGGGGTGAATTTGGCAAGACTTTTGTAGAGATGGTCTCGGTCTCACGCTCACGGGACGGGTGTGTAGCTCACTCAAGCGCGCTTTGAATCTGTTTCTGCCCAATGGACTGTAACGTGGCCTTGCCAACGTCCTGGCCATCGAGGAGTTGACGAAAGAGACTGGCCACTTCTCTGGCGCGGACGTCCCATGTGCAGTCGCGAACAGCGTCCTGCCGCGATTGGCGCTCGTGCGGTGTATCGCAGGTCAGAGCCTCAGCAACCAACAAGATGAATTCGTCGATCGACCGGTAGATTCTCACGCCCGGCGTGTGCAAGTACTCGTATAGCGGAGAAATCACCACAGGCTTGCCGGTTGCGAGGTATTCGCGAACTTTAATCGCGCTTCCATAGCTGGTGAATACGTTGTGCTGGACCCAAGGCAGCACGCACACGTCAATGTGACGGTAGTAGCGGGGAAGTTCGGAATAAGGTTTGGGGCCGAGAAAATGGATGTTGGGCGCGGTCAACTGCACTACATTCGATTTCGCGCCGATAAAAACCCAGTGCCAATCGGGCCGCGCCTTGGCCACATGCTCAATTAATGGTACGTCCATGGTGTACCAATCTGCAGCACCTACGTATCCGACCACTGGCCGAGGAATTACGGCGATATCCGGAGGCGTCTCCGGAGGCAAGTTGGCGAATCGCTCGTAATCCACGGCTTGCTCGAGGAAATACCGGTGGCGTGTTTCGGCTTCTTCATACAGCTTCCGCCCGGAATACATCACGACCGCGGCGCGCTGCTTCAGACGAGCGTCCATGTCGCGAATTACGGCACGGGACAGAGCGCTGTCTTCGTTGAAATCGTATTTGTCTGAAACCTGGTACACCAACAGCTTGGCGCCGAGCGCGCTGACAATGTCAGCGGCCGTGGGAATGGCCACCCACACGATTGGATCTCGCAGATTAAGAATCAGCATCACCAATCGGAGCTGCAGGATGAGCAGCAGGCGATTCAACGCGCGTGCGATAGGTGAGCTATAAAGCGGCACGTTTATCGGCGTCATCACCCACAACCCTTCGGGCACCTTGCGCAACCAGCGTAGATAGCTGCGAAGCTTGCGCCGTATCTTTTGAAAAAACTCCGGACTGCTGATCGAAGGCAGGCCCATGGTGATGGAGTTCACGAACAGCACTCTGTTATGACCGGCCAATCTTTTCAGGATGTGGTTCTTCGAATGAGGATGGTGGTACCACCAGTCCTCGCCCGCAAAACACACGATTGACTGGCCGGAAAGCGGATAGTGGCGAGACTGTGAACCTGCCGCGAACTCCCTTTCAACGGTGACAGGCTCCGGCACGGAATGAGCGGAGTTCATGCCTGGCAGACTCCCTGAGCAACGGCGTCGTGAATCTTGGATTCTTTTGCCGAGCCGGATTCGCCGATTGTCCTGCCGGCGACATCCGCCCACGAGATGCGAGTGATGATGCGCATGGGAACCGCGGCTCTTCCCCAGAAGCGCAACTTCGATGCTGGGACGGTCACGCCGTAGGTAGCGCTGACGAGCGATGGCTGAACTGACCCCTGAAGACCCACAGGCCCGGCGACGGTGAGTTGAACTTGCCGATCGCCGAGTATGCGGCACAAAATTCCGCTTCCGGCCATATCTATTTCCGCGCTTCGATTGGGTGTAAGTTGAAGATTGAACTCGAAATCGTGAATGCCATGGCCCTCGAGTTGGTCCTCAATGACAAAGGCTCGTTCGCCGGCAACAACGCGAACGGTCCGCGCGTGCACGACCCCAAGTGAGGAGTATCCAGTATGCGAGGCGCGCAGGAAGCCGCCCTGCGCTTCTGTGCCTTCGTGTATCTGACTAACGGCCGCTTCGTCTCCGAGGATGAAAAGCCCGAGCGGGCCGGGGACGATGCAGTTCTGTTCTGTGCCATCTATCAGCAAAGTGTTATGCGCGGCGGTGCTGCGGAACCGGTTCCGTGTTGCTATGTCGCGCGTATAGCAGCCCGTGCCAGAGTCACAGAGGACTTCCTGACCATCCACTCGCAACACGAAACTGAGTTTGTCATTGTGGGTATGGCTGCCTTTGCCAAAAATTCCATTCGGAATGGCGAAAAACAGCAATTCAGCAGACCCGTTTTGCAAGACGCCAATCCCGGACTTCGGAAGAACTTTGATCGGGCAGGCCGAGTCAGGCTGGATCCGGGATTCGGAATAGAGGATTGGCGTACCGTCGGTGAGACCATACCACGCTGCATCGTCGCCTGAGCCTGCGCCTTCGCCGAAAAGCCGTTGCCCCAGCCCGAGCAAGTGGGAAACCCTCAATGAGTTCCTCTCTGCAACCGGGCAGAGGACCATTTGCTGAAGGTCGTCAACCTGCAGTTCGGTGCGACCGTCGTCGCAGTCGCCCACCTGCGGTAATTCGCCGGATCTGCTGGCAACGGTATTGAGGTGCCGAAACATCATCCGGAGACGCTCGACGAACGCCGGTGCGGCGGGAGTAGAGCGATCGGTGCGCATCAGCAGCAGCGCGGTTGTGAAAAGCTGCGTGACCAATACTTGGTAACCGGCAGAAGCCTCGTAATCCCCGCCGTCTTCGTATACCTGCTTTAACATTTCAGCTTCGATTCGCCGCCGGTATTCGCGGCGCCTGGCTGCCATGCCCTCGCCGTCGAGGAAGACGGAAAGGCAGTAAAGTCCCACCACATCACTCAGATAGTGATTGCTGGTCAATAGGTGCGAAAACTCAATGTTCGCTTCGATGTAGAGCAGATGCTGGGCGAGGGAGCGGGTCACGGTCGCGAGCCAGGCTTGCTCCTCACCCCGAAAGGGAGAAAGTAAGTTCAACAGGAAGCAGATGCTCATGGCGCGCAGAGCCGCCTCCATCGCAATCGTCCAATTCACTCCCAGCGGAACGGGATTTGCCTGAATCCAGTGAGATAGGAGGTCTTTCGCCGCTCGGCGATACGAGTCGTCGTCCGTAATAACGTGCGCCTTACCAAGGATCGGCAGAAATTGCAGACGCGAAAGCTCGTACGGCACCTTGACGTCGGAGCCATCGTGGCGAATGCATTCGCGGCACTCACATTGCACGTACGACCACTCCGCACCCGATATGAAATCCAAGTTCCATTTCGGGCGTGTTCCTAGTTCAGCCGTGCCATAGCCGAGGAAGGGATACCGTCCAGCCCGAATCTCGTCCGCGAAGGCGACGATGAGGGCTCTGCTATGCTCACTGAGCGACTGCAAGTCTGGGCTGAAGTAAGGAACATTTCGGAATTTAACATGGCCGGGACGGTCGAGCCGACCGAGTATGCGCCTCCTGTTCCACTCCCTTTGCGCCCGCCACACGACCTCGCGAGCGATCAAGAACGGCGATTTTCGTTTGAGGATCCTTTTGAGTCGTATGAGCATTCAGGTTTATAGGGAACCGTTAATTCGCAGCCAGACCCGGTCTTGATTTAGCGAGCACAGTCGGCACATCCGATTCACACATGAACCTTTCAGCACGGATAGTGCTCGTTGGCCGCTTTGCTGCCAATCACATTGGCCGCAGCTGTGGTGCGCACGCAGCCGCCGGATGTCGGGTGTAGTTACGCTTCCAAACCACAGCAGAAACGATAAGGAACATCAAGAAATAGCAAACAGAGGAAACAGCTGATGCGCCGTTTATCCCATAGCGCGGAATAGCCCAGAAATTCAGGGCGACGTTGATAATTGTAGCTACGATCCAAGCGGCAACAATGATTGGGGGAAAACCCTCGCTGTTTAACAGTTGAACCATCACAGTTTCGATGCCCAGGAAATAAGATCCCGGCATTAGCCAAGCAAAAGGGGAGACCGCCGGGACGAAGCCTCGTCCGAATGCGATCGAGATGAGTGGGGCTGCGGCGAGTGCGGCAATCACGACTGCCGGCAACATCAGCGCAGCCGTCACAAGTACGGCTTTGTTGGCCAGCCGCAATTTTTCTTCCCTCTCTTTTATGGCCGACAGCTTGGGAAACAAGAGCAATCCGACGACGACGGGAAACATCATAGTGTTCTCGGCGAGGACCTGGCTTATCGAGTAGTAGCCCGCTTCCGTCGCGCCGAGCATGTACTTGACCATTAAGAGGTCAATTCGTAAAACAAGAAAGCCGAAGAATGCGATCATGTATGCGTTAATGCCAATGCCAAGGCTCCGACGAAATACAGCCAAAGACAGCGCGGGAGGCTTTGTTGAAACTCGTTTCAGTTGCAGAAGGGCCCAAAGAAAGCTGAGTATTACAGAAAACAACGTGACGCCGAAGAACAGTTCCGCGGTGCCACGGCGAACCAGCGCGAGAATGCAGATCAGCACCAGTGCTATGAATTTGCCGCCACATTCGATCTTGTTGTAAGCCCGCACCTCGTTAACGCCGAGCAGCAATCCTTGACTGAGCATATAGGCAAGGCCGACCGGGACCGAAGCCAACGCGAGCAGTAAAAGCGTGCCCTGGTTCGGCCAAAAGATAAAGCCAATGCCGCCTAAGGCCGTGACGACACAAGCCACAAAGACGACCGCTAACGTGTTACCGATGAGAGCCGGTAGGAGCGCCCGGTCTTTTGCGACGTGGTAGATGTTGGAGGCATGCAAGCCAAGATTGCCGAACTGCACGCCGATCGCGCCTACGGTTGCGGCCACTGCATAAAATCCACGACCGGTGGGACCGAGTTCCCTCGCAATCACCACGGCTGTTGCAAACGTCACCGCTACAACGAGCACGCGCGTGCCGTAGGTCTCCAAGACGCTGCGGCGAAGCTCCGTGCCTGCCGCCAAGCGCCATAGCCGAGCCGCTCCAGCTGATATGCCAGCCTTCATCCCAGATTCTGCTTTGCGAGGTTTGTGCCGCGGGATGATGACGCACCGGCAGCAATAGCAGTGTGCAGCACCGATTGGTCCGGAGCGTGCCGGCAGTCTTCATAATATGTAAGGACACGCCTGGCATTTTGCCGCCATGTGTGGCGTGCCAGGGCGATTTCGCGGGCGTTGCGTCCAAGCTCGATGCGTAGTTGCGCATCGGAAGCAAGGCGCTGGATGGCCTCTGCCAGTTCCGGGGCGTCGCCAGGCTTGACCAGCAACGCTGTTCTGCCATGTTCCAGGATCTCAGCGATTTGGTCTAGAGCGCTGGCGGCAATCGGCTTGCCCATCGCCATATACTCGAACAGTTTGGTGGGCGAGCCGAAAAACGGGCTACCACCAGGCATGCGGACGTGCGGCGAAACGAGAATGTCAGCAGCATCCAGGCAGGCACGGACTGACCTGTGTGGAATCGCGCCGGTAAAAGTGACCAAGCCGCGGCGCGCATATGGCTCAAGTGCATTCCGCAACTGCGCAGCAAGCAGTCCGTCACCAACGAGAAGGAATTTCAATTGGCCTCCCGCGGGCTGGGCCTTGTCCAGCAACGACCGGATCGCCTGTTCAAGCACAGCAACTCCGTGCCAGTAACTGAATGTTCCAACAAAGCAGACGACTATGTCCTCTGCCCGAAACCCTAAATCCGGCCGAAGCTTCGCACCGCCGCAATGGGGATAGAACCAGTCAGGATCGACTGCGTTCGGATTTACCAGGATTCGGTCTGCCGGCACTCCAACTTCCATGAGCGGTTGCTTCAGGGGATTTGAAACCACAACGATCAAAGATGCTGCCTTTACCGACACTCTCTCGCACAGCCTGAGCCATGGAGAGAAGCGCGCAGGATCCCAGTGCTTCGCTATCCAATCTTCTGAGCCGTTATATTCGAGCACGAGAGGAATTCCCATCAAGCGCGACAGAAGCGCACCGGCAAACATAAATCTTCCGTGCCTCTGATACAGCAGGCGCGCCCTTTTTTGCACCAGCAATTTGCGTGCAGCTGAAATGAATCGGATGTTGTATGACAGCGTCGCCGCTTCGCGGAACAGATGGAGGTGACGAGATCCCGAGAGGTGGTGCACATCGCACGCGGCCTGCAGCGGCCGCCCGGAAAACACTACGCAGCGTGCTCCTTCCTGTACTAGTCCCGAAAGGAAACCCGTGACGTGAGTCAGCGCGCCCCCGGGGGCATCCAGACCAGCTTGCGATGGGTACAGGAACGCGAGGTCAAGCAGGCCGACGCGCGCTTCAGGTGCACGCCCAAACTTGAGCCATACCTGAAATAGCTGCAGCCCGATCCAGGTGCAGGCAAACACAATCACATCGGCCAGAGCGGCGATGAAGCATCGCGGCAGCAAACCTGACAATCCCGCCTTGCTGCTTACCTCAATCGATCCGGAGGAGTCCGCAAGGACGGTTTCCCGGCATCGATGCAGGAGTACCCGCGAGCGCATCTCGTTGCTGGCCCGCCAGCACCAGCACGAAAACTTTAGATTGTTGGCTCATTGGTAGAAGGGGCTTAAGAGATACTAGCGGGCGCGCTGAAAGCTTCGTTCGGAACCTGCACTTCCGCAGGCTGTATTAAATCAGGGTCCGTCAACACGTACTTGCACGAAACAGCTATCGCGAACACGTACCACAGATTCAGAGGGCTATAACCCGACGACTCGGTAAGCCCAGTGATCCAGTAGGTCAGGAAAAGGTATACGAAAGATTTCCACGCCAGGTGGCCGGAATAAGACAACTGGCGCAATTGCCGCATTTGCAGAAACAAGAGAACTTGTGTCATCACGTACGGCACGAAGCCGAGGATGCCAGTCTCCGCGAGTATCTGAGTCAGGTTATTGTGTGGCGAGTCCACCGAAAACACGCCCTCGTAAGACGCAACGTAACGAGGCTCTCCCACTACGACTTTCCCGAAGTTATAAAATCCGACGCCTAGCACAGGGTGCTCTACAAACACCCGAAGGCTTTGCTCGAATTGGGCTACACGGCCGTACACGTTCTCTCTACTGCTGCGGTCTTCGACCACCGATTCCGGTGCAAATAAGGGAGCGACAAAAATCAGCCCAACGGAAGCGAGGATTAGCGCAACACGCCAGGCACGACGGGCCGTCCTGTTTTCCCAGAAGGTATCGATGATCAGCACAATCAGCAGCGTGAGCGCGACGGAGCGGAACATCGGCATCAATGCCATGCCAAGGGCCGCTGCCAACCCAATGGAGTGAAGCATTCTGCGACCAGCACTCAACTTGGGACTAAGGACCGCACGAAGGAAGAGGAGGAAGAAAAAGCTGACAGCACCAATCAGCGCGAGGGTTTCGTTGGAGGCAAATGGCCCGTTTGGTCGAGGGATACCTCCTCCGGCATAATCCATTCCAGATCCTTGATTTGGGAGCAAATCCTGTCCTGTGACGATTTCGGCGGCCGCCACTGTTGCGCAGATGATTGAGGAAATGCATACGGCAGTGTGTATCGTTGGGAGCCGACGACGAACATCAAACCGCGCGATGACGCACCAGCCAAGCAAGGGTGGTAGCACGAAACCTTCCAGCAGGTTCTGTGCACCGTTCAGAGCATTCGGTGATTTTCCGAGACTGACCCCCGCAACCACAATAAACGCCAACAAAACGAGTCCAGCCCGGCGCAGCGTCCTCGGCACTTCGATGAGCGTACTGGGCTTGGCGAAATACAGTCCCATGAACGCGAAAAGGATGATCACGCGGTCCAGCGTCACGATCGAGTGCTCTCGGGGAAACGATGCGAAATAGTAGCCGAGCGGAAAGGCCCCGGCCCACCACAGCAGTATTCTATCGATCCTGCCGCGAACCGCCTCGACGACCAGTGCGATGAACCACACAGCCGCGCATCCGATCATGACCACCAGGCCTGCCGTGGGCACCAAGATAAAGCCGGCAACGGCAATCGCGCCCACAAGAACAAGGACGGCTTCCAACGAGAAAGTTCGCCACTCCACCAGTATGGTGATGCCACTGAGCATAGGAATGAAAATTGTGTCGTCAGCCTAAACAAAACTCGAACGGATCGAATATGAAGGATATGAAGGATATAGATACGCGCAAGGCTCTAGTCGTGCGCATGCGCAGTCTCGGCTGGAGGCAGAGATTCGCTGCATAACGTCAAGTATTCGGGAAGCGACG
>WNFO01036673.1_pt1 | contig 10302 bp, 6 predicted proteins | sample 5400251 | NCBI WGS metagenome assembly WNFO01 (sample SAMN13153354, study PRJNA577476) | soil metagenome | isolation source: 100 cm saprolite under Madrone tree | place: USA:California | collected 2016-06-14
CGGCTATACGCTGCTGGTCAACTCCTCGGTGCATACGATCACACCGTCGACCTATTCGCGGCTGCCCTACGATACCGTGCGGGATTTTGCTGCCGTCATTCCGCTCAGCCAGTTTCCCGACGTCCTGGTGACGCCGCTCGCGCGTTTCAAGACCGTGCAGGAACTGGTCACCGCCGCCAAGGCGAAGCCGGGCTCGATCACCTATGGATCGGGCGGCGTCGGCGCCGCCACCCACCTCAACGCCGAGCGCTTTCGGCTGAGCGCCGGCTTTGCCGCCGTGCATGTTCCCTTCAAGGGCGCCCCGGACGCGCTGCGGGAAATTCTTGGCGATCGCATCGATTTCTATTTCTCGCCGATGGCCGCTGCGGTGCCGCTGATCCAGAGCCACGCCGTTCGCGGGCTTGCGGTGTCAAGCCTCAAACGCAGCGCAAGCCTCCCTGACATTCCGACCACGCTCGAGGCCGGATATCCGGATTCCGACTACGTCTTCTGGATCGGCCTGTTCGCGCCCGCCCCGACGCCGCGCAACATCATCGACCGGCTCCACGCCGAAACTGCCAAGGCATTGAACGAGCCGGCCATCAAGGATGCGCTGGCAAAGCTCGGCGCCGAGGCAATGGAGATGACGCCGGCGCAATTCGATGCGTTCGTGCGCGCCGAGATCGAGGTGAATGCCGCTTTGGTCAAGGCTGCAGGTATTCAGCCGAATTGAATCGGAGAGCATTTCGGTCGCGTACTTCCCGACGCGTCCTTACCCTAACACCTATGCCCCTTACCCTCCCGCGCTTGCGTGAGCGGGCAGGGTGGAGGCGCGCAGCTTCGCGGCCTGCACCAACGGCGGGCACCGCTTGTCGTCATAATATTCGACCTGGCAATCGAGGCATTGAAAGCACTCCGCGGTGACGATCTTGCCTGTTTTCTCGATCGCCCGAACCGGGCACGACCGTTCGCACAAATGGCAGGGATTGCCGCATTCGGGGCGGCGTTTGAGCAGATTGAGAAGGTGGAGCCGGTCGAGGAAGGCGAGCACGCCGCCGAGCGGACACAGGAAGCGGCAGTAGGCCCGCTCCGAAAACAGGCCGATGGCCAACAACGCGACCGCATAGGTCACATAAGGCCAGGCGCGGGTAAACTTTGATGTGATCGCGGTCTTGAACGGCTCGATCTCAAGCGTCGCTCCCGATGGGTCGATCTGCGACATCACCAAGATGAGCACAATTGCGGCTGCAATGTACTTGCCCATCCACAAGCGTTTCTCCACTGCGGCAGACGGGTTCCATTGCGGCACGCGCAGCGCGCGGGACAACTGGCCGAGCAGCTCCTGCAGCGCCCCGAATGGACACAGCCAGCCGCAGAACACGCCGCGCCCGATCAATATCACTGAGAGGAGCGTGTAGCCGGCGACGATGACCATCAGCGGCTCGGCGAGGTAGAAGCCGATATCGAAGTGACTGAACGGGGCCATGACATAATTCATGACGTTGACGATCGAGAGCTGCACGCCGGCGGTCCAGCCGAGCCAGACCAGAACCACAGCCAAGAATCCATTGCGCACCAGCCGGTGGGCAAGGCGAAAGCGCGCCAGCTTCGCCTGGAATATGAAGATCAGGGTGAGCACCGACAACAGCACCGCCAGAATCGCCACATTCAGCCGCGCGTCGTGCCAAGCCTCGACCCAGGCAGGGACCGGGCTGTCGTCCAGGGCCTCGACCAAGGCAGGGACCAGCGACGCCTCGGGCTCCGCCGGCCTCTGGGCACCGCCGTCCTGGCGGTCTCCGACAGCCGTTGCCGCGACCCTACCCTCCCCCGCTTGCGAGGAAGCGGGCAGTGGGGCGCGCGTATCATCAAGGCTGGTAGTGAGAGCCTGCAAGTCCGGAACATTGTAGTCGAGCCCGAACGCGACCGTCACCGACGGGGCCCCTGCGGCAATGACCTCGCCGCTGACCAGGAGCTCCAACCGCCACGGCTTTAATGGATCGAAGCCCGAATCGGCGGGCAGCGCGAACAGCCCGGCATCTTCCTGCCCCCGGATGCCTTCGCCGAAAGGATTGACCCACTGGTAGTCGTCCTGCCGGAACTCGAAAGTCTTCCCATCTTGAACGACCCGCAGGCGATCGAAGCGCCGGTCGGAGCCCTGAAAGTATCTCGTGCCGAGAAAATTGTAAGCGCCGTTGGACGCAACGAAGATCGCCTGGGCGTCCGCCGGCATCTTGCGCTTGAAATCCTCGAAATTGATCATGCCGACCAGATTGCCGCCGATGGCTGCCGGCGTGAACAGCGCCGTCGCGAATTCGATATAGAGCCTGTCGCTCCTGCCCACCGGCACCTCGAGCTGCGCATCTGGCGCGCCCGCCGCGGCGAGTGCCGCCGCGACGTCGCCCGAAGTCACCCGCCGGCGTGCCACGGCGCCGGCGGCGAGCAGCGCGTCCCACGACTTGCGGCTGAAGCTGTCGACATCGAGGCTTGGAGCTGGGGCCGGAGCCGGGACCCCGGGGGCCGCAACCGCCGCAGGGGGCCGCGCAAGGCGCGGGCGCAGCACCAGTCCCGCGGTAATGCTGACAGCGGCGCGCATGGCGCGCGTGCTGATAGTGGCGCCGGCGACGAAGTCCGGCGGCAGCACATTGGTGCCGCCGCGCAGCGGCCTGCCCGCTTCGCGGGCGAGAAACGTATCGAGCAAGCGCTGGCGCTGGGCGTCGTGAACGATATAGGGCTCATTGTGGAACACCACCTTGGCCCCGGTAATGCGGCCGGCAAGATCGACGCCGGCGATCACGTCGAACGGCGTCGTCGAATAACCGGGAGCCGCGATGATATCGAGGGTCGAGAACACATAAGCCGCAACCTGGCCCCCCTGGTAAACCGCAATCGCTGGCGGCGAGCCTTCCTCCGGTCCGAGCCGTTCGGCCCCGCCGGGAAAGACCACCGCCATGACCTCGGGCGTGAGCCGTTCGCGCAGCTTGCCCTTTTCAGCAATGGCAGGTGAAACGAAGATGAGCGCCATCAAGGCAATGCAGACGCTGCGCACCCAATCAACAGTCCGTGGAAATGCAGCCACATAGCGCTCGGACACAAAGTTCAACATTCGCATTCAAACTCGCGATATCGTCCGCACTAAAAGATCAGGAAAACTTTATCACGGCAAGGCTCGTTGCGATTTCCCGCTATGCTTTGTGGGATACGGTGCGGTCTGATTGATGTGGGAAAGACTGCGTCAATCCAATACCGCGGAGTCAAACCGAAGAGGCGCGACCGTCACGCGCCGAATTCGTCGTGACAGATTCTCACCATTATGGATTGCTAACGACCAGCCTTGCATCTGTGTGTGCTTTACGTACACTTGCGTTCTCAGCCAGGGCGTCGGGGGATACCGTGCGTTCCATCAGACCTACGAGGCGCGACCTCGTCGGCGGTGCGCTGACGCTCGCCGCGACCGCTGCCTGCGCGCCCACCGTTCTCGCCGAACAACGCACGATCCTCAATGACGCCAGCCGTCTCAATCCGACCCCGGTCGCCAAACACTGGCCGGTCAGGATGGGAGAGAAGGACGAGTTCATTGCCCGTCTGCGTTCCGAACTGGCGGAAGCGGCGGTGGCGCGTCGCCCCGTGGCCGTTAGCGCGGCTCGGCATTCCATGGGTGGCCAGAGCCTGCCTCGCGATGGCACCGCCATCACCTTGAGCGGGCGGGTGCTCCAGACCGACGTCACCGCCAAGACCTATCTGGTCGACGCTGGTGCGCGGTGGGTCGATGTGATCCAGACTCTCGATCCGCTCGGGTTCTCACCTGTCGTGATGCAGTCCAACAACGATTTTGGCGTTGGCAGCACGTATTGCGTTAATTCACACGGATGGCCCGTTCCCTACGGGCCGTTTGGCTCGACGGTGCGCTCCCTGCGCATGATGCTTGCCGACGGCACCATCGTCGAGTGCTCGCGGACCAAGAACAGCGAGCTGTTCTCCTTAGGGATGGGCGGGTATGGCCTGTTCGGCATCATTCTCGACCTCGAGCTCGACATGGTTGCGAACATGCTTCTCACCCCCAGGGTGGAGCCTATGAGGGGCAGCGAGTTCGCGAGCCGCTTTACGGGCGCGCTGACGTCCGATGCGGCCATACGAATGGCCTATGGACGCCTTTCGGTCGCACGCAGCGGATTTTTCAAGGAAGCCGTCATGGTGACCTACCGGGCGCGTGACATCTATCGGGCGCAGACCGGAAGCGAATCCGCCAAGAAGGCACGTTGGATCGCCGAGACGCGGCTCAATCCGACGCTTTCGTCCGGCGTCGCAACGCGCAATACGTTGATGAATGAGCCGGTCTCGAACTTGGCGAACCACGACACCCGGCGGACGGATATTCTGCACGAATACTTCATCCCGCCCGACCGATTTTCCGCGTTCATCGCCGACTGCACCGAGATCATTCCGCTGGCGCGCGCCGAATTCCTCAATGTCACCCTGCGTTACGTTGGCGCCGACGAGACGGCGGCACTCGCCTTCGCGCCGGCGCCGCGTATTGCGGCCGTCATGTCGTTCTCGCAGGAAATCAGTCCGGAAGGTGAAGTCGAAATGATCCAAGTGACCGAACGGCTCATTGATCGCGTCATCAATCTGGGCGGCGCCTTTTATCTTCCGTATCGGCTGCATGCCCGACGCGATCAGGTGCGGGCCGCCTACCCACGTACCGAGGAGTTTGCCGAGCGAAAGCGGTCTTATGACCCGAAGCTGCTGTTTCGCAATGCGATGTGGGACGCGTATTTCTCTTTAGGAGAGCCCGATGATCAACCCCCGCATGGCTGCGGCCGCGCTCGCCATCGCGTTGTTTTTCGCCGCAGCAACCGATTACGTGCCGGCGTTCGTTGATGCGGACGGCAGAGTCTTCGGCCTGTTTCGCCTCGACGTCTACAAGGACGCGCTGCACGTTGCGTCCGGAGTTTGGGCCTCGGCGTCGGCAGTGCTCTCCCGGCGCTCGGCGAAGGCATTCCTGACCATATTCGGCACGCTCTACTTTGCCGACGGGGTGCTCGGAGTCTTCACCGGTGCCGGCTACCTTGATCTTAGCATCATCACCCAGGGTGTCAGCGACGCTCCTCAGGGAATAAAGATCCTCACGAGCATTCCTCATCTTGCGCTTGGAGCATTCGGTATAGTTTGCGGCTGGTTGTCGGATGATCAAAGCCGCAAAGGCGCCTTGGCGTGAGGTCGCTTCGCAAACTGGTGTTGTGGTCGACTTGTGCCATCGCAGTCGCGGCATGCTTGAGCGGCATTCCGGTAGCCATAGTGGAGACGCAATGCACGGCGTCGCCGCAAGCGCAGACCACGGACAAGGGGTTCGTTGTAAAAATTCCCGGCTACCAGAGGGCGGAAGGCGACAGCTATCTCACGTTTCCGGAGTGGTACATCGTTTATGCCTACGACGACCTGGCCGGGGTCACACGCCAATCGTCCGAATCGGGATTTGACTATGTTCAGAGCATCCTCGGATTCTGGACGAGCCTTTGCCGTTCCACTGCGACCGCGGGCGCCATTGGACCCGTGACGTTGGATCAAAGGATCACGAACTACATCATTGGTCTTAGCTTCACGACCGAAATGGCCTTGAAAGGAGTGTACGAGCGAACGATTGGCGCCTTGACGGCGCTCGCGAGAGGCGCCGCGCGCACGCCCGAGGATGAATTTGCACTGCGTCTCCTCGACGACTACGCGGCTTTTCTGCGCCAAATGCCTTGGTATCGCTATCCGTTTGGCCTGGAACTGGCGAGATTCTGGAAGGAAACGCCGCTGAGTGGCGGCAATCCGGTCAGGAAATTCGAACGGCGAATTGCCCTTACGCTCGAATATACCGCGAAGCTTGGGTACGCTCAGTCCATTGGCTGGCTCGCCGGCTACTCGCCGGCGGACTTGGCGATCATGAGCGTCGTGGACCGTTTCGATGACGCAGTAGCGGTCGACAAGCGCATCAGGAAGGTGGCCGACCTGGATGGGGGATTTGCGCTGATCGAGACAGCGCGCTATCAGGAATTCACCGATATCCTGCGCGACCTCGGCGCACGTGGCCGCAGCCTGTCCGAGATCGCCGGCAACCATCGAATCCTCGTGACCATCCTGGCCCGCTCGCAGGTCGCCGTCGAGGCGACGGGAGCGAACGAGCTATTCTCGATTCCCATACAGTCACGACCCGGATGGCGACGCATAGGCCTGGACGTCCAGGTCGCGCGCTTGACCCAGATGATTTCCGCCGTGGAACGCGGCGGAGCGGTGTTCGAACATGCCTATGATTACTAGGGTGTTTCGATCTGATCGAGCCGTTCATCGCTCGCCGTGCCCGCACACCGCTGCGGGTAAACCAGCGACGACGACGCCGGAGGACTTCGATACGGCCGGAAATTGCTGTGGTCGGAAACAGCCGCAAAGGGTCCCGCTTGTGGGGGCGACCGTCGCATTGTCGATCTGGTTCGGTGGAATGGCGCTTCTCGCCCTCGTAATCGATCCGCAAGCCGTCGTGGTATTCGGCCCCCGGCAGACGCTGGTTGCTGCCGTCGATCATGCGGACGCATCACTGATCTCGATGGGCCGCTGGTTCACGGTCGCCCGATCGGAGCACAGCGGAATCGCCCGCAAGCTCTATGCGGGTGGCGCCTGGTTCGTCTGGCCTGCCATTGCTGGCCCATGCCTGTCGGCATCGCGGTGAGCTTCCTTGCCGCTGTGAGCCGCTTGAGCCGAGTGACACATGACCTGGAGGATTTCCCTACCGAGCGAGGATGATCTGATCGTTGATATGTGTCTGGCGCTCAATCGAGAAGACCCGGGACCGCAGCCGGTGGCTGTTGACCAGATTAGAAACACGCTGACGGAACTGCGGGCAAACCCGGTGCGTGGAAAAATAGCGGTATTGGAATTGGACGGCCGCGTCGAAGGTTATGCGTTGCTGGTTGCGTATTGGTCCAACGAGCTTGGCGGCGAGATTTGCAACGTCGATGAGATCTGGGTTCGACCGGATCGGCGAGGACGCGGCCATGGCCGAGCCCTCGTCGAGACCTTGGTCGCCGGAAACTCCGTTTGGCCTGGGCATCCGGTGGCAATCGCGCTCGAGGTCAGCCCAACCAATGAGCGAGCCCTCGCCCTTTATTCGAAGCTGGGATTCGTTCGGTCTCCGAATCATCAAATGCTTCGGCGGGTTCTTTAAGTCTCATGGCGATTGAGCCGATCTTGTCGAGCGTCCCCGACGTCCTGGCCTTCACATCCCGAGGAGCTTCTTCGCGTTGCCTCCCGCGATGGCGGCGCGGGCGGCGTCGTCAAGGCTCCTGGTTGCCGCCAAATGTTGTAAGGGATCGTACTCGCCCATGTCGTAGGGATAGTCTGTTCCCATCAGCACGTGGTCGACCCCGAAGGTCGCGACCAGCGCGGTGAGCTGCTCCGGCGTAAAAACCACCGTGTCGACATAGATCTTCTTGAGATAGGTCGATGGCGGCTTCGGCAACTCGCCTTTGGCATCGCCGCGCGCCCCCCAGGCATGGTCGATGCGGCCCGGATAGCCGCCCAGAAAGCCGCCGCCGTGGACCGCGATGATCTTGAGATCGGGGTGGCGATCGAGCACGCCGTCGAAGACGAGATAGTGCAGCGCGATCGTGGTCTCGAGCGGGTTGCCGATGACGTTGTTGAAGTAGAACCGGGAGAAGCGTCGCGCGTCGGTGAAGCCATTCGGATGAATGAGCACGACGGCACCGATCTCCTCGGCCTTCTTCCAGAACGGCGCGAAGGCAGGGTCGGAGAGTTCTTGACCAGCCACGTTGGTGAGAATCTGCACACCCTTGAACCCAAGCTGTGTCATGCAGCGCTCAAGCTCGCGCGCGGCCTCGTCGCCGTCCGGCATCGGCACCGTGCCGAGCGCCACGAAGCGGTCGGGCCTTGCCGCCACATACGCAGCAACGCCGTCATTGATGATCCGGGCGGCCTTGACGGCGATTTCCAGCGGCACCGTGTAATAGCACTGCGGCGGCGGACACATCACGAGCTGCAGGTCGATGCCCATGGCGTCGAGATCGGCAAGGCGCTCCTCGTGGCCGGTCATCAGCGCTCGGCGGTCGCTGTCCTGGCGCGCATTGAGGGCCTTGGTCTGCGGCGTCGCGAAATTGAAGAGCGGAATCCTCGCCGGATCGAGATGCGGCTTGACGAGCTCCGCGGCCTGCGGGATCGCGATGTGTGAATGGATATCGATGGTCATGCTTTGCGGTCGCATCGCCCGCCCGGGTGTGACACCTGGCGGGCGCGCCGCGGTGGGGCCGTAGCGATTCCAGTCCTGAGGCATACCAAGTCCCTTTTTCGTACTGATGCAGTGCCGAAGCGATACGCGAAAGTTCATTGGGTGTCATCGTCCGCGCTAGGCCCGTAGGGCGCAATAAGCCCAGCGCATTGCGCCATTCCGGCGCGAAAGAAGGTCGATGCTCGACAACGACTTCGGCGAGGGGGGCGCAATGCGCTGCGCTTATTGCACCCTACCGGCTATCGCCTCGTCCTCACCGTGCCGATGGCCTTGCGTTCCGGGTTTGCCGGAATCACGGGCAGCAGCAGATAGTTCGGCGTCTTCCGTCCGAAATGCAGTGTGGTCACGCCGGCGAAGATCTCCGGCGGGCGATCTTGCGGGTCGTCGTGCAGGAACGGGCCGCAGCCGGTCAGTTCGTTCTTGAAATTCGAAAGCTTGCCGCCGCTCGCGCCGCCATACTCGTAGTCCTTGCCGCGAATGGTGAGAGCGATGCGGTCTCGATATCGAGTTCGACGACTTCGCCCTGCCGAAGCGGCTCTTCGGCATCGTGGGTATGGTATGGCCGATAGGGCAGCGAGCACGCGAGATCGAGCGCGCGATGGGAGGCGCGCAGCCAGCCCTGGGCGATCGGCGTGTGCGGATCGATTGCGCCCTGGAACACCACCTCCTTGAGGTCGGGCGAGAACACCCGCAAGATCAGGAACAGGTCGGCGTCGCTGGTCGACGACGATACGAACAGCTTGGCGGCGACCGGCCCGGTGATTTCCGTCGCCTCTGCGAGCGGCAGAGTCATGAACGTGATGCCGTCGCCCATAGCGTTGAAGCTCAAGGCGGCCTTGGTGACCGCAGCGGCGGTCTTCAACATGCCGTCCGCCGGGTCGAGATGAAACTTCGTCCACTTGGTGCGCTTGAGCGGCCATTCGTCCTCGGCGCGGGCGACGAATTTCTCGCCCGGATGGCGCACCTGGAGCAGGACCTTGGGCTGCTTGTCCCAGCCATTGTCCTTGCCGTGCAGGAAATGGTCGAAGAACCGCAGCTGCTGCCTGCGGCCGTAATCCGTGTAGAAATGCGTCCAGTGTTCGCCGCCATGGACTTCGAGCCATTTCTGCCGCGATGCGGCCTGCACGAAGCCCTCGAAATTCCCGCGCGGATGAAGGCCCTGGCCGCCCCAATTGGCGGCGGAAAACAGCGGCACTGCGACCTTGTCCCACACCGGCGCGCGAGCGCGATGATAAGCGTCGTCGAGCGGATGAGCGAGAATGTCGCTACCAAGATCGGTGCGGTTGCGGGCAAGCTGATCCTCGCGGAGAGTCTCCGGTCCGCATACCAGCTCTCCGTGCACGGGCGAGCGCCTGCCGCGCTCTCCCGCGCCGTATTGCACTGTCTTGACCTGCATGTCGTACCAGTTCTTCCAGAATGTGCATAAGATGCCGCCGTGACGGGTCATGTCGCGGTACCAGTCCGCCGCCCCCTCCCACACGCAAATGGCCGCAAGGTGCGGCGGCTGCAGCGACGCCACGTGCCACTGGTTGATGCCGTAATACGATATGCCGTTGAGCCCGACTTTGCCGTTCGACCACGGCTGCACGCCGGCCCATTCGATGCAGTCGTAGAAGTCCTTGGTCTCGCGGGGCGAGAAGTGGTCGATCACGCCGGGCGAGCAGCCGCAGCCGCGCGAATCGACGCGCACGCAGGCATAGTCGTGCAGTACCCATTTCTCCGGATCGACCACCTCCCAGTTCTGATACTTGCCGGTCGAGCCCGCGGTGACGTCAGGATGCATCTGCACCATGCGCTGCCACGCGCTCGGATAGCCTTCCTGAAACGCCAGCCCCTTGGCATAGGGGCCGTAGCTCAGGATCACGGGAAATTTGCCGACCTTGGCGGGCCGGTAGACATCTGCCCGCAGCGCCAGCCCGTCGTCCATGGCGATCGGAACGTCCCAGTCGATATGCATGCCGTCGCGAAATCCGCTGCGCGGCAGATGCGTCTTGCGACCGCCGCTGCGCGGCGCGTTCTCGCCCAAGGACATGAGTTACTCCTTG
>WNFO01007563.1_pt1 | contig 10301 bp, 8 predicted proteins | sample 5400251 | NCBI WGS metagenome assembly WNFO01 (sample SAMN13153354, study PRJNA577476) | soil metagenome | isolation source: 100 cm saprolite under Madrone tree | place: USA:California | collected 2016-06-14
AGCTGCATGGACGAGGGATCGAAAACTGCGTGGTCGATGCCGCGGCCACCCGCTTACCCGATCTATCCATTGTGGACGGGATTGAAGCGATGGTCGGCGATGGACCATTGAACGGAACCACCAAAAAACTCGGCGCTCTGGTGTTCGGCAGCGATCCGGTGGCCGTCGATGCCACGTGTTTTCGCCTGTTGAACTTGAATCCCGAGACGCCAGCGGGTTACTTGGCTTTGGCGCAGGGCAAGAATCTGGGCTTGCTCAAGGAATCTGAAATCCGACAAGTCGGGGAGCCTCTGACGGTGTTTGGCGAGCGAAACACTTCCTCGCCGGCCTGAGTCTCAACCAAGCCTGCCAAAGCCCACGGACCGCCGTCCGTGGGCTTCTTTTTTCGAATTTAATCGCCCGGAGCGGTTCGCATTTGTTAAAGTGCTTTTGGTTTTCTTTGCGATTTGGATTGGAAAAAAGTGAGGTAAGCCTCGATGCCCCAGCCGCTCTTCGTCTGTCACGCCAATTGTTGCCGGTCGGTCCTCGCTCAGTACTTGTATGAGAATCTGAATCCGGGAACTTTCGCGTTGTCGGCGGGCGTGGAGATCGGCGACGCCATCAACCAAAACGCTCTCTTGATGCTGCAACAATGGGGCATCGACGCGAGTAATCATGAGCCATGCCAGATCACCCGTTCGCTTTGCGACCAGGCCGACGCCATCTTTGCCATGGGCCCCTCTGATCAAGGAGTTCTCCTGGTTCCGAGAACGGGTAGTGGATATTCACGAAGGATTGAACGGCGGGGAAAAGAAGCTGGTGCCGGCGACGGAATATCTGGACTTGCTGGAGTTGCGATGAAAAAAAATGGAATCCGCGAGGGAACAATGCCTTACCGTCATCTCTTAAAGCCGACTTTTTTTTTCTCCCATTTGATGCCTTCTTCAACAAACCGCTGAAACCCTTCTTCTATTTTTGCTTCCAGTTTCTTGGCCAATGGGGAACCATTAATAAATGCATTCTTGAAGAGTTCTTCGGCCTTACTCTGAAGGGTCTGCTCCAAGGATCTGGAGAAAGTTGTCTCGAATGCCTTTTCTATGATTTCCTCGATCTTGATTGGCACGTCTTCACTTCAGATTAGAACTTGTCGGCCCCGATAACCGAGCGATCCATGAGCCCGCGGCGTTAGCAAGACTGGCCTTGCTAGCGCTGCGGGCTCATGAGCAATTTCTGACGACTCATTTGAGGAATGGAGGCGGCGGGAATCGAACCCGCGTCCCGAGGCACTTCAGTGCCGGCATCTACGTGTGTAGCTAGTCATTTTCGAACGGCCTCGGCCTTGCGGCCTTGCCGCTCTGTTCGCCTCATCCAGTCCCGATTAGCAGGGCCCGGCTGAGACTATCCGGCCGTGAGATTTAGCGGTCGCCGCCTCCGGCACGACCGACTCCGAAGAGCCGGCCTCGAGCAACCACGAGCCTGACTTAGCGACCAAGCCGAAACCTCTCAGGCAAAGCTTCCGGACCTGGGGCTGCCTTTAATTAGGCTGCCATTGCGAACTGCGGTTCAGCAGTTAAAGTGTGATCAGATTTTTACGTGGCCTTCTGATCAACCACGACACGCCGCACAGCACCTCACTTTACCCGGTCGAAACCAGATCGCCCCCTTTATTGAGCGTTTTGAGAATCTCTGCGACCATTTAATTATATCGACAAAGGAGACCACGGAACAAGTATGCCGACACGGTGCATTACGATTAAGGCTCCCCTTGGTGGCGGGTGGAATGGTTTTTGCGCAGCGAGTACTTTGCCAAGGTAACAGTTACGCTGGCAAAGTACTTTTTGCCTTAACTCATTGATGAAATAAGACTTATGTGAGTACTTTGCCACTTTGCCACGTTTCTCACGCTCTCGGAATTGTTGCTGAGCTAGAGCTTGGCGGATGCTTAATCCCACCGCCTCAGTTTGGTAACTCGTCCTTGCAATACTCATTGTTTATGGCTGTCGGATTTTGGCTCTGGAGCCGGAGTGTAATCGGCCGTGACCGCCTGACGAGGAGCTGGTTTCAGCGGTGGCCCGACTTCAGGTTCCGGCATGACTTCAGCACCGGCTTGTGACGACGCGGGCTGCCGTCCGGAGAATCTCGTGAAACAGTAGCGGCCGACGGATTGGAAGAAGGCTCGCAGTCGTCGCTTGCCGGCTGCCGGCTTTTGCGCGCTCGGAAGTTTTGGCATTTGGGAGGGCACCTCCTGGGGGCCGCGGAGAAAAATGGCCATCACTTCCGGCTTGCTTAGCACTACCAAAGCCCAGATGCCGAACGGCAGTCCAAAAATCCAAGCCGGAGACCAGGGCAGCAAGGCCAGAATGGCCGCCGTCACGGCCCACAGGTAGCTCTGGCATTTATTCATTTTCACAGCACCGGCCAGTACATACCATGCGCACACAGCCACTGGCACGGCAAGGAAAGCGAGCGCAAAATGGTAAAAAGAGAATCCGTCGCCAAAACTCTTAATCACATTCCCGACAAACCAAATGCCTGATAAAGCCAGGGCCACGATGGTAAAAAAACCCAGGCCGAGGATGGGGCCATTAAGCTGTTTGCGAACTCTTACCTCGGAAGCTGGTTGATTCGAACGGGGAGATCCGCGCCAGGGATCGTGAGCGATCGGCGGGGAAGTCTGGAGGACGATGCTATCGACTAGCTGTTTGGCCGCTTCTCGATCTGGCCAATGAATCAGGAGCCGGCCTCGGCCATATTCTCCCGTCGGCAAATCAGCAAGAATGTTCGGGCGAACTAGTTTGAGGACGATTTGAGTCTCCCCCCAGGCTCCCATCCATTTCGGCAGGTGCGGCATGCGGGCCCACGAATGGGACTGGCAGGAAATTGACACAATCTCGTGAAATGGAACGCATACCTCCTGGGGTTCCGACCACCAAAGCCCTCCCCAGCGTGACCGTTGAAATTCCAAAATGACGGCCTCGGCATTACGGTAGATCTCCCCTTTGGCCCTGGGAGTGGTAAACCGAACGCTGGGCCAGCCGGCGCCCGCGGCCGGTGCGGGCGGCCTCGGAGTCTGCTCGGGCCAGGGCGTATGAGCCGGCGACGGAACCGCTGATCGGACGATGCTATCCACCAACTGCTTGGCGGCGGCCCCATCTTTCTTCGGGACCCAAAGCCGGCCCGAACCATGTTTGCCCGCGGGGAGGCCGGCCAAAACTCCCGGCTCAACCGGCTTGATGACCACCTGCGTTCTCCCTTTGGGACCGGTCCGACAGGAAATGGATATGATCTCGGAAAGCGGGATGCGTACTTCCTTTAACTCCGACTTCCAGAAGCCGTGATCTACTTGATACTCAAAGAAAAGGGCCTCTTCATCGCGGTAGACTTCACCTTTGGCCCTCGATCCGGCCCAAGTGACCTTGGGAATCACGAACCGGAACGTGGGCCAATTGCGTCGGACTGGCGGCGAAGCCGGGGGATTATCCATCGTTCGAAACGCTTCAGCCGCTCGTTGGCCAAAAGCTTCGAAAAATCCGGGAGGCGCAAATCCTTGAGGCGGCGCCCCAGCGGGATCCGGCGGCCCCGACTTCACCGCATCCACATCTTTCTTTAGGTCGGCGGCGTCTTGATAGCGATGTTCCGGCTCGCGCGATAACGCTCGGAGCACGATATTATCGAGTCGGCTATCGACCCGAGCCTTGTGCGATGGCGGAGCGAAGCGACCCACCGGCAGCTCGCCCGTCAGCATCTCATAAAAAACCACGCCCAAGGAATAAAGGTCCGCCCGATGGTCCACGGTATGCGACCGTTTCATTTGCTCGGGCGCCATGTAATAGAGCGTCCCCATCACCTCGTGCGTGCCGGTTAGGGTAAGGTAAGCCGGCGACAAACCGACGATTTTCGCTAGCCCGAAGTCAGCGATCTTCACCCGGCCTTTTTTGTCCAGAAGAATGTTTTCCGGTTTAATGTCGCGGTGGACAACGCCCTCGTCATGAGCATATCGCAACGCATCACAGACCTGCGGCACAATTTGCAGAGCCAGTGAAGGCGTCAATTCCTCGGCCTCCATGAGCTGACGGACATTTTTCCCGTCCACAAACTCCATGCTGAAATAAAAGAGGCCGTCGCTTTCGCCGAAATCAAAAATCGTGACGATGTGGGGATGATTGAGCCGAGCCAGAGAGCGCGCTTCGCGGCTGAAGCGCTCGGCGAAAGTCGGGTCGCGGGCCACTTCGGGAGGCAGAATTTTAAGAGCCAAGAGTCGATCCAGCTTGGGTTGACGCGCCTTGTAAACCGCCCCCATGCCACCCTGCCCGACGAGCTCCAAAATCTCGAGCTGCGGAAAATGGCGCGCGAGATCGGCCGGCGAAGGCGGAATGAACGTGGGGGAAGGCGATCGCTGCTCGCCGTTGGGCGCCTGCACCTCGGCCTGACCTTCCATCACTTGTAGATACAGGCACTCGGGGCAGAGACCTTCCGGGGCATCGACTGAGACCAGTCCTTGGCAGCGCGGGCATTGAAGTTGTTCCGCCATGGTGATTCCTGTCGTATGTGATAGCGTTCGCATAGGTCCCATAAGACCCATAAGACTTATAGGACTCCGCTAACTACTTACGCAAATCCTGGCAAAGGTTACATGCCGGTTTGCGATTTCGAAGCGCGAACGGCTTTAAACAGATCCCGGAGCTCATCGTCGATCTCGTCGTTCGTGGCCACCGTCTGAGCGATCTCCTCGCGCAGCAACTCTTTATATCGCTGTCGCAGGCGGTGCACGGCGACCTTGACCGCTTGCTCGGTCATGCTTAGTTTCTCCGCAATTTGGGAATACGGTTCCGCCGAGCTGTCTCCGGTGAGCGTATTCTTGAGGGCTTCAAAGAGCTGCTGTTTGCCGGCCCCGATAAACTCTTGACGCAGAAGAGCCAAGGCCTGCTCCAGGAGAGTCAAAGCCCAGCGGCGCTCGTAAAGAACTTCCGGGGTTAGATGGTTCGACGGTTCCAGATGATACTTGTTTTCGCCTAATTGAAAGTCGAGGGACACTACACGCCGGTCCCCGCCGCGTTTCTGAGCTTTGGCTCGATCGTGCTCCTTGCTCATGAAATGCTTGAATGACGTCAAGAGAAATGAGCGGAATTTACCGCGATTGGGATCGGCCGCCTGAAGATAATCCTTTTCCAAGAGCTGAGCGAAGAACTCTTGAGTCAAATCTTGAGCGTCTTCGATGCTGGCCAAGCGCCGCCGGGCGTAAGCATAAAGGGGATACCAATAGAGCCGGCACAAGGTGGCCAGCGCCTCCTGCGCTTGAGGGCTGGGTCCTTGCCCCGCGGCGGCGACGACACTCCAGCGCGTCGAGGCAAAACGCCAGGGCGCTTGCGGACCGGGACGATCGGATGGGTCATTCGCCGGCATGACGGAGGATCCTCAGAGGAAAATTGCACCAGGAACAACTATTATATTCACATGGCAGTTACTAAGAGCCGTCCTGAGTTGCCCCGCCGACTGTGCCGCCTTGCGTTCTTTTTTGTGATGGAATGATTTTGGAGCAAGGAAGCGGCAAGACGACACTTGTAGGAACTTATTCTGGGGTGACGGCTGCAACTTTTCCTAGCCCTCCCAAGGATCTTCATATATATGTTCAACTCACGAGTTTTGTAGACGTGGTCGATCTGATGCTGGTTTGCACGAAGGTGGATATTCCCGAGCCGAGGGAGGTCTATGCTAACAAGCATAACGTGCGGTTTCGTGGAAAGCTGATACTTGAACAGGTACACTTCATTTGGAACCAGTTTCAATTCCCCGATCCCGGCGAGTATGCGTTTCAGCCCTGGTCGCAAGGGCACTGCTTGGCTGAACGTCGCCTGGTGGTGCGACAAAAAGGAGGCGCGCAATGAAATCAAAACGCAATCGAATTCATGCAGTCGGTTCAGTGGAGATCGAAACTTTTGGTGGTGACTATCACCGATTGGAATCGACTTTTCCACACCGGACCGAGCATCGGCCAAACAGGAAGCCAAACGGACGCAAAAACTCGAGGTCCAGGCAAACAAAACAATAGGCTGCTCGATTGGCTTCACTTTCCGAAATTCATGTAATCATCCAATGTCGGTTCTTGCGTGTCGCCGGGAGACGGCCGGGGAGATTGCTCGGCCATTTTTTGCATCGCGAGCGCCATGGCGATGACCACGGGAACCGTGGTCAGAACAACGCCAAGGCCGGCCCGGAGCTTTGGGGTTATCCGTCGAAAAGGCGGCAATTCCGGCACGATGCCCAAGGCCGGCGCGAAAAAGAGCAACGCCGCGTTCGTCCACGTCAGTTCACTGAAAAAATGTCCCATTATGAGGAGTGCAAACAAGCCGACCACAGCCAAACCAAGAGTATTAGCAACGCAAGATGCGTTTCTTAATGCCAGGGAAGCGGCGATAGCTCCGACAACCCCGCCCGCCAAAGGCATGGCCAACGGACCCCCACTGGCATATCCCGACATCATCATCACGACCGCCGTCCCGCCACCGGCGATCGCAACCGCAAGGAGCGCCGCACGTCCAGGCGGTTGCTGAATCAACCAGGCAAGCAGCAACCACACTGCCAGCAGTGATGCCGCTAAGCTTGCGAAGATCATCCATGTTTGTTGGGGCGTCCATTGCCGCGTTCCGGGACCGGCATCATCGGATACATAAGTCGTCCCATAAAGAAGAATGGGGGTAGCTGCCGCTGCCACAAGAAATCTCAAGAGCCATGCAAGGCCTGAAACCCGAAATCCGATGCTCGAAGCACGATCTTCGGATTTGGAACTTGGGATTTCGGGTTGGAGGTGTGAAAGTCTGGCCTCAATCAAAGCGGCCAATATCTCGACCGCGATAACGGCTGGCAGAAGAATGAAAAGCAACCGATCCTGGTCTTCTTGAGGGGGCCAATTGGGCCGGAGACCGAGCCACCAGCAACCGACCGCGAATCCAAGACCGACGCTCACCACTCCACCGATTCTGGAGCGAATGGGTCGCGGCGCTCGCCAGGGCCAGCCAAAAACGAGCATCAACAAAACGGACACGAGCGCGGCAACCACGGCCGCGGGCCCTAATTGGCTTCCGACCTCCAGGCCTTGCCTGATCAATTCATCGAAGGACACGGCTTTCCTTACTTCTTCTGAACTCCCTCGAAGCTGATTTCGATGTGCACGTCCTCGCCGAGCGCATTGGCGAATTGAGCTTTACCGACCCCGAAGTCCGACCGCTTCAGAATCAGCTCCGTGGAATACCCCGTGCGCTGCACACCCTTAGGAAACTCGGCCTTCTTGCCGCCGACCAGCGCGAACGTCACCGGTTTTGCGACTCCATGCAAGGTGAGATTGCCGGTCACCTCGTAGCCGTCCTTAACGGCCTTGACACCGGTGCTTTCAAACGAGATGGCCGGAAACTGCTTGACGTTGAAGAAATCGGGGCTGCGCAAATGGTTGTCGCGCATGTTATTGTTCGTGTCGATGCTTTCGGTGTTGATTTTCATTTCGAAGGAGCATTTGCCGGCGTCATCGGGATCGATGGAAAAGGTGCCGGCGTAGTTATTGAATCGGCCGTGGATCCATGACAGGCCGATGTGCGAGATTTTGAAAGTGACCCCTGAGTGCGTTGGGTCAATGCTATAAGTTTCCGCGGCCCAAGCGGGGATCGCGTTCCCGGCCCATAAGAGAAAGGCGCCTACCAGAGAAAAAAGACGTCGGTTCATCTCGAACTCCTTTAGAAATGAAATTGTCCACGCCGACCCTCGGCTCGTCATGATAGACGAACATTGCCCCCATCTTATTGAATTTGGAGTTGGCGGATTGCTTGCGGGATTCAAGAAAACCCATTGAAAAACCTCCAGCCCCAACAAATCGATTGAAAATCGTGCCTTGGGTGTTCACAATTCTATGTTCTTCCCTACTTTTCTCTTCAAAGGCATGGACCCTTTCTGAAAGGCGCCCTTTGATCTGGCTGCTGCGGTACGGACTTTGGCTATTGGCGCGGATCATTCTTCCCCTGCGCTATCGCATTACCTGCGAGGGGGAAACGAATTGGCGCGATCTCCCGCGGCCCGTTCTCATCATGCCCAATCATCCGGGTTACATCGATCCCATGATCATACTGACCCTTCTATGGCCAAGCCTACGACTTCGACCGCTGCTTTGGGAGGGGATGTTCCTTAATCCCGTTCTTTATCCCTGCTTGGGAATGATCCGGGCGGTGCGAATACCGGACCTGAGCCAGGCCAGCGCCGAAGTCAGGATGCGAACCGAGCAAGCGATTGACGAGGTAATCGCGGGACTTCGCCGGGGAGAGAATTATCTGGCGTGGCCGGCGGGGCATGCCGAGCGCGACGGCCAAGAACACCTGGGCGGCGCGCGAGCGGCGGCCGACATCCTCCGAGCTGTTCCGGAAGCCACGGTCATTCTGGTCCGGACGCGCGGCGTTTGGGGCAGCAGCTTCAGCTATGCCTTTACTGGAGAATCGCCCCCCCTCGGCCGACGATTGCTTCAAGGCGCTCTTCTTCTCCTGGCGAATCTCATTCTGTTCATGCCTCGACGAAAGGTGCAAATTACCTTCGAGCGCGTTGGCCGAGATCGACTTCCGGAGTTGCGTCGCGAGACGCTCAATCCTTGGCTCGAGAAGTGGTACAACCCCGATGGCCCCGAAACGCCGACCTTTGTGCCCTATCATTTCTTATTTGGGCCTCGCACACGCGAATTTCCGCCCGCGGCATCGGGTGATGAGCAGGATTTAAGCCTCATCAAACCGGAGACCAGACAGGCGGTGGCCGACATGCTGGCCGAAAAGCTTGGCAGGCCATTGACCGAGGCAGAACGGGAGCCTTCCACTACGCTCGATCAGCTGGGGCTCGACAGTCTCGACGGCATGGAACTGACGTCGACGTTGGCAAAACGCTTCGGCTCGTCCAACGGTCAGGTGCCGGAGAACCTGGGTCAACTTTGGGCGATGGCGGAAGGCTTGACAAAGACTGAGCCGCCCAAGCCGCCTCCGCCGGCCTGGTTCCAACCTCTTTCCGCTGCCGGACTTGTCGAGCCGTTGGGCGACAGCATCATTCATGCGTTCGTCAATCGAACCTTGGCTCAACGTCGCGACGTCATCGTCGGCGATGATCGAGCCGGGTGTTTGACTTATGAGCGGCTGTTGGTGGGCACGCTGGTGCTGGCGAGCCGATTCGCTAAACTCCCCGCGACCAACGTGGGTTTGCTTCTGCCGGCGTCCGTGGCCGCCGACGTTTCGTTCATGGCTCTCTTGCTGGCCGGCAAGCTGCCGGTGCTTTTGAATTGGACGACGGGACCGGCTCACCTGGCTCACGCCGCCCAACTCATGAAGCTGACCCACGTCATCACTTCGCGAGCCTTCATCGACCGCACGGAAATCAAAGTGAACGGCGCCCAATATCTCTATCTGGAAGATCTGAGGAAAGAAGTGGGCAAGCTGGAACTGACTCTCACGCTACTGCAGGTCCGCTTTCTACCGGGACGAATCCGCCGTCTGGCGCCAACGATTGACCCGGGACAGCCAGCGATGGTTCTTTTTACCAGCGGCTCGGAGAGAGCGCCCAAGGCTGTTCCCCTGACGCACACCAATATTCTCAGCGAAATGCGGGCGGCCGTTACGTACGTCGGTTTAACGCATGGGGAAGTGATCTTGGGTTTCTTGCCGCCCTTTCACAGCTTCGGAATCGCCGCCTGCATACTGCTGCCGATTTTGGGCGGCATGCGCGTCGTGCATCATGCGGATCCCACCGATGCCGCCGGCTTGGCGCAAAAAATCAGGACTTATCGCGTTACGATGCTCGTCGGCACGCCGACGTTCATTAGCTATATTTTCGAGCGCTCTAAGCCTGGGGACCTTGATTCGTTGCGGCTCATAGTGGTGGGGGCGGAAAAATGTCCCGCGTCGCTTTACGATCGGGCCCGGAAAGTGGCGCCCAGGGCCGAGTTGCTGGAGGGGTACGGCGTGACCGAGTGCTCGGCGGTGGTGGCCGTGAATCGCCCTGGGGCCGCCCGGGCTGGGACGGTGGGTCAAGTGCTGCCGGGGGTCGAGGTCCGTGCCGTGGAGCTGGAAACCGAGCAGACGGCCCCGACCGGCAAAACCGGCATGCTGTGGGTGAGCGGCCCGACCGTCTTTCCAGGATATCTAGGCTATGAGGGTCCGTCGCCATTCCGCGAGTGGCAAGGCAAACGCTGGTATGTGACCGGCGACTTGGCCGAGATCGAGGCCGACGGCTATATTCGCCTGGCGGGACGCTTGAGCAGATTCCTCAAAGCCGGAGGAGAGATGATATCTCTTCCGGCTTTGGAGGAG
>WNFO01006532.1_pt1 | contig 10300 bp, 11 predicted proteins | sample 5400251 | NCBI WGS metagenome assembly WNFO01 (sample SAMN13153354, study PRJNA577476) | soil metagenome | isolation source: 100 cm saprolite under Madrone tree | place: USA:California | collected 2016-06-14
CTGACGCCCGCCCGCAGTCGAAAGAGTCGGCCGTGCCACCGGTTGCGAGCGATCAAGCTGCGCCGGCCTCGACGAGCTGAGTCGGCGCTGCAAATTCCGGATAGCGCGCGTCTCGCCAAAACAATCTTTCTCATCGCTCAAGTCCGCGAAAACGGGACGTTTTCGGCGTCACTTGAGACGCGTGCGCTATCCAATCCACCTCGCGCTGATCGAACGGTTGGTTGTCCTCAAGACCGGTGCCGATTACAAATGCCAGGTGGTTTTCCAAATAACAAGAGTACTAGCGCTTCTCGCAGTTTTTTTTCTCATCGCCACATCCACAACTGCATTTGGGCAGTTGCGCGCCCCTGACAGCGCGCGCGCCGCAAAATATTCTGAGAGCAAGCGCGGCATTTCCATGCTCGTCATGCAAAATGGCCGGACCATTTTCGAGCATTATGCCAATGGTGGATCGGCGCGCGGAAGATGGCCTATCTTCAGTGGGACAAAAAGTTTTTGGGGAATCGCCGCGCTCTCGGCGGTACACGAAGGATTGTTCAAGCTCGATGATCCCGTCTCCGACACAATCACTGAGTGGAAGGGGGACCCGCGCAAATCGCAGATCACCATCCGTCAGTTGCTCAATCAGACCGATGGCATTGAAGGCGCTTCTCGTCTTCAGCGTGCGTCGATCCGCGACCGAAATGCCATGGCGATTCGATTGCCGACCGTTGCGGAACCCGGCTCGATTTTCATCTATGGCCCGAGTCATCTCCAGATTTTTTCCGAACTGCTGCGCCAAAAATTAAAAGGACGTGATACCACCGCCTACCTCGAAGGACATGTCTCGAACCGCCTTGGACTCGGTCGTCTCAACTTCAAAAAAGACGCCGGCGGCAATCCGCTGCCCGCAACAGGATTTGAATTGACTGCTCGGGAATGGGCGCGCCTGGGCGAGTTGGTCCTCGGGCGCGGTAATTATCACGGGCGCCAAATTGTTCCGGCAACTTTGTTGCGCGAGGCGTTTGCCGGCTCGCAGGCAAACCCATCATACGGCCTCACATTTTGGCTAAATCAACAGGCGCCGAACGGACTGGAGGGCGACATGGAACGAATGCTCGACTTACCATGGCAGAATGCGCAATGGACGAATGTTTGCATCTGTAAGGACGCGCCGGCAGACATGGTGGTGGCACTTGGCTCGGGCTATCAGCGGCTTTTCATCATTCCATCGTTGAAGGCAATCATTGTGCGGCAAGGATCAAACGCAAAATTCTCAGACGCGCATTTCCTACGGCTGGTGCTTGGCCGCGGGGGTTGACTTGGCGGAGCATTTCTTGAACGATTCACAATCTTATGAACAAATTCGCGCTCGGTTGCGGCGTGGTCCTAGCCATTCTGCTTTTCATTGTCGTTATTGCGGCCCTCGCGCTAGGCGGCAGTTACAATCGCCTGGTTCGCTTGCAGCAAAGTGTCGATCAAAGTTGGGCGCAGGTTCAAAACGTCTATCAGCGGCGCGCAGATTTGATTCCGAATCTGGTGAACACAGTTTCGGGCGCGGCCAATTTCGAGAAATCAACCCTGGTCGAAGTGACGAATGCACGCGCCAGCGTCGGCCGCGTGCAACTCGATCCGAACAAGGCGCCAACCGAGGCCGCGCAGCTCCAGCAATTTCAAGCGGCACAGGGGCAATTGAGTAATGCGCTCTCTCGGTTGTTGGTGGTGGTTGAGCGTTATCCCGAGATAAAGGCGAACCAGAATTTTCTCGGCCTGCAGGCGCAGCTTGAAGGAACCGAGAACCGTATTTCCGTCGAGCGCGGAAATTTCAATACTGCGGTGCAGAATTACAACACGGCGGTGCGAAGTTTCCCGACAAATTTCATCGCGGGAATGTTCGGTTTTGCGCAGCGCCCATTTTTCACAGCGCAACAAGGCGCGGAGCGACCACCGGCTGTGAATTTTAATTTTGGCACGCCCGCCGCTGCGTCTCCTGCACCGACCGGTTCGCCGTAATTGTGATTGTCGATGTTACTGCGTTGGCGGGAGTGTCGCCCGCGAACTGTCACTCCGGCTGGGAGTGGCCGACACGGCTGCCGCTACAGTAACATGAAACAGATCGCGCTCTTTGTCGCGACGATTGCCGTCCTTGTCGCCTCAACCGCGTCCGCGGTTGAAGCGATCCCGCCCAAGCCTGATCGCTACTTCAACGATTACGCCGGCGTTGTTTCAAAGGAAGCCGCGCTGCGCTTTAACGAGCAGCTCGCGCAATTCGAGCGCGAAACGTCCAATCAAGTCGTGGTCGCGGTATTTCCGAAGATGCAAAGCGATTCGTCGGTCGACGATTACACACAGCGTGTTGCCCAATCTTGGGGCGTCGGCCAAAAAGATAAACGCAACGGCGCCGTGCTGTTCGTCTTCATTGAGGATCGCAAGGTGTTTATTCAGGTCGGCTACGGCCTCGAAGGTGCGCTGCCAGACATTACGGCATTCGACATCACCGAGTACCATATCAAGCCCCATTTTCGTAGTGGCGATTATGAAGGCGGGCTCGCCAGTGGTATCGATTTGATCTGCAAAGCGATCCGGGGCGAGTACAAAGGATCGGGAAAAACGGTTGCGGAGAAACGCGGTAAAACGGGCGCTCCTAGCTTCTTGCTCTTCATTGTCTTTGTCATTGTGTTGGTCCTGGTTTCAAAGATCATTCGCCGGTTCGGTGGTTACGGCTATTCATCGCGCGGAGGCGGTCCCATATTTTTCCCGATGGGTGGCGGCGGAGGCGGTTGGTCGTCCGGTGGCGGTGGATCCAGCGGATTCAGCGGCGGAGGCGGCAGTTTTGGTGGGGGCGGGGCAGGTTCGAGCTGGTAGCCAAATGCGAACGAAGGAATTTCTCAGTAGGCTCGAACACGACCGAATCGTTGGGGCGATTCGGGAAGCGGAATCGAAAACCTCCAGTCAAATCCGGGTTTATGTCCAGCGCGGCAAGTTGAGTGCAGATCCACTGATTGCTGCCCAGAAAAAATTTCATCGACTCGGCATGCACAAAACGCGCGAGCGCAATGCCGTGCTCATTTTCGTCGCGCCCCGGGCGCATAAGTTTGCCGTGGTAGGCGACCAAGCCGTTCATGAAAAATGCGGTCGGGAGTTCTGGCAACGACTTATCGATGCCATGCGCGCGCATTTCCAGAATGAAAAATTCAGCCGCGCACTCGTCGAAACGATTGAAGAAACCGGCAACACGCTCGCCGCGCATTTCCCGAAGAGGTCGACTGGAGGGAACGAGTCGGACGACATCATCGAGAACTGATTCTCGACAGCTGTAGGGGACGACGTTGTCGTCCCATGGGGAAGCCAACGGCTTCCCCTACAGGAATTGCCGCTTGCAAAATCACCGAGTTGGTCTTTATTTCTCGTTCCGCAGCGAGTTTTTGAAGTTACGCCGTTGGTCCCTGGGTCTCCGTCGCTGGACGTGAAGCCGCACTCGCCAGGGGAAACCCGGCAAGAAGGAATTCGGATTTAAGATTTCAGATTTCGATCTCCGTAGGCGCTACATGACGTGGTCAAGTGTTTACAAATCGCAAATCGACAATCGACAATCGAAAATTAGTCATGCCAATCCGTTACGGTCGTTTTGAGATGCCGAAAACTCTCGTCAAAGACGAGGACACTGCTACAGAAACTTACGCCAAGTTCGTGGCCGAGCCGTTTGAAGCCGGCTACGGTCACACCGTTGGAAATTCACTCCGCCGCGTTCTGCTTTCCTCTCTGGAGGGCGCGGCCATCACCGCGGTGCAAATCACGGGTGCCCAACATGAGTTCGCGACACTCCCAGGCGTCGTCGAGGATGTAACCGACATCGTCCTCAATTTGAAGAGGGTGAAATTCAAAGCCGACGATCATGAACCGCGCAAGCTTTCGTTGGTCGTGAACAAGGAAGGCGAAGTCACTGCCGGGGACATCCAAGTGGTACAAGGCTACGATGTACTCAATCCCAAGCAGGTGATCTGCACGCTCGACAAGAAACATAAATTTGATGCAGAGCTCGAAGTGCGTGTCGGACGCGGTTTCGCGACAGGCGAAGAAAACAAGCGCGCCGATCAACCGATTGGTTTGATCCCAATTGATTCAATTTTCTCGCCAGTAACGCGTGTGAAGTACGCGGTCGAAAATACACGTGTCGGTCAGCGGACCGATTATGACAAACTCATCCTCGAAATCTGGACCGACGGACGATTGACCCCAGAGGACGCACTGCTCCAAGCCTCCGCGATTTTGCGCCATCACCTTGATGTTTTCGTAAACTTCAATGAGGACGTGATCGAATTCGACGAACGGCCGGCCGGTGTCAGCGAAGAGAACATCAAGCTCAAGAAGCTGCTCAATATGAGCGTAAACGAAATCGAGTTGAGTGTTCGCGCCGCAAATTGCCTGAACAACGCGAATATCACGACGGTGGGTCAGCTAGCGCAAAAAACCGAGGCCGAGATGCTCAAGTATCGCAACTTCGGCAAGAAATCGCTCAACGAAATCAAAGACAAACTGCAACAGCTTGATTTGAGCCTGGGGATGAAATTCGACCCAGGTCTTGTGGACGTCCCGGCGAGCGCTGATGGTGCCAGCCCGAACGGCGCGGCTGCCGAACAGTAATCATCGTTGGATCGACAATCACATTCGCCGAATCCATGAGGCACCAAAAAAAAACGGTTAAGCTTGGCCGCACGGCTGAGCACCGCAAAGCGCTGCTGGCCAATCAGGTTTGCGCCTTGATCGAACACCAACGCATCAAGACGACACTCGCCAAGGCGAAGGCGGTTAGACCCCTCGCGGAGAAAATGGTGACGCTCGGAAAGAAAGGATCGATCCACGCGCGACGGAATGCCCTGGCAACATTGCGGCAAAAGATCGCCGTGAAGAAATTGTTCGACCAAATCGCGCCGAGATCGACCGATCGCAATGGGGGTTACACGCGCATCGTGAGGCTCGGCCAACGCAAGAGCGACTCCGCTCCCATGGCCTTTATCGAATGGGTCGATGCAGCACAAGTGGCCGAGGAGAAAGCCACGGAAGAGAAGGGCACCAAGGCAAAAAAAGAAAGCGCCGTTGAGGCGAAAGAGCCCGCCCCGGAACCGAAGGAATCCACGCCGATGCCTGCTGAGGAATCCAAGCCTAAACGGCGCGGATGGCTTGGCAGAAAATCGCGAGACTCGGGGAAATAATTTTCCGTAGAGTTAGGTAGGCCCGAGCGCTTTCCGTTCAAACTCGCAGTATTGATGACGCGGGGCTTTCTTGGCAAAGTTTCGCATGAGCATACGCTCCGTTTACGCCAGTGATGGATATCATGACGCCTGATCCCTATTTTTTTATCATCATTTTTGTCGGCGTCGCGCTCGTATTTCCATTGCTGCCGCTGGCATTGGCCTGGCTCTGGAGACGTTTTTTCCAGCCGCCAAAGCCGGGTGCGGAAAAAAATGCGATCTACGAGTGCGGGGTCGAGTCCCTCGGGGAAGCCCAAGTGCAGTTCAGATCACAGTATTATCTCTACTGCATCATTTTTCTGATCTTCGACGTCGAGGCAATTTTTCTGGTGCCGTTTGCGGTGGCGTTCACCGGTTTGCCGGTCGGAGCTTTCATTGCGATCTTGGTTTTCCTGCTATTGCTGATTGAAGGACTCGTTTGGGCATGGAGTAAAGGATGCTTAAATTGGGCGAAATGACTTTCGACGTTAAAAAGGTTAAAAGGGTATAGGTTAAAGGGTTAATCAGGACATGAGCGGGCAAATCGACGAAGGGCTTCGGAGCGAACTGCAACGACAGGGGATCTGGGTGACCTCGATGCAGGATCTTTACAATTGGGGTCGACGGAGCTCGATCTGGCCGCTGCAGTTTGGGCTGGCTTGTTGCGCGATCGAGATGATCGCCACCGCGGCATCACGCTACGACCTCGCGCGGTTCGGTGGCGAAATTTTCCGGCCATCGCCGCGTCAGGCCGATCTGATGATCGTGGCGGGGACAGTGACCAAGAAAATGGCGCCGCAAATTGTGCGGCTCTACAATCAGATGCCTGATCCGAAATACGTCATTTCCATGGGTGCCTGTGCAATTTCCGGTGGACCATTCAAACAAGGCTATAACGTGCTTAAAGGAATCGACCGTTATATCCCGGTCGATGTTTACATTCCCGGTTGCCCGCCACGCCCCGAAGCGTTGTTACACGCTTTCATGGAACTACAGCGGAAGATCGACGGGCAGAAGCTGACCGGCGACAACAGGGCCGAGCATCTCAATCCGGCTCAACCGAGCGAGTTTCCAGTGCCGGCGTTCGGCGCACACGATTTGGAGCCGCCAGCGAATCCGGATGTTTTTGAGCCGCCGAAGATCGAGCGCACCTGACGTGGAATCGCTGGAGCAAATCAAAGGCGGCGTCGAGGCCGCTGTTCCTGGGGCTAAGATCGACATCATCCCAAATCCCGGCCCGTCGCAGCAATCGTCATTGTTGATTGACAATGAACACGCGGCCGCGGTCGTAAAATTCCTGCGCGATGATCCGGCATTGCGACTGGATTTTTGCTCGAACGCGACCGGTGTGGATTGGCTTGATCGCACCGTGAAGAAGACCGTGAAAGTGAAAAGGGTCATCGACGGCGAGGAGAAGGAAGTCGATGAAGCGCACGAGGAATTGGTCCCCGGCTATCTCGAAGCGGTTTATCACCTTTACTCGATGACGCATAAACATGGTCCGGTCGTGATTCGGATGCGAACGGTCGATCGCGCAAAGGGCGCGCGTTTGCCGTCGCTTACACCCAGTTATCGGAGCGCTGAATTTCAGGAGCGGGAAATTTTTGATCTCTATGGTATTCGGTTCGACGGCCACCCGGATCTGCGGCGCATTTTGATGTGGGACGAGTTCCAGGATTATCCGATGCGCAAAGATTATCGCGAGCCCGATGATTACGAATACGAGCCGACGCCGCATGACGATGTGTTGGCGAAGGCGAGAGAGCATTACGCTCCGCGGCCGTATTTGGATGGCGCGGAAAATATCACTGCGCAACCGCAATGAGCGCGACGATCCAAACCTTCGAGCCAGCCGAGCGACCACCAACGACAATGGGCGCACGGCTCGAGGGCGAGTTGATGGAAGTGTCGATGGGGCCGCAACATCCCTCGACCCATGGGGTGTTTCGCATGAACGTCGCACTCGAAGGCGAGATCGTCCGTAGGCTGAAGCCCGTTTTCGGGTACCTGCATCGTAATCACGAAAAAATCGGGGAGAACACCAGCTACCTCGGCTCGATGCCTTACACTGACCGGCTCGATTACTTTTGCTCAATGACAAACAACTGGGCCTACGCCCTCAGTGTCGAAAAGCTCGCCGGCATTGCGGTTCCCGCGCGCGCCGAATATCTGCGCGTGATTCTGGCCGAACTAACCCGACTTCAAAATCACGCCTCGCTACTCGGATTTCTGCTCAGCGATATGGGCGCGTGGGGCACCCCCCTCATGTACGCATTTCGCGAGCGTGAGAAGATTCTCGATCTGTTCGAGTCGCTTTCAGGTTCGCGCATGATGTGCGACTACATGCGTTTCGGCGGATGCCGAGTCGATGCGGGACCGGATTGGATGGAGCGAGCAAAGAAGCTTGTCGATGCTTTCCCGCGATTTCTGGATGAATTCGAGGCGCTGATTCTTTCGAATGAGGTTGTCATCGCCCGCACGCAAGAGGTCGGCAAGCTGTCCGCCGATTTGGCGATCAACGCCGGCATCACTGGCCCAATGCTCCGCGCGTGTGGGGTCAACTACGACGTGCGAAAAGTGGATGGCTATGGATTCTACCCGCGCTTCAAATTCCGGGTGCCGCTTGGCGAGCACGGTGATACCTACGATCGGTTAATGATGCGTGCGCTCGAAATGCGAGAGAGCGTCGGAATCCTGAAGCAGGCTTTCGAACAAGTCCCGGTGGGTCCCGTCATGAATCCGAAGGTGAAGATTCGTGCCTTTCGCCCGCCCGCGGGCGAAGCGTACGGACGCATCGAAGCGCCCAAAGGCGAACTCGGTTTCTATCTAATCAGCAACGGCGGAACGAATCCGTACCGTTACCGAGTGCGGCCGACGAGTTTCATCAACCTGACAGTTCTGGAAGATCTTTGCCTTGGGCATACAGTCGCCGACGTGATGGTAATCCTGGGCAGCGTGGATATCGTGATGGGAGAAGTCGATCGATGATTGGCGCAGGCATACTGAGTGGCATGGCGGTTACCTTGCGAAACTTCGTCGGAAGTTATTTCGAGAAGGAGCGTCTAATTACGGTCCAGTATCCGGAGGAACGCAGTCCGCTACCCGAGAACTACCGCAACTTTCCATTCCTTATTTACGACACCGATGATCCGGAGGCCGGATTGCGATGCGTTGCCTGCAAGATCTGCGAGAAGGAATGCCCGCCGCAATGCATTTATATTATTAAGAGCGAAGACAAGAAGCCCGATTACATGGGCAAGCCGCAGTTTTATCCGGCCGTCTTCGACATTGATATTTCCGTCTGCATGAGCTGCCAGATCTGCGTCGAGGTTTGCCCGTTCGAAGCGATCAAAATGGACAAGGTTTACGAACTAAGCAGCCGCGAACGGTTCGACGCGTTGCTCACTCGCAAGAAGGAGCTGTCGAAGTCGAACACGTACTATCACAGCATTTGCCCGACCGAGGCCGCAGAGGTTGATACCAAACTGGCCGAAGCTGCCGCCAAAAAGAAACCAGCACCAGCCGCGTCTACCGCTGGAGCAGCACCGGCCACATCCCAAGGGTCGGCCACCTCAGTGTAGGAGCTCATCATTTTCCGCACAATTCGAAACCAAAGACCGGAAATCTGAAATCTCGTTGCCAGGGTGGCGAAATTGGCACACGCGCCAGACTTAGGATTGCGAAATCGTCGATTTCAAAACATCGCTCTTCGTTTCAAAAAGCAACTATTTACGAGAGAAAATGGGCCTACTCCGCAAAATTGACCCAATCGCGATAGACGAGTAGAAGCCCCATCATTCTAGCACAAATCCTAGCACAGGGACGCGCCAGACTTCGCGTCATCTGGTCCTGTACTTACGCCATGAGACCATTGTGAGTCGTGCCGGTCGCGCAGCGCCCGGCGTTTCGCGATATGTGAAAAGTGGAGCCCTGATCGCAGCGAGACGCCCTTGGCGATAACCTCACCTCATCTAAAAGGAGCCGCTCGTTGCCACACCCGAAGCGATCGCATCGGTCATCTCCTCACTTCCCGATCAGCGCGAGGGAGACGTTTTGCGATTCTCCACGACAATTCGCAAGTTTTTTGGAAGCGACGCTTTGAGTTTGAGTGCCGCGACGTGAGAACTCAGTCATTCCGTGGCGGAGCATGATTGTATTTCATCAAACCGTTCGTCCATTTTAGCTGCGTGATTGACAGCGAGTCGAATTCGCGATTGAGAGTTAAGTCGTGACTCGGATTCTTCTTGCGGATGATCAGCGCGATGTTCTCGAAGCGCTGCGCATATTACTCAAAAGTGAAGGTTATCAGACGGAAGCAGTCACATCGCTGGCCGCGGTGTTTCATGAACTGGAAAAGAGAGATTACGCGCTTTTGATAATGGATCTCAATTACACGCGCGACACAACGTCGGGACAAGAAGGCTTGGCAGCGATTCCAAAAATTCAGGAGATCGACAACACGTTGCCGATCGTGGTCATGACAGCGTGGGCGACGATCGATCTGGCAGTGGAAGCGATGAAACGGGGCGCGCGGGATTTTGTAACGAAACCGTGGGACAACGAGCGCCTGCTGACGATTGTGCGCACGCAAATTGAGCTGGCAAGGGCTTTGCGCCGCAGCCGCAAGCTCGAAGCCGAAAATCAGTTGCTACGTGGCAGCATACCAAACCTGATCGCGGAGTCGTCCGCGATGCGGCCGGTGATGGAAATGATTTCACGCGTCGGACCGTCCGAAGCGAACGTGCTCATCACCGGAGAAAACGGAACAGGCAAAGGCTTGATCGCGCAGGCGCTTCACGCGCTCTCCCCGCGCGCATCGCGAACGATGATCAGCGTGAACATGGGTGGCTTGTCCGAAACGCTTTTTGAGAGTGAATTGTTTGGACATGTAAAAGGCGCGTTCACTGACGCGAAGACAGATCGCGCGGGGAGATTCGAACTTGCGGATGAGAGCTCGCTTTTTATGGACGAGATCGCAAACATCCCGCTCACTCAACAGGCAAAACTCTTGCGCGTAATCGAGACGGGTGATTTTGAGCGGGTCGGCTCATCTAAAACGCTGCATGCGAATGTACGTATCATTTCTGCTA
>WNFO01006533.1_pt1 | contig 10300 bp, 9 predicted proteins | sample 5400251 | NCBI WGS metagenome assembly WNFO01 (sample SAMN13153354, study PRJNA577476) | soil metagenome | isolation source: 100 cm saprolite under Madrone tree | place: USA:California | collected 2016-06-14
CTCGAGCTCGCTGTCGGACCCACTGCTCACAATGACCACGATGCTTCGTCCGCGTCCGATCAGGGGTGCGAGCTGCAGCGCTGCTGCAATCGCATGGCTCGACTCGAGCGAGGCGAAGATACCTTCAGCCCGTGCGAGGGCTTCTCGAGCGCTCAACGCCTCACCATCCCCGATCACCAGCGCCTCGACGCGGCGCTGCGCATGCAATGCCGCGAGCTCGGGCGCGGCCGCGGGATAACGCAGGCCGTGGGCAACTGAGGCCGTTGGGAGAATCTGACCATCATCGTCCTGGAGCAAGACGGTCCGTGCGCCGTGCAGGACACCCCTGCGGCCCCTGTCGAGTTTCGCTGCATGCTCACCGGGTGCGGATCCGCGTCCGCCGGCTTCGACGGCGATCAAGCGAACAGCAGGCTCCTCAATGAACCGCGAGAACAGGCCCAGCGCGGACGCCCCGCCCCCGGCGGCGGCGACTGCCGCGGCCAGAGGCACGGTGCTCGCGCTTGCCAATTGAGCCCCGACCTCGTCACCGATGATCGTCTGAAACTCCCGGACCATCTGCGGATAGGGGTGCGGTCCGATCGCGCCTCCGGCAATGTAAAGAGACTCATCGTGATGCATCATCCAGTGGCGTACGGCCGCGCTCATTGAGGCGTGAAGCGAGGAACCATCAACCCGCACGACGTTGGCACCGAACAAACGCATGCGAGCGATGAGGCCAGGATGGGCCGCCTGATCTGGCGCTGACATGAAGATGAGTGCCTGCAGTCCCAGGCGCGCCGAAATCGCCGCCGTCGCCACACCGTTTCGCCCAGACCCCGATTCGGCGACCACCGCTGGAATCTGCAGTCTTCGGGCGAGCAGGCATTGTCCGAGAGCCGAATTGATACTGCTGCCGCCCGTCATCGCGAGGTCTTCGCGCTTCAGGTAGATCTCGGCGTCATTGCGACCCGATAACCCAGCCGCATGATAAAGCGGCGTCGGTCGTCCAATGAACGACGCGCGCAGCTCCTCGCACGTTCTGCAAAATGCACGATCGCCGCGCGCCTCAGCGTATGCCTGCGCAATCCGCGCCAACACCGGGACCAGCGCAGGTGCAACATACTGCCCACCGAACTCACCGAAGCGCGCCGTCAACGCTTGCCCCCTTTGCCAGGTCCCGTGCGAACCGCGTCGCCGCGCAGAAGAGGCGCCATCTCTCCTGCGCACGGGCCGCCCGCTCAGGGCGCGGTGGCGTCTCGTTCGGCGCATATGCCCAGCGCGGCGTAAATCCCAGCTGACGCGCAGCCAGATGCAAGGCGCCGAAGGCGGTTGCTGCCGTCCCGCTTGCACTCAGGCGCACCGATCGACCCGTCACGTCTGCGATCAGTTGTGGCCAGAGGCTGCTGTTCGCGCCACCGCCTATCAGCCGAACCGCGACTGCTCCAACACCGAGCGCGTCCATATTTGCGCGCAAGGCAAACGCAACACCCTCGAGAACAGCATAGAAGAGACTGGCGGCGCCTGCGCTGCGATCAATCCCCAGAAACGCGCCGCGAACCTGCGGATCGACGAATGGACAGCGCTCCCCCTTGAGATACGGCAGAAACAGGGTGTCGGGGGGATGCTGGTCGACTGCAGCAAGCTGTGATTCAAGAGCAGCAAAGGACACGCGCGACACGTCGCTCCACCAGGCCGCGCTGTCGCCACCCGACAGCATCGCGCCGATCCTGATCGCGAGACCCGGGTTAGGGTGAGCGAGCGTATAGAGGTCGTGTGGCAACGCGAGCTGCTCGAGCGTCTGGGCCACTGCGGTCCAGGCAGTCGTGCCCAGATAGATATAGGCGTTGCCCGACTCGATTGCACCGGCACCCAGCGTCGAAGCGCCCGCATCTCCACATCCATTGATTACTGGAGTTCCCTGCGCAATGCCAAGGCCACGTGCGGCCTCGGCCGTTACGCTCCCGACGAGTGCGTCTGCATCGAGGATCTCGGGCAATCGATTCTCGTCGAGGCCAAGCCTTCCAGTCAGCACCGGGCTCCAGCACCGGCCCGCGAGGTCCATGAGACCGACAGTGCTTGCGGTCGTCGGGTCGGTGCCATGCCGGCCGGTGAGGCGGTACGCCAGGTAGTCCTTGGCGCCGACGTGAAAGACATGAGTCTTCGAAAAATGCGCCGGCTCCGACTGTCGCAACCAGAGGATCTTGAACACCGACATGAACTCGTTCGGATGATTGCCGATCAAGCTCGCTGCGCCGGTGTCTGCGAGCGCGGGCGCGACTTCTCGAAACTGAGCGAACGCGCGGCTGTCGCTGTAAAGGATTGCGGGACGCAGAATCCTGCCAAAACGATCGAGCGGGATGACGCTCTGCATCGTTCCCGCAAGCGAAATGGCTGCGATGCTGCCGAGATCGCCGAGCGCACGCACCGCGGTCACCGCACTCCGCCACCAATCTTCCGGATCCTGTTCGTGCCAGCCGGTCCCGACGATCGAACTGGGATACGGCGCCTCGTGCTCACCCAGTACACGACCGCCATCGTCGAACAGGACCGCCTTCGTTGCAGATGTGCCGATGTCAATGACGAGCACACGTTGCCGAGCGCCCAGGGTGTCGGAAGGTGTGTTCATTCTCGTACTGATGCCTGAGCGCCCGTGAGCTTCGCGATCGCCGGGCTTGCCTGCTCCGGCCCCATGGTGAGATAGCCGCCCTCCACCCGAAGCTCACCACCCGTCGAGAAGCTGGCGTGGTCCGAGCAGAGGAACAGCACGCCGTCGGCGACCTCTTCTGCGCGCCCGAGGCGACCAAGCAGATGAAACTTGGAGGCGACCTGGTCGGCTTTTGCCCAGTCGTTGCCCGAAAGACCCCCGATCGGGTCACTGACCGTCCAGCCGGCGACGACGGCATTCACGCGGATCCCGTCGGTTGCATAGTCCATTGCCTGCAGTCGAGTCAGATGCAGGATCGCCGCCTTGGAGACCGGGTAGGTCCAGCGGCCGGTCTGCGCGGCATAGGCGCTGATGCTGGACACGTTGACGACAGCACCCCGCCCGGCGGCCAGATGCGGCCGCGCCTTCTCGGTCAACACTGCGCCGCTCACCAGATTGACGTTGAGCGTTTCGAGCCAGTCTGCGCGCGAGGAATACCGCCCCTGGTCCAGGTACGAACACGCGTTGTTGACGACAAAGTCGAGCCGCCCGAACCGATCCACGGTGTTTGCGATCAGCCGATCGAGGTCTGCATCCATCGTGATATCCGTCCCCTGGAAGAACACTGTCTCCCCTAGCGATGCGGCAAGCGCACCGCCCTTTTCGACCGATCGCGCAGCCACAGCGACTCGTACACCGGCCTCGTGCAACGCGATGACGATCGCCTTGCCGATGCTCGCTGCACCTCCCGTGACAATCGCCACCTTCCCGCTCAGCCCTCGCATGACCGACCCGCGCGCATTGTGCCCCCTATGCGATCTGTTTCGCTGCCAGATATCCCGAAATGCCGCCCAGTCCCGGCCCCGGGTGAGTGGAGGCCCCAATGTGGAACAACCGCTTGATGCTCGTGCGATGGTTGGTGGTCGCCAGCGACGGCCGCCACAGGAGGAATTGATCGACCGAGCAGTCGCCGGAGTAGGGATCGCCACCGACGAGGTTGACGTTCAGTGCCTCGAGATCTGCGGGGCTCAATACCGCACGGCCGGCAATGCTGCGGGTAAGGTTCGGAATCAGTGCGCTGAGCCGTGTGATGATGCGGTCGGCGTAGCGTTCACGGAGCTCCGCGGTCCATCGTCCTTCGGGCGGGGCTTCGAGCTCTCCCGCGGCGTCGCCGCGTACCCTCGATGGAAGCTCCTGGAGCTGAATCCACAGGATCGACTTGCCAGCGGGCGCGCGAGTCGAATCAAGCGCTGTGGGTTGGGCCACGACGATTGTTGCCTCGGTGGGTAGAAGGCCACGCTCCGCTTCGTTCACGGCCCGCGATACGCCATCGAGCCCGGGCGTCACGTGGAGCATCGCAACCTCGCCCACCCTCGGGTCGCTCCACATGGGGGGCTCGTCGAGGGCCAAGTGCACCTGCATTTCGCCCCGACCGAAGCGATACCTGGCGGACGCAGCACTGACCGCCGCATCATCGAACTTCTCATTCCGTAGAAGCCGCCCATACAACTGGTGTGGGGTCACATTGCATACGACCGCCGTGCCGGCGTAGAACTCGCGGCCATCCTGAAGTCCGACGCCGAACGCTACGCCGCCGGCGACCAACACTCGGTCGACCTCAGCCGAATGGTGGACTTGCCCTCCCTGCGACTCGATCAGCCTGACGAATGCGTTGACCAGTACCGCGCTGCCGCCACGCACCATCGGGCTACCGGCAGCCTCGAGCGTGAAAAGGATGACCCGTGCCATGAGCGCAGACGAGGCGGATTCCGGTCCCAGGCCGACATGCAGAACCCATGGTGCAATCAGCGCGCGTGTGACCTCAGAGCGAAACGTGGTCGCAAGCCAGGCACGGCACGTCATCAGTCCTTCACGTGCATACTCCGCGAGCCCGACAAAACCATGGCGCCACCAATACCGGAGCAGCGTTCGGACCATCGCGGCGGTTCGGACCTCCGCGCCCAAGAGCGCGAATGTGAGCTCCGCGCTGCGTTCAACGTCAGCGAGTGCTCGCGCATACGAGTTGCCGTCGCCGCGTGCAAACCTCTCGAGTTCTTCCGCATTGCGGGCTCGATCGCGGCTCAACACCGCGGCCCGCCCATCCGGCATCACGACAGCTGTCGGCCACGCGGCGTTCACGAATTCGGCCCCGTGAGCTGCGAGTCGATTCGAGAGTGCAGCGTAGTGCGGCGCAGACACGAAGAGCGGATAAAGCGTGGACAGCGTGTCGTGCCTGAAACCCGGCTGAGTCAGTTCCTCGGTGCGGATGCAACCCCCCAGCACCGGGCTGCGCTCGAGCACGCAGACTCTCTGGCCTCGCTCGGCCAGCAGCGCGGCGCATACCAGGGAATTGATTCCGCTGCCGACAATAATGGTGTCAAACGTAGACATCGTGCACCGCGCATTCGAGGCGTTACCTGGGGTTCGTGGAAGCTGCGGCACGCCTGAGCATTGTTCGCAACCCGACCGCCCTCGGCTAGACGATCCCTGCAACCCCTGTCCAGCGGCTGCAGAGCCCGTGATAGGGCGTTGCGCCGCGTCAGGAGAGATTCTTACACTCCCGGGTAGGTGTCCGCAGTCGCGGGATATCTCCACCACTTCCTTGGCGCTAGCGTTGGCCCTCAACCAAGCGCGCGTTTTGCCTCGCGAGCGCGGAGCGACTATGGCGCGATCGATCGGCATCGTGGGCGCAGGAATTGCCGGCCTGGTGACCGCGAAGGTGATGAAGCAATTCGGCTTCTCCGTCACGGTGTTCGAAAAAGAGTGCGACGTCGGCGGCGTCTGGTCCGCGGCTCGCCGCTATCCCGGTCTCACCACGCAGAATCCGCGGGACACCTACGAGCTGTCAGATTTTCCGATGCCCTCGGATTGTCCGGAGTGGCCAAGCGGAGAGCAGGTACAGGCCTATCTGGCGAGTTATGTGCGCGCATTTTCCCTCACCAAGAGCGTGCTGCTGAATACCGAGGTGACGGGTGCAAGCCACGACAGTGCGACAAACCAGTGGATCGTGACCTCGACGCAGAGCGCTGCAACCCTCCCTTCCCGGACGCTGCTACATCGCTTCGATTTCCTCATTGTGTGTAACGGCATCTTCAGTGTCCCCGCCGTTCCGGAGTTTGCCGGCGTCGAGGAGTTTCGGGCGGCTGGGGGTCGTGTCTGCCACACGAGCGAGTTCGTTTCGCTAGCGGATGCCCGCGGCAAGAATATTCTGGTGATTGGCTATGGCAAATCCTCGTGCGATGTCGCGAACGCGACCGTATCCGTGAGCACCCGCACGACTGTCATTGTGCGCGGGCTGATCTGGAAGATCCCGAAGAAGCTACTGAACGTTCTCAACTTCAAGTATTTGTTTCTGACGCGACTTGGCGAGGGCCTGTTTCGCTATATCCGGGTTCGTGGTTTTGAAAAGTTTCTGCACGGACCCGGGCTGCCGCTCAGGAACTGCATGCTGAGGTCCGTGGAACGAATCGTCGCGCGGCAGCTCGGGCTCGAGGCCCTGGGTCTGCATCCACGCAAGCCGCTAGAAACGATCGCCCGAAGCACGGTCAGCCTCGTGACGGACGGATTCTATGAGAACGTGCGGCACGGCCGCCTGATCGTCAAGATTCAAGCGTCGATCAACAAGCTCGCCCCCGGTCAAGCTCACCTGACAACCGGCGAAGTGCTGCCGGCAGATCTCGTCGTCTGCGGCACGGGCTGGCAACAGCTCGTACCATTCTTCGACCGCGAAACTCGCGCAAGGATTACCGATGCTCGAGGCAACTTCAGACTCTACCGGACGATGATGCCCGTCGACGTGCCGAATCTCGCGTTCAATGGTTACAACTCGTCCTTCTTCAGTCAGCTGAATGCCGAGATCGGCGCGCTGTGGCTCGCGGACTACCTCATGGGCGGCGTGCGCCTGCCGAGCCGCGTCGAAATGAACAGCTACATCGACGAGCGACTGCGATGGATGGAGGCGCGCACGGATGGCAGACATTCGAAAGGCACCAATATCATCCCTTTCTCGGTACATCACATGGATGAGCTGCTCGAGGACATCGGCATGCGTCTCGGGGTGTTCACGCGCCTGCGCCAGTGGTTTTTCCCAATCGTGGGGGCGGATTATCGGCCTCTGACAAAAAGGCTGCTCGCGCGGCACCGCCTTGCTGGTATCAGTGGTGCGGTCGAGCGCAGTTGAGCAGGTGCCGCGACAAGCTCTTTACATGACACGCCACCACGGGACGGCGACAATCTTCTCGTCTAACCAGTAACTCTCATCTCCGCCGTGCACGACGACTCCTCCGCGAGCGTGGCGCGGATGCTCCGAGAGGAAAGCGCGTATCCCCTGTATGTCCTTCATCGACGGCTGCGAGCCGGCTTTGACCTCGACGCCAACGAGCTGTCGCTGCCGCTCAAGCACAAAATCGACTTCGTAACCCGAGGCCGTTCGCCAGTAAGTGACTGCCGCACGCGGTGCGTGCGTGTCTCGCCATGCGAGCAGGTCACAGAGTACGAGGTTCTCGAAATGCGCGCCACTAGCCTCGCCGTCCGCTCCTCCAAGTCCGAGGTGCAGGGCGAGTCCGGGATCATTCCAGTACAGTTTGGGTGTTTTGATAAGGCGCTTGGTCCGATTCACCGCGTAAGATGGCAGACGGACAATCTGGTAGGACGTTTCGAGTAGATTCAGGTATCGATGCACCGTCATCGCAGGAAGCTTTACGTCGCGACCGAGCTCGCTTTGGTTGAGTAGGTTGCCGATACGTAACGCCGCCGCTTGCATCAACCGCTGGAAATCGGCGAGGTCGGCTACGGCAGCGAGTTCTCGCAAGTCGCGCTCAAGATACGTCGCCATGTATCCGTCGAACCATAGGGCGCGGTCAGCCGGAGAAAGCCTGCCGACGGCAACTTCGGGGAATCCACCGCGTGCGCCGTATTCTCGCCATGACGCTTGCGGTGCTTTGTCGGTCCGAGCGACCTCGAGCCAGCGGGGCACTTCGTTCTCGAAAAAGCGATCCCAGGCGCCGGTACTCCCGATACCTAATTGTTCGCGCCGGGTCATAGGCCACAGCCTGAGGTAATACGCACGTCCGGCAAGCGAATCGCCGACGCTCTTCATCATTAGGAGATTGGCTGATCCCGTCAGCACGAACTGCCCGCGCACCGGTGGTCTCTGGCGATCGACGACCGATTTGATGGCAAGGATGAGTCCCGGCTCCCGTTGGACCTCGTCGATGGTCATGCGAGGTTCGGTGCGGGCGAACGCGACCGGGTTCTCGCGCGCGCGTCTGAGGACCGAAGGGTCGTCCAGTGTGAGATAGGGCCGGCCTACAAGTGCGGGATGGTGCTCGACGAAGGTGCTTTTGCCGGCCTGTCGCGGTCCAGTCACGACGACCACACGCATCGCCCGTAGTGCCTGGGCGAGTAGGGGAGCGGTCGCTCTGGGGAGAATGGTCATTAGAACATTTTAACTGACTGTGATAGATAATCCACCATCATCTGTTAAACTGTCACTGAGGCTCGGGGTGCACGAACCCGGCGGGGTCAGTGAAGCCGATGATGCTGTCGAGCTCGCCTGTTTCGTTGCGCCCATTTTGGGCACATGCTAAGGTACCGTCATGCGAATCATTGCGCGTCGCACGTTGCGCGAGTTCGCCAGCTCACGCGCGACGCACAAGGACGTGAAAGCGCTCAAAGCCGCGCCAGACGCATGGTTCGAGGAAGTTCGCCGCGCCCGTTGGGCTAGCATGGCGGACGTCAAGCGGCATTATCGTACGGCGAGCGTGGTGACGGCCGAGCGCATCGTCTTCAATATCAAGGGCAACGACTATCGTCTGGTCGTCGCGGTGGACTTCGAGAAACGCATTGTCTGGATCAAGTGGATCGGCACGCATAGCGAGTACGACCAAATCGACGTGACGAAGGTGCAGTATGGCGACAAGTAGTGTCAGGCCAATTCGGACCAAAGCGGACTACGAAGCAGCCCTTGCCGAGGTCGAGCGGCTGTGGGGCGCGAAGGCCGGTACCATGAGGGGCGATCGGTTGGACGTGCTTGCTACGCTCATTGATGCGTACGAAACCGAGCACTATCCAATGGACCCTCCCGACCCTATCGAGGCGATCAAGTTCCGAATGGAGCAGATGGGTCTCACCAGAAAGGATCTGGAGCCGCTAATCGGCACTCGTACGCGCGTAGCTGAGGTTCTAAACGGGAAACGTCGGCTGTCTATCGCTATGGTGCGTCGTCTGCACGCGAAGCTCGGCATTCCGGCTGAGACTCTTATTCGCCCGACGCGTGCTGAACGCGCTGCGTGAGAGCCGGCGAACCGGCCGCAGGGATGCGGCGGGCAGCCCGGAAATCTCCGCAGGTCATTGGGCCGTGTGGGTGGACGAGAACTTCCGCTTCACGTTCAGGTTCGAGCGCCCTAATGGGGCGCGATGCGCCGTTTCGCGGCGGCGGCTTGAACCGGGCGGAGCGGGAGGCCGTGCTCGACGCCCTGCTCTCGGTATGCGAATGGGTTCGCGTGTACTTTTCGTGGCGCCCGAACGTGCCCGATGAAGGCGACAACCATTTGGTTGAGCTCGCAGTCGTGGCGCAGGCCAAATATCTGGTGTCGCACAACACTCGGCATCTGAAGCGAATGGAGCTGCGCTTCCCGCAGCTCACGATTGTGACGCCCGCGTAATTGTTGGAGAAATCATCATGAGTGCCGTCATCGTTCGATTGCCGCAAGAAGAGCGCGAGCGGCCCAAAGCCCTTGCACAGGCTCGAGGCACTAGCGTCAACAAGCTGATGGAAGAAATGATGACTATTCTCATCGCTAATTTCGATGCGGGGACGCGATTCCGCCTGCGCGCAGCGCGCGGAGACCTCGCTCACGCCTCTGCATTGCTCGATCGTGTTGGCAAGAAACGGCGCGCAGGGCGCTCAAAAACGAGCGCGCGGCGCTGAATCGCCGCCAGGTCGGTCGCAGCAGGGGCGTTCCACTCCCAAGCCATGGCGAAATGCTCGAAGTGGCTGCCCGGTCACGATCAGGCCGCAGCAGCGCGCGCCGCAATTCCAGAACCGTCTATGCTCAAAGCCGATATCGACGCACTCGAGAGCTGGGTCGCCGCTATCCGCGGGCGGCGCACCTCGGGATGAACAACGTCAACATAAACGGAGCGGTCGAGAACATCGGAGCCGGGTCAAGCCAGCCCATCGAAACTCCCCGCTGCATGGCCAGCCCTAACCGGGATCCAGTTCCCTGGTCCACAGATCTCCATCTCCCTTGCTGCCGGGGCTCCATCTTTATTGGACACTTATTGGACACCACCGTCAGGTACTCTTCTAAGCTGCTGATTTTATTGGCGTCCCCAAGGGGATTCGAACCCCTGTTACCGCCGTGAAAGAGTACACGCGGATTTGAGCGCGCCCCGACCGTGAGCGCGGGGCCGCCGTGCGGCTCACCGCGGTGCTGCTGCGCGAGGATGACGCCGCGCTCGAGCGGCGCGTGTGTGCGAACGAGCGCGCCGTGAAGACTTATGTGACGGAGTGGCTTCAATGGCTTCCGGTCGAGTCCGCCTAATTGCGGAAATTCCCCCGGCTGCTCGATACGGCCGGGGCCGGCTCTCAGTGGTGCCCGGCCGATTCCAACCGAGTAGTACGGGCGGCCTTTAGAGCAGCTAAACGTCTTCCCTCTTGGCGATCGCAGCCCC
>WNFO01007454.1_pt1 | contig 10300 bp, 9 predicted proteins | sample 5400251 | NCBI WGS metagenome assembly WNFO01 (sample SAMN13153354, study PRJNA577476) | soil metagenome | isolation source: 100 cm saprolite under Madrone tree | place: USA:California | collected 2016-06-14
GATGGGGCGGCATCGCGGAGTGCGTCGCGGCAAACTAGCGGTGATCGGCGCGTCGCGTGGCGGAGAACTAGTGCTGTTACTGGGCGCAACGTTTCCACAGGTAACGGCAGTGATCGCGTACGTGCCGAGCGGCATCGTGTGGCCGGGAATCGGAAGCGCAGATGCGATCACGCGATCGGCATGGACAATTCGCGGCGAGCAGGTTCCATGCATCGCAACGACCACGCGCGGTCTCGAAGTGTGGGAAAAATCGCCGGTTGCGCTGACGCCGTGGTTTCTCGAATGCCTCAAGAATCGCGAGAGTGCGACGCGCGCGGAAATCGCGGTAGAAAATATCGGCGGGCCGGTGCTGATGTTTTCCGGCACCGACGATCAGATGTGGCCGTCGCTGAATCTCGCCGACCTTGCGATGCAACGGTTCATCGCGCACGACTTTCCGCATTCGCACGAGCACGTCAGCTACGCCGGCGCGGGTCATTTCATCCGGTTTCCGTATTCGCCGGTGATAAGCGAAATTTTTCATCCGATCGTGAAAACGCCGATGGCGCTGGGCGGAACGCCGGAAGCGAATCAGGTCGCGAATGTCGATTCGTGGCGGCGCTGTCTGAACTTTCTGGGCAAGCATTTCGGCTGACATTGCACTAACATCGCAACCTCGATGCCCGAGCCGACCGGCCCTCATTCTCCAGCACTCGGATTTCTGCTCGCGCTTGCGATCGGCTTCCTGGTGGGCCGCTCACGAGAGCCTGAGGCTGGGGGTCCGCCAAGGCCCGGGACCCGCGACTTCCTGATAATCGCGCTGCTCGGCGCGGTCGCGGGTCATCTTGGCAACTACGTACTGGCGGTGGCGCTGTTCGCGGGCGTGATCGCTACACTCCTTACAATGCGGATGCAGCATGCGGAGCGGAGCGGAGTCACTACCGAGCTTGCCGCGATCGCGACCTTCGCGCTGGCGGCGCTATGCCTCACTTCCGATCGCCAATTCGGCGCCGGGCTTGGAATCGTGCTCGCGTTGATACTTGCGGAGCGCGATCAGTTGCGCCATTTCGTGCTCGAGGGAATTTCCGATCAGGAATATATCGACACGCTCAGTTTCCTCGGCCTGATTTTTATCATCTACCCACTGCTTCCAACCGGCAGCTACGGACCGTTCGGCTTTTTCGAGCCGCGCAAGATCTGGCTATTCGTAATCCTGGTCTCGGGGGTATCCTACCTCGGCTACTTTCTGACCAAGTACACAGGTGACGAGCGCGGCGCGCTGCTGACCGCCGTGGTCGGAGCACTAGCCTCCACAACCGCATACACAATAGGTATTTCGCGAGCGGTTGCGGACGCGCCCGAAACCGCGATACCGGCTGCTCGCAACGCGCTAATAGCTAATTCGATACTATTCCCCCGGATGTTGCTAATAGTCGGATTAGTCAGTCCAACGCTTGCGATAGCCGCGATCCCGGCATTCGCCGCGATGATGCTCGCCGGCTCCGCCGCGGCATTCATTCTTGGAATTGCTTCTCATAAAGACGGAGCGACAGTCGCAACCTCTACGTTCCGCAACCCATTCTCGCTCGCCCCCGCGCTCAAGTTCGGGGTGATATTCACTCTGGTACTATTCGTGGCTCGGGCGGCGAAGCATTACCTGAATTACGGCGGCCAGATGGCGGTGGCGGCGATTAGCGGCCTTGTTGACGTCGATGCGATCTCGCTCACGCTAGCCGGTTTCGTTAATGCGGGGACCAGTTCGGCCCGCGATGCGGTAATCGGAATGACGCTCGCAGCCGGAGTGAATGCAATCTTCAAGTTGGCGATCGCGCGAACCAGTCATCAACGAGCATTCTATCTGCGCCTGATAGCGGGGTTCGTGATAATGTTCGCGGTCGGCGCCGTTACGATCATGTTCATCGATCCACTACAAGTCGTCGATCTGGCTAATCGGATTCACGTCAACTGAGTATAGTCATTCTACGCGCAAACAGGGAAAGGAGTATTCGCGATGCATGAAATCAAGTCGTTCGAGATTTTCCAGACAGCGAAGGTGATCGCGGTGATCTATGCGATCACGGCGGCGATCTTCGGGGTGTTTTTCGCATTCATGGCGCTGATACATGGGCATCCTGGACGCGCCATCCAGGCGCTTATCTTCTTTCCGATCCTATACGCAGTCGCGAGCTTCATCGGCACCGCTTTCCTATGCTGGCTTTACAACGAGGTGGCCGACCGCATCGGCGGCGTCAAATTTGATCTGACTCCGCATAGCGAGATTTGAAAAATCAACTTCGCGGCGGCACACTTGTCGTCCTGCAGAGCGAGGACGCCTATTTTCCGGCGACCTTGCCCTTTGCGGACGCGGCCTGCTGCATCGATCTGAGGTACATCACAACCTGCCAGCGCCGCTCGACGGGTATCTCGGCCGCGTAGGAAGGCATCGAAAGTATTCCGTCGCGGATCGCGCCGTAGATATATCCGTCGGGAAGATCTTTGCTCGTACCTGAGATCAGATTCTTCGGCGGCTTCGACAGAATATGTCCGACCGGGCCATCACCCTGCCCCGAGTCTCCGTGGCACGGCGCGCAGTAGGTGGCGAACTGTTCTCGGCCGGAAGCCAAATTTTGCGGCGTCGGTTGCAGTGGATTGTGCATCTTAAGAGTCGCTTGCTCGAGACTCATTGGCGGCTCTCCGCCGTGAACAGGAAGAGTGTCCGCAGGCGTCACCCGCGGCGCGTCGGCCAACGGCTGAATCTCCGGCCCGCGGTACATGTCGATGCTCCATGGAAAACAATCAGCAGGCAGAGGCGAGATCGCGGAAATGATCGCGAGCGCGATCATCCCAACCGCGATGCGCGTTGTGGGGTTGGAAAGCGATCTCGCCATGAGGATCAAACTCGCTAGAACTATTTCTTTACGATGATAACCCCGACCATACCCGCCTTCTCATGCGGAAGGCAAAAGTAGCGATAGGTGCCGGGCACGGTAAAGGTGTAGCTATAGTCGCCGCCCGGAGGAATGAAGCCCGAATCGAAACTCACCGCGCCTTTGGGCATCGCGGCGTCCTTGTGATTCTGCGCGTTCGCCGCCGCGGTCGAGACCGAGTGCACGGTCTCGCCGTCATTCTCCCATCGCACACTCTCGCCGGCTTTTATCGAAACTTTTCCAGGCGCGTAAAACGGCGCCTTGTCATACATCTTGATAACGATCGGATTAGCCGCATTGGTAACGGTCGGACTGTCCGCAGCTTTGGCTGGATCGGGCAACAACGCGAGCGCGGCCGCTACCGCAACCGCGACGGCGACGACAGCCGCACGAAAAATCATGCGCCGACGTGAAATTCGCGAACCCGTCGAAGCAATGCGGAGATTGATCACTGAACTAGCCATTTTCTAAGTCTTTCTTACTCCTTCGAAAGAAAATTCTCGCTTTCGTTGTCACCAGTCATATTAGCAGGACTGATGAGACGAGTACCACAGAATCACTATGGCTAAAGTATAATCTTTATTCAGTCCGATGCAAGATTCTCTGCGGGAGGCCGCCGACTCCGCACTTTTCTTGTGCGAAATCGGCGTAAAGCGAAGGAACAAACTGCGTGTAAAATCAGCTACTTAGCTGGCAGTGGCGGTGGCGCCGTTAGCAGACGCGCTGCTGGAGAACTCGAGGCCTTTGTTGCCCGCATCTACAGTGACTCGAGATCCGTCGCGAATTTCCCCGGAGAGCAGCTTGCGCCCGAGCGCCGTTTCAAGCTCGCGCTGGATGATCCGCTTCAAAGGACGCGCTCCGTACGAAGGATCGTAGCCGTGCTCGGCAAGATAGTCGCGAGCGCGGTCAGTCAAATCGAGAATGATCTTTCGCTCTTCCAGCCGCTGACGCAGCCGGATGAGTTGGATATCGACAATCTGCCGCAACTCTTCGCGGGTCAGCGGATGAAAAACCACGACCTCATCGACGCGGTTCAAAAACTCCGGCCGGAAACTTTGCCGCAGAACGTCGAGCGCTTCCTCTTTCATCTTCTCGTAATTCTGACCTCTGAATCCGAGAATCAGCGCGCTCGCGATATTGGACGTCATGATCACTACGGTGTTGCGAAAATCCACCGTGCGGCCGTGACCGTCGGTGAGCCGTCCATCGTCGAGCAGTTGCAGCAATACGTTGAACACGTCGCCATGTGCTTTTTCGATCTCGTCGAAGAGGATCACGGAATACGGACGGCGTCGCACTGCTTCGGTGAGTTGGCCGCCTTCCTCGAATCCAACGTAGCCCGGAGGCGCGCCGACCAGCCGCGAAACCGTGTGCTTCTCCATGTACTCCGACATGTCGATTCGGATCATCGAGGCTTCGTCGTCGAACAGGTACTCCGCCAGCGCGCGGGCGAGTTCGGTTTTGCCCACCCCAGTGGGTCCCAAAAAAATGAACGATCCGATCGGACGATTGGGATCCTTGAGTCCGGAGCGCGCGCGAATGACCGCGTCGGAAACGGCGACCACCGCCTCGTCCTGGCCAATGACGCGTTTGTGCAGATGATCTTCGAGGTGGGCGAGCTTCTTCACCTCTCCTTCGAGCAAGCGCGAGACTGGAATCCCGGTCCATCGCGCGACGACTTCGGCGATATCGTCCTCGTCCACTTCCTCCTTGATCAAACGAGCGCCACCCTTGTGCTTCTCGATAAGCTTTTGTTCCTCGACCGCCAGATTTCTCTCCAGCTCGGCGAGCTTTCCATATTGCAATTCGGCGACCCTATTGAGGTCGTACTCGCGCTTGGCCTTTTCAATCGCCTGCTTGGTCTTCTCGATTTCGGCTTTGATCTTTGCGAGCGCCTCGAGTCCCTGCCTTTCGGTTTCCCACTGCGCCTGCAATGCCGAGCGTTTTTCTTTTATCTCGGCGAGTTCCTTTTCCAGCTTTTCGAGCCGATCGCGCGATGCCTGGTCGGTCTCGCGCTTCAGCGCCTCGCGCTCGATTTCGAGTTGCATCACCCGCCGATTCACTTCATCGATCTCGGCCGGCATCGACTCTTTCTCGGTGCGCAACTTCGCCGCAGCTTCATCGACTAGGTCGATAGCTTTGTCGGGCAGGAAGCGATCGGTGATATAGCGCTTCGATAGCGTCGCCGCCGTCACCAGCGCCGAATCCTTGATCCGGATTCCGTGATGCACCTCGTAGCGTTCTTTCAAGCCACGCAGAATCGAAATGGTATCCTCGACGCTCGGCTCGTCAACCAACACCGGCTGGAACCGCCGCTCAAGCGCCGCGTCCTTCTCGATATGCTTGCGATACTCATCGAGCGTGGTCGCACCGATACAATGCAGCTCGCCGCGCGCGAGCATCGGCTTCAGCAGATTCGACGCATCCATCGCGCCCTCTGCCGCGCCGGCGCCGATCACCGTATGCAACTCGTCGATAAAAAGAATTATCTCGCCGGAGGCGTCCTGTACTTCCTTGAGTACCGCCTTCAGGCGCTCTTCGAACTCGCCGCGGAATTTCGCGCCCGCGACCAACGCACCCATGTCGAGCGAGACAATCTTCTTATTCTTCAGACCCTCGGGCACGTCGCCCGAGACGACTCGCTGCGCCAATCCTTCGACGATCGCGGTCTTGCCGACGCCCGGCTCGCCAATCAGCACTGGATTATTCTTGGTCCGGCGCGATAGCACCTGGATGACGCGGCGAATTTCCTCGTCGCGTCCTATCACCGGATCGACTTTGCCCGCGCTGGCGAGCTTGGTCAGGTCGCGGCCGTATCGCTCCAGCGCCTGGTAGGTCGCTTCGGGATTGGACGAAGTTACGCGCTGACTGCCGCGCACTTTTTTCAGCACGCCCATCAGCTTGTCGTGAGTGAGTCCGGCTTCGCGAAGAAGCTTGCCCGCCACGCCAGGCTCGTCGAGCATCGCGATCAGCACGTGCTCGACCGACACATATTCGTCTTTGAGCTTGCCCGCTTCCTGCTCGGCGCGAGCGAGCACGCGGCCAAGGCGCTGGGTAGCATAGACTTGTCCACTGTCGGTGCCGCTGCCGGTGACTCGGGGAATTTTCCCGAGCTCCAGACTGAGCTTACTTCTGAGCGCCGCGCGATCGACGCCGCTCAGCGCGACGATCGACGAAGCCAGCCCGTCGTCGTCTTCGAGCAACGATGCCAGCAAGTGCTCGACATCGACAGCCTGGTTATGCGCAGTAAGCGCGGCGTTCTGCGCACGTCCCAGCGCTTCTTGAAGTTTTTCGGTGAAGCGATTTGCGTTCATGCGAATAGCCTCTTAAACCTAATCACGTTGCGATTGGGGGCAAGGCATCGACGCCGCAGACTTAGAATGTTTTTGGGCTACGCCAGGCGCGGGCGGTCATAGATGTACCGCTGCAGCCCGCGATGCTCACTCATCCCGAATAGCACGCAGATCGCCTTAAGGCTAAAAGCGATGCGCACCACTAAAATGGTGTGGAAGAAGAGTTTGTGGTATCGGCCGAGCGGCCCAGAATCAGATATTCGCGGCCGGCGCTGGATTGCCTCGGGTCGTACGACGTTCCGCCCGGACACGACCGTTGCCGCCGTTGGGCTCGAAGGCCGGATGCAGACTCGCTTCGCGCTGCGACGGCGCGGGATTGCCTGCCTTCGCCGTGGTCAGCAGAATATGCCGCCTGCCTTCGCGGATAAGAATTCCTCGTTCGGTCATTTCCGTCAGCAGCTTGCTCACCATCGGGCGCGAGCTGCCTATAATCTCGGCGAGTTCCTCTTGTGCAAGTTCAGGCATCAGGAGCGTTCCGCGCGAGTCCGGCACTCCAAAGCGTTCCGCCAGTTCAGTCAAAACTATTTCGAGTCTCTTCCGCAGCGACATGCCCAGAAACGACGCGTAGCGATAAACGACCGCCGACCATATCGAATTGATCGACTCGGCAATCTTGAGCAGCGCCTCGGGCTCCAGGCCCTTCAGAACTTCCGTAATGTGATGCCGGGTGAACAGTGCTACGCAACAATTGGTAAGCGCAGCGGCGTCGAACATTTGCGATCGCTCGCCGGCTCCGTCGGAGAAATCGGCGTATCCAACCAGGTCGCCCGGTCCCGCCAATTCGACCAGCACCCGATCGCTCCCCGCCCGCGAGCTATGGACCTTGACCACGCCGGTCAGCACCGCAAAAACCACGTCTGCGGGTGAGCCTTTGGAGAACAGGTCGGCGCCCTTGGGATAGCGCACCACCATGTGACGCTCGAGCAGCGTGCTCGCGGCGTCGCGCGGAAGCCCCATCGCCAAAAGCTTGGATAGCAGCCTTTCCTGGGCTTGCACCGAGACTTGAAGATTCATACCCATCTCCCTTGCGGCTGCACTCATGACAGACCGTCGTGTAAATAAACCCTACAAAGTGTTATCTCACGCCGCGAGATGGGTCAAGCGCGCTAAAACCACCGAAATGATGGCCCGAGGCGATACAAAGGCGGCTTAGGCGCCCGCGATAGTCATTTCCGCTATTTTGATTGTCGGTGCGACTGTCGAAGATCGCCAGTTCAGGTCGTTCCCGATCATCTCGATCCCGCCCATCATGTCCTTGAGATTGCCGGCAATCGTGATTTCCTGCACCGGGTACGCGAGCTCGCCGTTCTCGATCCAGATTCCGCCCGCCCCGCGCGAGTAGTCGCCGGTGACCATGTTCACCCCGAATCCGATCGTCTCGGTCAGGTAGAGTCCCTGCTTCACCGAGCCGATTATCTGCTCGGGGGTATAGCTGCCCGGCTCGAGATAGAGATTGGTGGTCGATACAGTCGGCGAATCACCGACCGAGCGCGCCGCGTTGCCGGTCGGCGCCAGTCCGAGTTTGCGCGCCGAGTAACAATCGAGCAGGTACGAAGTAAGCACGCCCTTCTCGACCACGCTTCTCCGCGAAGTCGGCAGGCCTTCGCCGTCGAAAGGCTTGGAGCCGAGACCGCCGGGAATCAGGGCGTCGTCGATAATCGCGACGCCGGGCGCGGCGATCCGATTGCCGAGCTGTCCGATCAGGAACGATGCGCCCTTGTAGAGCGACGGCCCCGACGCCGCGCCAATAATCGATCGAATCAGGCTGGCGGCCATATCTGGATCGAAAACGATCGGCGCGCGAGTCGTCTTGATCTTGCGCGCGCCGAGTCGCCGGAGCGTCCGCTTCGCCGCGGTGATTCCGACCGACTCCGCATCCTCGAGTTTTCCGAAACGGCGATTCGAGGTGTACCAGTACCCCTGCTGCATCGCCTCGCCTTCCTGGGCGATCGGCGCGACGACCAGCGAGTACGAAGTCCCGGCATACTCGCCGGAGAATCCCTGGCTATTGGCGAACAGAATCTGTCCGCGGCCGGAGCTGAATTCCGCGCCGCCGGAATTTTTCATCCGCGGATCGAACTTGAGCGCGGCGTTCTCGCCGATGCGCGCGATCTCCAGCGCGCGATCCGCATCTACGATGCCGCTATCTGGATCGGCGAGTGAAAGTTCCGGCCACGACTTCGGATGCATCGACGGGTCGGGAAGTCCTGCCCATGGATCAGGAGTTGACAAGCGCGCCAACTCGACCGTATGCGCAACAAAGTCAGCAAGTGAGTCGCGCTCGATCTCAGCCGTCGAGGAGGTCGCGGAAGACTGGCCGCAAAATACCCTGAGGCCGAGCCGCCGCTCGCGCGAGCTCTTGAGCTTCTCGACTTCTCCGAGCCGCACGCCGGCCATCAATGACTCCGCGTTAACGCACAAGACTTCCGCCGCGCTTGCGCCTTTTCGCTTCGCCTCGTCGAGCGCCCAGCTCGCGAGTTCCATATCCACCGCTGCCATCTTTAATTTCCCACGGTCAGGCGCGCGTGCCGCCGACCGTTATACCGTCGATTCGAATCGTTGGCAGACCGACGCCCACCGGCACCGACTGCCCGTCCTTGCCGCAAGTCCCAATTCCCGCATCGAGCGCGAGATCGTTGCCCACCATCGAAACGCGCGTCAGCACGTCGGGACCGTTGCCGATTAGCGTCGCGCCTTTCACCGGGCGAGTCACTTTCCCATCTTCGATTAGGTAAGCCTCGCTCGCGGAGAAAACAAATTTGCCGTTGGTGATATCCACTTGTCCGCCGCCGAAGTTCACTGCGTAGAGACCGTTTGGAACCGACTTGATGATATCTTCCGGCGTCGATTCGCCGGCGAGCATGAAGGTGTTGGTCATCCGTGGCATCGGCGAATGCGCAAAGCTTTCGCGCCGTCCGTTGCCAGTCGGTTCCATCTTCATCAGCCGCGCATTCATCCGATCCTGCAGATAGCCGCGCAGGATCCCCTTTTCGATCAGCACCGTGCGCGAAGTTGGCGTGCCTTCGTCGTCGATGTTGAGGCTGCCGCGCCGATTCGGAATCGTTCCGTCATCAATGACCGTGCAAAGCTCGCTCGCAACTTGCTGCCCGATTCGATTCGCGAACGCCGAGGTTCCCTTGCGATTAAAATCGCCTTCGAGTCCGTGCCCGATAGCCTCGTGCAACAGAATCCCTGGCCATCCGCTGCCGAGCACAACGACCGTTTCGCCCGCGGGCGCATCGACGGCGTCGAGATTCACGATCGCCTGCCGCGCCGCTTCGAGCGCATACTCGCGCCAGCGGTCGTTCTCGATGAAATATTTCCACTCGACCCGTCCGCCGCCGCCGTAAGATCCCACTTGCCGGCTGTTGCCATCGTCGGCAATCACGGTCACGTTCAGGCGACATAGCGGTTGGATATCGGCGGCGACTTTGCCTTCGCTGTTCACGATCATCACGATCTATCCAGCGGGGTGCTCGGGAGATCGTAGAGGGCGCGATGCGGGACTGGGGTGCCGACCTGGACCGCTGTGGGAGCGGTGCCGCGCTGATCGGCGATCGCGCGGGCAGCCTCGGCCGCGAGGCGCATCCGGTCGATCGTAACCTCGTCGGAATAGGCGTAGCCGGTGCGATCGTCGGCGCATACGCGGACGCCGACTCCGTGGCTGACGGATTTGCTAGTGTGATTGACCATCGACTCTTCTAGTCCGAGGCCTTCACTGCTGCGATATTCGAAATAGAGATCGGCGTAGTCGGCTTTGCGTTCGAGCGCGCTACCGAGGATTCGCTCGAGCGCGCCGTGATTCATGCCGAATCCGTGGTTCATGCCGAAGCGATTGAGAAAGAATTTATCGGGAGCAACAAGTTCGTTGGACATTTTATTTGCCGCCTGTGGATGGAAAGCCCTGCAACCTTATATGGGGGATTTTCCGAAGCACAACTGGATATTGTAGAGGAAACGCGAGCCCGTGAGCAGGGTGAACAGTTCACCCCTGAACAAACGTGGCGCTGCGTCGTATTAGGCAATCTCATTTTATCAGAA
>WNFO01006535.1_pt1 | contig 10299 bp, 10 predicted proteins | sample 5400251 | NCBI WGS metagenome assembly WNFO01 (sample SAMN13153354, study PRJNA577476) | soil metagenome | isolation source: 100 cm saprolite under Madrone tree | place: USA:California | collected 2016-06-14
AAAATGACCTCATCGGCGCTTTCGCCATTTACCGCCAAGAAGTGCGAGCCTTTACCGCCAAGCAGATTGAATTGCTCACCAACTTCGCTGCTCAAGCTGTAATTGCCATCGAGAACACGCGCCTGCTCACCGAGCTGCGCGAATCGCTGCAGCAACAGACCGCCACCGCCGACGTGCTCAAGGTCATCAGCCGCTCGACATTCGATCTGCAGACGGTGCTCGACACGCTGGTCGAATCTGCGGCGCGGCTGTGCGATGCGGACAGCGCGTCGATCCACCGTCCGCAGGAGGGCGCATATCCATGCATCGCCAGCTACGGATACACGCGTGAGTTCCAACAATACCTGCGAGATCATCCGATCATGGCCGGGAGGGGGTCAGTAGTGGGGCGAGCCATGAGCGACGGCAAGGTCGTTCATGTCGCCGATGTGCTGGCGGATCCTGGCCACGCTCTGCTCGAGCAAAGAAAGGTTGGCGGCTATCGCGCGGTGCTGGCCGTTCCGATCATGCGCCAAGGCTCGTCGATCGGCATCGTCAGGCTGACACGCAATAAGCCACAACCATTCACGGACAAGCAGGTCGAGTTGGTCCAAACATTTGCCGACCAGGCCGTGATCGCCATCGAGAACACCCGGCTGCTGAGCGAGCTGCGCGAATCGCTCCAGCAACAGACCGCTACCGCCGACGTGCTTAAGACCATCAGCCGCTCGGCGTTCGACCTTCAGCGCGTTCTGGAGACGTTGCTGGAGAATGCCGTCCATATCTGCGGCGCCAAGCACGGCCTGATTTTCCGCTATGACGGCGAATGCTGTCGCGCTGCTGCGGCCTACAATGCCCCGCCTGGGAGCCTGGAACTCTGGGACCGCCATCCGATTCGCGCCGGCCGGGGGACCGCGATCGGCCGTTCATTGCTGGAGCGCCGCCCGGTCCAAATTCCAGACGTTGGCGCGGACCCCGAATATGATTTCCCGGAAGCACAAAAGCTGACGGGCTTTCGAACGCTCCTGGCCGTGCCGCTGCTGCGCGACGGCGTGCCGCTCGGGACGATCGGCCTCTACAAAACGGAGGTCGCGCCGTTCACGGACAAGCAGATCGAGCTGCTGACCACCTTCGCCGACCAGGCGGTGATCGCCATCGAGAATGTCCGCCTGTTCGATGAAATTCAGGACAAGAACCGGCAGCTCGCCCAGGCGAGCGAGCACAAGTCGCAGTTCCTCGCCAGCATGAGCCACGAGTTGCGCACGCCGCTCAATGCCATTATCGGCCTCACCGAGATGATGGTCACCAACGCGGCGCGCTTCGGCACGGAAAAGGCGCTGGAGCCGCTCAACCGCGTGCACGGCGCGGGCACGCATCTCCTCGGCCTCATCAACCAGGTGCTGGACCTCTCCAAGATCGAAGCCGGCAAGCTCGAGCTAAGTCCCGAGTCCGTCCATGTGGCTCCGCTGCTCGATCAAGTCATCGGCACCGCGCGGCAACTCGCCGAGCAGAACAAGAACCGGCTCCTCGTCGAAGCGCAGGAGAACCTGGGCGCGCTGACCGTCGATCCGATGCGGCTGCGGCAGATCCTGCTCAATCTCCTCAGCAATGCCTGCAAGTTCACCAAGCAGGGCGAGGTTTCATTGCGGGTGCGCAAGACCGTCAATGGGCGCAGCTGGTTCGAGTTCGCGGTTGCCGATACCGGCATCGGCATGACGCCGGAACAGCAGGCCAAGTTGTTTCAAGAATTTTCCCAGGCCGAGGCCTCGACCGCCAAGCGTTACGGCGGCACCGGGCTGGGGCTCGCCATCTCGCGCAAGCTCGCGCGCATGATGGGCGGCGACGTGACGGTGGCGAGCGAGCCCGGCAAAGGCTCGGTGTTCACCGTGCGCCTGCCGGGCGGCGCCGCGCCCTGACGCCTGCGGTTCTGTGATGCCCGCCTTTATTTGCGAGACCTGCGGCAGTCAGTTTACGCCCTCGCAAGCGCCGCCGCCCTCCTGCCCGATCTGCGGGGACGAGCGCCAATACGTTCGGGCCGGGGGGCAGACGTGGACCACGCTCGATGAACTCGCGCGCGCGCACTTCAACTGCTACCAGCAGCACGAGCCCGGCCTGATCGGGGTCGGCACCGTGCCGGAATTCGCCATCGGCCAGCGCGCCCTCATCCTACGTCCGCCCGGTGGAAACATCCTATGGGACTGCATCTCCTTCATCGATGCGGCAACGATCGAGCTGGTGAAAGGTCTCGGCGGCCTTTCCGCCATCGCCATCTCCCACCCGCACTATTACAGCAGCATGGTGGAATGGAGCCGCGCCTTCGGCGGCATCCCCATCCATCTGCACGCCGCCGACCGCGAGTGGATCATGCGGAGCGATCCCGCAATCAAGCTGTGGGACGGCAACACGCTGCCGATTGCGGAGGGGATCACGCTGATCCGCTGCGGCGGGCACTTCGCCGGCGGCACGGTGCTGCACTGGGCGGCGGGCGCGGGCGGGCGCGGCGCGCTCTTGAGCGGCGATATTGTGCAGCTGATCCCCGACCGCAAGCACGTGAGCTTCATGCGCAGCTACCCGAACCTCATTCCGCTCTCGGCGCCGGCGGTGGCGCGCATCGGCGCAATCCTCGAGCCGTTTGCGTTCGACGTGATCTATGGCGCGTGGTTCGACCGCGTCATCTCGCGCGGTGGCAAGGACGCCGTTAAACGCTCGATCGCGCGCTACATCGCCATGATTCAGGGCGATGGCACAGCCGAGCAGGGGTGAGACGCATTAGCGCAGCGCGGCGGAAAGTTGCTTGGCCTGTTCGGCGAGCACCTCCGGCGCCTCCTTCACGCTGGCCGGCGGTTTGAGCGCGACGCCGGCCTTGCGGGGGATCACGTGCACGTGCAGGTGGAACACCACTTGCCCGCCTGCGTTTTCGTTGAACTGCTGAAGGGTGACCCCGTCGGCGCCGAACACTGAGACGCTTGCTTTGGCGATCTTCTGCGCGACCTTCATCACATGCGCGAGGTCGTCGGGAGACACGTCGAGGATATTGCGCGCGGGCGCCTTCGGCATCACCAGGGCGTGTCCGCTCGCGCGCGGCATAATGTCGAGGAATGCGAGGGCCTTGTCGTCCTCGTAGATCTTGTAACACGGCAACTCGCCGCGCAGGATTTTCGCGAAGATATTGTTGGGGTCGTAGCCCGGCATGATTGTTTCTCCTTCTCGTGTCCCGGATGCGGTGCAGCGCGAAGCTCTTGCGAAGCGGTGCACCGCTGATCCGGGACCGCCACGGACTTGGATGGTCCCGGGTCTGCAGCGCATCGTTTCACGCTGCGCTGCGCCCGGGACACGAGTACCTGTCACAGCGCAAGCTCGTTAGACAGGTCGCGCCATTCTGGATTGAACTTGTCAACCAGCTCGATCTTCCATGCTCGCCGCCAGCGCTTGAGGCTCGCCTCTCGCGCCCGAGCTTGGAGAATGGATGAATGTTCCTCGTAATACACCAGCATGATCACCCCATAGGTTTTCGTGAATCCCGGCACTAGCTTTCCCTTGTGCTCGGCTAGGCGTCGGACGAGGTCGTTGGTCACGCCAAGGTAGAGGACGCCACGCGGTCGATTGGCAAGAATGTAGACGAAGAACCGGCTCCTCATGTCAGCTCCGTGTCCCGGGCGCAGCGCAGCACGAGCGCAGGCGAAGTGATGCGCTGCAGACCCGGGACCGTCCGATTCCGTGGCGGTCCCGGATCAGCGGTGCACCACTCGCGCTCTGCGCTCGCGCTGCACCGCATCCGGGACACAAAGCGCTGCGCCCGGGGCAAGTTCACCCCTTCCGGAACGGCGCTGCCTCCGCGAGCTCAGCGCCTGCCGCCGCCACATAGACGCGCTCGCGCTTGAGGAAATCCTCGATCGCGCGCCGCAACCCAGGATCGGCGATGTAGTGCGCGGAATAGGTCGTCGTCGGCATGTAGCCGCGCGCAATCTTGTGCTCGCCCTGGGCGCCTGCTTCGACGCGGGCGAGCTTGTGCTCGATGGCGTATTGGATTGCCTGATAGTAGCAGAGCTCGAAGTGCAGGAACGGGTGGTACTCGACGGCGCCCCAGTGGCGGCCGAACAGCGTGTCGGAGCCGATGAAGTTGATGGCGCCGGCGATCCAGCGACGGTTGCGCTTGGCCATCACCAAAAGGATGTGATCGCGCATCTTTTCGCCCACCAGCGAATAGAATTCGCGCGTCAGATAGGGGCGGCCCCATTTGCGCGAGCCAGTCTCCATGTAGAAGGCGAAGAAGGTGTCCCACACGCTTTCGGTGAGATCGGCGCCGGTCAGCCAATGCACGCTGATCCCGGCTGCGAGCGCGTCTCCGCGTTCGCGACGGATGGTCTTGCGCTTGCGCGAGGCTAGCGCCGCGAGAAACGCGTCGAAGCTCGGGTAGCCGGCGTTTTCCCAGTGGAACTGCTGGTGCGTGCGCTTGAGGTAGCCGCGCGCACCGAGGAGCTCCCATTCCGCTTCCGTCGGGAAGGTGACGTGAACCGAGGAGGCGCCGCAGCGCCGGCACACGTCGGTGAGCGCGTCGGCGAGATGCGCACGCACCGCCTCCGCCTGCGGTCCGGGCCGCGCGAGCAGCCGGCGGCCGGTTGCGGGCGTGAAGGGTACCGACACCTGCAGCTTCGGATAATAGCTGCCCCCGGCGCGCTCATAGGCCTCGGCCCAGCCATGGTCGAAGACGTATTCGCCGCGCGAATGGGATTTTACGTAGCAGGGGACGGCGCCGAACAGGCCGCGCTGCGCATCTTCGGCAAGGAGGTGCATCGGCTGCCAGCCGGTCCGGGGGCGGACCGATTGCGAGAGCTCGAGTGCGGACAGAAAATCATGGGAAATAAATGGGTTGTATCGATCTCCTAAGACGGAAGCTTGGGCAGGATCTGTGGGCGCGCAGGGCGCCAATGCCGGCCCGTTTCCAGCGTCCTGCTTCGTGGTATTGGCGCAGGCGTCCCATGCCTCGCTTCCCACCTCACCGATGGAATTCACCACGCGCAGTGTCAGTTCGATCATGGGCCTTCTCTCGGCCGGCGTCATGCAAGTTTACGGCCGAAATCCCTCGAAGATCATCTGGTCGGCGTAGCGTGCAGCCTTGCGCTGGTCATCCGTGCTGCGCACGGTCCAGGCGAGGAGCGGCAGGCCGAACAGATTGCGCGCGACCGTGGGCAGCAGCGCGGGCAGGTTGGCGATCGAATACGCGATGAACTGCGGGCGCGCGCGCAGCGAATGGAGGAGAGCGCTGAGCGCGCGGCTGGGCGTGGCCGCGACCTCTGCCCATGCGTGGTTTCGCACGGCAATGCCGCGCGTCAAGCGCGGCGCGATCGCGCGCAGATCAGTGATCTGCGCGGGATCGAACGACATCACCGCGGCTTGTCCGCCATAGCCGGAGAGCACTTTGGCGGCGCGCGCGGCAAGCCGCCGATCGGCGGCGAGAGGGCTCTTCAATTCGAGGAGCAGCGTCGCCCGGCCGGCCACGAAGTCGCACAGTTCGCCAAGCGTCATCATGCGGTCGGCAGTCGCCCTGAAGGGGACGCGCTTGAGTTCGGCGGCGGTCATGGCGTCGAGCCGGCCCTTGCCGTCGCTCAGCCGCCCGAGCGCGTCATCGTGGTAAACCATCGCCTCGCCGTCGGCGCTGATCTGCAGGTCGCATTCGATGCCGTAGCGGCCGGTAATGGCGGCCGCGAATGCCGATACGGTGTTCTCGATGATGCCGTTTTGCTCATCGTGCAGACCTCGGTGCGCCAGCGGCCGTGCGATCAGCCAATCAAGTTCGGCCATCGGACACGCGTGTCGTACATCAGGCGACCTCGAAGACGCCTTCCACTTCGACCGCGGCATCTCCTGGTAGCACGGCGACGCCGACAGTGGTTCGCGCATGCCGGCCCTTGTCGCCGAACACCGCCACCATGAGGTCGGAGGCGCCATTCATCACCTTCGGGCCGTCGAGAAAGGCCGGGTCGGAATTGATGAAGCCGCCCAAGCGGATCACTTGCTTGACTTTGTCGAGATCGCCGAGCGCCGCCTTGACTTGTGCCAGCAGGTTGATCCCACAGGCGCGTGCCGCTTTTTGGCCGTCCTCGAGGGATACACCTTTGCCGAGCTTACCTTTGGCGACGAGCTTACCGCCTGCATCGAGGCAGATCTGACCCGAGACGAACAGCAGCGCACCGACGCGCACGAATGGAATGTAGTTAGCAACGGGGCTTGCCGGCGTGGGCAGCGCAATGCCGAGTTCGGCAAGCTTTTTGTCGACCGCTCCGGCCATGTCATCCTCCTGCGCGTTCGTTCGGATGGCTTGTCTTGGCCGATTGGCCGCGCGCATGCAAGCGTCGGACGACCAGCGTTACGGCATTGCATGGTTGCAGGAGGCGAACGGCATCCTTATGTTGCGCCACAACTGTGCGGAGGCGGATTGCAATGACGATCTTCGGTAAGTGGATGGTGGGCCCTCTTCTGGCGACGGCCGCTGTGATCGGCGGTTTCGGCGCGCAGCGCGTGGCGGCGTTGACGCCGGCAGGCGAGCTCGCCTCCCATCGCGCGATCTATGAGCTCAAGCTCGTGCACACGCGCGGCAATTCCCCCGCGGTGGCCGCGCGCGGGCGAATCCTCTACGACTTCTCCGGCAATTCCTGCGACGGCTACGCGCTGCAATTCCGTCAGGTCTCGGAACTCGACAACGGGGAGGGCAAGGTTACGCTCAGCGACCTGCGCTCGACCACTTGGGAGGACGGCGCGGCGAAGAAGTTCATCTTCAAATCGCAGAACTATGTCAATGAGACGCTGATCGATTCCGTCGATGGCCAAGCCGAGCGCCAGCGCGACAATGTTGCGGTCAGCCTGACCCAGCCTGCTGCCAAGACGTTCGGCGTCGAGGCGGGGACGGTGTTCCCGACCGATCACATGCGGCGCATCATCGAGGCCGCGCGCGAAGGCAAGAATATCCTGGAGCTTCCGGTCTATGACGGCTCGGAAAAAGGCGAGAAGGTGTACAACACGCTGACCGTGATCGGCCCCGCCATCGCGCCGAACGAGCGCGTGCCGGCCGATGCGGCGGCGCGCGAGCCTGCGCTTGCCGGGCTCAAGCGCTGGCCCGTCACGGTGAGCTATTTCGATAGAACCGCCAGGGATGACCAGGCGCCGGTCTATTCGATCAGGTTCGAAGTCTACGAGAACGGCATCTCGCGCGCGCTGGTGCTCGACTACAACGAGTTCGCAATCAGCGGCGAGCTGACCTCGGTCGAGCTCAAGAACAGCACCCCCTGCAACTGACGGTGAGCAGCGCCGCGTAGTCGTTTGCCGCGATCGAAGTTTTGCGCGCGCTGTGCGGCGCAATGACTTGATCAGCGGATGCTCGACAGGGCGCGCTCGTAATACGACAGGTCGATATACTTGTCGGGCGGCGGCGGATTGCCGCCCCACTGCCCCTCGATCTCGGCCCGCAGCTTCAGCGTGTTCCTGAACCCTTCCATATCGAATTTTGCATCCTTTGCCATGCCTTCGGCGGGGTCGGTCGCCACCGCATAGGCTTGCGCCGCGACCTGAGGCGTGAGCTTCAGCCGTTCCGCAAGCAGCCCGACCGCTTCCTCTTTGTTGGCGGGATCGAGCGCCCAGCGGCGGCCTTCCACATACGCGCTGATGTAGCGCACGAGCGTGTCGCTATTGGCCTTCGCCCAGTCCCGCATGACGAATGCGCCGTCGGACTGATAGGCGCCGATCGTCTTGGTGGCAGGGCCCATGTCCTTCAATCCAGCCTCCTTCGCACGGAAGGTAAACGGCGGATTAAGGACGGCGGCTGCGGCGTTGGCCTTGTCCTTGGTCATGGCCTCGAGCCGAGCCGTCGTGGCGCCCACCGGTTTGACGGCGTAGTCGCCTTTGTTGAGGCCGTTGTCCTTGAGCGCCTTGTACAGCAGCAACGCGAAGGCGGTATTGGGCGCATCGACCACGACCGCTTTGCCGCGAAGATCGGCCAAAGAGTTGATCTCCGGCTGGACGAAAATGTGGTTGTAACCGTTGTCGCCGCCGGTCACGATCACCGCATCTGCCTTGGCGAGCTCGACCATCGCAACCGCGTTGTCGACGCCGCCCTGGGCGATCTGGTACTCGCCTTTCGCCAGCCCATTACGCATGACGTCGGAGTTCGGCGTATTCACGAGCTCAATCTCGATGCCATGCTTTGCAAAGAGATTCTTGTGCTGGGCTGCAAAGATCGAGAAGTTGGACAGCCCGGGGAAGACGATGGCCTTCAAGCGGGTTTGGGCTGGCGCGGCGCTCATCGTTCCCACCATTGCGGCGCAGGCGAGGGCGCCGATCACAAGCATTGATTGCATCGTCGATCCTCCCGCTTCATTTATCGTTGTTTGACCCGACTCTAACACCACCCGCGCCGCATTCGTCCAGCGGGCTGGCTCACTCCTCCTCGTCACCCTTGAGCGCGAGTCCCTTCACCACGGCTTCTTCCCCGAACCTCTCGCGCAGGCGGTCCATCGCCTGCTCCGCCCCGGCGCTGCGGCGGTCGATGAGATCGGCGAAGTCGGCCCCATCGGCATCGCACAGGCCCGACAGCCCGATGCCGATCAGTCGAAACATCGTGCCATCCGTTTCACGCCCGAGGAGCTCACGCCCGACGGCGAAGATCCGCGCCGCGAGCTGAGTGGGGTGAGCGAGCGACTGCGCGCGAGTGCGAATGCGGAAATCGGCGCTTTTGAGCTTCAAGGTCACCGTTGAGCCGGCGAGTCCATTGGCTTTGAGTCGGGAAGAGACTTTTTCGGCAAGGCGCCACAGCCGCAGCTCGAGGGGGCGGAAATCTGCGATGTCGCGCTCGAACGTGGTTTCCGCCGAAATGCTTTTGGCCTCGCGCTCGGCCTGGACCGGCCGGTCGTCGAGCCCGTGCGCGAGCCGAAACAGCCGCGCGCCCTCGGCCCCGTAGCGGCGCCGCAACTCCCTCTCGCCGGCGCGCTGCAGATCACCGATGGTGCGCAGGCCGTCGCGGGAGAGGCGCTGCTCGGCGATCTTCCCGACCCCGAAGATCAGCGTCACCGGTCTCGGCGCGAGGAAAGCGACTGCCTCGGTGCCGCCGAGCACCGCAAAGCCGCGTGGCTTGTCGAGATCGGAGACGATCTTGGCGAGGAACTTGTTGGACGAGAGCCCAATCGACACCGTAATGCCAAGCGCCCGTTCCACTTCGCCGGCAAAGCCGGCGAGCGCCTTGGCGGGCGACATTCCATGTAACCGCGCGGTGCCCGACAGATCCATGAACGCCTCATCGATCGAGACCGGCTCGACCAGCGGCGTGAGCTTGAACATGAGCTCGCGCACCTCGCGCCCAACGCGCGCGTATTTGTCCATGTCCGGGCGGACCACAGCGGCTTGCGGGCACAGCCGCCGGGCCTCGAACATGGGCATGGCCGATCGCACGCCGAAGGTGCGCGCGACATAACAGGCAGTGAGCACCACGCCGCGCTGGCCTCCGCCGACGATCACCGGCTTGTCGGCAAGCGTAGGATCGTCGCGCTTTTCGACGGTGGCGTAGAAAGCATCGCAATCGACGTGAGCGATGGCGAGCGTATCGATCTCCGGATGGCGCAGCAGGCGCGGCGAGCCGCAGGCGGAGCAACGGGCGACTTGCTCCGGTACATCGCGGCGGCAATCGCGGCAGAACCCCGGCAATCGTCCTCTCGCTTGTTGCGGCGCCGCGCTGTCACAACGCCTCACGGCGTGTCGCGCTCCCAATGGCGCCCGGCGATGGTATCACGCGCTTCCATGACCGCGCTCGGCGGGATCGAGTTTTCCGCGGCAAATGCAAGCAGCAGCGGCTCCTCGCCGGCGAGATGATCGAGCACCCCGAGCAGGAATCGCGGCTCGTGGGCGGCCGCGCGGATGGATTCTGGGCCAATTCCGGTCAACGCCAGGAAGCGGCCGAGCCGCTCGGGGTCGCCGGCGATAAAGGCGAGCGCCGCGATGGCGAGCCCTTCCGCTGCTGCCCGCCGGTCTTGTCCACCTTTCGAGCGGCTTTTGTCCGTCACCGCAATCTCCGCAACCGAGCGGGCATGATGCCGAGAAAAGGCCCGTTGCGCACAGCAAATCAAGATCGGTGGGCGGCCGAGGTCCTCGACGTGCGGGCAGCATCTCGGCTACGTGAAGGACAGGAGTTGTTCCAGCGGCGGTCATTCCGGGGTGCGCCGAAGGCGCGAGCCCCGACTCCATTATCACGCACCGTGGTGATGGATTCCGGGGTCCCTCGCGGCGCTCTGGCCCCGGAATGACTGCCAGTGAGTTGGCACCCGCTAACTTGCCCTG
>WNFO01007315.1_pt1 | contig 10297 bp, 12 predicted proteins | sample 5400251 | NCBI WGS metagenome assembly WNFO01 (sample SAMN13153354, study PRJNA577476) | soil metagenome | isolation source: 100 cm saprolite under Madrone tree | place: USA:California | collected 2016-06-14
AGGCCGAGCACGCGGCCTCGCCGAAGGGTGAGATTGCAATCGACGACCGCGTGCACCGCATCGTCGCCGTAGCCGTAGTCCACGCTCAGGCCCCGGATCTCCAATACCGGTTCCGCCGGCGCCTCCCCACTCGTGGGGAGGTCGCCCCGCTCGCGAAGCGAGCCGGGCGGGTGGGGGCGAACCCTAACCACTGGCGTCATGCCGAACTTCGGACGGCGGCTGACGCCGGCTTTTCGCGCCGCATTGCGCGATAGGCCCGCAGCACGCAACCGCGGGTTGATGTACTCGTCGATGCCGAAGTTGAGCAGCGCGAGGCCGGTACCCAGCAGGGCGATGAAGAGGCCAGGAGGCGCCCACCACCACCACCACCCGCTGCGCACGGCGTTGTTGGCGAATCCCTCACGCAGCATCTCGCCCCAGTTCCAGAGTCCGGGCGGCGACGAAGTCGGCGCACCGGCCAGGCCCAGGAAGGCGATCACGATATAGGCCCCGACGGCCGAAAGGGTCGTGAAGAGAAAGGACGCGGCAACGATCGGAATGAGGTTGGGAAGAACTCTGAGCGCGCAGGGTGCGGGCGGTGTAAGCCCAAGTCGTGACCGCGATGATGGCCGCGACCAGCAGGATGCTCGAGCCCGCGGCAGGCACGTAGTCGGCGATCACGATGAGGAGCGGCAGCCCCGGAATTGCGAGGAAGACGTTGGCGACCAGGGATAGGCCTTCGTCTGCGGCCCCTCCCAAATAGCCGGCGGTCACGCCGATCAGGACGGAGAGGACGGTGGCAATCGCGGCCGCGAGCAGGCCGACGAACAGCGTCGCCTGCGTGGACGCCAGGAGCTGGGACCAGGCGTCTTGCGCGAAGACGGTGGTGCCGAGCCAGTGCGCGGCCGATGGGGGCAGTGGGAGCGGGTAGTAGTTCGCCGGGAATCCGGTACCGGGGCCGGTGCCCGGCACCAGCACGTGCTGCACCCAGTTCTTCTCGTCGGTCGCATTGGGCGAGTACGGCGCGATCCAGCGACCGACTATGGCCACCACTCCGAAGACGGCCAGGATCACCAGCCCGATGACCACCTGTGGGGAGCGCGGCAGACGCAGGATTCGGGCGCGATGAAAGACCGGCTCGACGGTCGGTCCAGCCCCTGGCGAGACCGTGCTCAAGGCGGTGCTGTTGATCGTCATCTCACGCCATCTGCCGCGCCCGCGGATCGATCAGCACATACACGACGTCCGCCAGGAGATTGGCGGCGAGCACCACCAGCGTTATGACGACGAAGATCCCCTGCACCAACGAGTAGTCGAGCTTCGCCAGTGCGTCGAAGAGGTGGAAGCCGATCCCCGGATAGTTGAAGACGATCTCAACCAGGATCTGGCCGGCGACAAGAAGGCTGATCGCAATGGTGAAATTGGCGACGACCGGCAGCAGTGCGTTGCGGGCCGCGTACCACACCACGCTTCGGGCGGGCAGCCCTTTCGCTGCCGCGACCAGGACGAAATCCTCGTCCAGCGTGGTCATCATGTTGTTGCGCATCGTCAGGATGAATCCGGCCATCGAGCCAAGAATCACGGTCGCCGCGGGCAGGATGGCGTGGCCGACGACGCTTTCGATGTAGGGCAGGTTCGGCCCGGGAGTGACCGCGTAGATGTCGTACCCGAACAGGCTCGGGAACCACTTGAGCATGGTCCCGGTCTGCCCGAAGATCAAGACGACGACAAGGGCTAGAAAGAAATAAGGAATCGCCTGGAAGAAGGTGGCGCCCGGGAGGATCCAGTCGACCCACGAGCCGCGGCGCCAGGCGATCAATATGCCGATCGCGGTGCCGCCGACGAAAGCGATGATCGTGGCGATCACCAATAGGCCCAGCGTCCACGGCAGGTACTGGAGGATGAGGCTGCTCACCGGAGCGTTTTCCGACCACGAGTGCCCGAGGTCGCCGTGCGCGAGATTTCCGACGTACTGCAGGTATTGATCCCAGATGCTCGTATGGACGTTGAAGCCAAGCTGCTCTTCGATGGCGATGACGCACTGAGAGTTGCAGTTGCCTGATTGCGATGCCCTTGCCACCGCGCCGGCGACGGGGTTCCCAGGCACGACCCGCGGCAGCAGGAAGCTGACTGTGAGCGCCACCCAGGCGGCAAGGATGTAAACCCCGAGCCTGCGCAGGATTGCGCGCATGGCCTACCTCCCGGCCCCGGCCGGCGCCGGGTTCTGAGGCGGAGAGGAGCCCGGCGGGCAACCGCAGCTCTCGCGCACGATGAGCTCGACGGGGAGGACTGTGTCGGCCTTGCCGCCGCCCGCGCTGATCCTCGAGTAGAGAACGTCGAAGGCCTTCGCCCCGAGCTCCTGCATGGGCTGGCGAATGGTGGTCAGGGGAGGATGCAGGTGGCGAGCGACCGGCACGTCGTCGAATCCTGTGATCGCAACGTCCTGCGGCACGTTGATTCCGCGCTGGGCGAGCGCATGGATCACGCCCAAGGCGGTCTGGTCGTTGGCGCACAGGATGGCCCGCGGCAGCTTCTTACCGGCATCGAGGACCGTTTCGATCACATTGGCGCCGCCGGCGGCGCTGTAGTTGCCCTGCCAGGCCGGCCCGGTGTCGAAGGAGGCTCCGGCTGCGGCGGCCTCGCTTTCGAATGCGCGGGAACGTGCCCGGTTGTCTGGGCTGTCGGCACGTCCCGAGACATAACCGAGGCTCCGATACCCGTGGTCGACCACCAGGTGACGGACCAACGCTCGGATCCCCGACGCGTTATCGCAGCGGACGTTCAAGGACGCTGGGGTGGGGCTACCGGCCAGGGTGACGACCGGGACCATGTCAGCCAGGCGTGCGATTCCGACCGTCGAGAGCATCCGGTCGTGGAGGATCAGACCGTCCGCCTTGCCCGCGAGCGCGGCGATCCGTGCCGCCACGTTGTCGTCGTTGAACCCGACGGAACTTATCAACAGATCGAATCCACGACGCTGCGCGCCCACCTCGATGCCCCGATTGATGACGTCGATGAAGAGGAAGCTCTCGTCCTCGCCTTCGAAGAGCTCCTCACCGCCCCTCCGGAAAACGACGCCGACAACCTCTTTGAGTCCGTTGGAGAGAGCGCGTGCTGCGCCGTCGCGCACGAAGCTGAGCTCGCGAACCGCGCGCATGACCCGGTCGCGCGTCTCAGCACGGGGGCTGCCCTGGCCGTTGAGGACCCTGGATACCGAAGCGATGGATACGCCGGCCCTGTTGGCGACGTCGTAGATCGTCAGGGTTCCCTTGGCCTTCTTCGGCTCCGCCACCAGGTGCGATCGCTACCCCTCGACTGAATCCTGCCGCGGTAAGCGCTTACCGGTAAGCGCTTACCGGATTATATGCACCGTCGGCGCGCTGTCAAGGGTGAATCTGTGGGCAGCGCACGAGAGGCCTCGCCACCGTTCCGTGCGGACGCCCCGAGAGTCAGCGTCCGGCCGAGGACCGGGCTTCGGCGGCCTCCACCGTCCCGACGCCGACCAGGAGCAGCCAGGCCCCGGTCACCATGAAGATGAAGGACGACATCATGCCCAGTCCGACGATGTATAGGCCCCACGCACTTCCGAAAAACAGGACGATGGCGCCTGCCTCCTCGAGCAGCAGGCAGGCAAAGCTGCCGATGGTCCGGAGCAGCACTCCCCGATCGGCGCTTTGCATGGCTTGCCGGATGCTCGAGTAGAGGAGGAACTCGACGACCGTGAGCACGCCGATGATCTCGAGCGCCACGGCGCGGAAGCTCTGACCGCCCATGAGCACCAGGCCGCAGCGAATGAAGACGGCCGTCAGGCCCATCAAGATGGTGCGAGCGCGATGTCGATGCACCGGATTGGTGGTGATCTCATCGAGGTGCAGCGTCATCGCCACGAAGATCAGCCCGGTGAGGGCTGCCGAGCCGCCGCCGACCATGACGAAGTAGTCGTGCCACGAATTGATGTCCGGCATCTATTTCTTGGCCTCAGCCGCCACGGCCGGAAAGGTACTCCTAGCTTCGGGATCTCGCTAGACGGGAGAGGCCAGGCGCTCGTGAACCAATCTCACGACCATCGCGCCTTCGCCGACCGCGGTCGCAACCCTCTTGATCGAGCCGTGGCGAACGTCGCCGACCGCGAAGATGCCGGGCTGGCTCGTCTCCAGCAGCAGGGGCGTCCAGCCGTCCGTCGCGGTCAGGTCGGACCCCGTGAGGATGAATCCGTCCTCGTCGAGCTGCAGGCACTCCTTCAGCCAGTCGGTGTTCGGCTCGGCGCCGATGAACGAGAACAGCGCGCACGCCGCCAGCTGTGACCGCACACCATCGGCCCTCTCGATGACCACCGCTTCGAGCACGGTGGCGCCTATCAACGCTTTGACCTGGGTTCGGGTGTGAAGGGTGATGCGAGGATGGCGCTGGATCTGATCGATTAGATAGGGCGACATGGTGGCGTCGAGCGAATCGCTACGGATCAGGTGATGCACGTCGAGTCGCCGGCTGAGAAAAATGGATGCCTGGCCGGCAGAGTTCCCCCCGCCCACCACGACGACAGCTCCGGTGCACTTCTGTGCCTCGACCTCGGTCGCGGCGTAAAACACACCCGAACCTTCCAGCTCGGCCAGCCTGTCGACCGGAAGGCGCCGGTACCTGGCGCCGGTCGCCACGACGACCGCCCGAGCTTTCAGTGTGCGGCCGTCTGTCAGCTCGACGGTGTGAATGCCGCCGACCGAGCTGAGGGACCTGGCGTTCGACCCGACCAGGATCGCGGCCGAGAACTTCTCGGCCTGGAGCGCCGCGCGAGCAGCCAGCTCGGCGCCGGAGAGCCCGGCCGGGAACCCGAGGTAGTTCTCGATCCGTGACGAGGTCCCCGCCTGGCCTCCGACCGCAACCGATTCGACCACAGTTGTCGACAGGCCTTCAGATCCGCCGTAGACAGAAGCCGCGAGACCGGCCGGCCCGCCGCCGACGACCAGCAGGTCGGACACCTCTTCGAGATGAGACGCATCAGCCTGGATGCCGAAGACGGAAGCGACCTCTGCCAGGGACGGATTGCGCAGGATTGGCTGTCCCGCGACCAGCACCAGCGGGATGTCTGCAACTGTGAATCCGAAATTGCGCAGCAGCGCTTCCGCGCGAGGAGCGGCATCGACATCGATAAACGTGATGGCGCACCGGTTGCGTGCAAGCAGGTCGAGGATCTCTCGCGTGGCCTCGTTGAATCGAGAGCCGATCAACTTCGGCCCCGTGCCCAGACGCAACAGCAGCGAATGCCGCAGCAAGAACGCGCGGACCACTATCTCGCTCAGGGCGACGTCTTCGCCGATGACGGCTCGGAGCTGAACGAGCGGCACCTTCAGGACTCGGCTGGCAACGGTCGCGGTCGCCGTGACGTAGGCGCCCTCGTTGCTGAGGATGTTCATGACGCCGACGAACTGGCCAGGATTGTAGACGGTGCTGGTGGTCTCTCCGGAGTCTCCGAAGTGCGCAACCGCCTCCACCGTGCCGGTCAGCACCAGAACGAAATCCGAGCCCCGCTCCCCCTCCCGGAAAAACACATGGCCCGCCGGAACGCTCTTCTCGACCCCGTACCGGCCGAGCTTGGCGGTCTGGGCCTCGTCCAGGATCGGGAACGCGCCGGCGAAGTCCTCTTCCTCTGCCTGTGCCCCCACGCGCCCCAGCGCCACCGTGATCGGAACGTGGGGCGACTCAGTCGTTTTCGATCGAGCTTGGCTGGGGTCGTCAGTTGAAGCCACCAATCCAGCCTACGTCCGTTTAAGAGTCAAAAGGCGGCGCGCCCACATGCGCGCCGCCCCTCACTGCGTGATCAGGTCCGGTTCAGGCGACGTCGCCGGTCGAGGGATCGATCATGGTGGCCAGGCGGGTGACCTTGTTGGCCGGGAAGCCGCCGCAGCGGGCGTGCTCCAGGATGATGTCCGCATCAGGGGCGACGTAGACGCAGTAGAGCTTGTCGTCGGTGACGTAGCTGTGGAGCCAGTGGATCTCGGGCCCCAGGTCGGCGATGACCTTGTTGGACTTCTGCGAGATCGTCCTCAGCTGCTCGGGGGAAAGGCTGCCGGCCCCCGGCAGGTCGCGCTCGATCACAAACTTCGGCATCTGCCTATCTCCTATTTGGTAACATACTCATGGTATGGAGCTTTCCGTACCGTTGGTACGGAAGTATGCATACCCTTAGTATGGAAGTCAAGACCTTGATTGGAAAGGACAAGCGGGAGGCCCAGGGCGAAGCCACGCGGCTCGCGCTGGTGGCCGCGGCCCGCGGGCTGTTCGGCGAGCGTGGGTATGCCGCCACCTCGATCGAGGAGGTGGCAGCACGCGCGGGAATGACCAAGGGCGCCGTCTACCACCACTTCGGCGGCAAGGCCAACCTGTTCCAGGAGGTCTATGAAGAGGTGATGCGCGAGGTGTCGGACCAGGTGGTGAGCGTGTTCCTCGAGCCAGACCACTGGACCGCGCTGGCCGGCGGCTGCCAGCTGATGATCGACGCTCAGCTCGATCCCGCCGTGCGCAGGATCGCGCTGCATGACGCGCGATCTGTCCTGAGCTATGACGTCGTGCACATGATCGAGTCGCGTTACGGTGCGGTCGGCATCAGGGGAGCCCTGCGCAAGGCGATGCATGGCGGAGTCATCGAGCCGCAGCCGTTGCGCCCGCTGGCGCTGCTGCTGTCCGGCGCGCTCAGCGAAGCTTGCTTTTACGTGGCCGATGCCGAAGACCCTGTCCAGGCCCGCGAGGAGGTCGGCCGCCTCGTGGTGCGGATCCTGGAAGGGCTCAAGGCGCGGCCGGAAGGTCGAGTCGGCGCCGGCATCGACGCGATTGCCGAGAGACTGATTTAAGCCGCTGTTCCAGAAGGCAGGATCGGGCAGCTCTCGAGCTGCGCCTTCATCCGTTGGATCGTGCGGCCGAGCAGGTCGCCGACGATGAAGTCGACGAGCTCTCGGCTCAGAAGCGTGTTCTCGATGGTCATTCGAAACGACATGTGCAGCACAGCGCCGCTATCGAGGGCTGAAACCACCATGGCCATTCGCACGCGGCTCATGGGCATGCCGATCCCGCCGCCTGCGATGGTGAGTGAGGCGGTCCGGGAGCCTGAATCCGAGTCGTTGATATGTCCCGTGCCGGCATAGGCGATCTTGAATGGACCTACGCCGGCCACCACTCGCGCCTCGAACCTCCGGGCGTCGAGGACCTTGGTGATGAGGCCACCGGGCACGCAGCTCATCAGCGCCCTGGGATCGTGTAGCTCGCGAAACACCCAGTCGGCATCGCGGTCGACTCGCAGCACGGCGTTGCGGGTCAAGACGTTAGTAGCCACCAGCGCTCGGCGATGAATCGGTGTCGATCTTGGCGCCGCCCGGCGAAACCACATACCACGCCGCGCCGAAGCTGCTGAGGCCCTGGCCGGTCACGTCGCCGGACTTCTTGTCGCCACTGAAGTAGTAGAGCGGGTGACCGTTGTAGACCGCTTCGAGCGTGCCGTCTTTGCGCTTGGTCGTACTCAGCAGAGAAGCATTGACGCCCGGGCCTGCCACTGGCTGCCCGGTGGTGACCACCGCCGGCCACACCCCTATGCAGGCGTCATAGCACGACGAGGCTGCCGCCCTGTCGGCCTCGAACAGGTACAGGGTCCTGCCGCTGCCGTCGACAAGAATCTGCCCACGGCTCGAATTCGCGACTGCGATGGTCGCCATTCCGGACGCCGGCGGCGTTCCACCGGCGGGATTCGACGTGCCATAGCTTCCGTAGGCTCCTGTGCCACCACAGGCGGCGGTGACGAACGCCGCGCCGACGGACGCGGCCACAAGCAAAAGTAGGCGATTCATTTTGGTCTCCAATCTCCTTTTGACTGAGTTCAGCTGGGTGGGGTCGAGCCCTCGATTTCGATCTCGTTGCCGGCCGCCCCGGGTTGCCACGTGAGATGCGACAGGGGCGCAGTAGCCGGCCCGTGCACGACGCTTCCGTCGAGCGCGAACTGCGAGCCATGGCATGGACACAGGAAGTGCCGCAAGCCGTCGTCGTAGTTGTAGGAACAGCCCAGGTGCGGACAGGTGATGGCGAACGCCCGCAGCGTTCCTTGGTCTCGAGCCAGGTAACCGCCATAGGTCGGGTCGCCGGCTGTGTTGCCCTCGCCACCGTCGGCCATGGTGAAAGACACGCCCGCGGGCGAGTCGAAACGCACTGCGGATCCTTCTGCGATGTCGGCCAAAGGCGTGTTCAGCGCCACGCGGATCTTTCCGGCGCCCAGGTTCGAGCGCCGCGACGGGAAGACGTACACGGCCAGCGGAGCGACCACAGAAGCAACGGTCGCGCCGAGCAGGCCGGCGAGCCACCAACCCAGAAAGGTCCGCCTGGTCGGCGACTTGGAGCTGACGCGGTTTGTGCTCACGACGTCAACAACTACGAGGGCGCATTACAGCCCGGCACGATCTGACGCGCGCGGATGCTACGTCGAGGCGCTCACACGACGAAGAGCTCGATCTGTCCGTCCCTCACCCGCGACTCGATGGTGGGGAGATCCGGAGGAGCGGCTTTCAGTCGATAGTAGAGAACCTTGCCCGACCAAGAAAAGGCGGTCTGATGGCAGGGACAGCTCAATCTCTTGTCGGCATCATCGGGCTGGAGACGGCAGCCAAGGTGGGTGCAAATGCCAGACACCGCGCTGATCTGGCCACCGTCGTTGACCAAGACGGCGTCGACCGAGCCCGTGGAAACGAGAATGGCGTGCCCTTCCGGCAGCTCCGTGACCGCGGCCACGGGTCGCCACTGGCCACCATCCGGCGTCAGGACCGCCGGCCCCGTCGCCACGGGACCAGTCGGCCCCTGACGGGTCAGGACTTCGTCGAGGGCAACACCAACGAACGCTGCTGCTGCTGCCGTGCTGAATGTCCTGAGCCAGACGCGTCTTGTGAAGCGAGCCTCTATCCGGGGACTCTCGTCGAGCCGCGCGCTGAGCCTCTGATGAATCCTGTCCAGGGCAGCCTTGTCGGGCAGATCGGCACCGGCTCGAGCGGCGACCAGGCCGGCGGCCGCGGCCATCGCCTCGGCTTCATCTCGTGACGCCGTGAAGCGGCGAGGCCTCCGGCCTCGCAACAGATCGTCAACAAACCTGGCCACGCGCTCAGCAGCTGAAGACGTCATCCCAACACCTCCCGTTCGAGCTCGGCTGCCTTCCGCAGGGCACGGAACTGCAGCACACGCGCGTTGGACTCTGTTACTCCCATTTCGTTGGCCGCCTCGCGCACGCTGTATCCAAGCAGGAAGCGGAGCTCCAGCACGCGTCGAAACTGGTCTGGCAGCAAGCCCAGCAAGCGCTGAGCACGTTGGGATGCGACCGTGCTCGATGCGCCGGCCAGTTCTTGCGGCGGCAGTTGCTCCAGCTCGAGCGCAACGTTTTGGGCGGCGTAGTGGCTCCGCCAGTGATCGGCGAGCACCGTTTTCGCGGTCTTGACCAGATAGGAGCGCACGTTGTGGACGGGGGCAGGAAAGCGAAGCGTCTTGAGCGTGCGGATCATGACGTCCTCGGCCACGTCTTCAGCATCGGCTGCGTTCCCGACCCTTCGGAACGCGAGCTGATAAATGCCCACGACGTTGTCTTGATAGACGGATTCCCAATCCGTGTAGATCGCTGCCGCAGGTTCGTTTTCGATCTTGGGTCCGGGGTCGCCGGCGGCCCGGAACTCGATCAGTCCCACCGCGCTCGGCATGCATCCACGGACAACAACTACGAGGGCCTGTTACGCATACCCCACGAAAAAGCCCCCCGAACTCGGAGGCTAAAGCCGTGAGTTCGCGGGGGCCCCGAAGACGGCGGGCAATCCACCCACATTGAACACCTCCTCCAACGACCTCACGAATCGGGCCCTGGGCAGGTCGTTGCCCGCGATGGCGGAATGCACGCAGGCCGCGGCCAAGAGCGCTTGAAACGAAGTTGGGGTCGCCTCAAACCTGAGCGGTCGCCGCCTCGTGACGAGGTCATCGACGAAACTCGCTACCTCGCCCGCCTGTGAGATGTCATCACGAGTTGGAGCGAAACCCATCTCCGCGCCGATCTCGGCCAGCGCTTTGAAAATCAAGATGGCCGCAGCCGACGGACTCACGTCCACCTGGGCTGCGATTTGATTCACCGTCCGCCTGCGGAGAAATCGGAGCACGGTCACGAGCCGCAGCTCTCCCGGCAGCGGATCGAGAAGCGCCCTGAGGCTCAACGTCGACCGCCACGGGGCGGCTACTTCACCGGCATGTAGGGCTGACCACCGCAGCGATGAGATTCCATATCTCTCCGTCCAGTGCCTGCCGATGGCGCGGACCG
>WNFO01008080.1_pt1 | contig 10296 bp, 5 predicted proteins | sample 5400251 | NCBI WGS metagenome assembly WNFO01 (sample SAMN13153354, study PRJNA577476) | soil metagenome | isolation source: 100 cm saprolite under Madrone tree | place: USA:California | collected 2016-06-14
CTCGGACTGTTCGTTCGCTCGAACATGAGCGCTGCGTCACTCGCGAAATCGATTCGCGACACTGTCAGCTTGATCGATCCATCGCAGCCAGTGTTCGACGCCCGGCCAATGATCGATCGCGTCCACGAAACATGGGGCAGCCAGCGTCTTCTCAGTTTTCTTTTCTCGATCTTTGCCGGCCTCGCGCTTCTGCTCGCGACCATCGGCCTTTACGGACTGCTCGCTTACACAACGCTCAAGCGCGTTCGTGAAATCGGTATCCGTCTCGCCCTCGGTGCCCAACCCGCTCAGATCCGCACGCTCGTGCTTTCGCACGGAATGCAATTGCTTTTGATTGGATCGGCGATTGGTCTGCTCACCGCGTTCGCGCTTTCTCGCGCCTTGCAAAGCGTCCTCTTCGAAGTGAAGGGGATCGATCCGAGAATTTATCTCGGAGTGGGACTGCTACTTTTTGGAGCGACCCTCCTTGCTTCCTGGATTCCGGCCCGGCGCGCTTCACGCGTCGATCCCATCATCGCGTTACGCCAAGAATAATTTCCCATGCAAAATCTTCGATACGCTCTTCGTGTTCTTGGAAAGCAGCCGCTCTTTACCGCTATTGTCATTTTGACTTTTGCTCTCGGAATTGGCGCGAACACCGCAGTCTTTAGTGTGGTCAACGCGGTCTTGTTGCGGCCGCTGCCGTTCCATGAGCCGGAGAATCTGGTCGCGCTTGGCGAATTCGACACGCGCGAGACGGCCGATCCCGGCACGCAGATCGAAAGCATTTCCTATCTCGATTACGTCGACTGGCGCGATCAAAACAAAGTTTTCGAACGGGTCGCTGTTTGTACAAATCAAAGCGCGGTCTCAGCCGATTTGTTCCCGCTCCTCGGAGTTCAACCAATTCTGGGCCGCACCTTTCTCCCAAAGGAAGACGAACCAGGAAACTACGTTGTCATTTTGAGTTACGAATTGTGGCAGCGCCAATTTGGCGGCGACCGCGAGATTATCGGCAAAAACATCAGCCTCGATGCGAAACAATGGCAGGTGATTGGCGTAATGCCGCCACGCTTCACTTTTCCTCTCCGATTTTCGAATCCACCGGAGGTTTGGATTTCGATGTCGATCTTGCGCACGAGCGACCGCAGGCGAACATCGACACGATCACTGCCAATTGGCATCAACAGTATCCGCAAAAAATAAACGCCGGAGCGAAAGTGATTCCGGAACTTGCCGCGCTGGTTGGCAATACGCGTTCGGCGTTGTTCATGTTGTGCGCGATGGCGGGCTGCGTTCTGCTCGTCGCATGCGTCAACGTCGCGAACTTATTGCTGGCGCGTTCGCTTTCCCGCAATCGGGAGATCAGCATTCGCGCCGCCCTTGGCGCCGGACGTTGGCAAATCATTAAACAACTTCTTGTTGAAAGCGCGATCCTCGGAATTTTTGGCGGTCTTGCTGGATTGATCCTCGCAATCTGGGGCGTCGATTCGATGAAAGCGTTTCTCCCCGGCATTCCGCGGATGGACGAAATCTCGCCCGATCCGCGCGTGCTTATTTTCACGGCCGCAATCAGTTTCGGCGTTGGAATTTTTGCCGGTTTGCTGCCGGCGTGGCGGGCGTCGCATCCAAATCTTGCCACCTCAATGAATGAGGCTGCTCGCGGGTCCAGTGAAGGCGTGGCCGGACGTCGGACGCGCGCGGGCCTCGTTGTCATCGAGATTGTGCTCGCGCTTGTTCTTCTCGCCAGCGCGGGACTGCTCGTCGAAAGTTTTCTCCGTTTGCAAAAAGTTCCAGCCGGATTCGATCACACAAAAGTGATCACGGCGCGTCTCGAGTTGCCGAATGCGAGTTATCCGAAAGCGCAGGACACGGCGGACTTTTACAAGAAATTGCTCGAGCGCGTTTCTGTTCTTCCCGGCGTGCAATCCGCGGCTGCGGCCTGGTGGATTCCGCTGAGCGGGAGCGACATCGATCTCACCTTCGACGTTCAAGAGCGGCCGTTGCCGGAAGGCCAACAAGCGGTCGCGGAGGTTAACGTCGTTACTCCCGAATATTTCCGGACCCTGCGCACTCCGATCGCGCTCGGCCGGGCTTTTACCGATCGCGACGACAAAAATGCCCCGCCCGTCGCGATTGTTTCCGAAAGTTTCGCTAAGCGGTATTTTCCCGGTGAGAATCCGATCGGCAAGCGGATCACTCCAAATGGCTCGGTCGATGGCAAACCGCCGGTGCGCGAAATCGTCGGCGTAGTGGCCGACATGCATTTGATCAGTCTGAAAGTTGCGCCAAGACCGCAGATTTACATTCCGCATCAGCAGTTCGGAATCCATTCGATGTCGATCTTTGTTCGAACGGCGATCGATCCTCAATCGTTCACGACTACGTTGCGCCGTACCGTCGCCGAGATCGACAAGAACCTGCCGATTTATCGGACGCGAACATTGACTGATTATATGTCGCAATCGATCGCCCAGCCGCGTTTGAACGCGATGCTCGTCGGTTTCTTTGCCCTGATCGCGCTTCTTCTCGCCGCCGCAGGAATTTTTGGGGTGATGAGTTACTCCGTCACGCAGCGGACGCACGAGATCGGAATTCGCATCGCCCTCGGCGCGCAACGTTACGATGTTCTGCGGCTGATCGTCGTCCAAGGCATGCGCTTCGTCGGGATCGGTTTGGTTCTTGGTATCATCGGCGTGCTTGTTTCGTCGCGTCTGCTTCAAACTTTCCTCTTTGGCATCGGCGCAACCGATTTGCGAACGATGCTCACCGTCACTCTCGTCCTGACCGGAGTTGCATTCGTTGCCTGTCTTGTGCCGGCGCGTCGCGCCACGCTGGTCGACCCGATCAAGGCATTGCGCGCCGAATGATTTTTTAAACCTGAAACTCAATCCACCACTGCCATGAACGACATCCGTTTCGCATACCGTAAACTTCGAAAATCGCCGGCGTTCACTGCGATTGCCGTGATCACTCTCGCGCTCGGCATCGGATTGAACACAACCATTTTCAGTCTGATCAATGACCTGTTTCTGCGCGGCCTGCCATTCAAAGAGCCGTCGCGCGTTGTCCACTTTTACGGCGGTGACAAGTCGCGCGGCCTCGAAGACATCGGCATTGGGGCTCCGCGATTCGACCATTTCCGCGATGGGCAAACAATCTGCGAGAGTTTAGCGGGCGAGAACTTTTTCGCGTTCACTCTTACCGGCCTGGGCGATGCGGTCCAGATCTTCGGCGGCCGGCTCACTTCGAATTATTTTGATGTTCTCGGCGTGCGCCCAATTCTCGGACGCAATTTTCTTCCCGAGGAACAAGAGGGCGCCGACGTTGCGCTCGTCACCAGGAATTTTTGGCAAAAACGAATGGGCGGCGATCCGAACGTGATTGGCCGCAGCATTACGCTGGATGGTACGGCCCACACGATCGTTGGCGTATTGCCGAACATGCCGGCGACCTGGTTTGGCGCAAACCCAGTCGCTGAAGTTTGGACGACGAAGCCGATTCAACTTCCCGGATTCAGTTACGAGCGACTGATGCGCGGAACGAGTTTTCTTCGAGTAATTGGCCGGCTGAAACCGACCGTAACACTGGACCAGGCCCGGGCCGCGCTACCATCGCTCGACCAGAGCTATCGCGCGCAATATCAGACGAAGATCGACAGCGGATTCGCGACCACAATCCGGACATTGCCCGAAGATGTGACGCGAAATTTTCGCGCCGGTTTTGCAACACTCTTCGCTGCAGTCAGTTTTGTTTTGCTGATCGCGTGCAGCAATGTTGCGAACCTGTTGCTCGTTCGCTTCAGTGGACGCCGCCGCGAGATTGCTTTGCGAATGGCGATTGGCGCCTCACGCGCGAGCGTGGTGCGGCTCTTCGTGTTCGAAAGCTTGCTCGTCAGCTTAATTGCCGGGGCGGTGGGCGCGTTCGTCGCGTGGCGATTGGTTCCGCTTGTGCCAGGAATGGCGTCGAATTTTCTGCCGTTGGAAGAAAATGCGGCCACGAGTGTCTCGTGGGCCGTCCTTTTCTTCACCATCGGCCTTTCGTTGTTGACTGGTCTTCTGATGGGAATTTATCCGGCGCTGCAAGGATCGCATGCTGACTTGGTCGACGGTCTGAAAGAAGGCGGCCGTGGAACCAGCGGGAGCGTGCGCCAGCAACGTTTCCGAAAAATTCTTGTTGGTGCGCAGGTCGCTCTTTCGGTCACGCTTCTTGCCGGCGCGGCGTTGCTCATCACGAGTTTCGTTCGCTTGAGCCAACAAAACATCGGTTTTCGTTCGTTCAATCTTTGGACCGGCGCGATCACTTTGCCGACGTCCCAATATCCGGACACGCCGTCGCGGCAGCGTTTTGTCGAACAAACGCTGAATGCGTTGCACGACGTTCCCGGTTTGGAAAGCGTAACGATCAGCGGCGATATTCCATTGGCCGGTGGCAACCGGACACTCTACGCCCGCGCCGACCGTGATGTTCCACCGATCGAGCAACGCGCAAACGCGCCGAGTCACGACATCGCTCCTGATTATTTTAAAACGTGGGGCATTCCGCTGCTTGCTGGACGTGAGTTCGACGAACACGACACGGCCAATGGGCAGAAGGTTTGTTTGATCAGCCAGGCCGGCGCGAAAAAGCTTTATCCGAACGAAAATCCAATTGGCAAAACGTTGCTCGTTTCGAGTTTGAGCGTGCCCTACGAGATCGTCGGCATCGTGGGCGATGTTCGCTCGATCCGCGTGAGGGAAGCGCCGGGGATGGAATACTACATCCCGTGGGCGCAGGAAAATTTTCCGTTCGCGAACGTCACGGTGCGGAGCAATCTGAAAGTCGACGTCGTCACGCGGCTCGTGCAGTCCGCGCTTTCGAAAGTTAATCCGGGACTTGCGATTGCCGTCCCGCAGGCGATGGACGCAGTTGTCGCGCAAGCACTCGGCCAGGCGCGTTTGATGACGTGGCTACTCGGAATTTTCGCCGGCGTGGCGCTGCTGCTAGCCAGCATCGGCATTTACGGCGCCGTTGCTTACACGGTTGAACAACGCACGGGCGAAATCGGTGTTCGAATGGCGCTCGGCGCGCAAACCCGCGACGTGCTCAAGTTGATCATCAATCAAGGGATGAGGCCGGTCGTAATCGGTCTCGCGATCGGTATGCTTTGCGCGATTGCGCTCGGGCGATTGATCGCGTCTCAACTGTTCGAAGTCTCAGCGCATAATCCGGCCTTGCTCGGCGGCGCAACGATTCTGCTCGCGGCCACCGCGTTGTTCGCCTGTCTCTTGCCGGCGCGCCGCGCGGCAATGGTGGATCCTGTTCAAGCACTTCGCACCGAGTAGCGATTTATGCTCGGCGATTTCAAATATGCTCTGCGGCTTCTGCTGAAATCGCCGGGCTTTACCGCCGTCGCGGTCCTGACGCTGGCCCTTGGCGTCGGTGCGAACACGGCGATTTTTTCGGTAGTCGAGGGAATCTTGCTGCGTCCCCTTCCATTTCCGCACGCGGAGCAACTTGTTAGGATTTACGAATCGCCGGATGAAGTGGGTGCGCGCGCTGCGTCGATGAATCTGACCGACCGCACTGTCGCGCGCTTCCGTGAGTTCGGGCGCAACATTTTCGAAGATGTCGCGGGTGGCACGGGCAGCGCCGCAGTAGTTGGAGTAAATGACGGCTCGCCGGCCAAAACGGTCGCGGCGCCGCAAATTACTTGGAATTTCTTCAATGTGCTCGGTTTGGCGCCGGCGCGTGGCCGCACCTTCACCGACGAAGAAGGTCGCGCGGGCGCGGCTGCGGTCGCAATCGTTAGCGACGATTTCTGGCGCGATACCTTGAACGCACGGCCTGACGTGCTCGGCAGCACGGTAGTGGTCGATGGCACACCGCGCACGATCATCGGCGTGATGCCAAAAGCTTTTCGCCATCCATATCGCGCGAGCCTTTGGTTACCGCTCGTGTTGCGTCCGGATGATCCGGCGACGATCAACAATCATTATCTGTATGGCGTTGGGCGGTTGCGCCCGAATATCACGCCTGAAAAAGCGGAAGAGGCGGTGCGCCGGATGTGTGCGGGAATTAACCGCGATGATCCAAATCCGGCAAATGTTCGCGCGGCCTATATCCCGCCTCTGCGCGAAAGCTTCGTTATGGATCTGCGGCCGAAGCTCCTTGTCATTATTGGCGCGGCGGCCTGCGCGCTCTTGATTGCGGCAGCGAATTTCGCAGGCTTGTTGCTCGCGCGAGTCATCGAGCGGGAAGGGGAGTTCGCCTTGCGCGCAGCGCTGGGCGCGAGCCGGCGCCGGCTCGTTAGGCAACAACTGGCGCAGGCTCTCGTACTTGCGGTTTTCGGCATCGCCCTCGCTCTGCTCATCGCTTCCTGGACAGCGCCGGCGCTGATGGCGATGAGCCCGGAAGGCGCGGACGCAACTGGTAGCGCAATGCGTGAGTTCGATTACGTGCCGCGTCTGAATTTGCCGGTCTTTGCTTTTGCGGCCGGCGTCATGGCGCTCGTGGCTCTGGGTTTCGGTTTAATTCCGGCGGCGCGTGCATCTCGCACCGATTTGCGCGGTGCGATAAACGCCACGTCACGCACTGCGACACTCGACCGGAATGCGCGTCGTTTGCTTGGCTCGTTCGTCGTCGCCGAGCTCGCAATTGCTGTTGCGCTTTTGAGCGCCAGCGTGACCGCCACTCAATATTTTCGAAAACTGATTGAGGAGCCATGGGGCTTCGAGACGAAAGACCGCCTCATGTGCAGCGTCACAGTTCCGGATCGCTTCTTCCCCGCGCCCCTGGCGAAGCAGAATGCGCTCGAAGTTGCCCTCCGCGAATTGCGATCCTTGCCCGGTGTTGAGTCTGCGACCGTTGTGTCCCCATCGCCAATGGACGCGCCTTGGACAATGATGCCGTTCAACGCGGAGGGCTCGCCCGCACCTGAGCCGCGCGGATTCTACATGTCCTACTCGCGCGTCCCCACGCCCGGATATTTTACGACCGTGGGCCAGTCGTTGCTGCAAGGCCGCGATTTTAACGCAAGCGACAACGCCAACGCACCGCTCGTCTGCATCATAAGTGAAAGCATCGCGAAACGCTTCTGGCCTAACGAATCGCCCATTGGAAAGCGAATCAAATGGGGGCGGCTTGATAGCGATCGACCATGGTTCACGATTGTGGGCGTCGCCGGCGATATGAAAGTGATTGCCGATCCGCGGGATGGCGAAGTGCTCGGGACGATCGCGCGTCCGATGGCGCAGATGCTCGCGCGCACAACATTTCCGCTCGATGACATCACCTTCGTCTTGCACACGTCCAGTCGCGCTGTGAACGAGGCGGTGATCCGCGAGGCCTTGAAACGCACGAATCAAAATTTGGCAGCCTACAATTTCATCTCGCTGGACGAAGCCGCCGCGCGTGCTCACACGACTGAGCGTTTTATCTTCGTGCTCGTCTCATCGTTCGGATTGCTCGGATTGCTTCTTGCCGCGGTCGGACTTTATGGATTGCTTTCGTTGCAAGTCGCACGTCGCGAACGCGAGTTCGGTATTCGCAGCGCGCTCGGAGCAACTGCGGCGCAATTAATTCGACTTGTCTCCCGCCAGGGCGCGAACCTGCTCGTTTTGGGCTTTGCTGCCGGAGGCATCGCCACGTGGGCCGTCGCTAAGATCCTGCAAAATCAATGGACGGCGATGCCGACTCCAAATTTTCTCGCCGGCCTGGTTGCAGCAATCGTTCTGGCAGCCTCGACCGTCATCGCTTGCTGGCTTCCGGCTCGCCGAGCGGCCCGCGTCGATCCCGTCCAAATTTTGCGCAGCGAATAAATTTTGCCGAACCTCAAATGAACGACGTTCGATTTGCCTTTCGCAAACTTCGGCAGTCTCCCGCGTTCACTTTCATTGCGATCGTCACGCTTGCTCTCGGCATCGGACTCAACACCGCCATCTTCAGTTTGATCAACGATCTCTTCCTGCGCCCGTTGCCGTTCAAGGATCCCGAGCGCTTGGTGCACATGTATTCGAATGCGCGCGAGCGTAACCTGCTCGAGCTGCCGATTTCGGCGCCGCGTTTTCAGCATTATCGCGATGGTCAAACAATGTTCGACGGCTTCTCCGGCGAAAATGTTTCTGCCTTTACCCTGACCGGCCTAGGCGATGCGGTCCACCTATTCGGAGGCAGGGTGACCTCCAATTATTTCGATGTCCTCGGCGTGCGACCGATTCGCGGCCGCAATTTTTTGCCGGAGGAAGAAGAGGGCGCCGATGTCGCAATGGTCACTGAAAATTTCTGGCAAAAACGAATGGGTGGCGATCCAAACGTGATTGGGCGCAGCATTACACTCAATGGCATCGCCCATACGATCGTCGGTATCCTTCCGAACCTTCCATTTTCTTGGGTTGGTCCGAACGCGGAAGTCTGGACGACAAAACCGTACGTCATTCCGGGATTCACCTATGAACAGGTGATGCGCGGCAGCGGAATTTTGCGTGTCGTGGGTCGCTTAAAACCGGGAATGACCTTGGGGCAGGCGAGGGCGGCATTGCCCTCGCTCGAGCAAAGTTATCGAGCGCAGCATCCGGACAAGATCGACAGCTCGTCGGTTATGACCTTAAAAACGCTTCCCGAAGATACTACCGGAAATCTGCGGCCGGCCTTTGCGACCCTGCTCGCGGCCGTCGCCTTTGTTTTACTGATCGCGTGCAGCAACGTCGCCAATCTTTTGCTTGTGCGATTCGCTGGACGACGCCGCGAAATCGCATTGCGAATGGCGATTGGTGCTTCCCGCGCAAGCATCGTCCGGCTGTTTGTTTTCGAAAGCCTGCTGGTCAGCGCAATCGCCGGAGCCGCCGGCGCGTTGCTAGCCTGGCAGTTGGTTCCGATCGTTCCAAAAATGGCAGCCAATTTTCTGCCTTTCGATCCCGCGGCGCGACTCGATCTTTCCGTGCCGGTGCTTCTCTTCACGATTGGCTTGTCGATTCTGACCGGCATCGTCATGGGAATTTATCCAGCGCTGCAAAGTTCGCGGGCTGATCTGGTCGACGCCTTGAAGGAAGGCGGCCGCGGGACCAGCGGCAGCGTACATCAGCAACGATTCCGCAAGATTCTAATCGGCGCGCAAGTTGCGCTGTCCGTTACGTTGCTCGCAGGCGCGGCGTTGTTGATCACCAGTTTCGTCCGACTAAGTCAACAAAATATTGGATTCCATGCCGAAAATCGTTGGATTGGTTTCATCACGTTGCCTGAGGGGCAATATCCTGATCTCCCCGCCCGTCAGCGTTTCGTCGAAAAAACGCTGGCTGCGCTCCACACCGTCCCGGCTTTCGAAAGCGCGACGATTAGTGCCGACATTCCGCTACTAGCCGCGGCCGTCTCTAACGTGCTATACGCGCGCCCGGATCGTGAAGTCTTGCCCATCGACAGACGTGCTGCCGCGGTGCTTCACAATACCGCGGCAGATTACTTCAAAACTTGGGGCATTCCAATTTTGGCCGGACGCGATTTCGACGAGCACGACACGGCTGATCGGCAAAACGTGATCATCATTAGTAAGGCCGGCGCGGAGAAGGTTTTTGGTGATGAGAATCCGATCGGCAAGACATTACTCGTGGGCAGCGCCAGCGTGCCCTGCGAAATCATCGGTATCGCTGGCGATGTGCGCTCGCGCAAAGTCTCTGAGCCGGACGCTGTGGAAATTTACCGGCCTTGGGCCCAACAAAACTTTCCTTTCCCATGCATTCTGGTGCGCAGCCAGCTCAAACCGGATGCAGTGACGAAATTGGCGCAGTCGGCGCTTGCGACCGTCGATCCCGGATTGGCAATCGCTATTCCGCAATCGATGGACGCAATTGTCGCCCAGGCAGTCGGACAAACGCGGCTGATGATGTGGTTGCTCGGAATTTTCGCCGGCGTGGCGCTGCTGCTCGCCAGCATCGGAATTTACGGCGCGGTCGCCTACACCGTGGAGCAACGCACGGGCGAAATCGGAGTTCGGATGGCGCTCGGCGCGCAGACGTTCGATGTTCTGCGCCTGGTCGTGAATCAGGGAATGAGGCCTGTCATCATCGGGCTCGCAGTTGGAGTCGCAGCCGCGTTCGCGCTCGGTCGATTGATTTCAACCCAGCTCTATCAAGTTTCGGCACACAATCCCGCGCTTCTTGCCGGTGCAACGCTCTTACTTGCCGTGACCGCATTGGTCGCGTGTTTGTTGCCGGCCCGGCGAGCGACGCTGGTCGATCCGGTCCAGGCGTTGCGCACGGAATAAGCCGATAAAATTTATGTTTACCGATTTGAAATACGCGTTGCGAATGTTGGCGAAAGCGCCCGGCTTCACCGCCATCGCCA
>WNFO01014642.1_pt1 | contig 10296 bp, 11 predicted proteins | sample 5400251 | NCBI WGS metagenome assembly WNFO01 (sample SAMN13153354, study PRJNA577476) | soil metagenome | isolation source: 100 cm saprolite under Madrone tree | place: USA:California | collected 2016-06-14
CAATCACGCGGGGCTCATCCGCTCTGCGCCGGTCGGGGTCGCGAGTGTGGATTTCAGGGCCAGGGCTGGCCGTTCGATGACGGCGTACGAGGCCACCGCGACGGCGAGGGTGGTCACCCAGGCTGTCAGGATGGCCGGCCAGGGCCGCGAGTCGTCGTGCAGGGACAGCGCGCCGCACCAGTAGAAGACCGGAAAATGCCAGAGATAGACGCCGTAGGAGATCCGGCCCAGGGCCGCGAGGGGCCACGCGGCCAAGCCCCGCGCGAGCACCGAGCGCGGCTCCTGCCAGACGTGGACGACGAGCAGCGCCGTCGCCAGTGATGCGACCGTGCTGACGTGGCGGTGGAGGTAATCGTCCGGGAACCGTGCGAGGGCGAGCATGGCCGCAATGCCGATGACGCCGACGAGGCCGGCGCCGCGCGCGCGACGAACTGCGCCAGCCCCGAGGAGGAGGCCCGCCGCGCACCCGATGAGCAGGCCATCGCCGTGGGCGTCGAGCCCCTCGTAAACATGCTGGAACGTCGCGTGCGCACGGACCAACGCAAGGCGCCAGACGACTCCGACGCCGGCGGCGGCGAGTACGAGGACGGCGATGACGCGGCGGTCGTGGAGGACGCGGAGCAGGCCGAGCAAGGCCAGCGGCCACAGGACGTAGAACTGCTCCTCGATGGCCAGCGACCAGGCGTGGCTGTAGAGTCCCAGCGGCAGGCCGATCGCCCAGGCCCAGTTGGCGACATAGAACAGCACGACCGCGGCCTGCTGGAGCGCGAGGGGGCCCCACTCGGGCGGCAGCGTGGCGAGGTGGACGATCGTGCACACGATGAGCAGCCCCAGCAATGCCGGTAACAAGCGAAGCGCGCGCCGCGCGTAGAACAGCCGTAGCGCGATCGTGCCGGTCGCCGCGTACTCCTCGACGAGCAGCGACGTGATCAGAAAGCCGCTCAGCGCGAAGAATATGTCCACGCCCAGGTAGCCGGCCGGCAGGAGCCCGGAATGGCGCGCCAGCACCGCGAGGATGGCGACGGCACGGACGCCGTCCAAGGCGGGACGATAACCGAGGCCGTACGTGGTCGTCATGCGCTTCCAGTCTACGGCGAGCCGTCCGGACGTCAGCTACAATCGCGATGACGAAGGATGACGAAGAATCACGCTGTTCATCCCCGGTGCCGAGCACGTCGAGGTTCCTTACGAGAAGCCCGGTCTATGCCCCGAATGCTTGAATCTTGAGATCACAGGCCGTGGCGGCGGCAGGGTGCAACTCGTCGAGCGCGATGGAAAATGGATATGCCCTCGGCCGTGGATGGTTGTTCTGGAATTGGCTGAGGCGGAAGAAAGACCCCACGCCGGTTCCCGGCGAACGGGAGTTCCACTAACGGCGTTACTTCGCGGCCAGCAAGGGCGCGGCTCCGTGCGGTGGCCGAAACGGCGTGGCATAATGATGCGGTTTTGAAAGCGAGGATGGAGCTTCCTCTGATCGACGTTCGCGAGCGCAAGCCGCCGTGGCTGAAGGTGCGCGCGCCGGGCGGGCCGAATTACCTCCGTCTCAAGCGACTGATGCGCGACGCCAACCTCCACTCCGTGTGCGAGGAAGCGCACTGCCCGAACATCGGCGAGTGCTGGGAGGACGCGACCGCGACCTTCATGATCCTCGGCGACGTGTGCACGCGCAACTGCGGCTATTGCGCCATCGCGCACGGGCGCCCGACGTGGGAGGACCGTGAGGAGCCCGAGCGCGTCGGACGCGCCATCGGCGACCTCGGCCTCGAGTACGTCGTGATCACGTCGGTGAACCGCGATGATCTCGCCGACGGCGGCGCCGCCCACTGGGCGGCCACCGTGCGCGCCGTACGCCGCCACGCGCCCCGCTGTCGCGTCGAGGTGCTGATCCCGGACTTCCAGGGCGACGCGGCCGCGCTGCAGACCGTCATCGACGCCGGCCCCGACATCCTGAATCACAACACGGAGACGGTGCCGCGGCTCTACCGGCTGGCGCGGCACGGCGGGCGCTACGAGCGCACGCTCGAGCTGTTCCGGCGTGCCCGCGCCACCGCCCCAGGCCTTCCGACGAAATCGGGCATCATCCTCGGCCTCGGCGAGGAGCGGGACGAGCTGCTGGCCACCATGCGCGACCTCGTGGCGGAAGGCGTCTCGATCCTCACGCTGGGCCAGTACCTGCGCCCGTCCGCCCAGCACCTGCCGGTGGCGCGCTATTACCGGCCGGAGGAGTTCGCCGGGCTGGCCGAGGCGGGGCGGGCGCTCGGCTTCACCCACGTCGAGGCAGGCCCGCTCGTCCGCTCGTCGTACCACGCTAAACGACAAGCGGACAGCGCCGGAACGAATGTCGCGGGAGCGGAGCCACGCGCCTCTACGGATGTCGCGCGAGCGGAGCCACACCAATCGAGAACAGGCCACCCACGGCCTGAGCCGGCCGCGCGGACCCCGCTACAATAAACATGGAATATCTGCCAATCTTTCTGACGTTCCTCTTCGCGGCGGGCGTGGCCGGCGCGCTGCTCGGCATCCCCGCCCTCATCGCGCCGAGGCGGCTGACGCCGGTGAAGCTGGAGCCGTTCGAGTGCGGCAAGGATCCCATCGCGGTCAGCGAGGGACGCTTTCCGATCAAGTTCTCGACCGTCGCGATCCTGTTCATCCTGTTCGACATCGAATTGTTTTTCCTCTGGCTGTGGGCGATGCTGTTCCGCCGCCTCGGCTGGTTCGGCTTCGTCGAGATGCTCGTGTTCCTCGGCATCCTGATGCTCGGTTACCTCTATATCTGGCGTAAGGGAGGGCTCGAGTGGGAGTAGGCAGCTTCTTCACCTCGCGGCTGGACGAGGCCATCGGCTGGGCGCGCAAGTACTCCATCTTCCAGTACCCGTTCGTCACCGCGTGCTGCGGCATGGAATACATGGCGACGGCGTGCTCGCATTACGACGTCGATCGCTTCGGCGCCGGGCTTCCGCGCTTCTCGCCGCGGCAGGCCGACGTGCTGTTCGTGGTCGGCACCATCTCGCACAAGATGGCGCCGGTCCTCAAGCGCATCTACGAGCAGATGACCGAGCCCAAGTGGGTGGTGGCCTTCGGCGTCTGCACGTGCACCGGCGGCTTCTACGACAACTACGCCACCGTGCAGGGCATCGACACGATCATCCCGGTCGACATCTACATCCCGGGCTGCCCGCCCCGTCCCGGATCCTCGAGCGCCTGCGCGCGCGCCTCGGCACGGGCGTCGTCGAGACGCACGCGCAGTGCGGTGACCACACCGCGGTCGTGGAGCGGACGGCGCTGCCGGGCGCCCTGAGTCTTTGCCGCGACGACCCCGATCTGGGCTTCGACGTGTTGATGGACCTCACGGCCGTCGACTACCAGAAATACCCGGGCCGCGAGGACGGCCCGCGCTTCGAGGTCGTGTACCACCTCTACTCGCTCGCCCACAACCATCGCGTGCGAATCAAGGTGCGCGTCGACGAGGACGACGCGGTGGTGCCGACGGCGGTGCCGCTGTGGCCGATCGCCAACTGGCTCGAGCGCGAGGTGTGGGACATGTTCGGCGTGCGGTTCGACGGCCATCCGGACCCGCGCCGCCTGCTCATGTACGAGGAGTTCGTCGGTCACCCGCTGCGCAAGGACTACCCGATCAACCGGCGCCAGCCGCTGATCGGGCCCCGGATCTGATGGCCGAGCCCACGCGCCGCGAGATCATGCTGGGCGAGGGCAGCGGCACGGGCTCCGGCCAGAACCTCACCGTCGGCATGGGCCCCGCGCATCCGGCCATGCACGGGATCATCCGCATCCTCGCGGACCTGGACGGCGAGATCATCCGGAAGGCCGACGTCGAGATCGGCTACCTGCACCGCGCCTTCGAGAAGGATTGTGAAGTCGGGGGCTGGAACAACGCCATCCCCTACACGGACCGCCTGAACTACGTCTCGCCGCTCATCAACAACTTCGCGTACGCCAACGCCGTCGAGAAGCTCCTCGGCATCGACGTCACCGAGCGGTGCAAGTACATCCGCACGATCATGTCGGAGATCTCGCGCGTGTGCGACCACCTGACGTGCATCGGCGCCTCCGCCATGGAGCTCGGCGCCTTCACCGTCTTCCTCTACATGATCAAGGCGCGCGAGTTCCTGTGGGAGCTGGTCGAGGACGTCACGGGCGCGCGGCTCACCATCTCCTACGGCCGCGTGGGCGGGGTGAAGGCCGACCTGCCCGAGGGCTTCGAGGCCAAGCTGCGCGCCGCGTTCAAGCAGACGCGCGAGGTGCTCGACGAGGTGCACCGGCTGCTGACGGGCAACCGCATCTTCATGGACCGCATGGTCGGCGTCGGCGTGCTGTCGCGCGAGGAGACGATCGCCTACGCGATCACCGGTCCGCTTCTGCGCGCGGTGGGCGTGGGCTTCGACGTGCGCCGGGCCTCGCCGCACTGGGCGTACGACCGCGTGGAGTTCGAGGTGCCCACGCAGAAGGACGGCGACAACTACTCGCGGTATCTCGTGCGCATGGCCGAGATGGAGCAGGCGATGCGGATCGCCGAGCAGGCGCTGGCGGCCATCCCCGGCGGCCCCATCAACGTGGACTTCGAGGGGCGGCCGATCGATCCCGCCGCCTACGTGGACCAGGGCAAGCAGGGCAAGACCGAGGGCCTGCTGCTGATGCCGATCACGCTGTCGCCGAATCTCGCGGGTCAGGACCGCAAGGCGCTCGAGCGCGTCAACGCCCACGACAAGCGCGTCGTGCTGCCGCCGAAGGAGACGGCCTACGGCTCCATCGAGGGCCTGATGAACCACTTCATGCTGATCATGGAGGGCTACGGGATCCGCCCGCCGCAGGGCGAGGCGTACTTCGCCTCGGAGGGCGCCAACGGCGAGCTCGGCTTCTACGTCGTCTCCGACGGCGGCGACCGGCCGTACCGCGTGCGCTGCCGGCCGCCGTGCCTGCCGCCGATGGCCGCGCTGCATCGGATGATCGAGGGCGGGATGATCGCCGACCTCATCCCGAGCTTCGGCTCCGTGAACATGATCGGCGGCGAGCTGGATCGATGACCATCGCGCGTGTCGAATTCTCCGCCGACCAGCTCGAGGAGGTCCGCCGCCTGCAGGGCCTCTACCCGGACAAGCGCGGCGCCCTCCTGCCCGTGCTGCACCTGGCGCAGGAGACCTTCGGCGGCTACATCTCGCTCGAGGTGGAGGCGTACGTGGCCGGACTCTTCGGGCTCTCGCCCGCTCACGTGCACGAGGTCGTCACGTTCTACACGCTCTACTTCCGAGAGCCCAGGGGCCGGCATGTCGTCGCCGTGTGCCACAACCTCTCCTGCCACCTCGCGGGCGCCCAGGACATCCTGCGTCACCTCGAGGCCCGGTTGGGCGTGCAGCGCGGCGAGACCACCGACGACGGCCGCGTGACGCTGCAGGCCGTCGAGTGCCTGTGCGCGTGCGAGGCGGCTCCCATGATGCAGGTCGACGACCGCTACGAGATGAACCTGACACCCGACAAGGTAGACCGCATCCTCGAGGGCCTGCGCTGATGGCCGAGACCGTCCTCATGCGGAACTTCGAGCGCCCCGACTCCCACACCCTCGCGGCGTATCGCGCGGCCGGGGGTTACGCGGCGTGGGAGAAGGCGAAGACGCTGGAGCCCACGGCCATCGTCGACGAGGTCAAGAAGTCGAACCTCCGCGGTCTCGGCGGCGCCGGCTTTCCGACCGGGATGAAATGGTCGTTCATCCCCAAGACCCACACCGGGCCTGTCTATCTCGTCGTCAACGCCGACGAGGGCGAGCCGGGGACATTCAAGGACCGCTACCTGCTCGAGCGCGATCCGCACGCGCTGATCGAGGGCATGCTGATCACCGCCCGCGCGATCCGCTCGGCCCTCGCCTTCGTCTACATCCGCGGCGAGTACGTCCAGCCCTGGCGCCGCTTCAGCGCCGCCGTCAAGGAGGCGTACGACGCCGGGCTGCTCGGGAATGGATTCGAGGTCGTGGTTCATCGTGGCGCGGGTGCGTATATCTGCGGGGAAGAAACAGGACTGCTGTCCTCGCTGGAAGGTAAAAAGGGGTGGCCCAAGATCAAGCCGCCGTTCCCGGCCATCAAGGGCGCCTTCGGCCAGCCGACGATCGTCAACAACGTCGAGACGCTCTGCTGCGTGCCGCCCATCATCGAGCGCGGCGCCGCGTGGTTCGCCGGGCTCGGCACCAAGACGCAGGGCGGCACGCGCATGTACTCGGTCTCCGGCCGCGTGAAGAAGCCGGCCGTGTACGAGACCTCCGTGTCGATCACGCTGCGCCAGCTGATCGAGCTGGCCGGCGGCGTGAGCGGGACGGGACGGCTCAAGGCGGTCGTACCGGGCGGCGGCTCGGCGGCGATCCTGAGCGCCGACGAGATCGACGTGACGATGGACGTGGACGGTCTCAAGAACGCCGGCACGATGATCGGCTCCGCCGGCGTCATCGTGATGGACGAGAGCGTGTCGATCCCCGAGGCGCTGCTGGTGCTCGCGCGCTTCTATGCCCACGAGTCGTGCGGGCAGTGCACCCCGTGCCGCGAGTCCACGGGCTGGATCGAAAAGATCGTCCACCGCGTCGTCGAGGGCCACGGCCACAAGGACGACCTCGATACCGTTCTCGACGTGGCCAAGCGCGGTGGCGGCACCACGATCTGCGCGTTCTACGACGGCGCCATCGGCCCCTACATCTCCTACATCGAAAAATTCCGCCCCGAGTTCGAGGCCCTATGCCGGTCCTGAAGCTCGCCCGTGAAGAATCGCGCTTCGAGCGCCGGCTTTGCCGGCGCAATCCTGTTCTGGGGGAGGCTCGGAGGGGGCCATCGAGGCCCCCTTCGATGCTGTTCTGGGGGAAGCAGCCCCGAGCGCTGTGCGCGAGGGGCGTCGGAAGGGGGACGAAGCCCCCCTCCGAGGATTGATATGCCGAAACTCACCATCGACGGCAAAGAGATCGAGGTCGAGGCCGGCACCAATCTCATCGAGGCGGCCCGCCGCCTCGGCATCGACGTGCCGCACTACTGCTATCACCCGAGCCTGTCGATCGCCGGGCAGTGCCGGCTGTGCATGGTGGATATCGAGAAGACGCCGCGGCCGAGCATCGCGTGCAACACGCTGGCGGCCGACGGCATGGTGGTCCACACGCAGACCGACCGCGTGAAGGAGACGCGCCGGTCGATCATGGAATTCCACCTGATCAACCACCCGCTCGACTGTCCCGTGTGCGACCAGGCCGGCGAATGCTGGCTGCAGATCTACTACATGCAGCACGGGCTCTACGATCCGCGGATGGTGGACGAGAAGGTCCACAAGCCGAAGGCGGTGCCGCTGGGGCCGCACGTGATGCTCGACGCCGAGCGCTGCATCCTCTGCTCGCGCTGCGTGCGGTTCTGCGACGAGATCACGGGCACGGGCGAGCTCGGCATCTTCAGCCGCGGCGATCACTCGGAGATCGGCCTCTTCCCCGGCCAGGACCTCGAGAACAACTATTCCGGCAACGTGGTGGACATCTGCCCGGTGGGCGCGCTGACCGACCGCGAGTTCCGCTTCCAGGTGCGCGTCTGGTACCTCGACGCCACCAAGTCGGTGTGTCCCGGCTGCGCGCGCGGCTGCAACCTGGACGTGCATGTCAATCGCAAGCGCCCGCACCACGCCGGCGGCCGGCGCGTGGCGCGGCTGAAGCCGCGCTTCAACGAGGCCGTGAACGCGTGGTGGATCTGCGACGTGGGACGCTACGGCTTCGACGCGGTGGACGATCCGAGCCGCATCCGCTTCGCGCGGCACGGGGGGGTCGACGTCACGCGCGACGAGGCGCTGGGGCTGCTGGTCGCCGCGCTGCGCGACCACGCGCCCGATGAGATCGCCATCCTCGCCTCACCCGAGCTGTCCAACGAGGACCTGTTCGCGCTGCGCCGGCTCGCCGAGCACCGTGGGATTCGTCAGGTTGCCTTCGGGGTGCCGCCGGGCAAGGCGGGCGCCGACGACGACTTCCTGCTCCGCGCCGACCGCTCTCCCAACACGCGCGGCGCCGAGGCCGTCGGGCTCGTGGCCGACGCCGACAGCATCCTGGCGCGCGCGCGCGTCGGCGCGCTGAAGGTGCTGTGGGTGGTCCAGCACGACCTGCCGGGCAGTGCGTGGCCGACGGCCGCCACGGCCCAGGCGCTCGAGCGCCTCGAGACGCTGATCTTCACGGGGACCAACGAGAACGGCACGAGCACCCTCGCGCCGCTGGTGCTGCCGCTGGCGGCGTGGGTGGAGCGCGACGGGACGTTCACCAACTTCCTCGGGCGCGTGCAGCGCTTCCGCGCGGCCGTGGAGCCGCTCGGCGACGCGCTGGCGGGCTGGGACCTCTTCGGCCGCGTGCTCACGCTGCTCGGCGGCGTCTCCGCCGGCGGCCGCGCCGAGCTGTGGTTCCGCGAGCTGGCGAAGACGGTGCCCGCGTTCGCCGGTCTCACCTACCAGTCCATCGGCGACGGCGGCGCGATGCTTGCCGGTGCTCTCCCCACGACCGCGCCGGAGCCGCCGGGGCGTCGGGTGAAGGCCCACGCATGACCGCCACCCTCGCCGACTTCGGGATCGTCTTCGGCCGTGTGTTCTTCGTCATGATGTTCATCCTCAACCTCGGCGGGCTGCTCACCTGGGTTGAGCGCAAGCAGTCGGCGATCATGCAGGACCGCATCGGGGCCAACCGTGCCTCGATTCTCGGCTTCCGGGCCCTGGGGCTGTTCCACCCGCTCGCCGACGCGCTCAAGATGCTGACGAAAGAAGACTTCCTGCCGGCGCGCGCCGACCGCTTCCTCTTCCAGCTCGCGCCGTTCGTCTCGGTGTTCTTCGGCCTCGTCGCCTTCGCCTCCATCCCGTTCGGCGACACGCTGCGCGTGGGTGACCGCGTCATCCCGCTGCAGGCGGTGACCCTCAACGTCGGCGTCCTGTACGTGTTCGCGATGCTCTCGCTCGGCGTGTACGGCGTGATGATGGCCGGCTGGTCCTCCGCCAACAACTACGCGCTGCTGGGCGGCCAGCGCGCGGCCGCCCTCATGATCACGGCCGAGATCGCCATCGGCGCCTCGATCATGGGCGTCGTGATGTGGTACGGCTCGCTGAGCCTTCAAGAAATCGCCCGCGCGCAGGGCGGCCTGCTCTTCGGCTGGATCCCGAAGTGGGGCATCGTCACGCAGCCGCTCGCCTTCATCCTGTTCCTCACCGCCGGCATCGCGGCCACCAAGCGCATTCCGTTCGACATGCCGGAGGGCGAGTCGGAGATCATCGGCTACTTCGTCGAGTACAGCGGAATGAAGTTCGGCATGTTCGCGATGGCGGACTTCCTGGAGACGGTGGTCATCGCGGGGCTCACGACGTCGCTCTTCCTCGGCGGCTGGCAGGTACCCTACCTCTACGAGACCGGCGTCCGGTTCCCCTGGGGGAGCACCATCGGGCTGCCGCACCTGCTGGTGGCACTCCTTCAGATCGGCGCGTTCTCGCTCAAGGTCGTCGTGATGATCTTCATCATGATGCTGATCCGGTGGACGCTGCCGCGGTTCCGCTACGACCAGGCGATGCGCCTCGGCTGGCTGGGGCTCTTTCCGCTCTCGATCCTGAACATCGTGCTGACCGGGGCCGTGCTGCTCGCGTGGGGTGACCACCCGTGAGGGCCGGCCAGCGCTTCTACCTGCGTGAAGTGCTGTCGGGGCTCGTGCTGACCGGGCACCATTTCTTCGCCAACCTGGGCCAGCACATCGCGCACGCGCTCGGTCGCACCGACGCGCGCGGCGCCGTCACCATCCAGTACCCGGAGGAGCGGCGGCCGATGTCGCCGCGGCTGCGGTCGCTGCACCGGCTCGTGCGCCGCGAGGACGGCTCGCCGCGCTGCGTGGCCTGCATGATGTGCGAGACCGTGTGCCCCGCACGCTGCATCTACATCGTCGCCGACGAGCACCCCAACCCCGAGATCGAGAAGATGCCGTCGCGGTTCGACATCGACCTCGGCAAGTGCGTGTTCTGCGGCTTCTGCGTGGAAGCGTGCCCCGAGGACGCCATCCGCATGGACACGGGCATCCTGGAATTCTCCTCGTACAGCCGGCTCGGCATGATCTACACGAAGGAGATGCTGCTGGCGCTCGAGCCGGTGGGGCCGGACGGCGTGCCGCGTTCGCCGGTGTCCATCCCGGCCGACCGGGTCGTGTGATGGGCGCGCTCGCGTTCGTGCTCATCGCCGGCGTGGCCGTCGGCTCGGCGCTCGGCCTCGTCCTCAAGCGCAATCCGATCCACGGGGCCCTCTTCCTCGTCGTCAACCTCGGG
>WNFO01017129.1_pt1 | contig 10296 bp, 9 predicted proteins | sample 5400251 | NCBI WGS metagenome assembly WNFO01 (sample SAMN13153354, study PRJNA577476) | soil metagenome | isolation source: 100 cm saprolite under Madrone tree | place: USA:California | collected 2016-06-14
GACCGACAACGCCGGTGGAGGATTCATCGAGGTGGTATTTTTCGCGAAGAGCACGCAGGTTCTCGCGCTCTTTGCGTTCTTCATCCGAGTAGAAGCGCGCCTTCTCGAACTCGTGGTTCGCGATGGCGTTCTCCATACGGTGGACGATGAACTTGATCCGCTTCTGGACTTCCGTCAACTCTTCCGGCAACGAAGTCTGGCGCAGCTTCACGCGCGCGCCTGCTTCATCGATTAAATCGATGGCCTTGTCCGGCAGGAAACGGTCCGGAATATACCGGCTCGATTGCGACACGGAAAAATTGATCGCATCGTCGGTATACGTCACGGCGTGAAACTTCTCGTAGCGTTCCTTGATTCCGTTCAGGATCTTGACCGCGTCCGCTTCGTTTGGCGGCGGAACCTTCACGGCCTGGAAGCGCCGTTCGAGCGACCGGTCCTTCTCGATCGACTTCCGGTATTCGCCCGGCGTGGTGGCGCCGATGCACTGAATTTCGCCGCGCGACAGCGCCGGCTTCAGAATGTTGGCAGCATCGAGCGAGCCTTCGGCCGATCCAGCCCCGACCAGCGTATGCAACTCGTCAATGAAGATGATGGAATTCTGCGACTCCATCAGTTCCTTCATGATGGTCTTGAGGCGCTCTTCAAACTGTCCGCGATACTTCGTGCCCGCTACGATCAGCGACAGGTCCAAAGCCAGGATGCGCTTGTCGGCCAGGAACGAAGGCACTTCGCCGTCTGCGATGCGCTGCGCCAGACCTTCCACGATGGCAGTCTTACCCACGCCCGGCTCGCCGATGAGGACAGGGTTGTTCTTGGTGCGGCGGCACAGAATCTGCACCACGCGTTCGACTTCGGCTTCACGTCCGACCAGCGGATCGAGTTGCGTGTCCATGGCGGCCTGCGTCAGGTCGCGCGAGAATTCGCTTAATAGCGAAGACTCACGCTGGCCGCGTTGCGGTTGAGCCTTTTCCTGACTGGTGCGCGCCAATTCTTCCCGGATCGTCGAAAGCCGGAGTCCGCGCTCATGGAGGATCTCGGCGGCGAAGCACTTCTCTTCGCGCAGGAGTCCGAGCAGCAGATGTTCCGTCCCGATGTGTTTGTGCGAAAGCCTTTCCGCTTCTTCGGCGGCATAGGCCAGCACGCGCTTACATTCATTGCTGAGGGGAAGATCAACCGAGGTCGAAACTTTTTCGCGGATAGTGGTGTGTCCCTCGATCTGTTTGCGGATCGATTCCACGGACGCGTGCGAGCGCAGGAAACGGTTCGTCAGGGCTTTATCTTCTCTTAGCAGTCCGAGCAGCAGGTGTTCGGTCTCGATGTAAGGAGAACCGAACTGGCTGGCCTCGTAGCGCGCAAAAAAGATGACGCGTCTGGCTTTCTCCGTATAGCGTTCGAACATATTTCCCTTCCCCCTGAACTCCTGCAGAGAGCCAAGCCTGCTGCTCGCCCTCCTCCTCCCATCTAGCGCTGAACCCAACCTCTCATTATGCAATTAATCGTCCAACAACCCAACCTGTATCACTCTTAACAGTAACACCAGATCGCGCTCTCGCCGGGTACTTTGGTTTGTCCATTCAGCCCCAGCCTGTCTTTCGTCACGCCGGAAGAGACTCCGGCGCCACTTCTTGCATTCTGCCCTGATCCAGGCGCATCACTCTATGGCACCGTCGTGCAAAGGCCAGATTGTGAGTCGCAATCAACGAAGTCAATTGATGCTCACGATGCAGCCGCGCGATCAATTCAAAAACCACTTCTGCGGTGCGTCCGTCGAGATCGCCAGTCGGCTCATCCGCCAGCAAGAGTTGCGGCTTCGTGATCAGCGCGCGGGCCAGTGCCAACCGCTGCTGTTCACCTCCGGAAAGTTCTCCAGAACGATGATACCCGCGCGCTTCCAGTCCCACCTGGCGCAACCAGCTGGAAGCTTCCTGCTCCGCGATCGAAAGAGCTTGTCCGCGCGTCAGCAGTGGCATGGCTACATTCTCCAGCGCCGTAAATTCCGGCAGCAGGTAATGAAACTGCCAGACGAAGCCAATTTCGCGGTTGCGGAACTCGGCAGCATCGTCTTCAGAGAGCGAATTCACCTGCGAGTGCGCGCAGTATACGGCACCGGCAGAAGGACGATCAAGCGCTCCGACGATGTGCAACAAGGTACTCTTGCCCGCACCCGATTGCCCGACAATCGCCAGCATCTCTCCTTTATTCACCTGGAAAGACAGATTCTCAAAGAGCACCAGGTCTGCTTCGCCTGAGCGAAAGACCTTCTTCAAACCTTCGACCCGCAATAGCGGGCTTTGCTCTATTGGATGCAAACCACCCCTCCCACGCATCAGATGGCATCCGGAGACGATTGCAAACCAAGCCGTTTCGAAACTGTAGAAACGGTCCCCGATTCCATTAGACCACGAAGGAGAAAGCAGTTGCTCCTTTCACGATTCCAGTATTGGAAACGCGATATGCGAAAAACTGTATACCCGAATCAATTGGCTGTAATGTGACCGTGGTCACAGTTGTGTACAAGGTCGAACAAGGGGTCCACTCGGCAAATCGCATTTTTGACCGAAAATGGTACATCCGCCTCTCCCGCATCGGCATAAAGCTCGTGGAGAGTGAAATCGCCACCGATGGGTGCCCCTGACATTGAGCCAGTTCGTAGCAACACACCTTATCTGGACCGCGAGATCCCGCTTCCGCCCAAGAGGACTGGCGAGTCGCCAGTCCGGTGGTGGCAGATAGCGCTCGTCCTGCTCACCATGGTTTTGGACGAGTTTCGAGTCATCATCCCGCTATGGATGGTCTCCATTCTCATCCATGAGGTGGGGCATGTGGTCGGCGGCCTGCTGACGGGTGATCAGTTCAACTACGTCCGTGTTGGTCCGTTTCAGATTGCACCGTGACAGAAAAGTTTCCTGGCATTGGACGTGGCATGCTGTCTTTACGGGAGGCACGAGCACGCTGCCAATCAAGAGGTCGGGACTTCGATGGAGGGTCTTGTTCTCTACTCTCACCGGACCGGGCGCTAATCTTATGGCTGGCTGGCTTGTTTTCACGATAATGCCACGCAACAATTCTATGGCCGCAGCCGTGGGCTTTTCCTTCGTGGCGCTTTCCGCTTGGGTTGGTCTTGGCAACCTGCTTCCACTTAAACAGCGAGGCAGAATGCTTGACGGAATGAGAATGTGGGTACTGCTTTTCGACAAGCGTCGCAGGGAACGCCTCATATCGATGATTGTGCTGGTTGCCGACGTCAAGCAGGGGAAGAAGTTGGAATCTCTGGAGCCGTACACGAATGACGAGTGGGCTTCAGTCAGGGATGACACTAACCAGCAGGTTATTACGAACTGGTTGGCATTCCACCAGGCCAAAGATCTCGAATTGCGTGCGCAATATCTGGAGGCCTGCCTCGCTGGGTCTTCGTCCGTTGACCTTGACCTTAGATCACTGCTCATCATCGAAGCGGCACAGTACCAAGCCACGGCGCGGAACCGTTTGGACCTTGCCAGAGCATGGCTCAACATGGTCAGAGACGAGAAACCCAAGTTCCAACACTATCGGACTGAGATTGTCATCCTGCAGCGCGAGCGACAATTCGAAAAAGGCCTAGCGGAGATTGAGGAGGCGCTGACTTATGTCGCAGCCCTGCGGGACGACGCGACGCGTTCGCGCCATATGCAGGCCCTTGGTAAATTGAAGGATTCCTTGACTACTCAAGCCGCTGATTCAATTGAGCTGGGACTGGATTGTTAGGCGCCCCGACCGCAAACTTCACTTCCGGCGCTACTTCCAGTCCAAAGATCTCAGCCCGCGTGCTCAATGAAACTGCGAACGGAAACACGACCGAAGCTCTGATCGTTCTTTCCGAGCAAGCGGACCTGACGACCGCTGCATCCCTCCCAACCAAGGTTGCGAAGGGTCGCTTTGTGGTGAACTCGCTGCGCGAAGTTGCCAGCCGCACCCAAGCGCCGATCATCGCACTGCTCGATCGCCGCGGCATTCCGTATCAGCCGTTCTGGGTCGTCAACATGATCCAGGTCTCTGGCAACCGCGCCTTGATGGATGAACTCGCCGCCCGCTCCGACGTCAAACAGATTGACGCCAATCCGCACGTGCGCACGGACCTGCCCGTTCCCGGCGCCGTCGACGCTCCCGATCAGGTGAATGCCATTGAGTGGAACGTCAGGAAAGTTAAAGCGCAAAGGGTGTGGTTGCTCGGCTTCAGGGGTGAAGGACGCGTCGTCGCCGGCGCCGATACGGGCGTGCAATGGGATCATCCCGCGCTTAAAGGTCACTATCGCGGCTGGAACGGGAACGCCGTCAACCACGACTACAACTGGCACGACGCTACTGCCGCTCACTCCCCGACTCCGGTTGATCCCCACAGCCACGGCACGTTCACAGTCAGCCAGATGGTAGGCGACGATGGAGCGGGGAACCAGATCGGCGTGGCTCCAGGCGCGAAATGGATCGCTTGCCGCAACATGACCTCCGGCGGCGTCGGTTCTCCTACGACCTACTCCGAGTGCTTCCAGTTTCTGATGGCGCCATATCCGGTTGCCGGCAACCCGAGTCAGGGCGATCCAACAAAGGCGCCGGACTCGATTAACAATTCCTGGGGCTGTCCTCCAAGCGAGGGCTGCTCGGCGAATACTCTCCTGGCTGTTGTGAACAGCGTGCGTGCCGCCGGGATCTTCCCCGCCGTGGCTGCAGGTAATTCGGGACCTTCATGCTCCAGCATTACCGATCCGCCTGCTCTTTACGACAGCTCGGTGACGGTCGGAGCCACCGACTCTCTTAATCAAATCGCGGGTTTCAGCAGCCGCGGACCGGTGACCGCCGATGGCAGCAATCGCCGGAAGCCGGATATCTCCGCTCCCGGCGTGAATATCCGCGGAGCGGTTCCCACCAACGCCTATGCGTCGGGATGGTCCGGAACGTCGATGGCTACGCCCCATGTCGCCGGCGCTATCGCACTGCTATGGCAGGCCAAGCCCAGCCTGATCGGGAATATCGATGCCACTGAACTACTGCTCGAAAAGAAGGCGGTTCACATCAAGACCCTTGAAACCTGCGGCGGCACGGCGGGCGTAGTTCCAAATAACGTGTTCGGATACGGCGTTCTGAATATTTACCGGGCAGTAATAGCGCCGTAAGGCATTGACGAGATCCTCTGGTAGAGACGCGGCGTGCCGCGTCTCTTTTTCATTGGCAACATACTCGCGGGTCAAAGGTTATTCATACCGCAGCGCCTCCGCCGGCAGAATCCGAGAGGCCGACCACGACGGATAAACCGTCGCCACAAACGAAACTCCAATCGAAACCAGCGTCACGAGTACGCCATCCATCAGCCGCGGCACGAACGGGACATAGTCAATCGAATAAACTTCGGGCGAAAGCGAAATAAAGTGGTAGTGCCCGCCCGCCCACGAGATCGCGTACCCCAGTACCAGTCCAACGGCGGTTCCAATCACCCCGATCAGCACGCCCTGCGCAATAAACACGCGGCGAATCTGCGCCTTTTTTGTTCCCAGCGACATCAGCACGGCAATATCTTTCGTTTTTTCCATCACCATCATGGTGAGCGAGATCAGGATGTTCAGCGCCGCCACGAACACAATAAGCCCAATTGTGATGAACGTGACTACGCGCTCGAGGCGCAACGCGCGGAACAACGCTTTGTTCTGCTCCATCCAGCTGGTGGCCATAAAGCCGTGTCCGGCAGCCTGTTCGAGCTGGCGAGCAACCTCGCTGGCAGCATAAATATCGTCAAGCTTGAATTCGATGACCGAGATCAGGTCGCCGAGACCAAAAAGCTGTTGCGCATCCGAGAGCCGTGTGAACGCCCAGGAAGAGTCGTAATCGAAGAAGCCGGAGTTGAAGATCCCAACAACTTTGAAGCGCAGATATTTCGGAACCATACCAAACGGCGTGAGCTCACCCTGGGGACTAGTGACCAGCACCACCGACCCGATGCCTGCGCCGATCTGCTCAGCCATGTCTTTTCCCAAAATGATCGGAGGCATAGCCGCGACGCGCTGCTGAACACCAGCCAGATCGTCGGGTGATTGGGTTGGTGTGATGTGGGGACGGGTCTCTGACCTGTCCAAGCCGGGTCGGGGCCCGCCCTGAGCGGAGCCGAAGGGACCCGGCTCCACATGAGCATCGCCCTCCTCCAGCGCCCACGCCGATCCCAGCGTCACCGTCTTCAGCAGATCGCTCACCTTCCGCTCATGCTGCGGAAGCATCCCCTTCAACACTGCCCCCCGAGCCCGAGGTCCTCTCGAGATCAGCACCTGCTCATAGATCGCGGGAGCAACCGCCACGACATGCGGCTGCTTAGATAATTTGTCGAGCAGCGGACGCCAATCCTGAATCCCATCACTCTGCACCCGCAACAGGCTGACATGCGACGTCGACCCAAGCAATCGCTGCTGAAGGTCCTGCCGGAAGCCGTTGTTGATCGCAAGCGCTACAATCAGCGACGCCACTCCCGCCGCCACCCCGGCAACCGAGATGCCAGTGATCACGCCGATGAAAGCCTGGCGTCTTTTCGCGCGAAGGTAGCGGGTAGCGATGAAGAGTTCAAAGCGCATGGAAAAAAGCAATCAGCAGTCAGCCATCAGCTTTCAGCCACAGCGGATTATAGCTGGTGCAGGCTAAGAGACTCGTGGGATGACCGCGGGAACAGAGTTGCGGTACTCACGATAAGCATCGCCAAACCTCTGTTCCAACTCCGCATCTTCCATCCGGATCATCACCGCGCCTGTACCCGCCGCGAACGCCGTCAGCCCCCAGCACACGGCTAACCCCGTCCCCACGCTCCAGGCCAGCATCTCGCAGAGATGCGCAAGGTACACGGGATGGCGCACGCGCGCGCGAATTCCATCCGTCACCAGTCGCTGCTCGCCATTGCCGCGGTGCACCTCCGGCAGGCCGCCGAGCTGCTTGGCGCTGAAATTCTTGCCGGAGCGCGAATAGATGAAGAGGCCCATCGCGAACAAAAGAATCGCAAGTCCCCATGCCCAATCCGCGTTGTAGAGAGCCCGGCTCCGCCAAGGTGAGGTGACCAGCGCCATCGCCGCCCACATTGCCATCCAGGCTGGAAGCAGCACGCGATATGGAGATCGCCTCCATGCCCGCCAAAGGCCGGCAAACGGATGGATCATCAACCAGAACAGCGGAATCGTCGAATAGACCGCGCACGCCAGCCATCCGACGATCTGTAGTCCCTCGCGCATGCGGAAATCTTAGCAGCCCCCAGCTGGCTGGCAGCTTGCTCGCAGCCCGTAGCTCGAAGCCCGCAGCCCCATTCTGATTTACAATCCACAGTTCCCTTTAGGGAGAGAGCGCCCGTGATCCCACGCTACACCCGGCCCGAGATGGGCCGCATCTGGAGTGACGAAAACCGCTTCCGTACCTGGCTCGCGGTCGAAGTCGCCGCTACCGAGACCCTGGCCGAGGCCGGCATCGTGCCGAAAGAGGCTGCCAAGGCGATCCGCGAGCGTGCCAGCTTCAATGTGGACCGCATCTTCCAAATCGAAGCGGAAGTCAGACACGACGTCATCGCTTTCACAACCGCCGTCGCCGAAATCGTTGGGCCGCATGCCCGCTGGTTTCACTACGGTCTGACTTCGAACGACGTTGTGGACACAGCCCAGGCGCTGCTTATTCAGCAGGCGTCATCGCTCATTGCCGGCGATCTGGAACGGTTGGCGAATGTGCTCGAGCGCCGCGCCTGGGAGTTCAAAGACACGCCCATGATCGGGCGAACGCACGGCGTCCACGCCGAACCAATCACATTCGGATTCAAAATCGCGAACTGGTATTCCGAGATGCAGCGCAACATCGTCCGTTTCAAATCCGCCAGTGAAGACCTTCGCGTCGGCAAGTTTTCCGGCGCGGTAGGTACTTTCGCGCACCTCTCCCCGGAACTCGAAGAGAAGATTTGCGCTCGGTTGGGGCTGCAGGCGGCTGCGGTCTCGTCGCAGGTCATCCAGCGTGATCGCCACGCGCACTATCTGGCTACGCTCGCAGTGATCGCCTCCACGCTTGACAAAATCGCCACCGAGATTCGCCACCTGCAGCGCACCGAAGTCCGCGAGGCCGAGGAGTACTTCAGCGAAAAGCAAAAAGGCTCGTCTGCCATGCCCCACAAGCGTAATCCAGTGACGAGCGAGCAGATCAGCGGGCTGGCGCGCGTGGTTCGCGCGAATGCGCAGGCCGGATTCGAAAACGTCCCGCTCTGGCACGAACGCGACATTTCGCACTCGTCGGCCGAGCGCGTCATCATCCCCGATTCGACCACGCTCGCTGACTACCTGCTCAACAAGACCGCCACGCTGATCGAAACCATGTTCGTGTATCCCGAACGCATGCTGGCTAATCTGCACGGCACGCGCGGATTGGTTTTCAGCGGCCAGCTATTGTTAGACCTGGTCGAAGCCGGAGTTTCCCGTGAGAAAGCTTATCGCACGGTGCAGGAGCATGCCATGCGCGCCTGGAAAGAGGACCTCGATTTTCATCAGTTAGTGGTCAATGATCCCGCGATCGCCGGCCGAGTCCCGCGCGCGAAGATTCAGCACGCGTTTGACCTGAAGCGCCAACTGAAGAATATCGACAAGATCTTTGCCAGGGTTTTTCCAGAGAAAGTTAGCAAGCAGGCCGGAAGCAAGCCTTCCGCCAAGAAGCGCCGATAGCCGAAGTGTGGGGCGGACACTCTTGTCCGCCGCCGTTGCTGTTGAATTTTCTGGCGTCCGCAACGCAGTCAGCAAACCGAGACCGCGTACTAGCTCAAGATTTTTGGCGAGCAGAGCCTGCCCTGAGCGAGTCGAAGGGAGAGCCCGCCCCACTCCGGACTTGCTCCAGCAAATCGATCAGTAGTTTCAGATTCGCTTGACTCACGTGGCGGAGTATTTCGCGGCCGAATTTTCGCAGCGGCGAATCCATCTCCCGCAACAGGTTCAGCCCGGCGGCGGTGATCTTCCCATAGATGACTCGCCGGTCCTGCTTACCGCGGTTGCGCTCGACCAAGCCGCGCTTCTGTAAGCGGTCGAGCAAGCGCGTGATGTCGGGATCCCGGGTGATCATGCGCTCGGCAATGTCGCTGCAAGGAATGCCGTCCTCACCGGCCCCCCGCAGGATGCGAAGCGCGTTGTATTGCGTGCCCGTGAGCCCGAACTCCTTCAGTTTTGCCTCGACGCGCGACTGGAGCGCGTCCGCGGTGCGCAGAAGCGAGAGGTAGGCTTCCTGCTCCCGGCTCGTGAATGGGACGTTCTGTTTGAGTTCTGCTTGCAAACCGCGCGCCATGAACCAAGATTAGTCGTCATCACGATTATATGTCAAATCGATGTAAATTATTGAACGCGCATTATTTACATCTGCCAGCCAAGCTGTGCATCTTGCAGCCCCCACACCGCATCTATTTAACTAACCGGTTAATAAACCAATATGGGAAACCGGAATTTTCCCAGTGAGGATTTGGCAACCATGAAGAAAGCAATTACTACTGTGGCGTTGCTTGTCCTGCTGAGCATGACCGCTCTGGCCGCTACGGGCCGATACGATCAGCAAATTCAGCAGGCGGTCAGCAACAAGATTCATGACGCAAAACAATTGCAGAGCGTGCAGGCGACCGTCGAGGACGGAATCGTAACCCTGAGCGGCTCCGTGAACTTGTTCCAGGACAAGCTCGATGCCGCCAAGAAAGTTAAGAAGCTCGCGAACGTTTCTGGCGTTCGCAATCAGATCGCGGTCGCGGGCGAAAACGTTTCCGATAGCCAACTCCAGCAGAAACTGGCAAAGAAGCTGGCCTATGACCGCGTCGGCTATTTCGATAACCCGTTTAACTATGTCGCGCTCAACGTGCAAGACGGAGTCGTCACACTAACCGGCGACACGTACAACGATGTTGCGCGCGACTCCGCGCTCTCGATTGTGCAGCGCACGCCCGGCGTCAAGGATGTCGTGAACGAAGTGAAGGTGCTGCCCACCTCGATCTTCGATAACGAGATTCGCATTCGCACGGCCCGCGCGATTTATCGTGACTCGGTGCTGGGCCGGTATGCCACCGATCCCGTGGACCCGATTCGCATCGTAGTCGACAACGGACACGTGACACTCTACGGAACCGTCCAGAGCCAAATGGACAAGAGCATCGCCGGCCTGCGTGCCAGCGGAGTCTTCGGAGCATTCAGCGTGGAAAACAAACTTGCGGTGAACTAAGCAGTTGCTTCTCTCTCCAGGGCGCAGCGCAAGCTGCGCCCCCTTTTTTTGTCACGATCAGTCCAGGTAGGGCAGGGAACT
>WNFO01014643.1_pt1 | contig 10295 bp, 11 predicted proteins | sample 5400251 | NCBI WGS metagenome assembly WNFO01 (sample SAMN13153354, study PRJNA577476) | soil metagenome | isolation source: 100 cm saprolite under Madrone tree | place: USA:California | collected 2016-06-14
TTTGCGTTCGGCTTCGCGATGAGAAGACCTGTGGGGTTCCCGTGACGGTCGCGTTGAACTTCACCGGCCGGAAAATCCGGGGCATTCTTGTCATAGCCCACCGCACGAAGCGCCGCTCCGTTCAACAGCACTCTGTCGTACAAATGCATCACGAAGACCGGTGTGTCCGGCGCTGCTGCATTGATCTCATCGAGCGTTGGCATCCGGCCCTCGGCGAACTGAAACTCTGTCCACCCGCCGATAACTCGGACCCACTGCGGAGCGGGCGTCCGCGCCGCCTGGTCTTTCAGCATGCGCAGAGCGTCGGCGAGCGAAGGTACACCATCCCAGCGCAACTCAAGGTTATAGTTGAGCCCGCCGCGGATCGGATGCATATGCGAATCATTCAGTCCAGGAATGACGGTGCGCCCCCGGCCGTCGATGACGCGGGTCGCTGGCCCGCGTAGACGCAGAATCTCTTCATTTCCACCGGTGGCAGTCACTTTTCCATCAGAAATAGCGATCGCCTCGACAAACGAGGGCACCTTATTCGTGGCGATCTTGGCGTTGTGCAATATGATTTCAGCAGACACACGAATCTCCTTCTTCGTTTTCCATCGACTTGTAAGAAAGGACGGAAGCAAGCTTCCGCCCCTGTTCTTTACTTGTGAGCTACGGCAGCAGTGGGAATTGCGTATTCGGGGAACTTCGTGGCTGGAGCGCCGTGCACCATCGTGTACACGTACTCGACTCCAATCCCATAAGCTCCGTAATGGTTCTTCACAATGTCCATCACGGCATCGTAAGTTTCCTTGTGAGCCCAGTCGCGCTGCCATTCCAGCATGGTTGAAAGTGACGTCACGGGTTTTGCTCCCGCCTGGATTACTCGCTTCATCGCGTTGTCATGAGCGAGTTGGCTCACGTCACCGCAGCAATCTTCCGCCACGTAGATTTCGTAGCCGTCGTGGATCGCCTGTACCGTGGGAAGCGCCACGCAAGTCTCCGTCCACAGCCCAGCGAGCACGATCTTCTTGCGTCCTGTCTTCTCAATGGCCGCCACGAATTTCTTGTCGTCCCAAGAGTTCATCGACGAACGCTCTATCGGCTCCTGACCTGGGAATACAGCTCGGAGTTGAGGCCACATGTTGCCGCTAAAAGCTTTCGTTTCGACTGTGGTGAGCACCACAGGCACGTCAAACACTCGGGAAGCTTTCGCAAGAGCGACGGTATTGTTAATGATTGTCTGTCGGTCGAAGTTCGATGTTCCAAAGAGCATCTGTGGCTGATGGTCAATGAACGCCACAACGCAGTTATCAGGCGTAAGAAGTCCCTTCTCGCTAAGCTTGGGACGATTTCCGTTTGATGAATAACTCATTCATTTCTCCTTTTTGTACTGGCGATGCCAGCAGTCTTAAGTTGATCGCGAGGATCGCGAACTGAAGCGAGAGTTTGCAGATGGTTGGCCCCGGCAACGTTTCTTCGCAGCTGGGCTGCTCGATAGCTTGCGGATCCAATGTGCCGAAAGTTAACTCTGCACCTTCGCTCACGAACATTGCGTTTGCACGACGAGGGCCAAAACGGAACGGTCGCTCTCAACGCGCAACCCTCGCAAGATACGAGCGTGTGAAGCCGCAGGTCGCCGTGAGTCAAGCGTGAAGAAGCGTCATGTCATAAGTCGTGTCATGAAATGACGCCTGACATCAGACATCTTGGGTCGGTTTCACGAGAAGGACGCAACAATACGTTCGGTGTACCGCAGCTGATGGCGAGTAGATCTGATTTCCATTTCAATCGAGCGTGATGGCAGATGAATTGCTTAGTTACACGACGACGAGGCAAGGAACAACAGTGAACCGCAGGCCTGAAGTTCGTGCGGAAAATGCCGTGGATGGCGGAGTGAGCATGACCTCCTCTTCAATGCAAGCCAATAACGATTCGCAATCGAACCGGAAGTCTGAAAGTCGAGGGAACTGATGAAGACAAGTAACGTGTTGCGTCGAGTCTTCGCTGTGACAGCAGCACTCATCGGGGTGCTCTTCTTCTTCATCATTGTTGGAGTGTTTGGCTTGCCATTGGCGATTGCCGGCCTGGCCGTATTCGTACTCGGTGCTGTTGTTGTCTGCCGCGCGTTCCCAACCGAGAGAGCGGAGCTATGAAACTCGATCCTTCCATTCTCGCCAGAATTCAATTTGCCTTTACGGTGAGCTTTCACATCATTTTCCCGACCATGTCAATCGGGCTTGCTTCCTTCTTAGCAGTGATCGAAGCGCTCTGGCTGAAAACCAAGAACCCCACCTACCTCCAGATCTATCGGTTTTGGCTCAACATTTTCGCTATGGGCTTCGGGATTGGTGTTGTCACCGGAATTGTGCTTTCGTTCGAGTTTGGTCTCGGATTCGCTCGCTTCGCACAGATGGCTGGACCGGCCATTGGTCCCTTGATCGCACTAGAGGTCTTGACCGCCTTTTTCCTAGAGGCAGGCTTTTTGGGAATCATGCTCTTTGGTCTTCATCGCGTCGGCCCGAGGCTGCACCTTTTCGCAACTTGCATGGTGGCGGTCGGTACGCTTATATCGGCTTCGTGGATTCTTTCCGCGAACAGTTGGATGCAGACACCGGCTGGAGTCGCAATTCATGATGGCCAATTGACCGTTGTGAACTGGCTCCACGTGCTGATGAACCCGTCCTGGCCCTACCGACTGCCTCACATGTTGACAGCCGCCTACCTAACGGCATCATTTATGGTCGCGGGAGTAGGTGCTTGGTATCTGCTGCGGGGCAAGCACCAGGATTTTGCGCGGAGGACTGTCGCTCTGGGAACCGCCTTCGCGACGGTGTTGATCGCCGGACAGGTTTTCATCGGAGACATTGTCTATGGCACGATGCTCAAATACCAACCCTCAAAAATGCAGGCGGCCGAGGGCTTCTGGGAAAAGCAATCGCAGTCGCCCGCACCATATTACTGGTTCATAATCCCGGACCAAAAGGGTCAGCGAAATCGGTTTGCGCTGGGAACACCTTATCTCGGAAGTATTTGGCTGACCCACAGCCTCAAGGGACGTGTCGAAGGTCTGAAAAATACACCACGCGAGCTCCAGCCCAGAATGGCACTCGTATTCTATGCATTTCGAATCATGTACTGTTTGGCGATGCTCATGTTCGCCATGGGAGTTGCTTCACTTTGGTTGCGATTCCGCGGGACGCTCTTCGATTCTCGATGGTTTCTTTGGATGCTGGTTTTCATGACCCCATCCGGGATTATTGCGACATTGGCGGGGTGGTATGTTGCAGAGACTGGACGACAACCATGGGTCATCTATGGCATCCTGAGAACTGTCGACGCAGTGTCTCCTGTTCCTTCGCGAGCATTCCGGCCGCACGTGCTTGACAGTCCGAAACGATTGGCGGATAGCCAGTTCTCGTAAAGGAGTTGAAAGAAATGGATCTCCCACTACTAGCGGCTTCCTTCCTTGCGTTCACACTTACGCTTTATGTGATCCTGGATGGATTTGATTTGGGAGTAGGGATTTTGCTCCTATTCCAGCCAGCGATGGCATCTCGTGACCATATGGTGGACTCGATTACTCCAACCTGGGATGGCAACGAGACTTGGATCATCATGGCCGGCGTAACGCTGCTTGCTGCATTTCCGATTGCCTATTCGATTTTGTTACCAGCCTTCTATCTTCCGGTGATAATCATGCTGCTTGCGTTGGGATTTCGAGGTGTCTCGTTCGAGTTCCGCGTGCAGTCAAAAGGGCATCGTCGTGCGTGGGACATTGCATTCGGAGTTGGCTCGCTAGTTGCTGCGCTGATGCAGGGACTCATCTTGGGTGGCCTCATGCAGGGCGTGACCGTCCAGAACCAGCATTTCGCCGGAAGTGTTCTGGATATCTTACGTCCTCTACCGATAATCAGTGGCATCACCCTTCTGTTCGGCTATGCCGTACTTGGAGGAGGATGGCTCAAACTGAAATCGAATGAATCGCTGCAACACTTTGCGAGTCGCTCCCTTCGTGTTTCTGCACCGGCATTTGCTGTTTTCTTCGGCATAGCTTGCATCTATGCGGTCAGAATCCAGCCAGGCATTCGTTCACAGTGGGCGTCACATGGGATCGCTCTTGCTTGCCTTGTTGGTTTATTTGCTATTGCGGCAGGAACGTTAACGGCACTGTCCGGAAAGAGTAGGCCCGCACTGCCGTTCTTGCTCGGCCTATCGCTCTTTGTTGTGGGCATCTCGGGAACAGCTTTCATTGTATTTCCAGAGATCGTACCATTTAGTGTGTCACTTTGGGATGCATCGTCATCCTCGACCAGCCAACGATTGGTGATGATCGGCGCCGCTTGTGTCACTCCGGTAGTGCTCGCGTATTCCGCATTTGCTTATTGGATTTTCCGGGGCAAAACACCTGAGAACGGATGGGAAGCATGAGGACTCAGCGGCGCCAAATTCTGTGGTTCTGTGCAATCTATGGATTGTCCCTAGGGACTTTCGCTCTTTTCGCGATGCTCGTCCGAATCGTACTGCGATGGGCAACTTGAATGTTTTGCTAGTCCCAAATGCGAAATGGAATCCCGCAAGAGCCGCGTTTCTCCACTGCCGGCGAGACGGGTTTGTTCAATCATTCCGTTCCTCCTAGTGAGGAAAGCTAAAAGGATTCTCCCACTAGTTCTTCGCTTTTCTTCCAGAGCGCCTGAGCATTGTGCGGATCGAGCGCATATCCGCGCACTCCTTCGCTGATCGCGGTGATAGGAACGTCATCTGGCACGATGTTACCGACATGGCAGTTCTCGCAGTAGTGTCCACCGATCTCGTCAGCGGGAGCAACCACTGCGGTCCACACCGAAGTTGCGGCTCCTTGAGGAATGGTCTTCATCTGGAAGGGCGCCTTACCCTCTGCCGCGAGCTGCTGTTTCATGTGTTCGATCGTCTTTCTAACAAGGCTCGGATCCACGTGTCGATCCAGCTCGGTCTGGATGCCTCCCGGATGTACAGCCGCGGCGCGCACGCCACGGTCCCGGTGCCGTTTGTCGAAGGCAACTGCGAAGAGGACGTTCGCCGTCTTGGACCTCCCATACGCAACGAAGGGCTCGTAGGGCGTCCACTCAAAGTTGGGATCCTCGAGGTCCACATTGGAGAAGCGGTGACCCGCAGAAGAAAGGTTGATCAGCCGCCCACCTGCACGGATAAGAGCAGCAATCCGGTTGACCAGTACAAAGTGGCCCAAGTGATTGGTGCCGAACTGCGTCTCGAAGCCGTCAGCCGTACGGCCAAAGGGGGTGGCCATCACACCCGCGTTGGCGACAACAACGTCGAACGGTTCGCCCCTTTCCAAGAGGTGATCACCGCAGTCTCGCACGCTTTTGAGATTAGCCAGGTCAAGCTCAACCAATTCGAAGCTGCCGCCTTTGGGCGCACTTTCCTTGCGCACCAATGCAGTCGCCGCTTCGGCCTTTTTCAAGTCCCTTGCCGCGCCAACGACCTGCGCACCACGTGCTGCAAGCGAGCGCGCAGTCTCAACTCCCAGTCCGGCCGAAACCCCGGTGACAAGAATCCTTTTGCCTTGCAGATCGATCCCAGCTAAAACATCTTCGGTGGTTGAAGTCGGCCCAAATACCCTTGTTGCTGACGTTGCCCCAAATACGGTACCCATGTTTGTCATCCTTATTATTATGATGCGACCATGTGTCGGCTACAGGCTTCCTGCGTGGTGGTCCGAAGGACTCAGACTGTCAAAATTCTGACTGTCAAAATTCATCGTCTCGCTTTAGCCGCAGAGGCATCTGGTATGTCGAAATCGGATCAGCTTCTGGCCCGATTGCACAGTGTCGCGCTTAGTACGAACAACAACGGAAGATAAACTATCGACGCCGCGAGCAGTCGCCGTGCGGCCACCCGCGACCGCCGCAGTACGAATTCCAACCCAAAGTACAGGAACCCGAGGCCCAACAGTGCTCCGGCGCAGTAGAAAATGGCAGCGTGCCGTGTCGGAAATTGCACGATGCTGATGGCGACAAGAGCAAACAGCGGCAACAGGGTTTCCAGCGTCACGAAAGGAATTCTCGCATCGCCTTTGGGCAAGACCAAGTAGCCTGCTCGGTCGTAGTCTTCGCGGTACATCCATGCGATTGCCATGAAATGCGGGAACTGCCACAGGAAGAGCGCAGCGTACAGCGTCCATGCCTCGCTATTCAATCGGCCGGAAGCTGCGGCCCAACCGATGAGCGGTGGCATGGCACCGGGAAAAGCTCCGACGAGAACGCAGAGCGGCGTTTTCCTTTTCAACGGAGTGTACACAAATAGGTAGGTCAGCAACGTCAGGATCGCCAGCAAACTCGCAAGCAGGTTGGCGGCTATGGCGAGATAGATGCTTCCAGTCACTGCCAGGACAATTCCGAATGTCAGGAGCGCAGCCGGTTTGAGACGGCCGGCTGCGGCAGGGCGCCGGGCTGTCCGGCGCATCTGGGCGTCGAAGTCCCGTTCGATGTATTGATTTAGCGTGCCCGTCCCACTTGCCACCAATAGTGTTCCAAGCAGAGTGTTGAACAGCGATATGAATGAAAACATTCGTGCTTCGCTTCCGCAACCCAGATAAAAACCCACAAAGGTCGTGATCAAAATCAAAAAATTGACTTCTGGTTTCGTGAGTGCCCAGTAATCTGAGAGCGCGGATCCCGCAAATCGACGCCCTTGCGCAACGGAAGAAGCGAGCTCGGTGACACTGCAATGGCCTGACATTAGAGGGCCTCCATCCTCTGCGCGTCGCTCTTCGGTAGCGCAAAAGCTTGCGTTTCTGATTGCCGAATCGCGTACTCTTGCGACCCGCGGGACGAGAGCAAACGCGCCGTGACAATTGCCCCGGCGATTAAGTAGACGACCGTTACGCAAGTCCACATCAACGCGCCGGCGCATTGCTGATCTTCCAAAGCGGACAAGCCAAACGGCTGTGATGAGGAAAAGTAGACCGGGTACACCACGCGCTCGCAGAAGACAAGAAACCCGGAAAGAATATCGCACGGTAGGGTAGCCAGAAACAGATACACAAGGAGAGACGATTTCGGCCATTTCGAGGCGCTTCTCCAGGGCTGCACCACCGGCCACCAGAAAAGGAGCCCGCTTGCGAGGAACGATACCTGCTCAATCCCATGCCACATTTGCGATCGCAACCCGAGCACAAACACCGCAGGGATATGCCATGCGACCAGTGTGATTGCCGCACCCAACCAGCAAATTGCAGGATGCGCCAGCGCCCTCAGCACGTGGTGCACTCCCGCTGACTGGAACAGTCGACCCATTACTTGCATCAAGCGATGCGGCATCCCGTAAATCAATGTCTTGACAGGTTTGCCCAGCAAGATCAGGGGAGCGGCAAACGTCATGAGCAGAAGATGTTGAACCATGTGTGCCGTCAACGATTCGTGATCGAGTGAACTCAGCGGTGACGCCGTCGCCAGCCAGATGAGGAACAGGCCGAGTATGAAACCGACGGCGTGCCAGGCCTGAACGCCGTCGAGGTCAAGCCTGCGAATGCGAAGCAATCCACGCAGGTATATAAGGGCCGCGAGAATCAAGCCCGCAGAAATCCAAGAAAACTCGACCGCGGCGTGATGAGCGTGTGGCATAGCTTTGCGCCTCAGGGTTGGGCTGCTGGCTTTGGGTTGCTTTCGTTAAGCACAAGGTCCCGCGCCGCATCACGTGCCGGGCTCTGTGCGGCAGGATGGAGGGTTTCAAGGAACGCCACGAGCGCGGTAGTCTCTGCCGGACTCAGGTTGTTTCCGTAGGCAGGCATATTGCCGCCGCCTTGGATCACCTGCCGGATGAGTTGGTCACGCGTAAGTCTCACGGCGACACTATCCAGAGCCGGCCCCCTTTGTCCGCCGGTATCGCCGATTGAGTGGCAGTTGCGACACTGCTTGACCTGAAACACAAGCGCACCCTGCCGCTCCAGCGCGGTTGTGCCATGTATGTATCGATCAGGTACGGGATCGCCGCTCCAGGCGTTCATGTGCGGACTCCACGGTGTGAACTGGGCAAGATGAGTAAACGTTCCGAGCGTGATCGCGATCATGAGCACGGTGATAACCGCAATGGGTCTGCGCTTCCAGCTCTTTTCTCCTTCCCCCGAAAGAAACGGCAGAAGAATCAAACCGATAATTACTAAGACCGGGCCGATGAGAAGGAATGGCGTCTCAAGCGATGGAGGAAGAAGTGAGAGCAAAGCGTAGAGCCAAAGGAAAAAGTAGTCCGGTTTGGGCGCAGTTTGGATGATTGTCGGATCGGGCTGCCCGGTCGGCCCAAACGGGCCAAAGTAGTAAGCGCACGCGGTAATTGCCAGGATGATAAATGCCGCGAAAAACATGTCTTTCCAAATTGCATAGGGGACGAAGGGTGCGCCCTCGCTTTCGGTCAACGCGTGATATTGGGCCTCGTAGGTTGCCCGTTTTACGATCCGCCCCGGCATCGGCCATTCGTTGATGCCCAGCTTGATCACCATCAAGAGATGCAGAGCCACAAAGGCAATCAACATTCCGGGAATCACGAAGACGTGCAGCGCGAAAAATCGGGAGAGGGTCGCGCCGGCGATGATCGGCCCGCCCAACATCATTTTCACGACCGCAGGACCGATAATCGGGACCCGGCTGGCGATCGAGGCTCCGATTCCTAATCCCCAATAAGCGTCCTGATCAAAGCGCATGATTTGACCAGTGAACGCCATGCCAAGAGTCATCAACAACAGAAAGACTCCAACGATCCAGGTTAGTTCGCGGGGATATTTGTGGGCTCCGAACAGAAATACCTGAGCCATATGAATAAGGACGATGGCCACCATGAAGTTGGAGCCCCATCCATGCATCGCGCGGACGAACCAGCCAAGCGTCACCTGATGATTCAGGGCCTGTAGGCTGCTCCATGCTTCGCCCGCCGAGGGAACATAAATAAGAGCCAGCAGAATTCCGGTTACCAGTTGCAGAAGAAAGACGGTGAGCGCGGCGCTGCCAAACACGTAGAACCAGCTCGCCGTATTTCGCGGCACAGGATGTTCGGCGACCTCGCGAATGGGTGCTGCCAACTGCAGGCGACGGTCGAACCATTCTCCGATTTCGCCAATCATGATGCGCATGGCGGTTTCTCTCCGGTGAGTGATGCGATCGCTGCTCCCGGCGTCGGCAACTCACCAGCCTGAATGGTTACCAACCCGTTCTCAACTTTGTAGGGATATTCGAACAGCCCGCGCTCCGGCGGTCCTGACGCGCGCGCGCCGTCACGGTAGTAAGCTCCACCGTGACAGGGACACATGAATAGCCCAGATTGGGGGAACCAGCGGACCGGGCACCCGAGATGAGCGCAGTTGATGGCAAAGACCTGGAACTTCTCATCTGCAACACGCCGCACCCAGCAGGCAGTGTCCACGGTCTTACCATCGGTGGGCATTACGTTAGGATTGCGAAAAGTAGCCAGCCGCGTCTCGCCCTCAGGAAACTCGTCAATGCGACCGAGCGGTACCCAAGAGAGATAGCCGCTCGCGCGCCCGCGCGTAACTGAGGAAAGCAGAAAGCCAACTACCGGCACCGCCAACACCATCGCCGCGAATCCGTTGAACAGGATTCCGAGCTTCATGAAGAAGCCGCGTCGGGAAAGCGTATCCTCGGTGGAGGGGGTAATCACAGGCTTAGTCGTCATTTTCATTTCTCCATGTGCTCCGAATGAAGGTGCTGCGCATAATTCGAAGCGGAATAAGGCTGACCAGGGCTCTGCACGCGGCGCGATGCTAACCAGGCAACCACATCTGTGATTTCCTGGTCGGACATGGGCTTTCCTGGAATGTTTCCACGCCAGTCGGGGGCCCGCAAGTCCGGTCTGCCCGTGATCACGATCGTGCGTAGTCCTTGATCGCTGACCAGCGCTAGAAACGAATCGTTGCTGATGGCACTGGCTTTGGATCCACCATGACCTTCAGATCCGTGGCAGGATGCGCAATATGTTCCGAAAGCGATCGCACCACGTGCGGCATTCCCCGTCGTTTTTGCAGCGTAAGAAGGTGGATTTGTTCCTTCGAGAATTCCCTTGCGTCCCCAACGTGAAAAAATTCCGCTCGTAATCACGTTAATCTGCTCGTCCGTCAGCAATCCTCCGGCACTCTGCGCGAAGGCTGGCATCGAGGTTCCACGGACCCCGTTGGCAACAACGTTGTGCGCCGCGTTTTCATCGACAATGGCGAGATACACCGGATTGGCAAGGGCAATCGACGCTCCTCCACGCCCTTCCGCGCCATGGCAGGCGGCGCAGTTCTGTGCGTAGAGAGTGCCGAAGTCCAC
>WNFO01006544.1_pt1 | contig 10294 bp, 11 predicted proteins | sample 5400251 | NCBI WGS metagenome assembly WNFO01 (sample SAMN13153354, study PRJNA577476) | soil metagenome | isolation source: 100 cm saprolite under Madrone tree | place: USA:California | collected 2016-06-14
CTGGCCCGCCACGATCGGCAAAGTCTGGATCTCGAGGTCGCGTCCGAGCACCGCAAGCTGCTCCATCGCCGCCGGGCGGTAGATATCGAGCGAGGCCATCAGCACCTTGCGCTTGTCGCGCTGGGTCAGGCGGCGCGCGAGTTTGGCGGTGGTGGTGGTTTTGCCGGAGCCCTGCAGGCCGACCATCATGATCGCGACCGGCGGCACGGCGTTGAGGTCGATGGTCTGGCCGTCGGAGCCGAGGGTTGCGATCAGCTCGTCATGGACGATCTTCACCACCATCTGGCCGGGGGTCACCGACTTGACCACGGTGGCGCCGATCGCCTGCTCGCGGACTTTTTCGGTAAAACTCCGGACTACGTCGAGCGAGACGTCGGCTTCCAGCAATGCGCGGCGCACCTCGCGCATCGCGGCATCGACGTCGGCTTCCGTCAGCGACCCGCGCCGGGTCAGCCGATCGAGAATCCCACCAAGCTTTTCCGACAGATTGTCGAACACTGCTGCTTTTCCTTCGTCATGCCCAGATGGGCACCGCATCGCCTATTTCACCGCCGTCATACCCCGCCCCCGGGTCGGCGCTAAGCGCCGCCCGATGACAGGCTCCATCGGGGTATCCAGTATTCGGAGGCTTCGCTTTAAAACGAACGCCCTTGGGATACTGGATCACCCGCTTTCGCGGGTGATGACACCACGTCTTGTCTCGCTCGCGCCTCAGGGACGAGAGAATGATATTCCAAACACCTTTGCGCCCGAGGGCGCATCGCGCTGTCGGGCGTTGACCTCCGGTCTCAGGGGCCGGTCGGTGGGTCGAAAAGAACGTCTTTTCGAGGATTGGCGCGGTTAAACCCCCGCAGACCATGAAAGTCAAGAAAAGCCGCGGCAAAATGGCGTTTTCGTGAACCCGGCCGGTCGCCCACCCCCTTGCCGATGCGCGCCTTTTTGGGGTCAATCGGACCATGAAAATGACCCGCCGTCGCGTGCTTGGGCTGCTGGCCGGCGCTGCCGCCGTCGTCGCCGTGCCCTCAGTCTGGATTACCCGCATGAAAACCTACGACGGCCCTGTCTCCGATCATTTCGACGGCACGCATTTTTTCGATCCCGATGGCTCGCCGCCGAAATCGCTCGGCGAGGTCTTGCGCTGGCAGTTCGGTCCCGGCAGGGAGCGGCAGGCCTGGCCGGAATGGGCGCCGAGCCCCCATGCCGACACGCCGCCGCCGCGCGTGACCGGCGAAAAGGTGAGATTATCATTTGTCGGTCACGCCAGCTGGCTGATCCAGACTTCCGGGCTGAACATCCTGATCGATCCGGTGTGGTCGACGCGCGCCTCGCCGCTGAGCTTTGCCGGGCCGAAGCGTCACAACGATCCCGGCATTGCGTTCGATGCGCTGCCTCCGATCGACGTCGTGCTGGTGTCGCATGGACATTACGATCATCTCGACCTCGTGACGCTGTCGAAGCTCGCGGCAAGCTTTTCGCCTCGTGTGATCACGCCGCTCGGCAACGATGTCACTATGCGCGGCGCCGACAGTGCGATCAAGGCCGAGGCGTTCGACTGGCATGACCGGGTTGAACTTGGAAGCGGCATCGCGGTGACGCTGGTGCCGACCCGGCACTGGACGGCGCGCGGGCTGTTCGACCGCAACAAAGCGCTGTGGGCGAGCTTCGTGCTGCAGACGCCGGCGGGCAAGGTCTACGTCGTCTGCGATTCCGGCTATGGCGAGGGCAAACACTTTCGCCGCGTCGCCGAGGCGCACGGCCCGTTGCGGCTGGCGATCCTCCCGATCGGCGCCTATGAGCCGCGCTGGTTCATGCGCGACCAGCACATGAACCCGTCCGACGCCGTAAAGGCGCTGGCCGATTGCGGTGCGGCGCAGGCGCTGGCCCATCACCACGGCACCTTTCAACTGACCGATGAGGCGATCGATGCGCCGGTCATCGCATTGCAGGCGGCGCTCGAGGAAGCCAGGATTCCGCGCGAGCGGTTTGCGGTGCTCAAGCCGGGGCAGGTGGTGGAGATTTAGTCGTCGTCCCGGCGAAGGCCGGGACCCATAACCACCGATCTCGCTTGTTTGCAGAAGGCGGTTGCTCCATTGCCCAAAACGAAACGGCACGGCGTCTGGGTCCCGGCGTCCGCCGGGACGACGTCTTATTGTGCCTGCTTGATCGCCCACGACACGCTCACCGTCACTTGAAGCGTCTCTTCGCCCTGCGCCACCGGTGCTGAAACCGCCATGCCGGCCGCCATCTTGCGAAATGGCACCGGGCCGGGCGAACCTTCTTCCGAGATGCCCAGCGGCGCGCCGAGCGTGACGCCGGCGGCCTTGGCATAAATCTCGGCCTTGCGGCGGGCATCGGCCACCGCCTGTTCGCGGGCCTCGTCGAGCAGCTTTGAAGCCTGCGACACCATGAAATTGATGCCGCCGATTTCGTTGGCGCCCGCGCCGACCAGCGTGTCGATTACGTTCGCGACCTTGGTGACGTCGCGCACGCGGATTGTCACGCGATTGCTGGCGCGGTAGCCGACAATGGCCGACGGACCGGTGCGGTTCGGGGCGCTTTGCGGCTGCAGCGACAGCCGCGAGGTCTGGATATCCTTTGCGTCGATGCCGGCGCCCTTCAGCGCGGCCAGCACCTTGGCCATGGCCGCGCTGTTGGCCTCCGACGCCTCGCGCGCGGTCTTGGCCTCCGAAGCGACGCCGCCATCGACCTCTGCCAGATCCGGCGGCACCGATACCGTGGCTTCGCCGGTGACCGAAATCGCTGCCGGCGGAATGCCCTGCGCCAGTGCGGGCGCTGCGGCCAGCGTGCCCGCGGCGAGGGCAACCGCGAGAACCGTGCGATGCTTCATGGGCCTTACTTCAGCGGCACATAGACGTTGATCACCAGTTTGTCCTCCGCGGTTTTCAAGGGGTCGGTGATGTATTCCTCGATGAAGGTATCCTTGGCTTCGAGCTTCTTGTCGTCGAGGTGATTGGTGATGGCCTCATAGGTATTGTCCATATTGTCGTAGGAACCGCGATGGACGAACTTCAGCGCCTTGCCCTCGGGCGATTTGCCCACGCTCATGTCCTTGGTCAGATTCTTCGGATCCTGATCGACCGGCATTTCCGCGAGGTAGGTGAAGCCGGTATCGTCGGTGGAGGTATAGACGATCATCGAATTGCCTGTCGGCTTGATGCCCTGCTTGTCGAGCAAGGCTGACAGCGACTTGAACGATTCCATCAAGGTGTCGAACGCCGAATCCCAGTTGGCGTTGCCCTTGATGATGACGACCGGCTTCTGCGTCAGGGTGATTTCCTCGCCGAACGGATCCGCGGTCTGAACCGGCGCGGCAGCCGGGGTTTCTGCGGCTGCGGGCGGCGCGGCTGCAGGCGGAGCCGCTGATGGGCTGGCTGCCGGAGCCGGGGTTGCGGTCGGCGCCGGGGCGGGCGCCGCGGCAGGTGGTGGCGTCGCCGCAGGCGGCGATTGCGCCTGCACGTTGCCCATAGCCAGCGAAATCGCGGCCGGGATCAGCGCGACCATGGCAAGGCGGACGAGGCGGGGGCGATTCATTCTTTATTCTCCATGGCCGTATCCTGCGGTCGCGTCCTGGCTTGCGCGTGTCCCGGCTGACGCCGAAGACATCGCCATTCTAACACGCGAGGCGTGCTTTAGTCCCATGACAGAAAATTCATGGGCCTCCGCTGCCAGCAGGGAGCCGACACAGATTTGCCGCACTGGCCAAGCCGCCCTCGTTCGCCATATAAGACAGGCACCAGTCGGGAAAATTCCATGAGCGCGCTCGCCAATCATGCGTTTGCCAAGATGAACGGCATCGGCAACGAGATTGTCGTGGTCGATCTGCGCGACAGGCCCGCCACCGTCACGGCCGAGGAGGCGCGCGCGGTAGCCTCGCCCGCGGGCGTGCATTACGACCAGCTGATGGTGCTGCAGCCGCCGCGCCTGCCCGGCACCGAGGCCTTCATCCGCATCTATAACAATGACGGTTCGGAAGCGGCGGCCTGCGGCAACGGGATGCGCTGCGTGGCGCGCCGGCTGTTCGAGCACAGCGGCCAGACCGCCGCCACTTTCGAGACCCAAGCCGGGCTGCTGAATTGCTGGCAGGGTCCGTCCGGCGATCTCTACACCGTCGACATGGGCCCGCCGAAATTCGGCTGGAAGGATATTCCGCTCGCGGAAGAGTTTCGCGATACCCGCTATATCGAATTACAGGTCGGGCCGATTGACGCGCCGGTGCTGCATTCGCCCTCCGTGGTCAGCATGGGCAATCCGCATGCGATCTTCTGGGTCGACGACGTCAACGCCTACGATCTCGCCCGCTTCGGGCCGCTGTTGGAAAGCCATCCGATCTTTCCGGAGCGCGCCAATATCACGCTGGCGCATATCGTCGATCGCGACCATATCGCGATCCGCACCTTTGAGCGCGGCGCGGGGCTCACCAAAGCCTGCGGCTCGGCGGCCTGCGCGACCGCCGTCGCGGCGGCGCGGCTGAAGCGCGCCAATCGCATCGTCGGAATATCGTTGCCCGGCGGTGACCTTTCCATCGAATGGCGCGAGGGTGACGACCACGTCCTGATGACGGGCACGGCGACGTTCGAGTATGAGGGGCGATTCGATCCGGCACTATTTGTCGGCGTCGCCTGAGATGAGCGTTGACGTCGTCACCTTCGGCTGCCGCCTCAACGCGTTCGAATCCGAGGTGATTGCGCGGGAGGCTGAGCGCGCCGGGCTCACCGATACCGTCGTCATCAACAGTTGCGCGGTGACCAACGAAGCCGTCGCGCAGGCGCGGCAATCGATCCGGCGGCTGAAGCGCGAGCGGCCGGAAGCTCGGATCGTGGTGACAGGCTGCGCGGCGCAGACGCAAGCCCTGATGTTTGCGGAGATGACAGAGGTCGACCGCGTCGTCGGCAATGACGACAAGATGCGCGGCGAGGCGTGGCGCCATACGCGCGCCGCGTTCGATGCTGCGCCGGCATTCGGCATTGCCAGCGAGGAAAAGATCGCGGTCGCCGACATCATGGCGGTCAAGGAGATGGCGCCGCATCTCCTGGAGGGATTTCAGAAAGGCCTGCCGCGGGTATTCGTGCAGGTGCAGAACGGCTGCGATCACCGCTGCACGTTCTGCATCATCCCCTATGGCCGCGGTAATTCGCGGTCGGTGCCGATGGGCGCGGTGATCAGCCAGGTTCGCGCGCTGGTCGAGCGTGGCCACGCCGAAATCGTGCTGACCGGGGTCGATCTGACGAGCTATGGCGCCGACCTGCCGGGCACGCCGAAACTCGGCCAGCTGACAAGACAAATCCTGCGGCACGTGCCCGAATTGAAACGGCTGCGCATCTCATCGATCGATCACGTCGAGGTCGATCGCGATCTGCTCGACGCGATCGCGGATGATGAACGCCTGATGCCGCACCTGCATCTGTCGCTGCAATCCGGCGACGACCTGATCCTGAAGCGGATGAAGCGCCGCCATTCCCGAAAGGAGGCGGTGGAATTCTGCGCGCAGGTGCGCCGATTGCGGCCGGACATCGCACTCGGCGCCGATATCATCGCCGGATTTCCGACCGAGACGGACGAAATGTTCGCGCGTTCGCAAGGGTTGGTGGAAGAATGCGACCTCACCTTTTTGCATGTCTTTCCCTATTCACCGCGGCCTGGCACGCCGGCGGCGCGGATGCCGCAGGTTTCAGGCGAGGCGATCAAGCAACGCGCCAGGCGATTGCGCGCGGCAGGCGAGGCCGCGCTGCGACGGCGGCTGGCTTGCGAGGTTGGCGCAACGCGCCAGGTGCTGATCGAGAGCGCCACCCAGGGCCGCACCGAGCATTTTATTCCAGTCGCCATCAGCGGCGAAACGCCGGGCGCGGTGCGGTCGCTTGCAATCACCGGGAATGACGGCGCGCGATTGACGGTGTGAGTTTGGCTGTTCCTTCCTTCTCCCCTTGTGGGAGAAAGGAAGTGCTATTCCCCATTCCATCCGCAGGCCCGCAGCCGCTGCTGCAAATGCGCCGGCGCCGGCGCCACGGCGCGCACCGGCTCCTTGTTCCTGGAAATCGGAATCACGATCTCGCGGGAATGCAGATGCAGGTTCGGCTGGCCGAAGCGCGGTCCATTGCCATAGATGTTGTCGCCGACAATCGGCCAGCCCATCGCGGCTGCGTGAACCCGCAATTGATGGGTGCGGCCGGTCACCGGTTCGAGCGCGAGCCAGGTGAGCGAATGACTCGCTTGTAGCGCCGGCTTGCTGTCAGCGTTGGGACTCCCTCTTGCTGCTCCCTCCCCCCTTGCGGGGGAGGGTCGGGGAGGGGGGTCGACACGCGCGCTGCCGTTGGAGTTCACCCCCACCCCCGACCCCTCCCCGCAAGGGGGAGGGGAGAAGAGGTTCCCCGCAAGGGGAGAGGTGACCAAAGAACGTCCCAGCACTTTCCACCTGGTGACCGCCGTCTGGCCTTCCGGATCGGGCTTCTGCCACCAGCCGCGATCGGCGTTGAGGCGGCCGAGCGGCATGTCGATGACACCGTCGTCCTCCACCGGGCCGCCTTCGACCACCGCCCAATAGGTCTTGGAAATCCGGCCGTGCTTGAACAACAGGCCCAGCGACGCGGTTGCCTTGCGGTGGCGTCCCAACACGAGACAGCCGGAAGTGTCGCGGTCGAGGCGGTGGGCGAGAACCGGCGGCCGCGGCAGGCCGAACCGCAGCGCATCAAAGGAAGCCTCCAGATTGGCGCCGCCCTTGGGTCCGCGGTGTACCGGCAGCCCCGCCGGCTTGTCGATCACCAGCATCAATCCGTCGCGATGGAGCACACGCGCCTGAATTTCCTCGGCGGTCAACTCGGGAACCTCGATGCGCGCGTTGTGACTTTCGCTCATGGCGCGAAACCGCTAACACACCCCCGCCATGAACGACACTCCGGAAACGACAAAGCTGAGCTGGTGGCGGCGGCTGTCCAGCGGCCTGAAGCGCACGTCGAGTTCGCTTGGGACCGCGGTGGCCGATCTCGTCATCAAGCGCAAGCTCGATCGCGCGATGCTCGAGGATATCGAGGACGTGTTGCTGCGCGCCGATCTGGGAACCGAGGTGGCCGCGCGCATCGCCGCCGCGGTCGGCGTCGGCCGTTACGACAAGGCGATCTCGGCCGACGATGTCAAGGCCGTGGTCGCGACCGAAGTCGAGAAGGTCTTGTCATCCGTGGCGAAGCCGCTTGAGATCGTTCCGGCGCAAAAGCCGTTCGTCATTCTCGTGGTCGGCGTCAACGGTTCCGGCAAGACAACCACCATCGGCAAGCTCGCGGCCAAACTTGCCGCCGAAGGCCGCAAGGTGATGCTGGCCGCCGGCGACACCTTTCGCGCCGCCGCGATCGAGCAGTTGAAGATCTGGGGCGAGCGCACCAAATCGCCGGTGATCGCGGGTGCACAGGGCTCGGATTCCGCGAGCCTCGCCTTCAATGCCCTCACCGCGGCGCGGGAGGGAAAGCTCGACGTGCTTCTCGTCGACACCGCAGGCCGCCTGCAGAACAAGGCGGAACTGATGAATGAACTTGAAAAGGTTGTTCGCGTCATCAAGAAGGTCGATGCGTCGGCGCCGCACGCGGTGCTGCTGGTGCTGGATGCCACGGTGGGACAAAATGCGCTGTCGCAAGTCGAGGCGTTTCATCGTACCGCAGGCGTGACGGGTCTGGTAATGACCAAGCTCGACGGCACCGCGCGCGGCGGCATCCTGGTGGCGCTGGCCGAAAAACACAAACTGCCGGTGCATTTCATCGGCGTCGGCGAGGGCATCGACGACCTCGCACCCTTCACCGCGCGGGATTTCGCGCAGGCGATCGCGGGGATTGAGTCTTAGTTTTTCTTGTCATGCCCCGGGCAGGCGGGGCATCCAGTACGTCGCTCCGTCGATGGGAACCACAACGGCGCGGCATACTGGATCATCCGCCTTCGCGGATGATGACGGCAGCACAGGTGACACACAGAATGGACAAGACCACGCCGCATCCGCTGTTCAAGCTCGCGACCGAACTCGGTCCGCTGATCGTGTTCTTTGTCGCCAATGCCATGTTCAATTTGTTCGTCGCCACCGGCGCGTTCATGGTGGCGATCATCGCGGCGATGATGGCGTCCTACGTGGTGACACGGCATGTGCCGATCATGGCGCTGGTCACCGGCGTCATCGTCATCGTGTTCGGCACGCTGACCCTGGTGTTGCACGATGAAACCTTCATCAAGATCAAGCCGACCATCATCTACGGCCTGTTCGCCGCGATCCTCGGCGGCGGTCTGCTGTTCGGCCGCTCCTTCATCGCGATCATGTTCGACCAGATGTTCAACCTGACACCGCAGGGCTGGCGCATCCTGACCATGCGCTGGGCGCTGTTCTTTCTGGCGATGGCGATCCTGAACGAAATCGTGTGGCGCACCCAGACCACCGATTTCTGGGTCGCGTTCAAGGCGTTCGGCGTGATTCCGCTGACGATGGCGTTTGCGATCACGCAGATGCCGCTGACCAGGCGCTATCACCTCGAGCCGGCGTCGCTGGAAGCGAGCGAGGCGGCGGAGGGTGACGTGTCGAAGGGGTGAGTTGCGCAATTTGTTGCGCTGCGGCTTTCCCTCTCCCGCTTGCGGGGGAAGTGAAGGATGCGCTTCCGATCACTTCTGCTTGGAAATTTTCGTTCCGTCATTCCGGGGCGCGCGATAGCGCGAACCCGGAATCTCGAGATTCCGGGTTCATCGCTGCGCGATCCCTCGGAATGACGATGGTAACTTACGACCCCGCCTTCAGCGCCTTGTCGATCTCGACCTTGAGCACGCTGTCGATGTTGTCGGGCGTGACCGGCCCGACCATCTTGTAGACGATGGTGCCTTCGCGCCCGACCACGAAGGTTTCCGGCACGCCATAGACGCCCCATTCGATCGCGGCGCGACCGTTGCCGTCGGCGCCGACGGCGCCGAACGGATTGCCGTAGCGGCCGAGAAATCGCCGGGCGTTGTCGGGTGCGTCCTTGTAGTTGATGCCGACGATTTGCAGCCGTTTGTCCTTGCCCAACTCGGTCAGAAGCGGTGCCTCGTCGTGACATGGCACGCACCACGAGGCCCAGACGTTGACCACGCTGACCTTGCCCTTGAACATCGCGGGATCGAGTCCGGGCACCTGCACGCCGTCATTGACGAGGCCGATCAGCGGCGGCAGCGCGGTTTGCGGCGCCGGGTGGCCGATCAGGGCTGAGGGAATCCGCGAGGGGTCGCCATCGCCCAGCCGCAGCCAGAACACGGCGGCGAGCGCGCAAAACGCGATCAGCGGCAGCGCCATCAGCCAGGATCGGGCTGAAGGACGGCGTCGCGGCGACGCATCTGTTGTCGAAGGGTCACTCATCGGATGTCCATCGCACTGCGCCCGGAGCGCCTGACAATGCCTGACGCGTCGAGCTCGCGCAGGCGCTCTTTCTGGCGGCGGTAGTCGATCGCGATCCAGGCAATCAGGAACAGTACCACGACTGTGGCCAGCGCATAGGATGTCAGAATGAAGGACGCGTAGGGGCCCAGCGACATCGCGTTCACGCCGAACGCCGGCTGGCTTGCATCATCTGCAAGGCGCGCACCCGGCGGCGCAGGATCTCGTTGCGCATCGCCGCCAGATGCAGCGTCAGAAACAACAGCGAAAACGCCAACGCCATCACCAATAGCGGAATCAGAAAGGCGCGATCGAGCGAAGGTCCGCCGATCCGCATCACCGACGCCGGCTGATGCAGCGTATTCCACCAGTCCACCGAGAACTTGATGATCGGCAGGTTGATCGCGCCCACCAGGGTCAGGATCGCGGCGGCGCGCGCGGCACGCGAGGGATCTTCAACCGCGCGCCACAGCGCGATCAGGCCGAGATACATCAGAAACAGGATCAGCACCGAGGTCAGCCGTGCGTCCCATTCCCAATAGGTACCCCACATCGGCCGCCCCCACAGCGAGCCCGTCACCAGCGCGAGAAACGTAAAGGAGGCGCCGATCGGGGCGGCGGCCTTCGCCGCCACGTCGGCCAGCGGATGCCGCCACACCAGCGTGCCCAGTGCTGCAAGGCTCATCACCCCCCAGACGAACATCGACAGCCACGCATTCGGGACATGAATGAACATGATCTTGACGGTGGCACCCTGCTGGTAGTCGTCGGGCGCGACAGCCGATTGATAGAGGCCGATCAGCAGCAGCACGGCGGTCGAGGCCGCAAGCCACGGCAACAGCCGCGCGGTCAGCGTCAGGAACCGGGTCGGGTTGGCGAGGTCGGTCAGCGTCATGGCATCCTGTTAAT
>WNFO01028966.1_pt1 | contig 10290 bp, 7 predicted proteins | sample 5400251 | NCBI WGS metagenome assembly WNFO01 (sample SAMN13153354, study PRJNA577476) | soil metagenome | isolation source: 100 cm saprolite under Madrone tree | place: USA:California | collected 2016-06-14
TCGGTGATCAGATCCTTCGCTTCCTGCTCCAGCCGCTCGTTCTGGTAGGTGATTGCCAGGCGCCAGCCGGCGGCATGCAGTTTCTGCGCGATGGCCCACGCGATGCTGCGCTTGTTGGCCAAGCCAAAGATGACTGCCGTTTTGTGCGTCTCGCTCATTCGGTGAGTCTCCCGATGGCCGGGCTGGAGCCCGGCGCCTGCAAAGTCAAATTCTGTGAAACGCCTTCTCAATTTCTTTTAGGGAATAGCGAAGGACAACCGGCCGTCCGTGCGGGCAGCTCATCGGACAATCCGTTTTTGCCAGTGCGTCCAGCAGCCATTCCATCTTTGAATATTCGAGCGGCATGTTCACTTTGATTGCCGCATGGCAGGCGGTGGACGCGGCGATTTTTGCCTGCAACGTTTCGATAGAGATTGCGGTGTTCTCGCGCTCGATGCCGTCGAGAATTTCGCGCAGCAGCTTTTCCGCGTCCGGCGCAATGACGCCCGCGGGAACGGCCTGGATGGCCACGCTTTTCGGGCCCATCGGCTCGACTTCGAAACCGTTGGCCGCGAGTTCTTCCGCGATTTTTTCAAAGGTGACGATCTGGCGCGGCGAAAGCTCGATCACCAGAGGCATGAGCATGCGTTGCGCTTCGATTTTTCCGGCGCGGCGCGCTTCCAGATGCTGTTCGAAAAGCACGCGTTCGTGGGCCACGTGCTGGTCCACGATCCAGAGCCCTTCGGCGTTCACTGCAATGATGAAGCTCGCGCTTACTTGACCAAGCGGTTTGAGGTCGGCGATTTGTTCGGGGCGTGGAAGGCTTGCGGGAGCGTCCGCGTTCGGCGCGGCAAGATTGGCAGCCCAATTTCCGTCCGGCGAAAGTTGCGCCGGAGCGACGGCTGCGCCAAATGCAGTTCCCGAAGTGAATGGAATCCGCTGCTCGACCGGCCGCATCGGCGCGCCTGTGGGATCGAATCCCCCTCCTGGAACGAAGTCCGAGCCGACGCCGGAGCCCACGCCGACCTCTTCCATCGGCGGAAGGATCGCGCGCGGGACTCCAGATTCCACGGGCGCGGGCGTAATTCCACCTGAGAGTGTTCCGTTCCCCGTTCCAACGGGCAGCGAAGCACCGGCGGCAGTGGCAGTCGCAAAACTCGCGATAGGCCGCACGCCCATCAACGCTTGGCGAATCGCATCGCGAACAAAATCGTGAACAAATTGCGAGCGCCGAAAGCGCACTTCAATTTTTGCGGGATGCACGTTGACGTCGACTTCGTCGTAGGGCATCTCCAGGAAAAGCAGCGTTGCGGGAAAAACGGCCGGCGGCAGAATGTTGCGATAGGCCTCGTGAATAGCGTGCAGGATCAGCCGGTCGCGCACCAGTCGCCGGTTCACAAAAATGTAGATACCGTTGCGATTCATGCGCTGAATGTCAGGCCGCGATGTGAATCCACTGACTGTGAGGGAAGCCTTTTCTTCCCCCGGCTCCAGTTCCGGCTCGGTGATCGCCGCGCGAAAGGGGGAAGAAACGGCGGGGATTTCCACCAGCTCTTCGAGCGCTTGCCGTCCGAAGAGTTGATAGACGCGGTCGGCCAGCTTTTCCGCTGGCGCACAGTTGATAATTTCTTGCGTCGGCGTGATGAGGATAAACTGCTTCGCCGGATTCGCCAGCGCGTAATGTGTAACCAGCGAAGCGATGTGGCCCAGCTCTGTAGTATCCGACTTGAGAAATTTTCTGCGCGCAGGAACACAGTAGAAAATGTCGGCGACGCTGATCGTCGTTCCTGCAGGCAATCCCGCAGGCTTTACGTTGACCAGCTTCCCCCCCGCGAATTCGATGCGCGTGCCTTCGGCTTCCGCCTCGTCGCGCGTCTCCAGCAGCAGTCGCGACACCGCAGCGATCGTCGGCAAAGCTTCCCCGCGAAACCCCAGCGTGGCAATCGAAAGCAAATCGTCGGCGGATTTGAGCTTGCTCGTGGCGTGGCGCTCAAACGCCAGCAGCGCGTCGTCATGAGACATTCCGTGGCCGTCGTCAATCACGCGGATCATGCGCTTGCCGCCCACTTCCACTTCAACCCGAATGGTTTTCGCTCCCGCATCGATGGCGTTTTCGAGCAGCTCTTTCACCACCGACGCCGGCCGCTCGACAACTTCGCCCGCCGCGATTTTATTCGCCACCGCCTCCGGCAATATGCGTATCCGGCTCATGATGTCTTGATGGCCGTCCAAAATATCATTGCGCGGCTTTCTTCGCAGGCCTTATTGCAATTCCAAGCTCATCGAGTTGCGCAGCGTCTACAGCGCTCGGAGACTCGGCCATCAAATCTTGGGCGGCGGTGGTTTTCGCGAAGGCGATGACCTCGCGGATGGATTTTTCGCCGGCAAGGAGCATGACGACGCGGTCGATGCCGAGGGCGATGCCGCCGTGCGGTGGCGTGCCATAGGTCAGCGCGTCAAGGAAGAAGCCGAAGCGGCGACGAAGCTGCTCTTCGGTAAGGCCGAGCGCTTTGAAGAGTCGCTCCTGAATATCCTGGCGGTGGATTCGGATGCTGCCGGAGCCGAGTTCGTAGCCGTTCAAGACGAGGTCGTAGCCTTTCGAGCGCACTTCCCAGGGCGCGGATTCGAGTTTTTCCAGGTCTTCGTCGACGATGCCGGTGAACGGGTGCTGCGCACTCACCCACGTCTTGTCCGATTCGCTCCACTCGAAAAGCGGAAAACCGGGCTTCGCGCCGCAAGCTTCGGCGATTTTTTTTACATTTTCCGCGCCGATTAATTTTTCGACGGTGGAAGAGAGGCCTTCGGCGGCGACTTTCACGAAATAAGCGCCGCGTGCCTTGAGCGCCTTGGCTTTTTCCGTCAGTTCGTCCAGTTGCTTGCGGGAATAGGACGCGGCACCCGGCGCTGCCAGCGCAAAAACATTGCCTTCGATTTGCAGTTTTTGCCTGGCTTCTTCGGGAAAGCAGTGCGTCACTTCGTGCAGCTCCATGCCAAAGCGAACGTCGGGCTTGTCGCTGCCGTATTTGCGAATTACGTCTTTGTACTGCATGTGCGGAAACGAGGCTTCCGCCTTAACGCCCGCGACGGCGCAGGCGCGCACCATCACTTGTTCGATCACATGAAAAATGTCTTCCTGGCGTGGAAAAGACATCTCCAGATCGAGTTGCGTGAATTCAAGTTGACGGTCGGCGCGCTGATCTTCATCGCGGAAACATTTCACGATCTGGAAGTATTTGTCCATGCCGGCGATCATCAGGATCTGCTTGAAAATTTGTGGCGATTGGGGCAACGCGTAAAACTGCCCGTGATGAATGCGGCTGGGCACAAGAAAATCTCGCGCGCCTTCCGGCGTCGAGCGTGTGAGCATGGGCGTTTCCACTTCGAGAAACCCCATCTCATCCATCACTTTGCGAATTTCGAGAATGATTTTGTGACGCAACGCAAGATTGCGGTGCGGCTTCGGCCGCCGCAAGTCGAGATACCGGAAGCGCAGCCGCGTCTCTTCCGCCGCGTTGATTTCGTCTTCAATCGGAAACGGCGGCGTCTTGGCATTGTTCAGAATATGCAGCTTCGACGCGACTATCTCGACTTCCCCGCTGGCCAATTCAGGATTGGCTTTCTGGCGCTTGAGGACCTTGCCTTCCACGGCGACGACAAATTCGCCGCGCGCCTGCTCGGCTTTGGCGTGCGCTGCGGGCTGCGTCTCTTTGTTGAAGACCACTTGCACGATGCCGGTGCGGTCGCGCACGTCGAGAAAGAGCAGATTGCCGAGGTCGCGGCGGCGCGCCACCCAGCCCATGACGACGGCGTCGCGGCCTTCGTCTTTGGCGCGCAATTCGCCGCAGTAGTGTGTGCGCTTCAGATTGCTCAGAAAATCCAGCACTTACGTTGCTCCCCTCCGCTTATTCATTGCGCTTCTTTCAATTCCCGGCGCTTCTTTATGTGATCGACGAGAGATGTCTCGGTGATCTTTATCTGCTCCTGTCTTAACATGTGCTTAAGAGTAAGCTCACCTGATTTCAGCTCATCCTCTCCTATGATCAGCGTAAAGAATGCCCCGATTCGATCCGCGTATCGGACAGCGTCGCCGGCTCTCATGAGCTTTGCCGGAAGTTCTACGTAGATTCCTTCTCTGCGTAGGTTTCGCGCGATGTCCACAGCCTTCATGTAAGCCTCGGGCGATAGCCAGGCTAGGACTACATCGATGGCACGCCGTTGAGGCACGGCCTTGTAGTGAGTCAACGACAGAATCAGGCGGTCTTCGCCGATGGCGAAGCCGATGCCTTTTGTCGGCGGCCCGCCCAGCAATTCTACGAGTCCATCGTAGCGCCCGCCGCCGCAGACGGCGTTTTGCGAGCCGAGTCCTTTCGCTGTGATTTCAAACGTCGTGCGCATGTAGTAGTCCAGCCCGCGCACGAGGCGCCAATTCTCGCGGTAGATCACTCCGCGCATTTCGAGCTGGTGCTTTACGGCTGCGTAGTGCGCGGCGCACTCTTCGCAGAGGTGGTCGGCGATACGCGGCAGCTTGGCGATAATCCCCTGCTCGCCTTCGACTTTGGAATCGAGCACGCGCAGCGGATTCGTTTCGATGCGCCGCTGGCTATCCGGCCCGAGCTTGTCCTTCACTTTCAGGAGTTCCCCTCGTAGCAACTCGACGTATTTGGGGCGGCAGTTCTTGTCTCCGATGGAGTTGATGTCCAGTTGCACGCCCTGCAATTCCAGCCGGTCGAAAAACGTCATCACCATTTCGATGACCTCCGCATCGATTGCGGGAGCGTCGCCACCGCCCAGCACTTCCGCGCCAATCTGGTAAAACTGCCGGTACCGCCCCTTCTGCGGTCGCTCGCGCCGGAACATCGGCCCCATGTAATACAGCTTCACCGGCTGCGGCAGTTGCTGCATATTGTTCTCGATATAGGCTCGGCAAACACTCGCGGTCGCTTCCGGCCGTAGTGAAACTAACTCGCCCTTCTTTCGTTCTTCGAACTCTCTCTTTTCCTCAGGGCTTACAAATTCTCCACCAGTCGTGAAAGACTCAGGTTTCGTCTCAAGCACTTCAGTCGCCAACTCCGCAGTAGTCGGACGTATCGGAAACGAATACATTTCCTTTGAAACCACGTCGGTGTCCTCGCCAATTGAGCGCGCGAAAAGGTCCGTTTCCTCAAAAATCGGTGGGCGAATCTCACCGAAGCCAAATGTCGCGAAGACTTCGCGAGCAGTTTGTTCGACGCGATTCCACACCGCGGTCTCGGGAGGCAGGAGGTCACGCGTGCCACGAATCGCCTGAAACTTACGCGGCTTCTCTTCTTTTTTTGCTGCGCCTTCGCTCACGCGGTGGGTTCCTCGCGATAAATATTTTTGTAGCCGACGTAGCGTTTGGCGTACGCGTCAATCGAGGCCTGATCGATCCCTGTCAGCATGCGCTTCACTTTTCCGGGCGAGCCCATAACCAAACTGCCCGCAGGAATCGCGGTGCGCTCGGTGATCAGCGTGCCCGCCGCGACGATGCTCCCCGCGCCAATCGTTACGCCGTTCAAAATGACCGCGCCCATGCCGATCAAGCAACGCGACTCGATGGTGCAGCCGTGCAGCGTCACGGAATGGCCGATGGTCACGTCATCGCCAAGAATCAACGGATACTCATCGCGCATAACGTGCAGCACCGAGCCGTCCTGAATATTGGTCCGCGCCCCGATGCGAATGTAGTGCACGTCGCCGCGAATCACCGAGCAAGGCCAGACGCTTGAATCCTCACCGATGACCACGTCGCCGATAATAACAGCAGCCGCGTCGATATAAGCCGAAGACGCAATTTGCGGCCGCTTGCCGCGATACGGCCGGATGTCGGGTTGTCGAGCCAATCGTCTCTCTTTTTCTTCGGCTAACATTCCATTAGTCAGATGGGCAGCGCTATCTCGTTGCAGGCGCACGATATATCGTACGCTGCGCGCGGGAGGGGCAAGCCCCTCCCCTACGCAAGACTTGGCGTACACCGAATCACGTCAAGATATCATCTGCCTCGCACGACTGACAAGGAACCCGGCCTGCAGCGTCGCGAGCGCCTCTGGACGCTGCGCCACAACTGGGCCATCATCGGCACGTGGAAAAACGCTGTGCACAGTGCGGAGCTGCAATGACCTGCAAGCAGGAAAGCGGGTGCTGGTGCGCGGAACTGCCGCACATCCCGATGCCTGCCGGCGACGAAGGGTGCCTGTGCCGCGATTGTCTGCTGGCCAGAATCGCAGCGTTGCAGAATCCAGCCAAAACAAAAGAAGTGTGAAGTTTCAATCGATCTGAACTGCGGGGCCGCCAGTGGTGCCGGCCACTTCCGCCAGGCGCGCTACGACGGCGCGCGCAACATTATATAAGCTCTTCGCGCCCTCGCCAGTCTCCCCAAGCAAAGCGACAGGCTTTCCCGTATCGCCACCGACGCGGATGCGCGGATCAATTTCGATTTCGCCGAGCACCGGCACTCCGTAGGCGATGGCGGTCTTCGCGCCTTCGCCGTGGCCAAAGATGTCAATCGCTTTGCCGCAGTGCGGGCATGCAAACGTGCTCATGTTTTCGACCACGCCGAGCACTTCCACGTTTACCTGGCGGAACATTTCGATCGCTTTGCGCACGTCGGCAAGCGCGACGGTCGAAGGCGTGGTGACTACAACCGCGCCGGTGACAGCGACGGTCTGGATCAGCGTCAACTGCACGTCGCCCGTGCCCGGCGGCAGGTCGATGATCAAGTAATCCAGCTCGCCCCACTCCACGCTGCGCAGGAATTGCGTGATCACGCTGTGCAGCATCGGCCCGCGCCAGATCATCGGCTTGTCGCCTGGATTCAGCAGGCCCATCGAAATCATTTTCAGCCCTTGCGCCTGTACGGGAATGATGTGCTTTTCAGCCGTGGCTTGGGGCTCCTGAAGGGTGCCCAGCATGATCGGCACGTTTGGCCCGTACACGTCGGCGTCGAGCAATCCAACTTTGTGGCCGAGCTTCGCCAACGCCAACGCGAGATTCACGGCGACGGTGGTCTTGCCGACGCCGCCCTTACCGCTGGCGACGGCTACGAGATTTTTCACGCCGGGAATCGGCTGGCGCTCCGGTTGTTGCATGGGTGCTGGGCCTGGTGGCATTTGCTTCCTCTTTGGTAGGCCAGGCATTCTTGCCTGTCCTCCGTTCAATCAATTGCAATCAATTTTCGCTCGCGGCCTCGGCAAAGAAGAGACAGACAAGAATGTCTGTCCTACTCAAGCCCCGTGGCATTTTTTGTATTTCTTTCCCGACCCGCAGGGGCAAGGATCGTTGCGGCCCACTTTTGCACCAACCTTCACCGGCTTCGGCGCTTCTGCCTGCGCGGGTCCCGTCTGATATTGCAAATCTTTTTGCTGGCGCTGCTGGCGGCGCTCGATTTCGCGCGCAACAGATGGCAATTGCTGCGGCTCGCTCGCACGAGCCGCGGCGCTGGCTACGGCGGCAGCAGCGCTTTGCGGCGGCGTGCGCGGCGGTTCCGTCTGAGGCTGTCTCGCGCCCGGCGGCTGCTCGCCCTGCTGCATCTGAATGTGGAAGAGATAGCGGATCGTTTCGTTATCGATGCGCGCCATCATGTCTTCGAATAGCGTGAAAGCCTCTTTCTTGAACTCGACGATGGGATCTTTTTGCGCGTAGCTCCACTGCGAATCGACCACATCGAGAATAATGCGGCGCTCGAGCCAGCGCATCAGGTCCGCGCCGAACTGTTTTTCCTTTTCCTCGTAACGCTTGGTGACGGCTGCAGCCGCGGCATCGGCAAGTTGGTCATGGCTTAGCGTGCCGGGATCGGCGCCCCCCGCCTTCATGTCGATACCAAACTGCGCGTTGCTCTCCGCCAGGAACTGCGTGGTGTTCCATTGATCGGGATGCTGCTCGCGGGGACAAAACGTTTCGACAAGTTCGCGCACAACGTCTTCGGCGATGCCGAGGACGTAATCGCGCTGATCCTTGCCTTCGAGCGCGGAGCGGCGAATCGCGTAAATTGTCTCGCGCTGCTTGTTCATCACGTCGTCGTATTCGAGCAAATGTTTGCGCGCGTCGAAATTTTGCGCTTCCACGGATTTCTGGGCGTTCTCGATCCGCCGCGAAATTAATCCTGATTCGATCGGCACGCCCTCGGTCATGCCCAGGCGAAACATCAGCGCCTTCACGCGTTCGCCGCCGAAGATGCGCATCAAATCATCTTCAAGCGAAAGGAAAAATCTGGAGGAGCCCGGATCGCCCTGGCGTCCCGCGCGGCCACGCAACTGGTTATCGATGCGCCGCGCTTCGTGTCGTTCCGTGCCAAGAATGTGCAGCCCGCCAAGAGCGACGACTTCGTCGTGCTCCGCTTTGCACTGCTCCGCGAACTGGTCGTACACCGGCCTCCACTGATCCGCCGGCACCTGAAAAATCTTTCCTTCATGCTGGAAGAGCACCATCGGGGCCGTTGGCTGATTGCCGTTGCCACTTGTGGGATCCGCAGGGATCACCGCGGGCGCCGCCGCATAGGGCATGGCCAGCTTGTCTTTCAGAAAATGGTCGCGCGTCATTTGCTCCGGATTGCCGCCGAGCAAAATGTCCGTGCCTCGGCCGGCCATGTTGGTCGCCACGGTGACCGCGCCTTTGCGCCCCGCCTGCGCGACCACGCGCGATTCGCGCTCGTGCTGCTTGGCGTTCAGCACCTGGTGCGGAATGCCGGACTTCTTCAGCAATTCGGCGATGGCTTCGGATTTTTCGATGGAGATGGTACCGACGAGCACCGGCTGTCCGCGTTGGTGATATTGGCGGATGCCATTGTCGAACGAATTGTCTTCCTGCATGATGCCGTTGACGACGGCCACGAATTTTTCTTTTTCCGTGCGGTAAACAACGTCCGGCGATTCGATGCGGATCAACTGGCGGTTCGTGGGAATGACCGTAACATCCAAATTATAAATCTTGCCGAATTCCGCCGCTTCCGTTTCCGCGGTGCCGGTCATGCCCGAAAGTTTTTTGTACATGCGGAAGTAATTCTGGAAAGTGATGGTCGCGAGCGTCTGGTTTTCGCGCTCGATCTTCACGCCTTCCTTGGCTTCCACGGCCTGGTGCAATCCGTCGGACCATCGGCGCCCGGGCATCTGGCGGCCCGTGAATTCATCGACGATGATGACTTCGCCGTCTTTCACGACGTAATCCACGTCGTGCTTATAAAGCGTGTGAGCACGGAGGGCCTGGTAGACGTGGTGCATGATATCGATGTTGGCCGGATCGGACATATTGGTCAGCGAAAGAAGGCGTTCGCACTTGGCGAATCCTTCTTCCGTGAGCGTTGCGGTGCGGTGTTTTTCGTCCAGCGTGTAATCAATGTCCTGGATCAGCTTGGGGATGATTTTGTCGATCTTAGCGTATTTGTCGGTGGACTCTTCCGACGGCCCGGAAATGATTAGCGGAGTGCGCGCTTCGTCGATGAGGATGGAGTCCACTTCGTCGACGATGGCGAATTGATGCCCGCGCTGGACGCATTGCGCCAGGTCGTATTTCATGTTGTCGCGGAGATAGTCGAATCCGAATTCGTTGTTGGTGCCGTAGGTGATGTCCGCGCCATACGCCGCGCGGCGCTGGTCATCGTCGAGATCGTGCACAATCACGCCGACGCTCAATCCCAGCGCGCGGTACAGAGGGCTCATCCACTCCGCGTCGCGGCGCGCCAGGTAATCGTTCACCGTAACGATATGAACTCCGCGGCCTGCCAGCGCATTCAGCACCGCGGGAAGCGTGGCCACGAGCGTCTTGCCTTCGCCCGTCTTCATTTCCGAAATCTTGCCTTCGTGCAGGACGATTCCGCCGATGAGCTGAACATCGAAATGCCGCATGTTCAGGAAGCGGCGGCCCGCTTCGCGGACGAACGCAAACGCCGGCACGATCGCGGGTTCAAGCGCCTGCTGCAACTGCTCTTTGTAAGCGGATTCGGCGGGGTCGGCGTCCTTCAACTGCTCGTGCACCTGGGCGCGGAGTTCCGCAAAGCGCGTCTTGAGGCCTTCATCGCTGAGCGATTGCACTTCGGCTTCGCGCGCGTTGATGGCTGCAATCACCGGCTGCAATTTCTTGATGTCGCGCTCGTGCTTGGTGCCGATAAACCGGGCAACAACGCGATCTAGTATTTGGGCTGCTTCCATGGATGGTTTCGCCGTCTCCTGACGGTTCTCTAAGTGCTCTCCTGCACTAAGCAGTTCAACGCCGAGAGTGCAAACATCTTATTCTAACTGGTTGGGTGCGTAAGCGCCAAGAAACACGCTCGCGCCGCTAGCGGGTCAGTTTCTGATTATC
>WNFO01006552.1_pt1 | contig 10288 bp, 14 predicted proteins | sample 5400251 | NCBI WGS metagenome assembly WNFO01 (sample SAMN13153354, study PRJNA577476) | soil metagenome | isolation source: 100 cm saprolite under Madrone tree | place: USA:California | collected 2016-06-14
CACAAATACAACCTTGCTTCCTGCAGTCTTAGCCATTTGCTGCAAAGCTTCGAGTTGGCGGATCTGCATGGCAGCAGGCGAGGCGAGGATATCGGCTGCTTGACGCATGAGCCGTGCGGCGTCGACCTCGGCGCGGGCGGCAATGACCTTGCTTTCTCCGATACGCTTCTGCTGTGCGGCGCTGGAGAGCGAGGCGGATACTTCGGCGGAGAAGATTATGTCCTTGATGAGGATGCCCTCGATTGCGACACCCCACTTGTCTGCGACGTCGCCGACTATCTCGGCAATCTCGAACGCGATGGCTTCACGCTCAGTGACGACAGATTGGACCGCGCGCGCGCCGACGACGTGACGGAGGGTCGTCTGTGCGCGTTCCGTGAGTGCCTGGCGCAAATCCGCGATACCAAACGCGGCGCGGTACGGATTGGCGATTTGGAAGTAGATCACAGAGTCACTGTGTTACGGCGGTATGTTCAGTCATTCAATCCCGCAAAAGTGGAAGGAATGAAAAGAAGGGGAGGGGGGGAGAGAGGATGGTTGGCAGAAGAGAAAGGTACATACATTTCGACGTTCACGTTGTCCCGAGTGATGACGGTTTGTCGGCCAATGGAAATGATTTGGATTTTGACGTCCACGACGCGAAGCGACTCGGTGCAGACATTGACCTGGACCAAACCCGGGTCGACCGCCTTGTAGAACTGGCCAAAGCGTGAGACAAGTCCCACAGACCCTGTAACCACGGGACCCCATTATTGGAAATAATGAAAAATGGAACGGAGCAAGCTGGGAATCATCAAAGGGAAAAAAACAGACCTTGACGAACTTCTTTGAACGGATTGGGGAAGGGACAGCAGGGCATAGCACCGCAGAATCCTACGCACGACCCCAACGATTGCATCATTGAGCCATAGAAACCGTGTGTGACGGTGTCGATGCCCATGTCCTGCGCGTACGAGGGTTGCATCTCATCTTTCTTGAGTGGCTGCACCTTGATGACGTGCTTGGAGTGCATGCCTGTGTGGTGGTGTTCACGATGGACGTCCTCTGTAACTAAAGTAGCTGACTAATGAGGATTGGGAAGGAACGACCCGGAGGAGCTTGACAATTGAACGTGAGTATGGCACGTACCGTGGGGAGCATGGTGGTCGACGACGTGTGAGGTCGTAGAGCCAGAAGGAGAAGGGTGCCGGTCTTTCCTGTCGATAGCGGACATGGTGGAGCGATCAGTCGTTGGACGGGACACACGGGCGACTATATAGTCGTCGTCATGACCATTGCGATGCGCAGTACACCGGCCCGGGCCCACCCGTGTGCCTGAGACTGCGCATTCCCTTCAACAGAGCATTTAATGATTGACAGGTCGAACAAACATTCAGCGCATCATAGCCCTGGGCGCCGATAATCGAGTATCACCAGATCATCGCTTCCGCCCCAGTTATTGGGGCAGAGGCTATCATGAGGACTCACCGCTCCACAGGCACCCATGAGGAAGACAGACAGAGACAGACCTGTGCGCACTATACCTACCTCAGACGGTGAGGGGTGAGGGATTTTGGCTTATCCTCGCAGAGCACATGCATAGCATCATCACTGCGCAGCAGAGCTACAGACGCCCGTACATCATGGCCGCCGCAAGACGTCCAATCTTCGGAGCTTCCGACCCTGCCAGACAGACCAGTTTCCTTTCTGTCCCCACTGCAATTGAATATCGCAACCAATATTTCCAGCTGATGATCAAATTCAGCCCATTTTGAATCTCATACACTCAGCAACCTGGATATATTGCAGCTGTCAGCAGCAGCGCTCTAGCAAAGTAATAGCCAACTAGATGTACAAGCGTAGATACAAAGCACACATACAACATCTACTGTTTCGTCCACATTGAAGATCTAGCAACTGGCACACGCAGCAAGGGCATCAAGAAACAAATAAAGTTGCACGGTCAGTCACCTCCACCACCCGCAAGTTCAAGGATGAGCCGGCATGCAACATCCATAAACACAAATGGTGAAACAATGTCGGATCCACCATGAGCAGACTCGGACCCTGCCTCGGAAACTGCGTCCGCGTTGGCGATGTCATATTTACCTGCGCCCGGCTCCGTACTTGCTTTATACGTCCGCTTATGATGAAAGTCGACAAGGTAGTTGATCGAGTCCACCATATACAACTGTAGGTTCATTAGGACCTTTGAAATCACTCCGTCAGGTGAAACACAGCCACGAAATGAACAGCAACTCACGACAACATCTTGCACCCGGACACGCGTCTCTATGAAGTACACCGATGCCGCAGCTTTGAGATCCACATGTCCACCACCGTCGTATTCCCTCACTCGTTCGATCTTGCCGTGCCCGTTCTTTCTTCGCCCACCAGAGTGGCCACTTAGGTGGATGCTTCCGCTCCCCAGTCCCCCAAAGCTTTTCTTCTCGCGCCATTCCATCCCCAGCGTTTTGAGAGTCCGGTAGATTTCAAGCATAACTTCCATTGGAGGGCTTCGGCTCCGAATGCCGAAGTGCCACTTCGTCCGATGCTGCTTCTTCTCTTTTACGGCTGGCCATGCGCGCCGGGCGCTTGCATAAGACGCAAGATGGTGCTGCTCGGGGAACTGGTCTGGCAGAGACGAGTTCAGGACTGCAAAGTTGTTATGCTCTTGCTCCCGCTCATCAGGTGGAGGTGTAGCGAGGTCAAATTCATCGTCTTCTTCGTCATCATAGCCATTGAATTCACTTTCAAAGGGATTCACCTCGGCGTCGCCGCCAGCGGGCGATAAGGCGGCAGGTGATAACAAGTTCCGTGGCTGCATGAGAATGAGAACATGAGACTGAATCACAGACGATGGACGTACATCCATGGCGGCCAATTGCGCGTCACGTTCCTGCTCCTCGTATGCCGCGACTACAATCGAGAATAAGGACTTTACACAATAGAAAGAGAAAAGGGTGCTCACAATCTCGTCCCAGCCTCCGCCTGTCTCTCAGCAGCATATAAGCCACCTTGACCGCATTTCCCTGCACGCCATCATCCCTCCGTAAGCATGCCCAGACGTCTTCCTTGTCCACGCCTTCCATGCGGATCGCCAATTCCTCGACCACGTCGTCTTCAATACGCCCGAGACCGTCAATCATCTCAAAGTCTAGAGCCTTTCCAGGGGTCACCAGCGCAGAGAGGGTACCGAGGACAGGACCTGGTGGTGGAGGGAGGGGCTGAAGGTACCGCGATAGGTCAACTTGGAAGAATGGATGATGGATGATCTCTGGCACGGTTATGCGCTTGACGGGGTCAACGATCAACATTCCCGTGATAAGGCTGCGCGCATCGGAGGAAAGGTAGGAGGGAATATGGTAAGTGCCCTCTGGACGGTGTCATCAGTGATTTCACTAAGGAACACAAGTAACATAGGTGCTCACGGCTAATTTTTGTGAAGAGGGCCTGGACGTCATCATCTTCGAAAGGAAGTCTACCGGAGAGCATGACATAAAGAATAACACCAGCACTCCAGACGTCGATCTCAGGCCCTGTATACAAACCACCTCGAATGACCTCGGGAGCGGCATAATTGGGACTACCGCAGCTTGTCTTGAGAAAATCCCCGTCCTTGATTTCATTGGAGAGGCCAAAATCAGCGATTTTAACATTGAGATCATCATCGAGGAGCACGTTCTCAGGTTTCAGATCGCGATGGACAATCTTGAGGCGATGAGAGTATTCGATGCCCGAAATGAGTTGTTGGAAGAAGCGCCGTGCTTGATGTTCTGGCATACGGCCATTTGCCACAATGTAATTGAAAAGCTCGCCACCAGCATATTCGAGGACGATGATGATATCTGTCGGTGTTGATATGACTTCATAGCTAGTATCAGAGTGTTTGTCAAATAAGGAAAGAGGCGATTGCGAGAGAGACGGACAGCTTGATTATATGGGGGTGACGGAGAGTACGCATATATTCGACCTCACGTTGGACACGATTTTTTGTGCGTGTCATGTTGATAACGTGTTTTGAGATGAACTTCATTGCGACCTTGTGACCCGTGAGGGTATGTACGGCCACTGGCAAAAGGGTTATGAGTACGAGCCAAGCGATTGATAAGATACACACTCTTGACTTTTCCAAAAGTTCCCTCTGCGATTTCTTGTACGACTGTGTACTCTCCGAGCTTTGATGCAGGCATGACAGGTGTCGGTTTCGGTTCTTGCGTTCTCATCGTCGCTGTCATCGTGGGACGTCGGATACGGCCCACAACGGGCCTGCCAGCAAAATCCCTTGTTTGTGCATTGTTTGTTGCTCTCCATTGATGTTACGTCATCACACCCTTTTCACCGCGATGACCAAGTATTGGCTCATGAAGGCAGAGCCCAATTCCCGCATAGTAAAGGGAAAGGATGTCAAAGTGTGTCTCAGCTCGTGTTGCTCTTCCCACTCAATTCATCAGTTCTGAAGTTCAGTGTGGACGACTTTGAGGCAGCCAAGACAACCCCATGGGAAGGGGTTCGAAACCCAGAAGCAAGAAATCTCATGAAGGAAATGCAAGTTGGGGACAAGGTTGGTTTCGCACTCGTGGATTCCTGAAAATGCACGTCGACTTGCTTCAGGTTTTGTTTTATCACTCGAGTTGCAAGGTCCCTGGTACGTGCATCGACGTTGGTAAACAGATGCATGGTCTGGATTACGTTCTGAGTAGGTATTGCCGGCTTCGCTGAGATCATAAAGGGGGCATATCCAGATTGTGAGTGCTACCCCGTCTTGAAGAATCCATTTTCCAATCTTCGCAGATACCGCATGGGATCCGTAAGTAGTTGTTCATTGTTAAAGACAGCCCTTGTTTGATTTGTGAAGAACAGAGAACACCCGTATTATGACCCTGTGCGCCATGGTCATTGTTCTCCTTCCAATGGCCTCGATTTGACGCTACTTAGAAATCCGATGAAACCAACCCCAGGTGGTTCATGGTCGACGTCAAGTTTATATCACGTGCCGCACACTTTGTGCCCTACCCACTCTTGCGTGAGATCGCAGCAGGCCGTGTGACGCAATCAGCCGGTATCGAGTACATCGGTGAGGAGGGAGTGAGAGCAATTGAAGGTAATTTCAATGTCGTAACAGGCTGGAGTTGGCTGCAACAAATTCTCTGCCATACAGAGATGGCTCTCGTCCACCGTGGACGTCTGAGTGTACAACGGGTCCAAGCAGGAGCATGGGGTGCAGTCGAGCAGCTGGCAGAGAAAGGGGGATGGAATGAAGTGATAGAGAAGAGGGGCAGCGGCAGCAGGAAGCGGAAGCGGAGAGAATGAGCGGACCGGGAATTAATTTGTGAAAATATTTTATGGGCAGTTGTATGCGCGTGTGGGCCTTGTGCACCTGTCTCGCTCATCTCACTTGGGCCGCATACCCCCTCTCCTCTCGGCAACGCTCTACATTGCCTGCTCTCCTGCCGCCTTTTGTCCGGTCATGAGCAGTGCCGATGCTGTGTCAATTCCTGCAGCTTCCTCTCCCTCCACATCTCGCTCTCTTTCCCCTTCGTCGCCAGGCACACCTCAGCTCGATCCGCATTCCGAACTTCACGCGCTCCATTCCACCCCTTCCACACATATCCACACCAATGCACAATCAGACACCACATCAGCCGTGCTCGATTCGCGCGTTGACGCCCTTCCCTCGGATGTGGGCGAAAATGCGTTTATGATAATCGAGGGTGAAAGTCAGGATGACTCGCCAGACGATGCTGGTCACGAGAGCGTGGACGTGCAGGGAAGGGAAGGTGTCATGGTCATGGACAATGGAGACGATGGTCAGCAGTGGTTTCCCGAGCATGAAAACCACGAGCTCAAACGCGTAAAGGTATGTCTCAATAACCCGGGTGGCTTTCTGTCCAGCGTTATGTTCCTAGGCCATTCCATGTATTCGCGGTCTCTCTGACCACCCTTTCACTCATAAGGTCTATGAACTTATCAACTCGCGTTGGGTTGACCAAGGCACTGCGCTTTGTTTCGGTCAATACGAGGATGGTGAGGCAGCTCTCGTCGCAAAGGCAGAGGCAAATATGTCTGAGATCATCCTCAAGACGACAATACGTTCCAGTGACGTGTATCAGCGCCAACAGGGTCCGTGAACTCACCCCACTTTGTTTAGCGGTGTATTCACTGATTCCCGCTTAGATACCCTCATTGTCTGGACGGAGCCGGATGGTGTCGACTATGCGCTCAGCTTTCAAGATCCCGAGGGTTGCATGGAGCTGTGGAACTTTATACTTGAGGTGCAGAGTTTGCGTGCGAATAGCGGTGGTGCGTGGGTGCTCGATTTGAGCTTGTACAGTGTTTTTAAAATCCTGCATGTCTACTCAAAGATCACCAAGCTGAATCATCCTCTCCGCTGGTAGGACCTGAGCCATCGGTCACTACTGCAAGCATCATCCGTTCTGGCCATCTCCCCCAACCAGCTTTAGGGATTATTATGGAAATAGACAGGGCTATCCGCGCCCTGTCTCGGACCCCAGCCATCAAGGACAAGATATGCGAGTACATCCAGCGCGCAGTCTGTGATTCTTTCCGCATACATGTACCACAACTCACCAATTGTGGGTAGGATTATATTAAAGCTATGATTGACGTCATGCATCAGGCGGAGGATCTGGAGAACCTCGAAAATCTCCACTCACTTTGCTCGTTAATGCAGACAATACGTGAGTCACGATTTCCGCCACTTATGGAAGGCTAAAATTTATTACGTAGTCTTGATGAGCGACCACAGTATGTACGAGCATATCCTGGATGATGACCGGTTCTACGGCGTCTTAGGGATGCTTGAATGTACGTTTCACTCATCATGTTGTCGTATCCTTTCACGAGCTTGCCTTAGACGACCCAGAATTTCCCGCTCACAAGGCCAATTATCGAGACTTCCTTCGCGACACAACTCGTTTTCACCAACCCATCTCCATTCACGATCCCGTCATTCAAAAGAAGATTCATCACACGTACCGCCTCCTCTTTCTCAAGGACGTTGTCCTCGCTCGGGCCCTGGATGATTCAACATTCAACGTCCTCAATTCATGCATCATCTTTAATCAAATTGACATCATGACCCACGTGCAGAACGACGTCCAGTTTCTGCAGGACATCGTTGACTTGTTTCCTGGCCCAAGCTCTGGACCATCCATTTCCCTCAACGGAGTTGCGAAAAGTAGGACAGGCATTGATGCTGACGCAAACGCTGAGGCACTGCCAAATGGCGTTGATGAAGATCGTCGTCGTCGTGAAGTTATTCTTCTTATCCAACAACTTTGCATTATGGGCAAGAATGTTCAACTACCGACGCGCATGGGGCTCTTCAAGACACTTGTTGATCGCGGGATCGTGCACCCTGTGCAATGGGCGCTTGGCCAACCCGAAGGAACGGACACTGGACAGCAGATGATCTCGGTGGCTGGCGAGGTACTCGTCACGTTATTAGACCATGACGTGAATGGCGTTCGCGAATATGTGGTAACACAATGCGACAACTTCGAGGTCCGTCAGAGCCGAGATGAATCTCTACTCACCTTATTATGTGGGTTGATGGTACGGAGTCGGGATCTAGCCGTACAAACGGTGGTTGGAGACTCATTAAAATTGATGTTGGAGATGCCGCCTCAGGATATGAACGACGTCGTGCGTGATGTTTCTTGACGTGTGATGGGCCATTTATCGTCTTGGCAGCAAACTCCAGCGAAGCCTTTTTCGCGTCCAAGGGATGACGCTCGAACAGAGAAATTCCTCGATTATTTCTACAAACTTTGCGTGCATTCACTCCTCAAACCTATCTTTGACATCCCGGATCACAAACACCACCCGCTTGGTAAGAAGCCACTTTGAACACTGGCATCTCGATTATAATACGTCATTTTTTTCAGATTCGGATCTTATCTTAGCGCGGGAGAAGACAAACCTTTATCTATCTTTATGCGACTTGTTATCCACTTTCGTTTGGCAACATTCATTCCGAAGCCATTTCTTCATGCTCAGCTCCAGTATATCCTCTCACGTAGCCACCCTTTTATTTAGCAAAGACAAGCATCTCCGTCTCGGTTGGTGGCCATCTTATCGCTCCGTCGTGTCCACACTTCTAATAACCCTTCCCCGTTTGTTAGCCGCCCTCCGGTTTTTCCGAATACACCTAAAAAACAACAATCGGAATTTTTTGAGTCACCTTACGAAGCTGGAGGTCTTCAAGCCCATCGTTGAGTTGACCGTCAAGGAATCTCGTCGCGATACCCTCGTAAACTCGTCATGTCAAGAGTTCTTTGAGTTCATGCGTCGAGTGTGTCGCCTCTATTGTTCCTTGTTGCATACATGCTCATCGCAGTGCAGGAGAATATCAAGGATGTTATTGCTCATATTATGCTTAACTATGAAGAGCGAATAAAGGAGCTGTCGGAAACCCGCTTTTGCGGCCAATGCTTCAGGGGCTTCATCCGTCGTTATGAGATGAACATCCATCCTCCTCCCCTAGAGGTCGAGGAGAAACCTCCACCACAGTATGTCTTCCCTTCACTATTATCTCTGATATTCCTGATGTCATTCTCCCCTCCCCAGTCAACCATTGGAGATGCGTCGTGTTGACGTTGACGAGGAGTCCTACTTCAACGGCGATGACGATGACGACGATGACGACGGTGTCACACCTGGTCCGCACCCAGCACAAACCTCCCCACTCCCGACGCTCCTCTCCCCCCCTCTCTCCCGTTTCCAATTCGGACAAAAACGCAGGCGGCAGCGTACGCCCGGCATCCTACCACGAACCGGCCTTGCAGGGGTCACGCAGCGCGTACCTGCACCCGCAACGCCGATCCATCTCCCACGCACACCTCCAATCAGTGCACTCGTCGAATACGGCGATGACGACGACCAGTCCTCAGATCCAGAAGACGCGCTACTCGAATCCCTCGTATCGTCCAAACCTTCCACGTCTGCCGTCGCCGCAGCCGGCAGCGCCATCTCAACAACATTCACACTGCCCTCTCCAATCTCTGCCACGGCCACCACTACCACGTCCGCCACCGCTGGCACTGGCAGCGGTAGTAGCAGTGGATTTGTGCCGTTGCGTGCGGAGAAGCGAAGACGTGCAGAAGAAGACGAGGATGAAATGGGTCTCGAGCGGCTCGTCAGCGGTAAATCGAAACGTCCAACCAAGACTGGGACAACTGGAGGTGGGGAGGAAGGGCCAAAACGTATCCGGTTACGATTTGGCGCAGCCAGCTTGGCGGCAGCGTCATCGACGCTACCTACTGCGGCACGCTCAGGATCAGGCGCCAAGGACGGGGACAGGGGATAGAGGGCGCCCTTCGTTGTATGACAATTGTTGCCCATAGTCGTGCTTCAAATGTTTTCGTTTGCACATCTCGCGCATTCTCCTTTCTCTTAAGTAGATTGTCCTCACACATTTGTGTCAACATGTATCCTTGTATTTTGTTTTATTTCTGCGGACACTGCGTACTCATGATCGTCGCATCCAGCAAGCGTCAAGTAGATTTCGCAAGTATCGGTAGTATACAGGGCCTGTGCAAAAATTGTACCCGACGACGGGGAGGCTAGTAAGACGGGAACAGCAACATGGTATGCAAGAAGTTCGAAAGACACATGGAAGGAGTTGGTGCAGACAATGTGGGTACGAGTATTCATTACGAAGGGTGGTGTATGTACCAATATGAATCGCAAACGGGAACGGTTAAACGATATGACGGTGCAGTGAAATGAACGGACTTGAGCGAAGTGTGTGAACGGGCAGACAATTAGACGGCAACATGGAGAAATAAATAGATAGATACGAACGAGCAGTCCGTATGTGGGTGCGTGAACAGATACCAAGGAGAAAAAAATGACGAGAAAAAATGGTGGTGGAAATGTATGCTCATATATATAGACTGCTACAAACGTATGCCGTGTTGCGACCTCTAAGCACTGTTATGTGTGAGCGTCGACATGGCATGTATGGGCTGTTGTTGTTGTTCAATGATGTCAGAAATGAGATTGCCGTCATTGTTATTGCTGTTGATGGGATTGAGAGTAAAGTTCGTATGATTCATCTGCTCGGGTATCGGTGAAAATTGATTGCTACTATTGCCAGTGAAGGGATGTGGGGAAGGAGAGATGCCGAAAGGTGAGAAGGACGGAGAGGACAAAGATGCTGCGGGCGACGGGCCTAAGCCAAAACCGCCCTGACGAGGGAATATACTTTGTTGATTGAATGACGCCGGGCCCGGTGGAGGAGAAACAAATCGCGGAGGTGGAGGGGAAGCAACGTTGAACCCGT
>WNFO01006556.1_pt1 | contig 10286 bp, 7 predicted proteins | sample 5400251 | NCBI WGS metagenome assembly WNFO01 (sample SAMN13153354, study PRJNA577476) | soil metagenome | isolation source: 100 cm saprolite under Madrone tree | place: USA:California | collected 2016-06-14
AGCCGCTCGGCCTGTACGGGCGCTGGCTGAAGATAAAACTCTTCTTCCAACTGTTCCCGCTTTACAAGCACGCCACCTTCAAACGGCAGAAGATCTACGTGAAGTCGGAGCGCAACCGATGAGTTATTTCCGCGCCGAGAATCTGTCGCTGCATTTCGGCGGCCTGAAAGCGGTCGACGCCGTCAGCTTCGCTGTGGAGAAGGGCGAGATACTCTCGATCATCGGCCCCAATGGCGCGGGCAAAAGCTCGATCTTCAACCTGGTCTCGCGGATCTACAGCCCGACGTCGGGCAAGATTTATTTCGAGGATCAGGACATCACCGAGGAGCCCGCCTTCGGCATCGCCAAGCTCGGTATCGCCCGCACGTTCCAGAACATCGAATTGTTCGAGAATGCGACCGTGCTCAGCAATCTTCTGGTCGGCCGCCACCGGCATTCCACCACCCGGCTTTGGCAGGAACTGCTGTTTCTGCCGAGCGTGCGTGCAACCGAAAAAGCCCATCGCCGCCGCGTCGAGCAGGTGATCGAATTTCTCGATCTCGAACCGTACCGCGACAAGCTGATCTCGGGACTGCCCTATGGCGTGCGCAAGGTGATCGAGCTGGCGCGCGCGCTGTGCTCCGAGCCAAAACTGATCCTGCTCGACGAGCCGTCTTCCGGACTGAATGTCGAGGAGACCGACGACATGTCGTTCTGGATCCGCGACATGAAGACCGAGCTCGGCATCACCGTGCTGATGGTGGAACACGACATGACGCTGGTGAACCGGGTGTCGGACCGCGTGATCGCACTGAACTACGGCCGGGTGCTGGCGATGGGATCGCCGGCCGAGGTGCAGCGTCATCCCGACGTCGTCGCCGCCTATCTCGGCGCTTGAGAGGATGATGTCATGAGCGCCGCCGACATCATCCTGAAGCTCAGCAACATCGAGAGCTATTACGGGCCGATCATGGCGATCAGAGGCATCAGCATCGAGGTGCCGCGCGGCCGGATCGTCACCCTGCTCGGCGCCAATGGCGCCGGCAAGACGACCGTGCTCAAGACCATTTCCGGCATTCTCGATCCGCAGAAGGGCACGATCGAATTTCTCGGCAAGTCGATCCAGCGCATGGAGGCCGACAAGATCGTGCGGCTCGGCTTGAGCCACGTGCCCGAGGGACGTGAAGTGTTTCCGTTCCTGACCGTACGCGAGAACCTGATGATGGGTGCCTATCCGCGCAAGGATCGCGACGGCGTCACGGACGATCTCGAGCGGGTCTACGGCTATTTTCCGCGGCTCAAGGAACGGCTCAACCAGCCGGCCGGCCAGCTCTCCGGCGGCGAGCAGCAGATGCTAGCGATCGGGCGCGCCTTGATGAACCGGCCGACGCTTTTGCTGCTCGACGAGCCGTCGCTCGGGCTGTCGCCAATCCTGGTAAGGGAGATTTTCACCATCATCCGGCGCGTTAACGAAGAGCAGGGCATGTCGATCCTGTTGGTCGAGCAAAACGCCAAGGTCGCGCTGGAGACGGCGCATTACGGCTACGTGCTGGAAATCGGCCGGGTCGTGATGAACGACAGTTGCGAGCGGCTGATGCATTCCAAGGACATTCAGGAGTTTTACCTTGGCGCCAAGGAAGCGGGCGCCCGGGGCGAACGGCGCTGGAAAAAGAAGAAAACGTGGCGTTAAATGCAGGTTCTGCTGCGGGAAAAGACCGGCTGTCAAAGCCGGCATCCGAAGCGGCCGAAGGAGCGGGAGGAACGAGCATGGCCAGACCGGCAGTGCTGACGGTTGCCGACACGATCGCGAAGAGCTTTCTGCTCGCCGTGGAGACGCGCGGCGACAGGCCAGCGATCCGTGAGAAGAAATTCGGCATCTGGCAGCCGACCAGCTGGCGGCAGTGGCTGCAAATCTCGAAGGACATTGCCTACGGGTTGCATGCCACCGGCTTCCGGCCGGGAGACGTCGCCTCGATCATCGCCAACGCCGTGCCGGAATGGGTGTTTGCCGATATGGGCATCCTGTGCTCAGGCGGCGTCTCGTCGGGCATCTATCCGACTGATTCCGCGGCCCAGGTGGAATATCTCGTCAATGACTCCGCCACCCGGGTCATCTTCGCTGAGGACGAGGAACAGCTCGACAAGATCCTGGCGTGCCGCGCACGCTGTCCGACGTTGCAGAAGATCGTCGTGTTCGACATGGAGGGCCTGAGCGGCTTCTCCGACCCAATGGTGCTGTCGCTAGCCGAGTTCATGGCGCTGGGGCGCAATCACCTCCAGGGCCGCGAGGCGCTGTGGGATGAGATGATCGCGAGCCGCGGCGCCGGCGATCTCGCCATCCTGGTCTACACCTCAGGCACGACGGGCCCGCCCAAAGGCGCCATGCATTCCAACCGCAGCGTGACGCATCAAATGCGCCATGCCAACGATCTCTTTCCCTCCACCGACAGTGAAGAGCGCCTGGTGTTCCTGCCGCTTTGCCATGTCGCCGAGCGGGTCGGCGGCTACTACATTTCGCTGGCCTTGGGATCGGTGATGAATTTCGCCGAAAGCCCGGAAACGGTGCCCGATAATCTGCGCGAAGTGCAGCCTACAGCGTTTCTGGCGGTGCCGCGGATCTGGGAGAAATTTTATTCGGGCATCACGATTGCGCTGAAAGACGCGACCCCGTTCCAGAAATGGATGTACCGCCAGGCGCTGGCGGTCGCCTATCGCTTGACCGACTGCAAGCTCGAAGGCGAGCCGCCTCCCTTGTCGTTGCGTCTCGCCAACCGCGCCGCCTACTGGCTGGTGTTCCGCAACATCCGCCGCATGCTGGGGCTCGATCGCTGCCGCCTCGCCCTAACCGGTGCGGCTCCGATCGCGCCGGACCTGATCCGCTGGTATCTCGCGCTCGGCCTCGATATGCGCGAAGTCTATGGCCAGACCGAAAACTGCGGCGTCGCCACGCTGATGCCCGCGGATGGGATCAAGCTCGGCTCGGTCGGCAAAGCGGTGCCCTGGGGCGAGGTTGCAATCTCGCCGCAGGGTGAGATCCTTATCAGGGGCGACTTCCTGTTCATGGGTTACCTGAACCAGCCTGAAAAGACTGCCGAGACCATCGACATCAGGGGATGGCTGCACACCGGCGACGTCGGTTCAATGGACAATGAGGGTTTCGTCAAGATCACCGACCGGATGAAGGACATCATCATCACTTCAGGCGGAAAGAACGTCACGCCGTCGGAGATCGAGAACCAGCTCAAATTCTCGCCCTACATTTCGGACGCCGTCGTGATCGGCGACAAGCGGCCTTATCTGACCTGTCTGGTCATGATCGACCAGGAGAACGTCGAGAAGTTCGCCCAGGACCATGACATTCCCTTCACCAATTATGCGAGCCTGTGCCGGGCGGCGGAGATCCAGGATTTGATCCAGCGCGAGATCGAAGGGGTCAATGCCAACTTTGCGAGGGTCGAAACCATCAAGAAGTTCTACCTGATCGAACGCCAGCTGACACCCGAGGACGAGGAACTGACGCCGACCATGAAGCTGAAGCGGAGTTTCGTAAACAAGCGCTACGCCATCGAGATCGACGCCATGTATGGCGAGCGGGCGGTGGCGTGAGCGGCGAGATTTGAAAACGGCGAAGGACCAAAAGGCCCCACCCTTCGCTCAACACGGGCCAACGAAGAGGAGACTCTAAATGTCGAAATCGTTAAAGGCGCTGGGCCTTGCGGTGAGCGCGCTTGCGCTGACCCATCTGCCGGCCGCAGCCCAGACCAAGGTCACCAATGAAGGCATCACGCCGACCGAAATCGTCGTCGGAACGCACCAGGACCTGTCGGGGCCGATCAAGGGCTGGGGCGTTCCGGTTTCCAACGGCATGAAAATGGCCGCCGAAGAAATCAACGCCGCCGGCGGCATCCAGGGCCGCAAGATCAAACTGATCGTGGAAGACAGCGGCTACGATCCGAAGAAGGCGGTGCTGGCGTCGCAGAAGATGATCGAGCGCGACAAGATATTCGCCATGATCGGTCCGATGGGTTCGCCGACTGTGCTCGCCGCGCAGGACGTTTTGTTCGATGCCGGGGTGCTGCAGCTGTTCCCGCTGACCGCGGCCGAATTCACCTTCAAGTTCGATCCCGCCAAGCCCCAGGAAAGGCTGAAATTCAACAACCTCTTGCCTTACGTGGAAAGCACGCGCGCCGCGCTCAAATACATGATGGAGGCGAAGAATTCCAAGAAGCCCTGCATCATGCATCAGGACGATGAGTACGGAAAAAACGTGCTCGACGGCTTCACACAGCAGCTCGAGGCGATGAAGGTAACGCCGGCTTCCATCACCAGCTACAAGCGCGGCGCGTCTGACTTCAGTGCGCAGGTCGCCAAAATGAAATCCGACGGCTGCGATCTGGTCCTGCTCGGCACGGTGATTCGCGAGACCATCGGCGCAATGGGCGAAGCCAAGAAGCTTGGATGGGACGTCACCTTCCTTGGCGCCACGCCCACCAACGTGCTCGAGGTTCCCGCGCTTGGCAAGGACGTCGTCGAAGGACTTTACGCCGCCGCCATCTTCGAGATTCCTTATGAAGACACCGCCAAGGGCAAAGTGAAGGATTGGCTGGCCAACTACAAGAAGGAGTTTGGCGTGGACGCCAACACCCAGGCCATCATCGGTTACAATGCGATGATGACGTTCGCCCACTATGCCAACAAGGCCGGCAAGGATCTCACCGGCCAGAAGATGCTCGACGCCTTGGAATCCGGCGATACCTTCCAGGATATTTTCAACTCGCCGCCCACCAAATTCTCCAAGACCAATCATCTCGCCACCACGGTGACGCAGATCCAGCAGATCAAGAACGGCCGCTGGGTGCTGGTCAAGGACAGCCTGATGTTCTGAGAGTTATCCCTGGTCCAAATGAGAGAGGGCTGCGCGCGGGTTTCGCACGCAGCCCTCTTAATTTATCAGATCAGTCTTTCTTCGGCCTTATCGCGTCGGCGGTGCCCTGAATGAAGGCCTGGATCTTGACCACGTCCTCGTCTTTCAGTTTGCCGGTGAAATCCGGCATACCCTGATCGCGGAAGGGACCGTTGAAGACAAAGTCCTTCAGGTTCGCAATCGTCTCGGTCGAGACGTAACCAAGGTTCTTGATGTTGCCACCTTTGTCGACGCCGGGCACGCCGTGGCAGAATACGCAGTTGCTGACATAAAGCAGCGTGCCGGCCTCGACGTGGGCGGGATCGTACTTCACACCTTCAAGCAAGCCCGCCATCTGGTACTTGGTAAAGTTTGGTGGCGGCGCCTTGCCGCCGATGGCGAAGGTGAAGACCGTTCCCGGTCCTTCCATGTCGGTCGCCCGCGCGGCCTCTCCGAACACTCCGCCCCACCCGACCGCAACCGAGACATACTCTACGCCATCGATGAGGTAGGCCGCGGGTCCGGCAACGATTCCGGTGCCGGTTGGCGACTCCCACAGCTTCTCACCTGATGTAGCGTTGTAAGCGATAAAGCGTCCATCCGCCGAGCCCTCGAAAACCAGATTGCCGGCGGTGGTCAGCGTTCCGCCGTTCCACGGCGACACATAATCTTGCTTCCAGACTTGCTGCTGCTTGACCGGATCCCAGGCGATCAGGCGGCCGAATGGCAGACTTTTCGGCGGCTCCACATTGGCGAAATAGCCAAGGTTCCAGCCCAGTCCGGAATGGGGTTGGCCGGGATTGTTGGAATTGTGCGTCCAGTCCTTATCCCCCGTGAGGTTCAGGGGAACATTTTGCGCGGGAATGTAAACCAAGCCGGTCTGCGGATTGAACGACATCGGGTGCCAGTTGTGTGCTCCATAGGCTCCAGGGATGCTGTCGAACGGTTTGTCACCTCGGGCCTCCGCGACCTCGATCGGTCGACCGCTGGCGTCATAGCCGGTGGCCCAGTTCACATCGACGAAGTTTTTCGCCGAGATGAATTTGCCATTGGTGCGATCGATGACGAAAAAGAAACCGTTCTTCGGCGCATGCAGGATGACTTTGCGCGGCGCGCCGTCGATGTTGATGTCGGCGAGGATCATCGGCTGGGTCGAGGTGTAATCCCAGCTGTCGCCGGGTGTCTCCTGGTAGTGCCAGGCGTATTTGCCGGTGTCGGCATTCAGCGCGACAATCGATGCGAGATAGAGATTATCGCCGCCGGCGGGGCTGCGCAGGTTCCTGTTCCAGGGCGCACCGTTGCCGGTGCCGATGTAAATCAGATTCAAGTCGGGATCGAAGGTGATGCTGTCCCAGACGGTACCGCCACCGCCGTTGATCCACCACTTGCCGGCCGGATCCCAGGTTTTCGCAGCGGCTGCCATCGAGTCGTCCTCGAACGGCTTGTTTGGATCGCCGGGAACGACAAACCATCGCCAGGCCTGCGCGCCCGTCTCGGCATCGTATGCAGTGACGTAGCCCCGCACGCCATACTCGGCGCCGCCATTTCCGATCACCACCTTGCCGTTGAACACGCGCGGCGCGCCGGTGATGGTGTAAGAACGGCTGCGGTCGGTAATAGTGTCCTTTTCCCAGACTTTGTTGCCCGAGACGGCATCGAGCGCGATCAGCCGTCCATCATAGGCGCCGACGAAAACCTTGCCCTTGTAGAGCGCAACGCCACGGTTGACGACGTCGCAGCAGCCTTTGTAGCCCTTCTCGCGATCTACCCCCGGATCGAAGCTCCAGATTCGCTTGCCGGTCCGTGCATCGACGGCGTGCACCACGCTCCAGGATGCGGTCACATACATGATGCCATCGACCACGACCGGCGTCGCTTCGACGCCGCGGATCGATTCGAGATTGTAGGACCACATCAATCCGAGATTTTTGACGTTGTCGGTATTGATCTGATTGAGCCTGCTGAAACGGGTCTCGGCATAGTCGAGGCCGTGGGTCGGCCAATCCTTCGAGGTCGCCGTGTTGGACTTGATCGAGGCGCTGTCGACCGCCGAGGTCACGGCCTTGATATGATCTGCCGATCCTTTGGCAACGTTCTGGGCCAGAGCGCTGCTGCACATAACCGCCAGGCCAAACCCGACCGTCACGACGGCGTGTGCGAGGCGGACCGGCCGGTGAAACCCTGACTTGGCGCCAGGAAAGGACTTGGCGTCAGGAAAAAAACGGCGAGCAGGATCGATGTGCGGCAAACGTGTCATCCTCTTCCTCCCTCGATCTCTTTGCGGATCTGATGCGATGCTAGGCCCGAGGGAAGGAGGGCGTCAATCAAAGGACGACGCGCGAACGGAAAAAGAGAAAATTCGTGTCGTCATCTTCGGCGGGCGAAAGGCCGCGCATTCCGGATGCACTGCAACATCGTCAGAATGAATTGGTCGTCGTCATTAACATATTATGGCCCGCTCAGCGCAACGCCGAAGTCGACCGGCTGGAGCGCGGGCGTGTTGCAGCGCCAGCCGTTATCAGTCTTCTGGAACGCGAACGCCTTCTCAATCCGCAGTTTGCGCGCAACCGCAAAGCCCTCTCTGATTGCCCACGACGGTTTTGCCTGGCCCTGTTTCACATCCCAGCACATGCCGGTGCAGCTTGATGCGATCGGACTACAGAGCGCAAACGGAGAGAGCACGATCATTTCAACCTCGGCCGTCACCAGCGCGCTCTGCTCCGCCACCTCGCTGTCAATCTCGAACACACGACTGACCCTCAGAAAATCATGGCAGGTATTGGCCGAATGGATTTGCGCCACGCATAAATCAACTCCATCGGCATCAGGCAAGGGCGAAGACACATGCCGCCCAAAAACTCGCTTGGGATCGCCCTTGGCTGCAATGATCTCCGCGCTTTTCTGGCTGATGTATTCCGCCAGACAAGCCGCGGACGACGACAGCTCTTGCAGCGGCACGTTATCCTTATCATCCAGATCGCACTTTCGATCGCGGGCTCGGGTCCATCGAGCGTATTCGGCGAACGCATCCGTTGCGTCGTCTTCCTTCAACTTGGCTATCAGCCCAAGGACGAGGCCGTTGAGTTCCATGTCCGCCATGGCCAATGCCGGCTCACTGCATATCAGCAGTCCAGCGGTCGTATTGGTTGCCAGGCAATCGAAATTCGGATCGTTCAGTATTTCGATTCGTTCTTCCGTTTCCTTCAATAGACAGGCCTTGGCAGATTGGATGGCCTGGGACCTGACACTTTCCTGTCTGAAAACGCCGCAGCTTGAATTGCGGAGTCTAATCCATTCAGCGTTTTCCTCGACCGCAAGGCGACGATCTGGAAGCCGGCTCATCCTCTCCTGGACCGCGCTGCTCAGCCTCGCGGAGACGGCGTTGAGATCGGGATCGCCACAAAATAATTGACCCGCCGCGTCCCTGATTTCCTTACAGTTATTTTTGTCAAATAGCGGCAGTATCTCGCTCAGAGACCGGTCGCCATCCATCGGATTCTCTGCGCACGCTGGATGCGCCAGGCCGACCTGGATTGCAACGACAGCCAATACAATTGCCCGCATCCCAATCTCCCCCCAAAGGAAACAAAAACGAGATTATAATATCGGCTATGGTAGCTTGTCAGACGTCGCGGAGAAATGAAATTGTAGACGGTTTCCAGGCATCGAGCTGCGCAAAGCTATGGCCATCTCTGCGAATCAGCCGGTCTGGCAACCGCGGCTCGCCGCAGCCCGTCCCAATCCGGATACCTAATTGGAAGAGGAGATCAAGCCGGGCTCGACAGCCAATTCGATCATTGCGGACGGTTCCCGGTCCGGCGCCACCGCCAGCAGGGGTGCGTCGACATACTGCATGACGCCGTATTGGTCGATGACAAACAGCGGCCGGTAGTTCCTGACATATGCATCCTCGACCATCGCCATGCGGCGGTTGTCGAGTGTGAGCCAGCGGCCGTCCAGCCGCGCCGCAGCAACGGCGTGATCCTCGCCGCGAATGGTGTCGCGCATGATCACGATCCGTAAGTCCTCGGGTGAGATGCCTGCCAGGCGCAATGCGACGAATTTTGCGATCGCGTAATCTTCGCAATCGCCGGCACCGTTCGTGAAGGTGACAAGGGGCGAACTCCACACGTCAATCTCGCCATACTGGGCCAGATCGCTCATCGGGTGGATTGCGAGATTGATCGCGCGGTTGATTTCGCCGAGCCGGGCGCGTCCCTCGCGGGCTTTCGCATTGTCCACGATGGCGAGAAACCGAAGCGCCGCCGGCGATACGCAGCGTTCCCGATCCCCATCGCAAAGCGCCAGCTGCACCCGTTCCTCGTCAAGCTTGCGCTGGATGCCCAACCATTTCTCCGACACTCCGCCGCCGGCCAGGCGAAATGCAAACACCCCGAATGGCTCGGCCGATTTCCTGACCAGATCCGCAGAGCCGGGAGAAAGCAACGTTCCGGCAGCAAGGTGTGGCGCAGGCCCAAATGAGAGCATGCCCCAGGCCATCACGGCGACGCGCAAGCCGCGCGAGTAACTGAAAATTCCCATCTGACGCCCCATGTCCGGGCATCGGCGAGGCCTGTTGGCCAGCTCGTGACCGGATCGATTCGCAGGCGATGATGGGAGGCGGGACTTTTATTCTGCTTAAAGCCGGCCGCCCTTGGCCGGAAAGTGCGAAACAGACTGAAATCCGTCTCGCCGTTTTGCTGAAAATGTTACGGATCGCGCATTTCGGACAGCAGCTCGCCAAGGGGCGAAAAGGACATCCGATGGTTGTATTGAGTGCTATTTCCGCGGGATATGGCTAATTCACCGGGAATTGTTCGCTTTGTTACCGAGTTTACAAGTTTTCACCAGGCATTTGGCGCAGTATTGTGCAGGTAAGCGTGGGGAAAGAGATTACGCAAGTATATGTGTTTGATTCCATAGCTTGGAATGCGCCGGTATTCTTCCTCTCTTGTTACCAAAACAGCTGTATATTTGTGGAATCGGCCCGGAATACCTCGACACCCCGAGTTTTGGCGCAATGGATATTCCGTCGCGGTTGTGCCGGCTGGAATTTGCACGAGACTTGCACAAGCAAAGGATGGTTTCGCAATGGACTTTCCGATGATAAGCAAGCATAGACGTCTGAATATTAAATAAATTTTAACCGTGGCAGGGTCGCCTTGAATTACACCGGCAAATTTGATGCCGTGCTGCCTATTGTCGGTTCAGGCCCGCATTCCCATGCGCATGGCCACTTCGAGACCATTTTTCCGCCCGCTGCACACGCTCCCTCGGATGCGATTATCGTCCCCGATGCACATCTGCTGTTCAACGGAGATTTCAAGCGGTCCGGCGTCGACCTGATCCTTTCCAAGGACGGCCACGAATTGCTCCTGCCGGATTACTTCAAGGGCGAGAAGCG
>WNFO01006557.1_pt1 | contig 10284 bp, 10 predicted proteins | sample 5400251 | NCBI WGS metagenome assembly WNFO01 (sample SAMN13153354, study PRJNA577476) | soil metagenome | isolation source: 100 cm saprolite under Madrone tree | place: USA:California | collected 2016-06-14
GAGATGCCAAGCTCTTTGCAGGCGCAGATGACCCGGAGGGCAATTTCCCCGCGATTGGCTACGAGAATTTTCTGGAACATGCCTGGCGTGCCGGCTACCTCTTCCGGCTGGGACGTATGCCGAAGAGCGGCTGGCCATATTCGACGGGCTGCCCGTTTTCGGCGAAGATTCGAATCACTTCCCCGCTCTCGTCCGACTCGATCTCATTCATGAGCTTCATGGCCTCGACAATACAGAGCGTCTGCCCGGCCTCAATGTACCCCCCAACCTTCACAAATGCCTCTGCACCGGGGCTGGGAGCCTCATAATACGTCCCGACAATCGGCGACTTGACCAAGTGCAACTCTTCCGTTCCACGCGGCTGCGGAGCCGCCGCCGCGTTTTGAGAGGCGATTCCGGAAGCGTCCATGGCTGCCGGGATGATAATCTCTGGCGCAGAAATCGCCCTCTGCGCGACCACCATGTTCGCGGACGGCTTTCGCAGCCGGATTCGCAGGTCGCCGCGGGAGTATTCGAATTCCTCCAAGTTGTGCTCGGTCATAAACCGCAGAAGTTGCTCGATTTGCTGCACTTCGGGACTAGCGATTGACTGGCTTTTCTTGGGCTTTGAAGGCTGTTTGGGTTTCATGCCTGTTTCAGAGCTCGATGAAATCCCGCGAGGCGCGGGTCAATACTTCGGTTTTTCCGGCGTGCACGGCTACATCGTCCTCGATGCGAATGCCCCCCACACCCGGAACATAAATTCCTGGTTCAATCGTTATCACATTGCCTGGTTCGAGGCGATTCTTCTGCCCCCGCGCAACCCGCGGATCTTCGTGTACCTCCAAGCCTAATCCATGCCCTGTGCTGTGTACGAAATGCCGCTCGAGGCCGTAACCCCTCAGAACCTGCCTAGCCGCCGCGTCCACATCCCCGCAGGTGGCCCCATTTCTCACCGCCGCAATCGCCGCCGTCTGCGCTTCCAGCACTGCCAGATACCACTTCTTGACGCGCGCCGGGGCCCGGCCAAAGAACACGGTTCTAGTAATGTCACTGCAATAGTGGGCGAGTATAGCACCCAGGTCTAGTACGACCAATTCATTTTTTCCCAATCGCTTGGCCGTAGGCCGCGCGTGGGGAAGCGCTGATCGCCTTCCGAACGCGACAATCGTTTCGAAGGCCGGTCCCGAAGCGCCGTTTCTCCGCATCTGGTATTCAATCTCAGCCGCCACCTCAATCTCTCGGATTCCCGGCTTCAGCAGTTGAATCGCGCCCTTCATTACATTCCCTGCTAGCATGGCGGCCGCACCCATTCGCGCGATTTCCTCTCGGTCCTTTCTCATCCTTAGGGCTTCGACAAGCCCGGGAGCCTGAGCCCACCGGCAGCGTGGTCCCGCCGCGTTCCTCAGCGTCCGCAGCTGCGCCACCGTGACTTGTGTTGGGTCGAAACCGATGCGTTTTCCAGCACTGCCCTTCAAAAATGCGCCCGCCGATTCGAAAGCCGAACCTTTTTGCGGGATCATTCGAACGGACGGGCTCTCTTCTCGAGCCTGAGTTGTGAATCGGCCATCGGTAATGAGGGCAGTTCCGCGGCGGGAGACAATCAGCACCCCAGATTCTCCCGTGAAACCCGTGAGGTAATACCAGTTGGCCCTTCCCGTTATTACCAGCGCATCCAGATGAGCCTCGGAAAGCCTGGCTTGCAGAGCGCGGCGCCGATGTCCAAAGTTTCCGCCCATAAGCAAAGCGAGGAGACCGCAGTCTCCTCGCTTTCACCTTTCCTTGTGAAGTCTCTGTGCCTGAGCTACCCGGGGATGATTCGCGGGGTCAGGAAGAACAGAAGTTCATTAGAAGTGATGGAAGTGTTCGTCCGCTTGAAGAGATGACCGATGATCGGCAAGCTCCCCACAATCGGCACCTCCGTGATGTCAACGCGCTGGTTGGTGACAATGACTCCGCCGATAACGACTGTGCCGCCGTCAAGAACCAGGACCTTCGTCTCTGCCGATTGCGTGTCGAGGGCCGGGATTCCCTGCACCCGTGGAATACCAGCGTCGATCGAGGTGTTCTCAACCAGCACGTCCATGAAGATGGTCCCCTCCGCGGTAATCTGCGGGGTGACTTCCAGCTTCAATACCGCATCGATGTACTGCACGGAAATCGTATTGTTGATGGTGGTCTGGATCGGAATCTTGACGCCCTGTTTGATCGTAGCCTTTTCGTTGTTCTGTGTCACAACTCGCGGCTTCGAAAGCAGTTTGCCGATGCCCTTGGCTTCCGCGGCGGTAATGAAGAAATCGACCGCGAAGTTTGGCGAGCGGTGCGAGAAGCCGAAGCTGCTGGTCGGCACACCCGCAGGAAGGTTCGTGTTGAGCGGGGTGCCGGTGGTGATGCCGTTGCCGCTCGCACCACTTCCGCTGGCGCAAGTCAACGGGGACGCAAGCCCTCCCGTCACGCCGCTGCATCCTACAGCCGGGTTACCGCCGAAAATCGAACGGCCGCCGGTCGTCGACCCCGCAAAACCGAGCTCGGTGCCGATGTCTTGCGCGAACGCGCGTGACGCTGAAACCACGCGCGCCTCGATCTCGACCTGCTGTGTCTTGCGGTCAAGCTGCCGGATTAGGTTGTCGACCACCGGAATGACCGAAGGAATATCCCGAATGATCAATTGGTTCGAACGATCGTCGGACAGGATGTCGCCCCTCGAGGAGAGGAACTTCTTCAGCGTGTCCTTCATCGTCGCCGCTTTGGCGTAGCTCAGTACCCGGGTAACGGTGACGGGTTCAACCGCTTCCGCCTGGGCCTTTTCGAGGTCGCGCTGCGTTTCCGCTTCCCGCTTCAAGGTGTCGCGCGTCGCGATTCTCAACACGTTCCCGGTAAGCTGCTTGTCCAGGCTGTTGTTCTGCAAGACGATGTCCAGTGCCTGATCCCATGGCACCTCATCCAAAACGATCGTCAGGCTTCCCTTCACGGCAGGATCGAGGACGACGTTTAGCCCGCTAATCTCATGGATTAGCCGGAAGAAGTCGCGGAGGTCCACGTCTTTCAAATTCACTGAGACAGGTTCGCCTGTGTACCTGCCGGCTGGAGGCGCGTTCCCGGATGGTTGGGTCTGATTGGGAGAAGCCGCAAGTGTGCTAGCGGCCGCCCCGGCCTGTTGGGTGGCCCGTTGCGCTGCTTGCTGCGTCGTCGCGCTGGGGCGCGCCGGTTCACCGCTCCCCCCAAACGATGCCAGGACGACTGAGGGCTGGGTCAGTTCGCCCGGCAAAGCAAAACGGGGAGCAGGAATCTGTGTTCTCTTGGAAGACCGTATGTTCCCAGACCGGGGGGCCGAGGCCGTGTACTGAAACTCCGCTCGCTCCCTTGTAGTCTGTTTCAAAGCGACCGTCATTTTGCCCGCTTGAGCCTGTGCCGGAGCCGCCGGCTGCACTTCAAATAGGACCACGACCGCCGCGTCTTCACGCGAAATCTGATACGCAGACGCGCCCATCAAATCGACCACCACCCGCGCCACATCCGGCCGGTACTGCCCGAGGCGCACGCCTCGGACGGGCGCAGACACGCCGGGGATGACTGTCTTCTGGACGGCCAGCCGCGCTCCGGAAAAGTCGAGCACCAGCCTCTCCGGGTTCTGCATCCGCGAGGCACGGACGTCGAGACGCCCCTCCCCCTCCACGCGAACGCTCGCCCGTTGCGGCGCCTGCGTGATCGCTACACTTGAGATCACCGCCGTCGTGGCGGTCGCGCCGGCGGGCTCCTGGTTCTGCGCGAGCGCGGCGCTAGTCACCGCTCCCAAACCCGCAAGGATCAGGCAGCCACACCAAAGGGCGGGCCAGTTCGTCTTCATTGCTGTTCTCCTGCACTTGAGTAAATTCTCTTATTCACCTGGCGTTCCACAGGCTTGCCGAAGGCATCCTTCCCCATTTCATGGAAAGAGACCCCCTCCATCGCAATCTTTTCCACCCGGCCGTCATACAGCTGATCACCCTCGCGCAGGAAGTAGGTGCGCGATTGCGGGTTCGTTACGACCGCTATCATGCCGTTTGGCGCCTTCACAATCCCGTCGAGCCGCAACGTGCTCACTTGCAGACCGGCCTTTCCTGGTGGCAGGCTTCCTGCCGCGGCACTCGCGCTTCTTTGCCGTGCCAAGTAAGACTCAAACGGATCTCGCCGCCCGACCTTGTGCTCGCTCCCCAGTTCGGTACTTGCGGCTCTTTCGACGGGCTTCTTGGCCGCTCTCGCAGGTTTTTTGCCGCCGGCCTTCGCTGCGGGCTTCGCCGGATGCTTGGCTGCAGGTTTTGCCGCGGGCTTCGCTGCCGCCTGGGTTACCGGTTTCGCCGGCTTTGGCGTGCCTTTGGCGGGCGCAGAACCTGCCGGAGCCGCCGGCTTCGCCGCTGCTTGCGGCGTACCCTTCGCAGGAGCGGTCGCCGGGGCCGCACCAGCAGGCTTGGCGGCTTGCTGCGTCGGCTTGGCTGGCGTCGACGGCGTCGTCTTCGTGCCTGCTGGAGTCGCCGGCTTGTCCTGCGCCCGCAACCCAGCCACGGCCGTTGCCAGCAGTGTCCCGAGTACAAGAGTTATCGCTGAACGCATAGCTCTCTCATTCCCGATCACGGTTTCCCAGCCGTTCTGCCCGGAGCCGGAACTGGAGCCTTTGCTCCCGCTGCCGTACCCGGACCCGAATCAGATGGCTTGGTAAAGAATGTCGTTGCCGTAAAGACTCCCGATACCGTCGTCCCCGGCCGTAGCGGATACTTTGTGGCCTTGGTCTTTTCCGGATCGTCGAACTGAATGTCGCCGACGTTTATGATTCTCGACAGCCGGCCCAGCCGCCCGAAAAAGTCCATCAAATTGAAGTACGGCCCGTCTGCCTGAATCTCGAACGGCATCTCGTAGTGGTAATCCCTCGGCACGATCGCTTGTGCCGTCAAGCGCCTTATCTGCACGTTCGAAGCGCTGGCCGCGCCCTGAAGCAGCCGGATGAACTCGTCCACTTCTTTTTCCTCTGGCACGATTGTCTTCAGCGTATCCAGTTGTTTCGAAAGCGCGTCCATCTGCTGCTTCAATTCGCCATACCGCTGCTTGTATACCTGCAGCTGCTGGACTTCCGTCGTCAGCTTGGACCGCTCTTGCACCGCCTGGTCATACTCGTCGCGCTCGCGGGCCACCGGCGAGACCGGAACATAAACTCCCAACAACAGGAGGACTACCGCGATGGCCACGGCCACCAGTCCCTGCATGAACACCGACATATCGCGGAATGGATTGGCCATGGCTTTACCCCAAACCTTTCTTGGCCGCGCCCGCCGATGCGGAAGGCTTCGCCGGCGCACTCACCGGCCTTGCCTGTCCCGGCGGCGCTACCGCACCCGTCGGCGGCGTAATTTCCGCGTTCAGTTGAAACAAGTAAGTCTGAATCGCCGTGCTCTTTTCGTCCTGCTTCGCTTCTTTTATTTCAACTTTCTGGAAATAACCGGAGCGTTTCAGAGCGGTAATGAAATTTGCCACTGAATTCACCGACGCCGAAGCTCCTTCAACCGCCAGGTTGCTGCCCTTGCGCGTCATCGAGGTCAGCCACAGGTTCTCCGTACGCGAGACCGTGTTCGCGACCATATCCAACAGATCCTGGCCCCCCGTGCGGTCCCGTTGGAGCTGCTCGATAGTGTTCACTCGCTGCTGCAGCACCACTTTCTGCTTTTCGAACGCCTCAACTTGTTGCTTGATGTTTTCCAAATCCGCTTTTTGCACTTGCAGTTGCTTGATCCGGGCATTCTCCTCGGCCAACTGCCTCTGCCACGAGTAATAGAGAAATGCCAGGACCAGCAATCCCAGGATGAGCCCCGCTCCCACAAACACCGCAGGGAGCGCTGCCCCGGTATCGACGACTTGCCGCCGCCGCGAAGCTTTAGGCCGCGCTTGGCCGAGAAGGTTTATGCGAATCATGGTTAGTCAAAGCTCCTCAGCGCCAGGCCTACGGCGATAGCCAGCCGCGGCGCCATGTCGCGGATCTGGTCATCGCTATGCCGGCTCGGATTGATGAGCACCCTGCGAAACGGATTCAATTCTTCCACTGGCATCGCGAACTCTTCCCGGAGCAAGTCCACCAGCCCCGGAACGCGCGCCGTCCCTCCCGCCACCACGATGCGCTGGATGTTTTCCCCGCTCGCCGTGGCCCGGAAAAAGTCGAAGGTCTTTTGAATTTCCAGCGTCAGGATGTCGGAGACGCTCCGAAGAATCTGCTGCTTCTGCTCGTCCGTCACGCTCGGGAGCGAATCGCCCTTCTTGAGCCGCTCGGCATCCTCAAAGCTCAGGTCCAGCTCTTTTTGTAGCGCGTCGGTGTACTGGTTCCCGCCCACGCTGACGTCGCGCGTAAACAGCGGCACGCCTCCGCGCACAATATTGATGTTCATTACGCTGGCGCCGATGTTCAGCAGCGCTACCGTTTGCCCGGCATCCGGCTCGTAGTTCATTTCGAAGCAGTTCTGCAGGCCAAAGGCGTCAATGTCCACAACCACCGGCGTTTTCCCCGCCTGCGCCAGCACGTTGGTATGGTTCAGAATCTTGTCCTTCTTGACCGCCACCAGCAGCACGTCCATCTGTGCGTCCATGGATTCCAAAAGCTGGTAGCTCAGGTTCACGTCCGCGATATCAAATGGAATATGCTGGCTGGCCTCGGAGGGAATCCGGTCGTACAGCTCGTCTTCCGTCATCAGCGGCAGAGGAACGCGCTTCACGATGACGGAATGGCCCGAAACCGAAGTCGCCACATTCTTCGTCTTGACCCGCTGCGCATCGAATATCTTGCTGATCGCGTTGGCCACTTGGGGTGCATCCATAATCGCGCCGTCCACCACCGTGTCCGGCGCCAGCGTTTCCATGCCGAAGCTCACCAGCTCGTAGCCCGCCTTGGTGGCTTTCAATTCCACGGCCTTGATGGAGCTCGAGCCGATGTCCAAGCCCACCAGTTGCCGGCTTCTCTTACCTAATCCCAACATATCGCAGCCTCTTTCCCTGTTGCCCGCGCCGGACTAACGGCGCCTCGCGTGTACCTGACTCATCTTGCGTTCCATCCAACGGTCCAGAATCGTTTTACGCAGTTTCCACCGATTACCAAGTTTGAATGCAGGAATTTCGCCCTCCGTGATGTAACGGTACAGGGTGTCCGGGGAAATTCCCAGATACTGCGACGCCTGTCGTACATTCATCACTTCGCGCGATTCATTCACGAGGAACGCCACCCCGGCAACCGAACACACGCCCGAAAGTACTTCTGTCCCGTGCACCCCACTTGCCATTTGCTGCGGATCGCCCAGGGTGCCGTCCGTGCATGGGTTATGACATTCCTGGACTCAGGCCGTCAAGGGATTCTCTACCTTAGTTGTCCTAAGAATACGGGTAGTTCTAGGCAGTTCGGGGGGTTTTGGGGGCAGCTACTCCTAGATATAGGGCGTGCCTCTATCGACGCCCCAACTGCTTGCGCTTCTTGCGCCTTTCCCACTGTCCTGCGGGCCGTTGATTCTTTGAGGTCAGTACGTCTCCAATTTTCGAGCGGTTCTAATCACGCTTGCCTCCGGCTGCAACAGAAGTTCTTGGTGCTCACCGAAAAGGCGCATCGTCTCCCAGGAATACTCAAAGCTCCTTGCAAATTCCATTTTCTGGAGTTTTCCTGCACTTTTCGGGCATCTGCCTGATCTCGGGCCAAAGTCTCTCCCCCGTTCCCCTCCGGCCCTTATAGCTGCAATTCCCTCCACATCCCTTCCACCCGCTTCTTCGTCGCTTCATCCATCAAAATCTCATCCGGCCACGGCCTCATAAAACCTTCGCTCGCCCATTTCCGCGTCGCATCGATCCCCATCTTTGATCCAAAGTCTTGCATGCGCGCCGCATAATCCAGCGTATCCACCGGGCCAAGACTAAACTGCACGTCGCGCTCCGGATCTATCGCGCACAACGCTTTCCACGCCACTTCCCGGTAGTTGTGCACATCCACGTCGTGATCCACCACCACGATCACTTTCGTCAACATTGCCTGTCCCAGCGACCATATCGCGTTCATGATTTTCCGCGCGTGTCCCGGGTACGACTTCCGAATCGCCACAATCATCAAATTATGAAAGATCCCCTGGGGCGGCATGGCCAGATCGGCAATCTCCGGATACTGCATTCTCATCACCGGCAGAAAAATCCGCTCCACCGCGTACCCCATGAAATAGTCCTCTTGCGGCGGCGGACCCACCACTGTCGTCAAATAGATCGGCTCTTTGCGGTGCGTCACGCACTCCACGCGAAAAACCGGGTACTCGCCCTCCAGCGAATAAAATCCCGTATGGTCGCCGAATGGCCCTTCCGTCCTCATCTCGTTTAAGTTGACGTACCCTTCCAGCACTATCTCTGCATTGGCAGGCACTTCCAAATCATTCGTCTCGCACGCAACCATCTCCACCGGTTCCCGCCGCAAAAACCCCGCAAACATCATTTCATCCAGGTCCGGCGGAATGGGGAGCATCCCGGAAAGCGCCGTCGCCGGGTCCGCACCAATCGCCACCGAGACCGCTATTCGCCCTTCCGGATTCGCCGACCGCGCTCGCCGGAAATGCTCTGCTCCGTGCTTTTGCGTCTGCCAGTGCATGCCCGTGGTCTGCTCGTCGTACACCTGCATCCGGTACATGCCCACGTTTCGCTTTCCCGTCTCCGGATTCTTCGTAAACACCAGCGGAAACGTGATAAACCGCCCGCCGTCCTGCGGCCAGCACTTCAGGATAGGAAAATCGAAAAGATTCACGTCCTTCCCGTGGTGCTTCACCTCCTTGCAATCCCCGCTCTTCACGCTCTTGGGAAAAAACGCTCCCAGCTCCGCCAGCTTCGGCAGCATTTTGATCTTGTCGAACAGCCCCTGCGGCGTCTCCATCGCCAGGAAGCCTCGTATCCGCGCCGCCACCTCTTCCAGTTCTCCCACCTCAAACGCCAGCGCCATCCGCCGTACGCTGCCGAATGTATTCACCAGCAGCGGCACTCGTGATCCCTTTGGCTTCTCGAACAGCAGCGCCGGGCCTACTGAATTCGGCGCCCGCTTGGCATCCCGCGCGACTCGCTGCGTCACCTCCGTGATTTCCAGGATCGGGTCCACCTCCGCGCGGATCCGCTTCAGCTCCCCTTCCTTCTCCAGCCTCTTCACAAACTCCCGCAAATCCCGGTACGCCACACTTCCTCCCTGGATTACGCTCAAGGATCTCTTACAAAGGCAGGTGCTCCAGCGGATGACTCTACCACGGGGGCAGGCCAATTCGTCCCGCACCGTGGTTTTGGGCAAACCTGCGCCGGCGCGCCCCTGAATCAGTGCGCTAGCTGTTCCGCGCAGCTCTTTGGTGCGATTAAGGTTGGGTGCTGTCGCTGGCTACGGCCGCCGGCTTATTCTCGGCTTGTGCCACGCTGCGCAGAGCGTATTCCCGAAGCTGGCGAAGTTGCGCGCTCTTCGCGCTTGTGCCATCCATCTTAAGATAGGCGTCCACATCATTGACAAGTGCAGGGAAGTTCTTCTGTCGCCGATGAATCTCCACCAACAGCAGGTGCGCTTCTACAAAATTCGCCTTACGCCGGAGCACGTCGAGCACCGCCTTCTCCGCCACTCCCAGCCGCCCCAATCCTAACTCCGCCCAGCTCAACGAGAACTCGCCCATCGTAGAACCCGGCTCCAGGGAAAGCCCGGTCTTCACAACCGTGTCGGCCTCCGCGAAATTCTTTTCGTCACACAACACTAGTCCGAGGCCAAAGTACGGCTCCGCAAACTTGCCGCCGCTCAGTTTGATGGACTTTGAAAAGGCTTCCGCCGCCTCGCGGCCATGGCCGAGGTCGACCTGTGCCGCCCCAATCTCGTAATAAGCCTCGTAATATGAAGAGTATGCGGCTATGGCTTGCTGAAATTCCGCAAGACTTCCGGCCGGATCCTTCCCGGCGAGCCGCTTCAAGCCCCTATCAAAAGCCTTGCGCGCTTTTCCAGGAATGCTCAACTCCCGAACGGATACTGTGGCGCCCATCTCCCGCTTAGGGGCCTTCGAGCTGGACACCCACAAGTCTAGCGGCGGGTTCGCCGCTTCCACCGTGATGGTCTTTTCCATGTCGGGCAGGCCCGCCACACTTACCCGGACGATGTACCTGCCCATCGCCACGGAAGCAAAGCTAAATTCTCCGTTGTCGTCCGTTTCGATTTGGCACACCCGCCCTCCCATTAACGGACTCAGCTGCACCGTGGCTCCAGAGACGCCGCGTTCTGCTCCGGCCGTCGACACTCTGCCCGACAGCGAGCCGTAT
>WNFO01006558.1_pt1 | contig 10284 bp, 7 predicted proteins | sample 5400251 | NCBI WGS metagenome assembly WNFO01 (sample SAMN13153354, study PRJNA577476) | soil metagenome | isolation source: 100 cm saprolite under Madrone tree | place: USA:California | collected 2016-06-14
ACCAGTTTTCCCGCGGGAATGCTGTCGGGATTCTTGAAAATGCAACCTGCGCTCTTGGCGACTGGCTGTGTCGTGCGCCGTTTCTCCTGTGATTCACGCAAGCGCTCATCGATCTTTGCGCGCTCAGCCGGCTGCGCGTGGAATGTCGCCGAAATCGCGAAATTATTCTCCAGTAACGGGAATCGCCGGTAAAAAACCTCCAGTTCATCTCGATTTTTCACGTGCGGATTGCCTTCGGTATCAAGGTAACGAACGCGCGTCACGTTCTCGAAAGTTTGCGCCCCCATCGCGCCGGCGTTCATGCGCAACCCGCCCCCCACTGCGCCCGGGATTCCCTCCATCCATTCGAGTCCGCCGAGATTTGCTGCGCGTGCCGCATAAGCAACTTCCCTCAACTTCACGCCTGCGCCTGCAGTAATCTCGGACCCGTTGATCTCGATTTTGTCAAAATCGCCGCCGTACGGGTGAACCACCACGCCACGAATCCCACCATCGCGGACGAGAAGATTCGACCCGCGACCCATCACGAAAAGTGGGAGGGTTTCATCTCTGCAAAATCGAATCAGTGCGGCAAACGCGTTCTCGCTCTGTGGCTCGACCCAAAATTGCGCAGGGCCGCCTACGCGCAACGTGGTGTGTTTGGAGAGCGGCTCATAAAGGCGCACGTCGCCGCTTTCGCCCACGATCGCCCTTAGCTTTTCAGCAATCACGAGATCCGCCGCCAAAATCGACAATTGCTCGTGAATGTTGCCGGCGCCGAGACTTAACACGAGATCGCCGACGTCGAGTGCGTTGCCGATATCGCAGTGGATGCGCTCGAAGCACGGCTGGTACGTGGCAGCGCGATGACCGCGTTTCAAGACTTCATCGACAATCGTCTGCCCGCTGATGCCCGGAATCGGCGGTTCGCTCGCTGGATAAACATCAGTTACCACCAAGCGATCCGCATCTTCGAACGCATGGCCAAACCACGTGCATAGCGCTTTCGTGCGCGAATAACGATGCGGTTGAAACATGGCCAGCACCCGTTTGCGGCCAGTCGCTCGCGCAGTTTTTAATGTAGCGCGAATTTCGGTGGGGTGATGCGCGTAATCGTCAACAAGCAAAAAACGTTCGCTCTCATATTTGATCTCGAATCGGCGTCGCGCGTGCTCGAATTTACGAAGAGAAGCTGCGATTTTTTCAAATGGAATTCCAAGCTCGACCGCGAGCGCGATTACACCGAGAGCATTGTGGACATTGTGCGGCCCGGGCACGTTCAGCACCGCCTCGCCGAGTTTTTGCCCGCGAGAGTAAACGCAAAAATCTGAGCTGAACGCGTGCAAGTCCACTTCGGCGCCGCGATAATCGGCCGCGTCCGAGAACCCAAACGAGATCGCGTTCTTCCGGGTTGCGCACAATCGCGCCGCGTTCGCGTCATCGATATTGTAAAAAACTGTTCCGTTGGTTTGCTCGATGAGCTGCTCAAAGATTTCTTCGATTGCGGCGAGATCGGCATAAAAATCAAGATGTTCTTCCTCGATATTTAGAATGAGGGAGTGCTCGGGATGGAAGTAGCGCAACGTGCCGTCGCTTTCGTCGCCTTCAGCAACAAAATATTCGCCGCGTAGATCCCAGTGCGCGTTTATTCCGAGAATCGGAATTTCGGCGCCAACATAATGTGATGGATGCAGGCCGCTTTCGCGCAAGACGTGTGCTGCCATTGCCGAAGTAGTTGTTTTACCGTGCATTCCGGCGACAACAATGCCGCGCTTCGCACGCATAATTGCTGCAAGGGCTTCAGCGCGACGCACGATAGGTTTTCCCGAGTCACGCCCCGCCACGAGGACTGGATTATCTCGTTTAATTGCCGAGGAGAAAACTATAAGATCGGCGGTGACCGCATGCTCGGGTCGATGCTGTTCATAAAAGCGCAGACCGAGCCGCTGCAATCGATCTGTTTCCATCGTACTGGCCTTGTCAGAGCCGCTCACCGTGTGCCCGAGCTCGATCAAAAGCGCAGCGAGACCGCTCATACCGCTTCCAGCTACGCCAACAAGATGAATCCGGTGATGCTCATGCGTGAGGAATTGACGCAAATCAATTGGCAGGGCGTGCTCGGCGGGGGCGCTGCATTCTTCAGACACGGGATTCATGCGTCGTATATTTCTCCATTGTGGTAGCCACGCGCCCAGCCGCATCTTTCGGCGCGAGATGTGAAGAATTTGCAGCCATTTGCTCAATCCGCTGCCGGTCCTGGATCAACTCGCGGATGTTGCGCGCAAGCAACTCGCCGGAGATCTCTGACTCCTTGATGAGAATCGCTGCCTGAACGCGAGAATAAATTTCTGCGTTGCGCGTTTGATGATCATCAGTGGCATAGGGAAACGGGATCAGAATGGCCGGCAACGAAAAAGCGGCAAACTCAGCGAGACTGGCTGCGCCGGCTCGGGCGACAACGAGGTCTGCAGCGCTGTAAACTTCTTCCATTCGATGATGAAAAGCGGCGATGTAGGCCAGAATATTTTCACGGCGATAGTTATCGGAAACCAAACGCTCATCCCGTGCGCCGCAAAGATGGATCACCTGCAGCCGCAGACCTTGCAGGAATGGCAGCGATTTGATCAGCGCCTGATTAATTCCGCTTGCCCCCTGGCTGCCTCCCATCACAAGCAGCGTGGGAAGATCCTCATCCAGTCCGAGTTTTTGGCGCGCTACCCGCCGATCCAAACGCACTAGTTCAGTCCGTACGGGCGTGCCGGTAACTTCGGTATGTGTCTTTGGAAAAAAAGGCGCGCATTCCTTAAAGCCGAGCATCACCGCGTGCACCATCCGTGCCGTCAATCGGTTTGCCTTTCCGGGGACGGCGTTTGATTCGTGAATAAAGGTCGCAATGCCTCTTATTCGTCCCGCCAACACCGGCGCAGTGGAAGTGAATCCACCCATGCCGAGGATCACCTCAGGTTTAAATTTCCGGTAAAGAGAGCGGCAAAGCGACAAGCTTTCGTAAAAGCGGCGAAGGAAACCAAAGAACGCCGGAGAAAACGGCGAGGGCAGCCCAACGGTGGGTAATTTTTCGACTCGGAAATCGGTCTGCCCGAAAAGCGCCAGAGCGTCAATGTCCTTTTCGGAAATCAACAACATCACTTCGTGGCCGCGATCGCGCAGCACTTCTGCCACGGCGATGCCGGGGAAGAGATGGCCGCCAGTGCCTCCGCATGCGATCACTGCGTTCATATCGGACTTGTGTGACTCATGGGGCTGATGGTTATCAAATTCGCGGCATCATCCTGGCATGCATCGTGGCGTTTTTTTTGGGCGGCGGTTCGAGAATGCCCTGCCGATAAATGTTCAGCAATAAACCGACGCCGAACATACATGCGACCAGGTTAGAACCTCCGTAGCTAATAAAGGGCAATGGCAGCCCCTTATTCGGCAGGAGCGAGGTGGTCACGCCGATATTGACAGCGGCCTGCAAAGCCAGGAGTGAAACCACGCCGCAGCCCAGGAGGAGGCCAAAACGATCCTTAGCGTGTAGCGCAATCATAGTGCCGCAGACAATTATCACGACGAATAAAAAAACCACTAGCAGACTAAACCGCAGACCAAGCTCTTCACCCACAATTGGAAAAATAAAATCGGTGTGCGCGTACGGTAGATAGAGCATCTTCTGGCGCCCGTTGCCAAGACCGAGCCCTTCCATTCCGCCGCTGCCCCAGGCGATCAACGCCTGCATCTGCTGTAAACCAGCGTCTTCCTTGAAAGATGCTGGATGAAGAAAAGCGGAGAGCCGTCCCATCCGCTCTGAGATTCGCGTAGCAACGATTAAAAGACCGCCCAAGCCAGTGAGCGATATAATGCCGAGCCATAGAGGATTGGTCCCGGCGATGAACATCAACACAAATGCCGTTGTTCCGATCAAAGCTGTTGTTCCCAAATCGACTTCGCCGAGCACGAGCGCAGCCGGCAGGCTGATGATCGCAAGCGGAAGAATTAATCCTAAGAGCATCTTGCGGTCGGGTTTTTCATATCGCGCAAACCAGGCAGCGAGAAAAAAGACCACGGCCACCTTTGCCAATTCCGAAGGCTGAACAGTAATTGGGCCCCAGCCAATCCAGCGGCGGGATCCGTTTAAGCGCATGCCTATGTGCGGGACATAACAGAGCGCCAAAACCACGAGCGCCAACGCGAACCAAAGCCACCACGTTCGCTGCCACAAATGATAATCGACCAGCGCGGCGAAGATGCAGATCACAAGTCCCACGCCGAACCACATCGCCTGGCGTTTGATAAAAAAATAAACATCTCCGTGACTATCACGTGCAAATGCGCTCGTACTGAAAAGCATGACAATCCCGATGACGAGTAGTCCCAGCACTGCGAGAAACAAGATGTAAGCGCTCTTACGATGCATCGTTTGGTAGAACGTCGCCGTTGATTTGGGTAGCACATGCGTCTCGCGTGTTGGCGATGGCGTCCTCGCTGTCGCGAACTTTTCTAAAGGCCAGCGCTGGTTTCATAATGCAACATGAGGAAAGCTTGTTGCGGCGAGACGCCGCAACCAACACCCGAGACGCGTGCGCTACCCAGATTGAAATTCCCGCGGCGCGTTTCATTTCTTTTTCTCTTTTCGGCTCGTTGTTTTTGCGTTCGTTGCTTTTGCCTTCACCGTCCCCGGAATCATCAGCTTCTGGCCAATCTGCAATTTGTGCGGGTCTTCGATGTGGTTGAGAGCGATCAAATCGTCGTAAGAGACTTTGAGCTTCCTTGCGATTGTGACTGGATTGTCGCCCTTTTTTACTATGTAAGTCTTTCCTGATGAGAAGGGCGTCTTGGCATGTTCTTCTTTCGAAGGTGAATGTGAAGGCTTCGGATCGTTACGCGGCGCACTCTCCTTTTGCGAGACCGCAGGCCGACTCTTCGCAGCATCCCCGTGAACCGGCGGTGCCGGCGTCTCAGCCAGGTTGCTTTGCGGGTTCGCTGGAGCTGCCGGAACAAATGAGCTCTCTCGCGTCTTAATCGCGTTGAACGCGATGATTCCCGACACGGCAACGACGTGCAAGACCAGCACTATCAGCAACGCCCTCGACAACTTCATGTTTGGTTCCCGGATGTCCTCGAAATCCATTCCGGCAGCAGCCGAGGCGCGGCGCGCGGTTGCGGCCAGGAGTTTTTTATGTCTGAAGAGCTGCGGGATTTTCATCGGTCTATTTTGGTAGCGCCCGCACCAGCGCGCGAAATTGGTCCCCTCGATCGCCATAACTTTTGAACATGTCGAAGGACGACGTGCCCGGGGAAAATAGGACCACTTCTCCTGGTCGTGCGTTGGCGTGTGCGCGTTCAACTGCGTCCGCGAGCGAGTTCGCGATTTCACACTGGACGGCGCCGTTCCAGGAACGCCTGATGCTCTCGGCCATTTCGCCGATCAAAATTGTCGATCTGACCTTCTCCTTCACGAGAGACCGGAGTGGATCAAAGCTAAAACCTTTGTTCTTGCCGCCAGCGATGAGAATGACGGGCTGATTTTGCGCGCGCAGCGCTTTGTCTACTGCGTCCAGGTTTGTCGCCTTCGAGTCGTTCACATATCCGACCCCGCCGACTTCGCGCACAAATTCGCAACGATGCGGACGTGGCTCATACGCGCACAGCGGCGGTACCATCTCTGTAAACGACAATCCGCGCGCCATGCCTGCGGCGAGCGTCGCCATTAAATTCTCGATGTTATGCAAGCCGCGCAGTTTGATATCCGCAAGCCGCAGGACCGTTTCATCGTGATAAACGATCGCACCTTGTGACACGCGGAAGTCTGCCTGATTTGCATAAGCACTAAAGGTGATCATGCGCGGCCGAATCGCTGGGGTTTTTTCGATGGCGTTTACGACTGCCACGTCGGTTTCGGTTTGATTTTCGAAGATGCGCAGCTTGGCCGCGCGATAATCAGACACGGAGCGATACCGGTCGAGATGATCGGGAGCGAAGTTGAGCCAGAGGCTAATGGATGGGTGAAAGGTGCGGATCGCTTCCAGTTGGAACGAGCTCACCTCCACCGTGAGCACATCGAACGGCTGCTTTTCCCGCGCCACTTCTGAAAGCGGCTTGCCTATGTTTCCGCAAGCAATCGTTCGCTGACCGCAGGCATTCAACATTTGAGCCAGCAATTCGGTCGTAGTGGTTTTGCCGTTCGTCCCAGTAATAGCAATGACCGGAATGTCGCAGGACTGCCGGCCCAGCTCGAGTTCGCTGATCATTTCAATTTCGCGCGAGAAAAAATTGCGTGCCAGTCGCGAAGCCGGATCTATGCCCGGACTCAGGATGGCCATGCGATATGCAGCTGAATCTTCATCAGCCGCAGCGCCGCAAATCACACGAACACCGTGCGTCCGCAGATTGTCTATGGTTGACTTGAGCAAACTTTTCTCCTCCGCGCTGTCCAGCACGCTGACCTGTGCGCCCTCTGACCTGAGCAGAAGCGCCGCGGCACTGCCGCTTAAGCCGGCGCCAAGAACGGCGATATTTTGATTTTCGTAGCGCCTGTTGTTCATCTCAGTTTCAGTGTCGCCAAACCAAGCAAGGCGAAGATGATCGATAGAATCCAGAACCGCACGATGACGGTGCTTTCTTTCCAGCCAGTCAGCTCGAAATGATGGTGAAGCGGAGACATGACGAAAAATCGCTTGCCCGTCAGTTTGAAACTCAACACCTGCAAAATGACCGAGACGGCTTCGATCACGAAAACGCCGCCGACGACGACCAAAAGCAGTTCCTGCTTACAACAGATAGCGACCACGCCTAACATGCCGCCGATCGCCAGTGATCCGGTGTCCCCCATGAAAACCTTGGCTGGATAGCAATTAAACCAGAGAAAACCGAGACCGGCGCCGATCAGCGCCGAGCAGACAACCGTCAGCTCCCCAGCAAACGGGTAAAACGGGACTTGTAAGTATTCCGCGATCCGGAAATTGCCAGCCGCGTAAGAAAGCAATGCGTATGCAAATGCCACCGTGATGGTGCAACCGATCGCCAATCCATCCAGCCCGTCCGTGAGGTTCACCGCATTCGACGAACCGACAATGACGACCGCAAAAAACACGAACGTGAACCAGCTCATGTTCGCAATAACAGGCGCCTTCACGAACGGCACGTACAGCGCGCGCGCCTGCACTTCCAACAACGGGTTGGTGAGAAAAACGCCAGTGACGATCGCCGCAAGAGCGATTTGAAAAACGAGTTTGATCCGGCCGCTGATGCCGTCGGACTTTTTCTTTGTGACCTTGAGGTAATCATCGGCGAAGCCAAGCCCCCCGAGATAGACCATGCTGAACAAAGCGAGCCAAACGAATTGGTTGTCGAGGCGAGCCCACATCACACTCGCTACGAAAACGGCTCCGATAACCAGCACACCTCCCATGGTGGGCGTGCCTTGCTTAACGCCATGCAGCTCGGCGAGACGGTGAACTTCTGCTGCTCCGCGAATCGGTTGTCCCAGCTTCAAGGCGGTCAGTATTCGAATGATAAAATTTCCAAAAATTAATGTGCCTACGAAAGCCGTTACCGCCGCGGCAATGGCTCGGAAAGTGACATAAAGAAAAACGTTAAACCCGACGAAGCGATCACTCAGGTGATGGAGATAGTACATCATGGGGAGGTAACGAATGACCCGCCTACGCCAGCCTTCGGCGTGGCAGGCGAATGTCGAAGTCCGAAATGCTCGATGACTTCCTCTGTTCGCGAGGCGCGGCTTCCTTTGATCAGGATAAGATCGCCGGGTCCGGCGATCTCATTCAACAGTTCTGCGGCTTCCGATGTCGAATTTACAACGGCCGTTTTTTGTAAGCCGGCGTGTCTTGCGCCGTCAGCAATCGCGGTTGCGGCGGCGCCGATCGCAATCAACTGATCAATCTTTAGTGCGGCCGCGGTTTCGCCCACCTCCCGATGACGGCGCTCTGATTCGTCGCCCAATTCGTGCATCTCGCCCAGAACTGCGATCCGCTTTCCATCGGCGTCCAGTTCAACCAGTGTGCGCAACGCCGCTTTCATCGAATCGGGATTTGCGTTGTAGCTGTCGTCGAGGAATTGCACGCCACCGAGATCCTTGATTTGCAAACGGGCTTTAGTGAGCGGGGCAGCAATGAGGCCGGCGGCGCAATCCTCCAGCGACAGACCAAACGCGCGACCAGCAGCGACGGCCAGAAGCGCGTTCTGCACCATGTGCAAGCCAGGCACCGGCAACTGGGCGCGGCAGCGATGCGCGCCCTCGAGAATCGTGAAATCTGTTCCGGTTCCGCTCTGACTAATTTCGCCGGCTCGAATATCTCCCGCGGTAATACCGGCCAAAATCAGTTTCGCGCGTGCGCGGGTCGCGATGCTCCTCGTAAATGGATCGTCCGCATTCAAAATTACTGTTCCCTGCGTGCCCACAGTCTCTGCAAGCCTTCCTTTCTCCTCGGCGATTTTTTCGCGCGAACCCATGAACTCGAAGTGCGCCACACCAATATTTGTAATAATGGCCACATCGGGCACCGCCAGTTTCGCCAAGGCTGCAATTTCGCCCGGATGATTCATGCCAATCTCCCAGACAGCTACTTCGTCGCTCGAAGTGGCCTGCAAAATTGTTCGGGGCAGGCCGACATGATTATTGAAGTTTCCTTCTGTTTTTGTGACTCGAAAACGGCGGGCGAGCACTGCGGCTGTAAAGTCTTTCGTGCTCGTCTTGCCATTACTACCGGTAATCGCCACCACATTTAACATGAGTGATTTCCGGTAGTTGGCCGCGAGCTCCTGATAGGCTCGCAAAGTGTCATTCGTACGAATGAGCGCGAAGTTTTTTGGAATTTTCCCGTTCCAGGCGGACTCAACCATTGCCCCGGCCGCGCCGGCTTGTGCAGCGCGCTCGACGAACTTGTGGCCATCGAAATTTTCACCCCGCAATGCGACGAACAATTCCGCAGACTTAAGTGTGCGTGAATCGGTGCTGACTTTCTCGATCACGACAGTTTCGTCGCCACACGAAATCGAACCGCCAGCAAATCGCGCGATTTCAGAGAGTGGAAGCGGATTCATAGTGCGGAGATTCGTGAGCGCGTGCGCATCGGAATTCTACACGATGCGCGCCCTGGCAAATTCAAGACTAGAATCATGATGACAAAAACTGGATAGGATGGTTCTCTATCGCGCGTCGCGCGACTTGGATATCGTCGAACGGGATCGTGTAATCGCCGAACTCCTGATAATTTTCGTGTCCCTTGCCTGCGATCAATACAATGTCTCGCGGTCGCGCGAGCGCAATGGCGTGGTCGATCGCCTGGGTGCGATCAACCATTTTTTCATAGCGGTTTGAGCGAAATCCTTTTTCGGTCTCGGCGATGATCGCGTCGGGATCTTCCTTGCGCGGATTATCAGAGGTGATGATGGAGTAGTCAGCAAGGCGATCTGCAATTTCAGCCATCAACGGGCGCTTTTGCCGGTCGCGATCGCCGCCGCAACCAAAAACGGCAATCAACCGGCGCGGCTCGAGTTCCCGAAGAGTTTTCAGAACGTTCGCGAGCGCGTCGGGCGTGTGCGCGTAATCCACGAATACCTGGAATTGCCGCTTCGCTGGAACTAATTCCAAACGCCCGGGCACTTGCGGTGACTTGGCAAGGCTAAACACCGCGTTTCTCAGATTAATTCCGAGAGCGTCGGCCGCGGTCAGCGCAGCGAGCGAATTTGTTACGTTAAACCGGCCAATTAACGGGAGACGAACCAGATAACTTTTGCCATGAGCGTCCAACTGATAAGACGTGCCGCTGAACTCGGCGCGATAATTTGAAGCGCGGAAATCCGCACGCGTGCCCATACCGTAAGTAACGACCGCCACGCGTTTGTTAATTTTGTTTAGCAGTTGCTGCCCATAGCGGTCATCGATATTCACAATTGCAACAGGTTTGCGCTTGCTTTTCTGGTCGGCGAGTCCTGTGAACAGCTTCAGCTTGGCATCGAAGTAGTTTTCCATTGTCCCGTGAAAATCGAGATGGTCTTGGGTGAGATTTGTAAAGACGGCAACGTTCCATTCCAGGCCGCGCGTGCGATTCTGCGCAAGCGCATGGGAAGAGACTTCCATCGCTGCCGCCTTACAACCCGCATTGGCGATCTGCGCCAGCAGCTCTTGTAAATCCAGTGACTCCGGCGTGGTGCGGATGGCCGGCAGAAGTCGCTCGCCAATCTCGTAGCGCACCGTTCCGATTAGTCCGCATCGCAAACCAGCACTTTCACAGAGGTGCTTGATGAGAAAGGTCGTCGTGGTTTTGCCGTTCGTTCCCGTGACCG
>WNFO01009503.1_pt1 | contig 10282 bp, 12 predicted proteins | sample 5400251 | NCBI WGS metagenome assembly WNFO01 (sample SAMN13153354, study PRJNA577476) | soil metagenome | isolation source: 100 cm saprolite under Madrone tree | place: USA:California | collected 2016-06-14
GAGCGCGGGGCGCGTGTTTCGCAACTTGATTGGCCCGGCGAAAGTTGGATGTAATCGCCGCGCCTAATCAACTCAACCGTTACGCGCGTACCGTACAGTGTCTTGGAACTTGTTCTATGCGAAAGCGAAATTTAGGCAGCGTCTGTTTCATTCTCGTGCTGGTCCTTACTGTAGCACTCAAGTCGCTGGCGAGCTCGCAGGGAATACATCTGCCCCTCGTTGGCTTCGTTTCTCCAATGATCGCTTCGTTCATTCTCGTGCCTCTCTTGCTAATTCCCTTGACCGCAATCAATCAACGGATTCTTGCCTGGCGCAAAGCGCACGGCAGAGATATCGAGGCAGAAGAGAAACATGAATTTGACGATGCCGGTATTATCAGCCTGCGCCCACGGCAACCGCATGAACACTCTTCGACCTATCGAAGGTGGGATCGCGACAATTGAAACGCATATCGTTGGAAGCTTTTCGATTATGGGGAGCGGGTCGCGTGTTTCTCAACTTGATTGATTGAATCGAAAGTTGGATGTAATCGCCACGCCCGGTGGCTCAGACGTTGGGCACTACGGGCTGTTCTCATCGCTCGACCCGCGCTACAATACCGATCGCATCTTGATTTCAGTCCCCTCGCGACCTACCCCAGTTTGATCGATTTTGGGAGGACACCATGGATCCCGACAATCGCTTCGAAAGAGTTCGCGCAGCAATAGAGCAACTCGGTCCGGCCGACCATGTCTGCACGTTATACGACCAGCGCGACGAGGAACTGGCGATCGCTGTCTCGTACATCCGCGCCGGCCTCGATCGCGGCGAGCTTTGCGTCTGTGTTGTCGACGACGGCGGAGAGAGCATCCTCGATGCGCTCGCGTCCGAGGGCGTCGACATCGACGCAGAGATGCGCAAGGGCCGACTGACGATCTTCGAGAAGCCGCTTGCGCAGGGGCTAAAGACGCTGGACATGCTCGGGAAGATCGAGCAGTTCGCCAGCGAGTCCCGCAAAGCCGGCTATGCCGGCTTCCGGATTGTCGGGGAGATGTCCTGGGCGCTGGACGGCGACCTGAAGGCACTCGCCGAGTTCGAGGCGCGGCTCAACCTCAACCGCGTCTGGGAACGTTACGCCTGCACCGGTCTATGTCAATTCGACGTGCGGCGGTTCACGCCCGAAACGCTGCGGGAGATGATCATTGTGCACCCGCTCGTGGTTATCGGCGATCGGATCTGCCGCAATCCCTATTACGTAGCGCCCGAGCAGTACCTCTCGCCCGATTGGCCGCTGCACGAAGCCGACTGGATGATGACGAACCTCGAGCAGCTTCAGCAGTCGGAGGACAGCCTGCGAGCATCGCAGGAGCGCTACCGCTCGCTGTCGCGTCGTCTCCTGGAGCAACAGGAACACGAGCGTGCCGCGCTCGCGCGCGAGCTGCATGACCAACTCGGGCAGTCGCTCGTGGCTATCTCGCTGAACCTCCAGGCGATCGAGGACGAGCTCTCACCCTCTTCGCGCGCGCGCGTGCCTGAGAGCACACAGATCATTAAGAAGATGATCGACAAGGTGCGGACACTTGCCTTCGAGCTCCGTCCTTCGATACTCGACGAGTTCGGTCTGATCGACGCGCTGCGGAACCTGGTGACGCGCTACGGTGAGCGCGCCGGCGTGCGCGCGAGTTTCACTGCCACGCCGACCGACGCGCGGGCGCCGGTCGAGATCGAGACCGCCTGCTTCCGGATCGCGCAGGAGGCCCTGACCAACGTCGCCCGGCACGCGCGGGCTCGCCACGTCGAAGTCACGTTGATCGCGCTGGACGCTGCCCTCGATCTTACGATCAGGGATGACGGGGTTGGCTTCTTCTTCGAGCGGCGGCGCAGCGGTCTGGGGCTCGTGGGCATGGGCGAGCGCGCCGAACTCGCCGGTGGCCGCCTTGACATCGAGTCAGCGCCGGGCGCTGGCACCACGGTGCGCGCGCGCTTCCCGTTGCCTTCGCCGAAATAAGTTGCAGGAACCTCGCGGCAGCTCTTGGGTGCGCTTGTAATGCATTGTTGATGGTCAGATTATTGGTAACGGCTGCGTGAACTTCAACCGTTAAGCCCCGACGCGCCGAAACAATTTGTTGGAGCGGAGCGGGAGAGAACGGGGAGCGTGTTTCGCAACTTGATTGATTGGCTCGAAGGTTGAATATGATCGCCGCGCCCGGTCAAACGTTCGGCGGCTTCGTGCCAACGGAAGCGGACGAGTGACATGTCGAAATGAGTAACTTCAAAAGCACACTGATAGGCGTCCTCGTCGGAGGAGTTATTACTTGGCTGCTTGCGTGGTATTACTATCGTCGTGCTAGTAAAGAGTTAAAGGAAGAATCCGCTGAATTGCGAAGGCTTAATAACTTGATGCTGCGGGGCATGGAGAATGCTGGCTGGGTTAAGTTGAATAAAGATGAATCCGGCAACGTAGCCGGCTTCATTATTGAGGGGCAACTTATCTTTTCCGAGAGTGATACGATGTCTGCTGATTCGACCGTCACTCGTAATTCAGAAGAGTCCGGCGCGGCTTAATTTCGCGCGTTCGGCATCTCGCCTGATTTCTGGGAGATGGACATGATCAAAATGTTGACCCCACACTTCTTTATTCTCTCATTAGTTTTGTTCACCCTTAGTTGCCAAACTGACCATAATAGAAATTCACCTTCAGTGCCAGCCTCACCTGAAACGTCACTCGTCCACCTCACAAGGAGAGAAGTGTTCGAGGCGAGAAAGAATTTTATGGTTGAGGTTGTTTCTTTTGACGCATCAAAGGGATATGGGACGAGGGACCCAGTCTCAGGATTTACAGATTATGTACGGCTAAGAATCACTAATAATTCAAACGTGACGCTACCTTATCTGACCGTTAAGACGATTCGCGCAAATCAATTTGATGAAATAGTGGCCTCATCACGAGCGCCTTCTATTCCAGTTAGCCAGATCAAGCCAGGCGAAACAGCCGAAATCGATTATTACCCTAAGGGCCACTTGGATTCTTTCATTGCCTCGGTTGATAAGATTGTAGTTGTTATCGAACCAGAGAAAGAAATTGATGCCAGAATTGCGCAGTTCTTTAAGGAACTAGAAAACACTCGTTGACTAGTTGTTTTAGAGCGCCGCCGAACAAATGGTTGGACGCGAGCGGCGGGAGCGCCTCTCGCACCTAGCTTGATGCGGCGAACGATGCTTTGATTCGGGCCGCCGCGTCAACTCTAACGTTGGGTTGCTTGTGGTACAGAACCGGGAGCGGTAACGACCGGGTCAAATACTCAGCTTTCGTCACGACGCGCAAATCGTACGCACCAGTGCTCAGAAGATTTCAACGCGAGAACTTCTTCGACCCACGCAGTAAGTGGCGGGACCCCGTCGCTACCGCTCCGGGTTCTGTACCTAACGCTTCAAGCCCCTTAGCGACCGATAGTCTGGGAGGTCCACACTATGAAGAGACTGGCAACGATTGCCGTATTGTTCCTGTTATTTCGCGGTGTCTGCTGGCCTACTCTTATTGTGCAAGCACAGGAGCCGGCAGATAGCGACAAATCCACGACCGCTGACGAAATTTCAGGTCGTTACGAAGGGTTAGTCAAAGGCCCGTCCGTAGGTGACTTGTTCATCACGATGGAGATCAGGAACGATGGCGGAAATATTACGGGTGTAATTATCACTGGTGGAAGCACCATCAAGATAATTAGCGGCAACTATGCGCTGAAGCGTCTTTCCGTCAGGTTCCAGGTAGGAGGAAGTGATGTCGTCATCTCCGCCGTTTATCAAGATAGCAAGCTTGCGGGAAACTACACTCTGGCCGGCGAGACTGGCACGGTTGAACTGAAGAGAATCGCGAGTGAGGGAGGCGCCTCCACCTCGATCAACCATCTCAGTGAGAAAGAGTGGCGGAACGATCTACATTACCTCGCCAGTGAACTGCCGAAGAGACATAAGAACGCTTTTCATCATACCAGCCGAGAACAGTTTGAGCAGGAGGTTGCCAAACTTGATGCCGCGATCCCTTCACTTCAAGCAGATCAAGTCATTGTTGGTATGCTTGAGATCACAGCCAAAGTTGGCGACGCTCACACCTACGTTCATCTTCCGCGCAGCTTTCATCATTACCCCCTTTCGCTATATTGGTTTGGTGGTGAACTGCGTGTAACAAGGACGACAACGCCGTATCAGCGTGCGCTCGGCGCGCGGGTGGTGCGTGTTGGGGGAATTAACATCAGCGATGTAAGCACTCGGATGCGGCGTGTGATCTCACAAGCCGAGACTGAATGGTTTGTCCTGCGTGACAGCCCGGATTACATCGCTATCCCGGAGGTCCTGCACGCGCTCGGCATCGTGCCGAATCTTACTTCGGCGCCGTTTACGTTCGTGGATGACCACGGCAAACAGTTTACACTTAACATAGAAGCTGTCGCCCGGAGTGCAAGGCTCGATTGGCTTTCACTTCCCACCAAACTACCGCTCTATCAGCAAAGACCTGATGAAAAATTCTGGTTTACATATCTTCCGGACGCGAAAACTGTCTATGTTAGTTTCAGAGGCTATGATTCGTTGATCGAAAATGCTCAACAGCTCTTCAAAGCCATCGACGAGCATCAACCTCAGCGCCTGGTTATAGACATGCGCGAGAACGGCGGCGGGGATTTCACATTGGTGCGAGAACATTTGCTTCCAGGTTTGAAGCAGCGCTCTGCTATCAATCGGACCGGGCACTTGTTTGTGGTGATCGGACGCGACACATTCTCTGCGGCGATGAGTAATGCCACAGACTTCAGAAAAGAGACGAAAGCGATTCTTGTCGGTGAACCGATTGGCGAAAGACCAAACAGTTACCAGGAGAATCGACAGCTGGTGCTTCCGAATTCACTGCTGACAGTGTCGTATTCAACTCAGTATTACTCATTCCTGAATGGTGCTTCGGAAGTAACGCCTGATAAGCGGATTGATCCCAACTGGGTTAGTTACAAGGCGGGGCGCGATCCAGTGATGGATTGGATTCTGGCTTATTCGCCTAAGGGCAATAGACATTACCAGCGGCGGAACACAATCTGATACTTCATTGGACGGAGCGCCGATAGCCGTTGCTTAGCTTGATTGATCGAATCGATCGTTGAATGTAATCGTCGCGCCCCGATCTATTCAATCGTTCGACAACGCGACCTTTGCAAGGAGGCTTATGCGACGTGTTCGCTATGCGGTTGCCGCCAGCCTGGACGGGTACATTGCCGGTCCAAAGGGCGAAGCTGACTGGATCATCATGAACCCGGAGATCGATTTCCGCGCGCTGTTCGAGCAGTTCGACACGTTCCTGATCGGACGCCGGACGTTCGAGACGATGGTCCGGGCAGGCAGGGGCGAGACGCCCGGCATGAAGACCCTGGTTTTCTCGCGGACTTTGCGACAGCAGGACTACCCGGGTGTGACGGTCGTAGCCGAAAAGTCCGACGAAATAGTAGCTGCCCTACGGACGGAGCCGGGAAAGGACATCTGGCTGTTCGGAGGCGGTTCTCTCTTTAGCAGTCTCCTGAACTCCGGCCTGGTAGATACGGTGGAGGTTGCGATCATCCCGGTCCTTCTCGGCGGAGGTATTCCTTTGCTTGCGCCGCCGGCCAGCCAAAAGAAACTTCACCTGACAGGCCACAAAGTTTACCGGAACGGAACAGTTTCATTGGAGTATACGGTCTAGTGAGCCGCGGTTCGTTGAAGCGCTGGGTGGGAACGCTCTCAAGAGATCGTGGGAAGCGGAGCGAAATCAGTGGGCTGGTTATCAACAGGTTGGTTAATGCACTAATTTCGAGGCGTCCAGAGTTCCCGTTATTTGCGACCAAGAAGCCTGCGCGTAACCAAGTCTTACTTATATCTAAACTCTCGAAAGGAATTCATCGATGAGCGGGGAACATGAAAGCATGATGGGCATTCTCAAACTGTATGAGTTGCGGTCTGAGCAAACCATGCGCAAGGCCCGTGATTGGTTTGCCACAGGTTTTTATCCTGAAAGCGCACAAGAAATTCTGGAGGTCCTGGTCAGCGAACATAGCGCCGATTTCCGGATGGTCGCTTCGTATTGGGACATGGCGTGCGCATTCGTCCTTTTCGGAGCGATCAATGACGAGATGTTCAATGCCATAAATACGGAGCACGTTGCCGTATATGCAAAACTTCAACCGTTCCTGGCCGAGCTGCGTGGGATGCCAGGCGTGCCGCCCTATCTATTTTTGAAGCATCTCGAACCCGTGGTGCTGCGAATACCCGACGCCCAGGAGCGGGTGACAGCTATGCGCCGTTACATGAAGAGGCGCAGAGAGTCGCGGACAGAAGGCAAAGTCTAAGATCAGGCCGCTCCCTTCGAGCACGCTGTCCAACAAATGCTGCCGCGCGGCGACTTGAACTCAGACGTTCGCGGCTTGTCTCTTAATAGGACCACACCCGGTCAGCATTGAAGTTTAGTTGTCTGATTGAGTCTCAAGAGCCAAGGTGAAGAAAATCCATTTAACTTTTGGAATATTAGTCCTGATTGTCTTCCTGTTAACCGGGCAGTACATGGACAAGTATTACCATCACATGGTCGGTGTTCCGGATGGGACACGATTGTTATTTCGCACCAGGCACATCTTTATTTTGCTCTCGGGCCTGACGAATCTGGGTATCGGAGCTTATTTCAGCTATCGACTAGAGTTTTGGCGCAGAGTATTACAGCTGGCAGGTTCGGGTCTCACCTTCCTGGCTTCATTTCTGTTCGTCGTGGCATTCTTTTATGAGCCCGGATTGAAGGGTTTGCACACGCCACTAAGTCACTGGGGAACCTACTGTATCGCGACTGGAGTAGTGTTTCACTTTTTAAGCGGCATAGATCAAAAGCAGCCGACGACTAATAGTTAAGGACTCGACCTACTTCAAATAACTTTATCCGGCGATGCTCGAGTCGGCGCCAGCCCCGGAGAATTCGAACGTTGGGTTATGAACAAGTAGAGCCAAAGAACAAGCATCTCGTATTCGTTTATGGCACTTTGAGACGCGGCAGTGCGCGCTCAACGTCTATTAGATTTCCAATTCGAAGTTGATTGCCGATGCTGGAGAGAACGGCAGCCTCTATGACCCTGGGCGCCTATCCTGGTTTCTACTTATTCAATCGAACAAATTCGTTGGACGCGAGCGGAACCAGCGGGCTTGTTATCGACACAACGTTCGATGCCTCCCGGTTCACTCGCAAATGATCGAAGGCTAAAGAGATGAGACATACCTTCAGCTCAGTTAACCAAATAGCTGTTCATATCGTCTGGGCCTTGATTCTCTTGATTCCGTTACCCACGACAGCACAACAGATTCGCGATAAGACCGGGCGAAAGCCGGTAAACCCCGCGCCGAATTATCGCTTCGCATCCGGCACTAGCGCGCAGGCAATTCCTTTTCAGCTTTCGAGCAATCTTGTGCTCGTGCAACTTCGCGTGAACAATTCACGGCCGCTATGGTTCCTGTTTTCCACGGCCAGTACGTCAGTCATCGACACTCGGATAGCGAAAGAATTGGGGTTGCCGGTTCAAGGTAAGGAAGCCCTCGGCGGGATTGAAGCGGGATTGATCCCCGGGATTTCTCTTGGGCTCCCCGGAGTGACAGCCCTCAATCTGACGGTAGCCTCACTTCCCCTGGACTTCCTATCTTCAATAATGGGCCGAGCCATCGCTGGAACCATTGGATACGATTTCATCAGTCGATTTGTTATCGAAGTTGATTACGCAGCGAAAAAGATCAATGTGCATGCCCCGGCCACCTACAGATATTCGGGCTCGGGCAACTTTCTTCCCATCAAATTTATCGACAAGAGGCCCTTTGTCCCAGTCAAGATTACGATGGAAGGACGTAAAGCCGTTGAGGGTATGTTTGACCTTGAGACAGGCAGTAGCGGGGTGATGGTCGTTCAGCGATCATTCGCGGAGGCGCACCAGCTTCTCAATTCCGTTAAGGGCTTCAGACTCGGAAATGTGGGCGGCGTGGGAGGAAGTATGTCCAGAACACTTCAGGGTCGCGTGAGAAACATCCAAGTGGGACGCTTCGTGATCAATAATCCACTGGTATCATTCTCGCAGGCCGAGCCCGGTAAAGAAGCGACAGATGGCGACGGCCAAATCGGTGGGGAAGTCCTTCGCCGGTTCCGGCTTATTCTCGACTACTCGCGGCAGCGAGTAATACTTGAGCCGAACGAGCATTTGGCTGAACCTGTCGAAGCAGATATGAGCGGCTTCGAGTTGGTAGCTGAAGGGGCAGACCTAAAGACGCTGACCATAAATGAGGTGTTGGCGAACTCTCCGGCGGCGGAAGCAGGATTGCAAGAAGAAGATGAACTCATTGCCATCGATGGCCAGCCGGTGACCGAGTTTAGCCTGGGGCAAATTCGGCAAATGCTCAAGCGAGAGGGAAAGGAATATGCGTTGAAGCTGAAACGCGGATCGCAGATGCTACAGGCAAAGCTCAAATTGCGGCGACTGATTTAAGCCGCAATTCGTTGGACGCGAGCGGTGGGAGCGTATTTCTCAACTTGCCTGGTGCGGCGAAGGGTGCTTTGATTCGCGCCGCCGCGTCAACTCAGACGTTGGGCAGCCATTCGATCAGTTCCTGGATTTGAAACCGAAAAACGGAGGTACCCAATGTCTCGCCTGTTCTTCGCATTCTTGTTATTAATGCTAATCGGTCTTACCAGTTCTAATCGATCGTTTTCTTCGGAGGGTTCAAATGTGACCGCTCAACAGTGTACGCACCCCAGTCATGATCAAACCTGTCGGGGCGGACGCCGCGGTTATGGTGTTTCACTCGCAGGCAGCGGGCGCGTTCGAAGGGAAGCCATTCAAAGACGATCATAAATGCACGATGTTATGTGTCCGGCGTGGCAGTGTGTGGCGAGTATTGCTAGAGCAGTGCTCGCCCAACAATCAATGAAGTATTTGCTCAATGAGATTCCAAGCGACCGGCTGCCTGCCCAACAAAATCGTTGGACGCCAGCGGCGGGAGCGCTTTTCTCAACTAGCTTGGTGGGGCGGAGGTGCTTTGATTCGCGCCCGCGCGTCAACTCAACCGTTCGACGCTAGTGGCTAGCGCACGGAGATGAGAATAAGGTTTGCCTTTATGAGATATATTCCTCGCAATCGCTCTGCGGCTGCGGGATATATGTTTTGCTTCGCTGCTCTCATTTGCGCCTCCCTTCTAAATTGCCAAGTCTCTTCCGCGCAGGCCGTCAGGCGAAAGCATGTTACGTGGGTTTCCCCTCAAGCCGTTCCGCTCCAACTCAACGGGTACCAAGTGAAGGAGGTCAGCGAACCGAACAGTGCGCGAAGGGCTTACATCAGGAGGGATACTGACAGCAAGTGGATACCCTTCTATGCCCTTGAGCGCTACCTCCTCGTGACGCTTGGGAATCGGCGGAGGCTTGTGCTCATTAATGATTGTCCCGCCACAAAATTCTGTAAAGTAATGATTTCTGACTTGGCCTTGCATAAGAGCAGACAAATAGATCAACCGGCAATCGAGATGTACCGGCGGGATGCACAACCGGATAACCGTCTGATCGTAATCCCACAGGCCTATGCCTTCTCTCCTGGTGACAAGCAGGTGCTGATTAACGTGGAATTGATCTATATATCAGTCCCGGTCGCACAGAGGAAGTTGGTTGAAAGGTTAAATAAGAGTTACAAAAACTGGTGGTATGTCGTTGATTCAATAAGCGGGCAGGTCTTGCGCGAACACCGCACAAATAGAATGCCCAAGCGTTGGTGGACTTCTTAACGGCGGCGCTTCAAATCGTTGGAAAGCTTCTCTTGTGATATACCGGTATGAAGCACTTGCTGTTCGTTATCATCTCTCTGCTCCGTGGCAACGGCTTAACGCTCCTCTGCTGTGTGATAGGCGGTGGCTTCGTTCAGCTGAGTCTTTTCTTGGCTCGCCTGGTTGTTGACGATGGTGGGGGCGATACTCTACTTGTTCCTTTTACCATCATCAACACGGTTCTTCATGACGCGAAACCGAAAGGCTCGTCTGGTCTAGAGGCGCCGTCGAACAAATCCGAACATCGACGTTGATACTGTGCTAGATTTCTTTAAGACGGCAATCAGACAGCGTCGTTCACGGGAACGCCAAGCTCATCACCGCCACCCGGACAGGCGCCGATTTTGCTGACGCAGGAGAATTCTCTGCAAACGTTGGCTCTCGATTTGGTAACGATGATGAGCGAGCCTTTTCCGATTACCGGAACGTACAACTTCAGCGCCGACCAGCGCACCCG